>Ga0255338_1005026_pt1 | contig 12709 bp, 14 predicted proteins | sample MeOH1_35cm_T4_19_FD_203715 | JGI IMG/M metagenome (GOLD analysis project Ga0255338, IMG submission 203715) | Sandy soil microbial communities from University of British Columbia, Vancouver, Canada - MeOH1_35cm_T4_195 | ecosystem: Engineered > Artificial ecosystem > Sand microcosm > Unclassified ...
GAAAAGTCACGTGAACTTTTCAAACCCACTCTCCTCCCGGCTGGATTTCCCAGTAACTTGCTTCCTAAGATTGCTCTTAGGGGTGTTCGGACTTTCCTCTAGATGCTCGATTTTTGAGCAACCAGCGATTATCTAGACTGCTTGAGGCTTTTGTACGATAACATAATACTGACGAAAAATCAAGTAAAAAGACCCTCTTTTTATAAGAAGGTCTTTTAAAATACTTTAGCTAGTAGATTTCGTAGGAAACTGATATCTGAGCTGTAATGTCCTGAACTCCAGGCTCTACGCTTGGCACAGCAGCACCACCTCCACCCATACCATATCCTTTATCAGCATAGTAAGGCATTGGCACACCACCAGAGTTTTCAGAGAAGGTAATTAACTTACCCAAACGAACACCAGCAGCACGAGCAAGGTTCTCTGCTTTCTCACGAGCATTCTTCAAAGCAGCTTCACGAGCTTGTTCTCTAAAGTTGTCTGGATCTTGGAAAGTATAGTTAACTCCATTGATTTGGTTTGCACCGTTCTTTGTTAAACCATCTAATATCTTACCAACTTTTTCTAAATCATTAACCTTAACTGTAACGCTTTGGTTTGCAGTGTATCCTGTAATCTGACCATTACCTTTGGTGTAATCATATTTAGGATACAAGTTGTAACCTGATGTTGAAACATCTTTGTCTTCAACACCTTGTCCTTTGACGAAAGCAATCATCTTGTTTGCAAGGTTGGTGTTTGCATTCTGAGCATCAATTGCTGTTACGCCATCAGTCTGAACACCAGCGTTGATTATTGCCTGATCTGGTTTAACTGTGACTTTACCTTCAGCAGAGATATTTATGATGTGTTTATCATCAATTTCTCTGAATTTGCTTTTTACTGTGTACAATTGGCTAACAGTCAAAACAACTAAAAGCGTTGCGCCGGCTGCAGCAATGGTTTGTACTAACCATTTAGGAATGAATTGCATTTTGTTTCTTCCTCTTTTTTAATTACTTATTAATTATATCATAACTCCCCTGTTTCCAGGGGAGTTGATTTGTGTATATTGATTATCTCTTTGCCCACTGTGGACCACGTCTTGCGCGTTTTAACCCTGGTTTCTTTCTTTCTTTCATTCTTGAATCACGGGTTAAGAGTCCGTTCTGCTTTAACACTTTTCTAAACTCAGTGTTATGTTTTGCTAAAGCTGTGGCAATACCGTGTGCTAATGCCTGTGACTGTGAGTTAATACCACCACCGTTTATATTAACATAAACATAAACTTGGTTTTCTAAGCCTGCTAGTTGTAATGGTTTAAATGCTTGTTCAACTAATGCTTTGTTGCCAAAGTAAACTAAAATATCTTTCTTGTTGACTGTGCTCTTTCCTTTTCCTTTGAAAAGACGAACATTAGCAACAGAAGTCTTTCTTCTGCCTACTGCCCAAGCATATTTACCATCAGTTAAGTTAATCTGACCAATTGCAGTTGATGCAACAGATTTTTCTGCATGAGGCTTTTCTGCATGCACTGGAACGACTTTTTCTGCAACAACTTCTTTGACTTCTTTAACTGCTTTTGGTTTTCTAACAGTCTTTGCTGCTGGTTTCTTTTCGGTTGTGGTTTTCTTAGTAGTTACCATATTAGTTATATCTTTTTATCAATCTTAAATTCGTGGGTTGCACCTTTAACCATCTTTAGTCTGCGCATCATTGGTTTGCGTAGTTTGTGGTCATCAATCATGCTAAAGACCGCTCTTCTTAAAACATCTTCTGGTTTATCAACAATCAAGTTCTTTAAGGACTTGGTTCTTAAACCACCAGGATATCCTGAATAGTGATGATATTTCTTTTGTTCTACTTTTCTACCTGTGAATTTGATGTTTTCAACATTAGTTGCAACAACAAAGTCACCCATATCTAAATGTGGTGTAAAATCTCTCTTGCCTTTACCACGGAGCGCATTTGCTATGACTGTGGCAACACGACCAACTGGTTTTGCTGAAGCGTCTATTTCTAACCAAACTCTAGTGATAGTTTTTGGAATGTAGGTTTTCTGTGATTTCATAAAATTAAGTAAGCTCCACGATATATTTATTAGCTCCGTCTTTAGATCTCCCAGAAATTAAAATTCTGGTGTATCCACCCTTGCGGTCCTTGTAACGTTCAGCTAAAACTTCTGTTACTTTATTTGCTGCATTCTTGTTTAAATCAGCTAATAGCTGTCTGTGTCCATGCAAAGACTTTAGTTTTCCCTTAGTTATCATCTTATCAACATAGCTACGTAATGCTTTAGCATTTGCAGGGGTTGTTTCAATTTGCTCGTAGACAATTACAGCAGAAGCCATGGAACGCAGAAGCTTTCTGCGATTATCCATACCTCTACCTAATTTCTTAGTTTTATTAATTCTGTGTCGCATATATTTCTTAAATACTCTTTCCTAAAACTTCTAAGATTTCTGTGGCAGTCTTTTCACCAAGACCATCTAAAGCTTTGATTTCTTCAGCAGTCATAGCTTGTAGCTGTTCTACAGTTTGAATCGCATTCTTTTCTAAAGCATTCTGAGCTCTAACAGAAAGGTTTAACGTCTTAACAGAAGCTCCTTCAGCACTTGCTTCAAATACTTCCGGGGTTATTGCTCTGGATGTTGCGTTTGCAGGAATTGCTGAATCATTAACTAACATTGTAAAGTGGTCAACTAAGATGTGTGCAGCAATGTTTAATGCTTCCTGACCATTGATAGTGCCATCAGTTTCCATGGTGATGGTTAATTTATCAAAGTTTGTAATTTGACCAACACGAACGTTTTGCACTTCATAGTTAACGTTCTTGATTGGAGTATATATTGCATCTACAGCAATCATACCAATTTCAAGTTTTTCAGATTCACGTTGTTCTACAGGAACATATCCTCTACCCTGTTGTACAATTAATTCCATGTCTAATTCAGCGCTCTTGTTATCTAGGGTTGCTATGTAAAGATCTTTGTTAACAACTTCTACTAAATCTGTTTCTTTAATATCTGCTGCAGTAACCGTCTTTTCACCTTTTACTTTCAAAGTAAGTCTAACCGGCTCTTCAGTGTGAACTTTTAATCTTAGCTGTTTCAAGTTTAGAATTATTTCAACAACATCCTCTTTAATATTTGGGATTGTTGAAAATTCATGATCAACCCATTTCATTTTAACTGCAACAACAGCAGCGCCTGGCATGGATGAAAGTAAAACACGGCGCAAAGTATTGCCGATAGTCACACCATATCCTGGATACAAAGGTTCCATTACAAAAGTGTAACGGTTACCGTCTTGCTCTAGTAAACTAACCTGATTTGGTAATGGAATAGCTTCCATTTGTTACGCTCGCTTTCGATTTAAACGTGGACCTAATTCGTGACGCGTTCAAACCTTATACTAACGTTCTCCCTTTGCCCTTTTAGGGCGTTAATTAAATTATCTTGAGTACAATTCAACGATTAACTGGGTATTGAGTCTGCTTTCAATCTGTTCTTGATTTGGTACACTCAATACTTTTCCTGAAAGTGTATCTGCGTTTAGTTCTAACCATTCCTGAGTCTTTGCATTCTTTAACTTCTGTTTCAGAACTTCAACGTATTTGCTCTTTTTCTTGCTTTCTCTAAATGCTACTGTTTCACCAACTTTAGTTCTGTATGATGGAATGTTTACTTTCTTACCATTAACATCAAAGAAACCGTGAGAGACAAGTTGTCTTGCTTGAGCTCTGGTTTCTGCAAAACCAAGACGATATACAATGTTATCTAATCTTGATTCTAAAATCTGCAAAAGAGCGTCTCCGGTAATTCCCTTTTTCTTTGAAGCTTCTTCAAAATACTTTCTGAATTGCTTTTCTAAAATGCCATAAGTCCACTTTGCTTTCTGCTTTTCTTTAAGTTGAGTGCCGTATTCTGAAACACGTCCTCTGCTTTGACCGTGTTGGCCAGGAGCATAGTTGCGCTTCATTAATACTTTGGCATCTTTTGCTGTAATAGCTTCGCCAAATGAACGGGCTTTTTTTACTTTTGGTCCAGTATATCTTGCCATATTAAACTCTTCTCACTTTCTTTGGTCTTACTCCACCGTGTGGAATTGGTGTTTGATCTTTAATAGACAGAACAGTTAAACCAGAGCTTTGTAATGCTCTGACTGCTGATTCACGTCCTGAACCAATACCTTTAACCAATATATCAACTTCTTGTAACCCACGGTCTTTAACCCTCTGGATTATATCTTCCATGGTTTTCTGAGCTGCATATGGGGTTGATTTCTTGGATCCTTTAAAACCAACTAAACCAGCTGAACCCCAAGAAATTACATTACCAACTGGGTCTGTAATTGAAATGATTGTATTGTTGTATGTTGATTGAACATAGACCTTGCCTCTAGTAACTTTTGTCTTAGCGCTTTTCTTGCGCTTTGGAGTAGCCTTAACAGCAGTAGTTTCTGCTGCTTTGTTTTCAGTATTTTCAGTTGTCTTGATTTCTTCTGCCATATTTTTAGATTAAGTCTTTTCGTTTGCTGATTTTCTACCGGAACCTGCTGTTCTACGAACATTGCCTCTGCGAGTTCTGGAGTTGGTCTTTGTTCTCTGACCACGAACAGGCAAACCACGGATATGTCTAACACCGCGGTAAGAACCGATTTCTTTCAATCGCTTAATATTCAAAAGGATTTGCTGTCTTAATTGACCTTCTACTTTGTATCCAGTCTTTTCAATGAAATCACGAAGCTTGTTTAACTCAACTTCAGTTAAATCTTTAGTTCTCTTGTTACCATCAACTCCTGTTGCTTTCAAAATCTTTTTTGCTAAAGGCAATCCAATTCCATAAATGTATGGAAGTGATGCTTCTATTCTTTTTTCATTTGGGACATTAATCCCAGCTATTCTTGCCATAGTTTAACCTTGTCTCTGTTTATGTTTAGGGGTTTTAGGACAGATAACGAAAAGCTTTCCGTTTCTGCGGACAATCTTGCAATCTTTACACATTTTTTTAACGCTTGCTCTTACTTTCATATTTTTAACGCATTCTTCTAATTATTCTGCCTCTAGTTAAATCATAAGGGGTTACTTCTACGATGACTCTGTCTCCAGGAAGCACTCGAATCTTGTTGACTCTGAGCTTTCCCGCGATGTGAGCTAGGATAATCTGACCTGAATCAATTTGGACACGAAATAAAGCATTAGGTAAGGTTTCCACAACCTTGCCATCTAATTCGATCGTTTCCTTGCTTTTATCGGACTTTCCAAAGTCTTGAGTGCTCGTAGGAATAAGTTTTAACTTAAATTCTCGTGGAAATATTCTATCAAACAAGCCCAAATGTGTCAAACCTTGAAAAGCATGGGTTTACTTGGTTGTAACTGTCACAAAAACACGTCCTGAAAAGGCTGGAGCGCTCTTTACCCAAAAAGGGCTCATTTCTATGTCTAAACCGTCAATTTTAGGGTCTGAGAGCAATAAATCCTTGATCTCACTAAGCGATTTTCCACGCACATTTGCCTTAATAGCCTTTGGATCAACCTTAGAAACCAAGACACTTTCAAGGTGAGTAGAAGCTATAGCCGTGCCGTTTGTTAAATCAACATTTTTAAAACTAACCTTAATCTCTTCTTTTTTGTCACTTGCCATGACCTGACCTTGCTCTAGGGTTAAAACAACGCGTTGTTCAATTAATTTCTTTAAAGCATCGTAGCTATACACAATTGCTTTGAGATGTCCTGATGCACTACCACTGAAGTTTAAGGATTGATCACCAACTTTTTTGTCAAAAGAAATATTTTTAACTTCAAAGGATGACAAAGCTTCATCAAGTGTTAATCCTTGAGAATTTAAGAGCTGTTGTTTTGCAGAATTAAATAATGTTTCTTTTAGCTGGTTAGTCGCTGAATCAATGTCTTCTTGAGAAATGTATGCAGTGAAACGAGAAACTCCACCAAACATAGCACTAAGGTTTGTGGCATAGAGCAATTGTGGCGCTTTACCTAAAACCTGGTTTAAGATTTCAAACCTTGTGCCTGCGGGAATATTGTATTCATCCCCTGCTTGATCTGCGATTACTGAAACATCCATGGTTTGTTTTATACCACTAACATCCTTTTCTAATCTAAAAACTCTTTTATCTACACTAAACTCTGTGGTTGCTGAATTTAATTTTAAAGTCTGTCCTGTATTGTTTGTGATTGTTAAAACACCCCTAGCTTTAATACCAACATTTAGCTTACCTGTGGTGCTAAAAGTTTTGGTTCCTTGCTGATCTTTGTCCACAACCTGAACAGGTAGTTGTAATTGTTTTGCGTCTGCACTTTTAAAATCTTTACTCAAAGATATTTCTAAATCTCTGCTAATTGGTTGACTGTGTGCATAGATAGTTAAACTAGCTTGTGGTAAAACAAATGTTCCTAAAAGCAAAGCAACAATTAAAATTGCAACAACTGAGGCAATCAAACCTCTTTTTTTTCTATTCTTTTTTACAGCCTCAGCGTTAATTATTCGGGGTTTGGAGTGATATACAGGTTCTGGGGCTGGTTGGGCTGGTCTTTGTATGACTGGCTCTGCAACAAACTCTTGGATTGGTTCTGGTTGTTGAATAACTTCCGAAACAATTTTTGGTTGCGCCCTTGGTCTTGGTTTTACTGGCCTGCGTGTTCCCCTAACACTAAAACCCAGATCAGCAACTAACTGTGCATGATTTTGATCTTGCAGAAAAAAAGAAACTTTTTTTCCAAGTTCATCAATCTTTGTTTTTAAAATCTCGAGATTTGCTTGATTTGAAAAAAGTTTTGAACCACTAGGAAAAACTAGGGTCACTTCTGTGCCCCGGTCTTGATTGATCTTTGCGACTATTTCATCAATATCCGCATTAGGTTTAAAAAAGAGGTTTGCCATGTTCCGTTATTCCCGATGAAACTTTTTTCTTTGTTCCCAAGAAATTACTTTAGAGTTTTCTACCTGATGTTGATTAAAAGGATCTACTGAACGTAAAATCGCTGAATATACCGCGTAGCACTGCCAGAAAGCTACAAACCTACCTATTTCTCTTGGTTCTGCGGATGTTAAGTGCAGCGCAACTATTGGAATACCATTTTTCTCTGCATCTTCCCAAGTTCCTTCAAACTCTGAATACATTGAGTAAGACAAAGGAATTTTGTGTAGTTCATACAAAGAACCGTCCTTTAAAGGTAAGCTCTGTAAACCGTGTGGCACTTCAGTCTTACTATCCCCTTTGTAGTTGTCTAGAGTAATAAAAAAACCAGCAATGTTTTTTTGCCCGCCAAAAAATCTTTGGTTAGTGTGGTGCTGTGATTCTGGTGCTTCGTGTGCAAAGTAAGTCTGACCTTTTTGTTCTTTACCAAAAGTCTCATGACAAAGCTGAACTATCAAGCTACTAAATGGAAAAAGGCTGTGTGAATATATTGGCATGAAAACATCTACAATCCCTTTTTGTTCTAACTGCCACATCGCATTTGCTACCTGCATTGCAAGATTATTTTGGTTAATCTGAGCGTAAAACTCTAAAGCTCCTTTGTAAAAATCATCAATGTCTAAACCGCATATTGCAGCAGGTAATAAAGCTACTTCTGAAAAAGTAGAAAATCTTCCGCCTACTGGTGGGTGTTTTACTATGACAGCGCCAAGCTTTTCTGCGATCTTCTGTAAAACACTTCCATCTCCTGTAATGCAAAGCAATGCATAGCCATTAAAATGTAACAAAGCCTCTAAGAGACTAACTGTTTCGCCAGATTTTGATATGGCAATGACTAAAGTGTCTTCTTTTTTAAGCTCAGTTTGTAACTTTAAAATATATTCTGGATCAACAGTTGAAAGTATCTCAACTCTTTTTCCATTAGTTCCAAAAACTCCAAATATACCGACCGCACTTGTAATACTACCGCCATTACCAATAATTAAAAGATTTTGGTAGTGTTTGAACTTTTCTGCTGTTGCTTTGATATTTTCCAAATCTGGTTTGTAATCTAAAAACGGCGCTTCTGGAAATGCGATTTGTTTGCTTTCTGTTTTTAAGATATTGGAAAATTCTAAATGCATACTATTCGACAATGGCTTTAATTCTTCTAACACCAGCAGAAACTGCTTCTTCTTTTAGGATTTTAAACTTACCAATTTCTGCAGTGTGCGAAACATGCGGACCACCGCAAAATTCTCGAGAAACAATTTCATTATTCTTGATATCAGAGATTGTATATATTGAAACAGTGTCACCATACTTTTCACCGAACAACCCGATCGCACCAAGAGTTCTTGCTTGATCTGGTGTCATGATTTCTTTCGTAACAGTTAGGTCCCTGGCAATGTATTCATTAACAATTTTTTCTGCTTGAGCGATCTGTTCAGCATTCATTTTCTCAGGATGTGTAAAATCAAAACGAAGTCTTTCTGGAGTGATGTTACTTCCTTTCTGAAAAACATTTTCACCCAAAACTTTGCGAAGTGCAGCTTGAAGTAAATGTGTTGCTGTGTGCATGCGCACAACAATCTCAGAATGATCAGATAGACCACCCTTGAAAGTTCCGGCTGAAGCTGTTCTTGAAAGCTCTTGATGTTTTTTAAACTCTGCTTCAAACTCTTCTTTGTTAACATGCATCCCAGATTGCAAAGCCAGCTCCTTAGTTATTTCCCAGGGTATTCCAAATGACTGGAAAAGATTAAAAGCATCAGTACCCGTAACTTCTTTGTATTTTCTAAACTCTTTTAAGCCAGCTTCCAGTGTTTTACCAAACTTTTGTTCTTCTTCTAAAATGACATTTAAAATATTTCTACGATTTTGTTCCAGCTCTGGGTATGCTTCACTGTATTCTTTAATATATCCAGAAACTATCTTTTCAACCCAAGCATCTTTTAAACCTAGTATTTTGCCGTGAACTATTGCTCTTCTTAAGATTCTGCGCATGATATATCCACGTTCTTTGTTTGAAGGAACAACTCCATCTGCTGCCATGAATGTTGAAGCACGCAAGTGATCAACAATAATTCTGGCTTTGTCTTCTTGTAAATTTGTTGCTTCACCAATCTGATCGAAAATTACATTGAAAGCAGATTTAAAAAGTTCTGTATCAAAAACATTGTTTTGACCTTGAGAAAAAGTTAAGACTCGCTCTAAACCCATGCCAGTATCAACATTCTGCTGTGCTAGTGCTTCATATTTACCACCACCCAAACCATTGTATTGCATAAAGACATTATTCCAGACTTCAATGAAACGTCCACAATCACAGTTAATATGGCATTGCTCAGAAGTACCAGAAAGCTTTTGCCAGTGTGCGTGCTTCACACGCATATTTTCGGGCAACTCTCCTTCTGTATCAATGAACATTTCAGTATCAGGACCTGCAGGACCTTTGTCCCCTGCTTGCCACCAATTTTTGTCTCTGTTGTAAGGGAAGATTCTTTTTACATCACCAAATGTATATACATCTTCTGAAAATTCTGCGTTGATTGGTTTTGTTGGATGCGCTTTAAATGCTTTTTTCCAAGCATCAATTGCTTCTTGATCGCGTGCAACTTCCGCATCTCCTGCAAAAACAGAAACATAGAGTTGATTAGGGTCTAAATCGAGCCAATCTTTAGAAGTTAAGAACTCAAAAGACCAAGCAATTGCATCTGCTTTGAAATAGTCGCCAAAACTCCAATTACCAAGCATTTCAAAAAAGGTTAAATGCCTGTTATCACCAACATCATCAATGTCTGTTGTTCTAATGCATTTTTGAACATCAACAACACGCTTGCCTCCGGGATGATTTTCACCAAGCAAATATGGAACTAAAGGATGCATGCCTGCTGTAGTAAAGAGCACAGTTGGATCATTTTGTGGAACCAGCGGAGCAGAAGGAATAACTGTGTGTCCTTTGCTTTCAAAAAAGCCTAAAAATGCTGCTCTTAATTGTTGGGCTGTAAGTCTTTTCATAATGTCTATATATTATCAGAAACTAGAGTTCAATGAAAACTAAATAGCACCACGCCAGTGCTATTTAGTCAACTTCTTTTTGTTAAGTGTTACTTAGTTAAAAGCTCCAACGCTTTATCCATTTGTGGATCTTTGTTGTTTGTAGCATCTTCAATGCTCATTTCAACCTTGATATCTGGTTCTAATCCGTTTTTGTTGATGTTAATACCATTTGGAGTTAACCACTTTGCAACTGTGACTTTAACAGCTGTGTTCTGTGGTAAACCAATTAACTCTTGAACAGAACCTTTACCAAAGGTCTTTAAACCTACAATCTTTGCATAACCTTGGTCCCTAAGTGCTCCTGAAACAATTTCTGAAGCAGATGCACTACCACCATTTGCCAGGATAACGGTTTTAATCTTTGAAAGAACGTTGTTACCAGATGCTGTGTATTTCTGAACCGTTCCGTTTGAATGCGCTTCAGTAACAACTGTTTTGCCTTTGTCTAACCAGTAGGAAGAAATATTAACAGCGCCATCTAAATATCCACCTGGATCATCTCTTAAATCAAGCACAATTCCTGAAACATTGTCAGCCACTGCTTTTAATGCGGCTGCTCTGAAAAGCTCATTAGTGTCATCACCAAATCTTTGAATGTTAATAACCGCGATTTTTTTGCCGTCTACTTCTTTGTATTCTGTTTTAACGCTTGTAATTTCAATCTTTGCGCGGATAATTTTAAAATCCAGTTGTTTCTTTGTTTCAGGTCTGTAAATACTTAATTCAACCTGTGTTCCTCTTGGTCCACGAATCTTGCTAACAACTTCATCTAAAGTCATACCTGTTGTTTCTTTGCTGTCTACTTTTAGGATAATGTCACCTGAAAGAATGCCGGCTTTTTTAGCTGGAGTATCATCAAGCGGTGCTACCACGACAATATTACCATCTTTCATACCAACTTCTGCACCAATGCCGTCAAATGTCCCTGAAAGTTCTGTTTTAAAGTCTGAATATTGTTTTGGATCAAAAAAAGATGTGTAAGGATCACCAAGTGCAGCAACTGCTCCAGCAACAGCTCCATACAAAACTTTTTGCTGGTCAATCGGTTTGTCTATATATTTTTGATTTACAATATCTAAAGTCTGCCAAAGCAAGCTGTAATCAACATCTTTAGGATAGTTGTTCTGATTGATAATCTTGTAATCACCGCCGCTATAGGTGTAGCCTTTGCTGCCGAGTCTTAAACCACTGAAAAAAGTGCCCACTGAAAAAACAAGTAAGGCTAATATAGTTAAGATGTATCTTTTGCTTGAAATCATTTTTTTCTTTGTTAATTACTTACTAACATACGGCTCTGTTATCATCGCATTTCTTAAGCGTAATATCCAGTACCTGCCCCAAATTCCCAAAAACACTGCCCAGTTCATAAAAAAAGGATACTTCTTTGTATAGTGCTTTTTGTAGAATATCCACATAGAGCGATGAAAATGGTAGAGCGTAAAAGTAGGAATTTTTTTAGAAGACTGCCCTTTGTAATGAATGGTTGTAACCTTGGGGAAATAGTAGACCTTGAAGCCTGCTTCCTTAACTCTATAGCAGTATTCAATGTCTTCACCGTACATAAAGAAGTCTTCGTCCCAGCCACCAACTTTTTCAATCACTGATCTACGAGTTAACATAAATGCGCCAACCAAAGAATCAACTTCTCCTTCCTGATCATCAGACATAAAGGTTAAGTTGTATCCACCAAAGAGTTTGCTCTTTGGAAAAATCTTGTCGAGTTTTAAAAAGTAAACTAAAGCATTCCAAGGGTTTGGGAAACCTCGTTTGCTAGCATGGTCAATACTGCCATCACCTTTGACAAGCTTACAACCAAGCATACCTATTTCAGGGCGCTGATCCATTAAACTTAAACACTCCTGAAAAACATTTGTATCAACTTCAGTATCTGGGTTTAAAAATAAAACATAACGCCCGCTTGCTTCTTTAAGGCCAGCATTGTTTCCTTTTGCAAACCCATTGTTTTGATTCCTAATCAATTTAACATCAGGGAATTCATGCTCTACCATTTCAGCAGTGCTGTCCTTAGAGTCATTGTCAACAACGATTACTTCAAAAGAATAGCCTGAAACAGAATTAAAAACCGCATGCAATGCATTACGCAATAGCTCAGGAACTCTATACGACAGAATTATAACTGACAGGTCTTTCTTTTGTTCTTTCATACAAACCATTTCTCCATTTGCTTAGAATTTACTTTTCTTCTGGATTGAATAATCTTTCGTTTAAGAAACATCTTTGGTAATAGCTTAAAAAAAGTTGGTAATACACTCCAAGTGCTAAAAGAAAAGAGTGTTATGAATACAGCCATTGAAAACTCACGAACAAAAATCAAAGGTGCTGATTTCCAGAAGTTCCAACCAAAATCATTTTTAATAATTGTAAAAAGGTGGTTTCTCCAATTCCAACGTCTAATATTTAATGAAAAGCTTCGGTGGTGTTTAACAAAAGTAAAAAACTTTTTTAAACCTCCTGGGCTAACACCAACTGCTCTTGGATGAACTACGACTGCTTTTGGAACAAAACGTGCTTGCCAGCCTTGAAGTTGCATTCTCCAGGAAATATCTAAATCTTCCCAATATGCAAAAAAGTCTGGATCATAATATTCATCATTTAAAATCTTAACTGATTCTAAAGCTTCTTTTCTAAAAACTGCAGCAGTTCCAGAAACTCCAAATATCTCAGGTGAGTGATCATACTGACCTTGATCAACTTCTAACTGCCCACGTTCCCTACCCCTCCTGCTCCT
>Ga0255338_1005027_pt1 | contig 12707 bp, 11 predicted proteins | sample MeOH1_35cm_T4_19_FD_203715 | JGI IMG/M metagenome (GOLD analysis project Ga0255338, IMG submission 203715) | Sandy soil microbial communities from University of British Columbia, Vancouver, Canada - MeOH1_35cm_T4_195 | ecosystem: Engineered > Artificial ecosystem > Sand microcosm > Unclassified ...
GAAGACCTGTATGCCGCTATCGACGCGCTCGTCGACAAGCTCGACCGGCAGGTGATTCGCCATAAGGATCGCGTGCAAAGCCACGACCGCGAAGCGGTCAAGTATCAGATGGCCGCATCGCAGATGCAGCAATGACCGTGCCTGGTGGCCCACAGACCGGGCCGCCGGTGTCACTCCCTTGAAACCGGAATCAAGCCGCGCCCATAGCGCGGCTTTTTCGTTCCTGGCGCTCATCCGGGACCACGCGGGGGATTCCGCAATGCATATGGACCGGTGTATGCTGTGCAATACATAGTTCTCGAGCTCAACGATTTTTCCGTGCACGCGGCACCGCTTCCGCGCATCGGGTATTGCAATGCACAAGGTGGGGGCGGGCCTGCTCTATAATGGCCAGACGCCCGACACCGGCAGGGGGACACCCGGTGAAACTTCGGACCTTGGTTTTTTCTTCTTTTTTGCCCGGCGCGACGCCTCCCGGCCCCGGGCCTGCTTACTAGAAAACCCTGCGCATTCCACATGAATCGTTTGGCTAAATTGCTGCCACCCGGCAACATCAACCTCGACGTCAGCGTCACCAGCAAGAAGCGCGTGTTCGAACAGGCCGGGCTCCTCTTCGAGAACAACCATGGCGTGGCGCGCGCTACCGTGACCGACAACCTGTTCGCCCGCGAATCGCTGGGGTCCACTGGTCTTGGCGCCGGGGTTGCCATTCCGCATGGCCGCATCAAGGGACTGAAGCAGCCACTTGCCGCCTTCATGCGCCTGGCCGAGCCGATCCCCTTCGAATCTCCCGACGGCAAGCCGGTAGCGCTGCTGATCTTCCTGCTGGTGCCCGAACAGGCCACCCAGCAACATCTGGAGATTCTCTCGGAGATCGCCCAGCTGCTGTCCGACCGCGAGATGCGCGAAGGACTGGCTACCCTGCCCACCCCCGATGACGTGCACCAGTTGCTGACACAATGGCACCCCTGACCGGCCTCGGCGATCTTTACGCAGGCGAGCAGGGCAATTGTCCCCGCTGTCTGAAAGCTCGCTCCTGAAAGCACCCGCATGGAACTCACTGGCGTCACCTCGCAGTCGATCTTCGACGACAACGCAGCCGATATCAAACTCTCCTGGGTAGCCGGCCTGGAAGGCGCCGACCGGGCGTTCGATGTCGAGTTCGCGCGTGAAGCCACTTCCGCGGCCGATCTCGTCGGCCACTTGAACCTGATCCACCCGAACCGGATCCAGGTCCTGGGCAAGCCCGAGATCACCTATTACCAGCGTCTCGACGACGAGATGCGCAAGCGCCAGATGGGTGAGCTGATCCTGCTGGAACCGCCCTTCCTGGTGATTGCCGACGGCATGGAGCCGCCGCCCGACCTGGAACTGCGCTGCACGCGTTCCTCCACGCCCTTGTTCACTACGCCGGTGTCCTCGGCGGCGGTGATCGATCACCTGCGCCTCTACCTGTCGCGCATTTCCGCGCCACGCGTGACCATGCACGGTGTATTCCTCGACATCCTCGGCATGGGTGTGCTGGTGATGGGTGAATCCGGCCTGGGCAAGAGTGAGCTCGGCCTGGAGCTGATTTCACGCGGACATGGGCTGGTGGCGGACGATGCCGTGGATTTTGTCCGACTCGGACCCGATTTCATTGAAGGCCGCTGCCCGCCCCTGCTGCAAAACCTGCTTGAAGTGCGCGGCCTGGGCCTGCTCGACATTAAGACGATCTTTGGCGAGACCGCGGTGCGCCGGAAGATGAAGCTGAAACTGGTGGTGCAGCTGGTGCGCCGCAACGACGGCGAATTCGAACGCCTGCCGCTGGATTCCCAATATCTGGATGTGCTCGGCCTGCCCATCCACATGGTCAAGATCCAGGTGGCGGCCGGCCGAAATCTCGCCGTGCTGGTCGAGGCCGCCGTCCGCAACACCATCCTGCGCCTGCGCGGCATCGACACGCTGCGCGATTTCATGGACCGCCAGCGCGCCGCGATGCAAGCCGATGTGGCATCGCGGGGCCAGGGCCGGCTACTCTAGGCAGCCAGCGCCGCGCCCGGGCTGTTTTCAATTGATTGCATTCGTCCGCGCTTCCGTCGTCAACGCGTTTGGGGCACAAGCCGTTTTGTGCAGTAATGGGCATTGAGCCCAGCCCGAGTTGCCGCGCCGACATGGCCAGCAGCCATGAAGTTTTCCACAGCCAGGAGAGCAAGCATGAAGAGAATGATCGCGATGTGCGTGCTGGTAGCCCCGCTTTTCGCCACCGGCGCCTTCGCCCAGAATGCACCGGCCGCGGCAACCGCAACGCCCGCGGCACCCGCAACGTCCGCAAAACCGGCAGCACCGGCGGCGCCCGCGGCGCCCGCGGCGACAAACTCCCAACAGGACAAGATGAAGGCCTGCAATACGCAGGCCGCCGGCAAGAAGGGCGACGAGCGCAAGGCCTTCATGAGCGAGTGCCTCTCCAACAAACCCGCCGCCGCTCCCGCCAAGAACAGCCAGCAGGAAAAGATGACGGCGTGCAACAAGGCCGCTACCGGCAAGAAGGGCGACGAGCGCAAAGCCTTCATGAGCGAGTGCCTCTCCAAGTAAGCCCCCGCGTCACTTAGCATGCGGACATGCGAAAATGGCGAACCCTTCGGTTCGCCATTTTTGCTGGCGCCTCGCCGTCATGACGGCGTCATCACCTGATGTTATGCTTGTCGTGCTATGCGCATCATACTTATCACCGGGATCTCCGGCTCCGGCAAATCCGTTGCCTTGAACGTACTGGAAGACGCAGGTTACTACTGCGTTGACAACCTGCCGGCTCAGTTTATTCCGGCGCTGGCCCAGTATCTCGCAAGCCAGGGTTACACCCATCTTGGCGTCGCTACCGACATCCGCAGCCGCGAATCGCTGGACGAATTGCCCGGCACGCTGCGCAACCTCGCCTCCGAACACCAGGTCCGGGTGGTTTTCCTGACCGCCAATACGGATGCGCTGGTGCAGCGTTACTCGGAAACGAGGCGGCGCCACCCGCTGTCGATGCGTATCGACAAGGCGACCCTCTCGGCCAATGCCGAACCTGCGGGCGCTGCAGACAATGCGCTCGATGCGCCATACAACGACACGTCCCTGATCGAAGCCATCGAGATGGAGCGCGAGCTGCTCAGCCCGCTGGCGGAGGCCGCGCACCGTATCGACACCAGCAACGTGCGCACCAATACGCTGCGCGCCTGGATCAAGGAATTCGTGCGCGGCGATGACCTGAAGCTCACCTTGCTGTTCGAATCGTTTGGCTTCAAGCACGGCGTACCGAGCGATGCCGACCTGGTGTTCGATGTCCGCTCGCTGCCCAACCCCTACTACGACCTGGCACTGCGCCCGCTGACCGGACGCGACGAGCCCGTGATCGACTTCCTGCAGAGCCAGCCGATGGTGCTGGCCATGGCCGATGACATCCGCGCCTACGTGGAAAAGTGGCTGCCAAGTTTCATCGCGGACAATCGCAGCTACCTGACCGTCGCCATTGGCTGCACGGGCGGCCAGCACCGCTCCGTGTACATCGCTGAAAGACTTGCCAACTATTTTCGCGCCCATGGTAATGTGCTGGTGAGACACCGCGAGCTCGCACCCGGCGGCTGAACGCCGCAGCTGCAGGTTTCGCGGCCAGGCTCGGCAATTCCCGCCCGAAACTCTGCTGGCTCAGCATGTCCTCACACGCCACGCCCGGCTCATCCGCTTCGACCACCGCTTCGTCCGGTACATCGTCGGTACCGCCTGCGCTGGATGGCCTGCCGCTGTTTCCGCTGCACACCGTACTCTTTCCGGATGGCCTGCTGCCGCTGCGCGTTTTCGAAGCACGCTATGTGGATATGGTGCGCGCATGCATGCGCGATCACACCCCCTTCGGCGTCTGCCTGATCGCAAGCGGCAACGAGGTAGCTCGCCCCAATGAGCCCACCATGCCCGAGACCATCGGCTGCCTGGCGGATATCGTCGACTGCAATATGGAGCAGCTTGGCGTGCTGCTGATCAGTGCGCGCGGGCGCCAGCGCTTCCGGCTGCTAGGTCACAGTGTGCGCGCCGATGGTTTGCTGGTGGGCCAGGCGGAATTGCTGCCGCCCGACATCATCGACTGCAAGCTTGAACTGCTGGGCGAATGCCTCGCGGTGCTGCGCCGCATCGTCGCCTCGCTCCACGCGGAGCATCCGGGCAGGCTTCCGTTTGCCGAGCCGTTCCTGTGGGATGACCCGAGCTGGGTGGCCAATCGGCTGTGCGAGTTGCTGCCCGTGCCGCTCAAGGCCAAGCAGATGTTGATGGCGCTGCCGGACGCGGGGATGCGGATCGAGATCGTCCACAAGTACATGCGTCAACACCATATTCTCTGAGCCTCCCACGCGGCAAAGGGCTTTAGCTTTAGAACAATCCCCCCAGCGCCTGTGCTTCGAGCAGCTTGCGCACCGGTGCCGGTGTGCCCACCGCATCGAGATCGTCCAGCGACAGCCAGCGTAGCGGAGTGCCATCGGCTGCGTCGTGGGCGCTCAGGCCGGTGACGTCCACGCGGATGGCGCGGATCAGCAGGCGGAAGTGGGTGAAGACGTGGGTGAGTTCGCCGACCATGCTGGCGGTGCCTGGCGTGCCGAAATCGCGGGCGCGTTCGAGGGCGGCGTCTTCGGCCAGTTCGGCATCGAAGGGCACGGTATCCACCGGCATTTCAGGCAGGCTCCAGAGGCCGCCCCAGATGCCGCTGTCGGGTCGCAACGCCAGCAGGACTTCACGGCCGCGCCGGACCAGCAGCATGACGGTGCTGCGCTCGGGAATGGCTGCACGCGGTTTCGGCGTGGGCAGCACGGCGGTCAGGCCGTCGCGGCGCGCCACGCAGTCGCTGGCCAGCGGGCAAGAGGCTGCGCCAGCAAGGCAGGCCGGCTTGCCGCGCGAACAGACGGTGGCGCCGAGATCCATTACGCCCTGGGTATAGGACACCATGTCCTCGGCCTGTCCAGGACCCTTCGCGGGCAACACCTCCTCCGCGATTTGCCACATGCGGTTCTCCACCGCCTTGACGCCCGGATGGCCGTGGATGCCGAAGAACCTGGCGAAGACGCGCTTGACGTTGCCGTCCAGGATGGGCGATCGCACGCCAGCACTGAAGGCGGCCACGGCCGCCGCGGTCGAGCGGCCGATGCCGGGCAGCGTCACCAGCACCTCGGGATCGGTGGGAAACACGCCGCCGTGCTCGCTCATCACGCTCTTGGCGCAGCGGTGCAGGTTGCGCGCGCGCGAGTAATAGCCAAGCCCCGCCCAGAGCGCCATCACCTCGTCCGCGCTAGCCTCCGCCAGAGCGGCAACGGTAGGCAGGCGGCCGACGAAACGCTGGAAATACTCGATCACCGCGCTGACCTGGGTCTGCTGCAGCATGATCTCCGACAACCAGATCCGGTAAGGGTCGCGGGTGTTCTGCCACGGCAAGTCATGGCGCCCGTGCAGGCGCTGCCAATCCACCACGCGCGTGGCGAAATCGGCGGGAACGGCGGGAACGGCGGTCAGGGAAAGATCGGCGGAAGAAACGGCAGGAGTAGCGGCTGGCTTGCGGGGCATCGGGAACGTGACGGGAAAGGCGGCAGCGCCGGAAGCGGCGGCGCGTCATGATACCGCCTTGCCGCCTCCGGCACCGCGCGCCAGCCGTGCTTCAGGCGGCGACGGCCCTGAGCTGGCCGTCTTCGGCGTCAGGCCGCAGGATCTGCCGGGAGAAGGATTCAATGCGTCCGCTGCGCTCGTCCAGCCCGTTCAGTACTTCCTCCAGCTGCGCGATGCGGCTTTCCAGCGTGTCGGTAGCCTCGTGGATGCGCTCGATCGAGTCGACCCGGCGACGCAGTTGCTTCTGATGCTCGCGTACCTGCGCCTCCAGCGGCGTCATCACTGACTTGAGCCAGATCTCGATATCGCGGTTGAGATCGCGGAAGGTTTCCAGCACGCGGCTTGCAACAGTGGAGAACGCGCTTTGCACCAGTTGCGGACGCGAGCGGGTCAGCATGCTCATGGCGCCGAAGTGCGTCTGGGCCAGTGCCAGCGTCTGCTGCAGTTCGCTCACGTAGCGCGCGGTGACGAACTGGATCGGCGCCGGCAACGTGAAACCGTGCTCGGCATTGAAGCGGCGGTACATGCTGTCGGTGAGCTGGTGGAGCTGGACAATCTTCTGGTCAGCCTCGCTGACCAGTTCGCCTAGCCGGGCGAACAGCCCGTCCATGTCCTCGCGCATGCCGCGCGAGAAGAAGCGCTCCTTCATCTGCTCCCGGCGCTCGCGCATGGTACGGCGCACGTCGCGCAGTTGCAGGCTCTTGATGATATCGGCGCTGTGACGTCCGAACACAAGACGCAGCGCCTGGAACTTGGCGATGCTCTGCTCGAACTCTTCCTTTTCGGACTGCACACGCATCAGCATGTGCTTGACCATCGCATGGTTCTTGCCGCGCAGGCCGCGCAACTCGAACAACTGCTCGACGATACTGCGGCGGCGACTCTGCAGCAATTGCTGCGCGCCACGCGCCATTTCCTCCACGGAGCGCTGTACCTGGTCGGCGACGATCTCCCGCCGTTGCGGGATCAGTTGATCCGACAGAACGTGTTCGAATTGAGGCAGGCAGCTGCGCGCCAGCAAGTCGTCATCGTGCGTGACCTTGGCCACCAAGCCCTTCTGCGCCGACACCGGATAGACACGCGACTCGTCGATCCCCAGCACCTGGGCGCTGTTGGTGACCTGGCGCGTAATCTCGGCCGCGGTCTCGGCCGGCGACTTGAGCGGGTCCCACAGACCGTCGATCTTGTTCAGCACCGCCAGGCAGCCCTTGCGGTGGCCCGCGCTCACATGGCTGCGCCAGAGATCCAGGTCGCTCTTGGTCACGCCGGCATCCGCGGCGAGCATGAACACCACGACATGCGCATCCGGAATCAGCCGCAATGTCAGTTCGGGCTCGGTGCCGATGGCATTGAGACCTGGCGTGTCGAGGATCACCAGACCCTGGCGCAATAGCGGATGCGGGAAATTGATAACCGCATGGCGCCAGCGGGAAATCTCCACCATGCCATCGGCATCGAGCGCGTAGGTGGCGTCGGGATCGTTCTCGTTATACAAGCCGAGCGATTCCGCCATCTCGCGGGTGACGCGGTTGGTCTCGATCACGTGCCGGAACGCATCGAGCATCCCATCCGGCGACGAGGGATCGAGCGGCACGGTATGCCAGTGCGCGTCGACGTCGAGGAAATCGGCAGTGGAGGCTTCCTGCAGGCGCGTCTCGATCGGCAGCAGGCGGATGCACGGCGCCTCGGCCTCGTCGTAGCGCAGCTCGGTCGGACACATCGTGGTGCGCCCGGCGGATGACGGCAGGATGCGCCGGCCATAGTCTGCAAAGAAAATGGCGTTGATCAGTTCGCTCTTGCCCCGCGAGAACTCCGCGATGAAGGCTACCTTGAGCCGGTCGCTCTTGAGCACGCCCTGGATGCGCTGGACGCGTTCGTCGGCCTGGGCGTCGTAGAGATCGTGCTGCTGCAGCCAGGAGCGGAATTCGGCCAGGGAATTGAGCACCCCGGTTCTCCAGGCGCCGTATTGTTCGAATTGAAGGGCGAGGGTTGTCATTGGCACTGGGATCGGCTTGGCGAAAAGCCCCCGCGACGGCGCTGCAGGCCTGGCGTCTTGATGTCCGATAGCCTGCACCCGGGCGGTGACATGGTGTCTTTGTAACACTTTTTTACTTTGTTGAAGATACAGGTTTCCGGGGGACTTTTGTGAAATTCGAGTCGCCTGCGGGCCTCGCTGTTGCGCCGGCCCATCGGCCCGGTGCAACAGCATCGGGAAGTTAATCAACAAACACTTCGGTGCAGCGTCGTTCGTGACGAGGGCGGCGCGGTTTCAGCGCTGGCAGGTGGGGCAATAGAAAGTCGAGCGCTGGCCCTGGACGATCTGCCGGATAGTGGTGCCGCAGACCCGGCAGGGATGCCCGGCACGGTCATACACGGCGCAATCCAGCTGGAAGTAGCCGCTGCTGCCATCGCTGCCGACGAAGTCGCGCAGCGTGCTGCCGCCGCGCTCGATGGCACGGGCCAGCGTGTCCCGCACCGCGACGGCAAGGCGTTCGCAGCGCGCCAGGGAGAGCCGGCCAGCCGGCGTGGTGGGACGGATGCCGGCGGCAAACAGGCTCTCCGACGCATAGATATTGCCCACGCCCACCACGATGTCTCCCGCCAGGAGCACCGTCTTGATGGCTGCGCTGCGCCCGCGCCCGAGGCGGTACAGCCAGGCTCCGTCGAAGCGCGGATCGAAAGGCTCGACGCCAAGGTTGCGCAGCAGCGGATGTGTTGGCAACTGCGACTCTTCGAGCGGGCTCCAGAGCACAGCGCCAAAGCGGCGCGGGTCGCGAAAACGAAGCACCAGGCTGGTGCCGGCATCGGCGTGCGTGTCGGCGGGGTCCGCAAGGATCAGGTCGAGGTGATCGTGGCTGCCCGCCGGCGGCGCTTGCGGCAGGACCCGCAAGGTACCCGTCATGCCGAGGTGGATCAGCAGCCAGCCCCGGTCATCCGCTAGCGGCAGGCAAGGAGAGCCATCAGGAAGAAGGCTGGCCGCAGCCTGGCGCACACATTCCAGCAGCAGGTATTTCCCGCGCCGTTCGATGCGAGCGATCACCCGGCCGGTCAGTTGTGACTCGAGATCCGGTTCAACCGGCCAGCGCAGGCCGCGATGGCGCACCACCACGTCGGCTATGCGCCGCCCCACCACGTGCGGCAGCAAGCCGCGGCGGGTCACTTCGACCTCCGGCAACTCTGGCATCGAACCTCTCCCTTTTGTGCCACTCCAACCGCCAGAGACCCAGTCATACTGGTGCCATGCGGATCAGCAAGGCATTGTAGCGGCAGGCTACAATGCCTTTAACATTCCCATCGCCTTGAGTGCTGGAGCACCCACCCACATGTCGGACCGCCTGGACCGTACCCCGATGACCATCGCTCAAATTCTTCCTACCCGGCGCTCTACCCGGCGGCCGCTGCGTCACAGGCTCGCAGCCACGGCTGCAGCCGCGCTTGCGGTCTGCGCCATGGCGCCGCTTGCCAGCCATGCCGCGCCCCCGGAGGGCAGGCCCGCGATGAAGGTGGCGGCGGAAGCCGTCACGCCAGTCCGCTCGAACCCGTTGCCGCCGAAGATGCCGCTGCCGGCGGTGCCGCTGAGCGCAGACATCCTGTACCGGGTCCTGGCGGCGGAAATCTCGGCGCAGCGCGGCGTGGTCGGTCCGGCTTACCAGACTTACCTGGAACTGGCCCGCAATACGCGCGACCCGCGCTTTGCCCAGCGCGCCACCGAGATCGCCTTCAACGCACGCAGCGCGCAGCAAGCGCTCGACGCTGCGCGCCTGTGGACCGAACTCGCGCCCACCTCGGCTGGTGCACGGCAAGTCCTTTCCACCCTGCTGGTCCTGAGCGGCCGCTGGGACGAAGCCGAACCCTTGCTGGCCCTGCAGCTCAATGGCGTGCCCCCGAGCCACCGGCCGGAGGCGATCCTCCAGATGCAGCAGCAGCTTTCGCGAACCAGCGATCCCGCCGGTGCCGCGGCCCTGCTGCAGCGCCTGACGGCGAGCGACGCCCGCTCTGCCGAAACCCACCTTGCCCTGGCACGCGCCAAGGAAGCCGCCAACGACATTCCCGGCGCCCTGGCCGAACTCGACGAGGCCCAGCGCATCCGCCCCGACTATGAAGCCGCCGCGCTGATGGCGGCTGAATTGCGCGCCGACAGCGCACCGGACGAGGCCATCGCCGGCCTGAAGTCGTTCGTCGGCAGGGCCCCTGCTTCGGTCAATGGCCATATCACGCTGGCGCGCCTGTACTTGCAGCAGAACGACCTGCAAGCCGCCCGCGCCGAGTTCGAGACCCTGCGCAAGATCGCGCCCAAGGACCCGCGCGTGCCGCTCGCCCTTGGCCTGACCAGCCTGCAGTCCAAACGCTATGACGAAGCCGAGCAGTACCTGAAAGAGTATCTGCAACTGGCCGAGCAGGTGCCGGCCGCCAGCCCCGATATCGCCTATCAGTACCTGGCGCAGATCGCCGAGGAAAAGAAGGACTACCCTGCCGCCGTTGCGTGGCTCGACCGCATCGACGACAGCCGCCTGGCGCCCGCGGCCGCCGTCAAGCGCGCCCAGCTTCTTGGGCGCATGGGCAAGCTCGACGACGCACAGGCCGTGTTCAACGATATGCTGGCCGATGCCGAGGATATCGCCGAGCCCGACCAGCGCGCGCAGCGCATGACGGCGATCCGGCAGGCCGAGGTTGGCATGCTGATCGATGCCAAAGCCTACGACCGCGCCCGCAAGGTGCTGGAGGAGCGCGTCGCTGCCGAGCCCGACAATTCGGACTGGGTCTACGAGCTGGCCATGCTCGACGAGCGCGAGAAGCGCTACGACAGCATGGAAAAGCGGCTGCGCCGGGTGATTGCCATGCAGCCCGACGCAAAGCAGGGCTACAACGCACTCGGCTACTCCCTTGCGGACCGCAACGTGCGCCTGCCGGAAGCCCTCCAGTTGCTGGAGAAGGCCTCTGCGCTGGGGCCGGACGATCCTTACATCATGGATAGCCTGGCCTGGGTCAAATTCCGCCTGGGCCAGTTGCAGCCAGCTGCCGAACTGCTCCGGAACGCCTACGCCAAGGCGCCCGAAGCGGAAATCGGTGCCCACCTGGGCGAGGTGCTGTGGCAACTCGGCCAGCAGGACGAAGCACGCAAGACCTGGAACGAAGCCGCCAAGATCGAGCCGGACAACGTCATCCTGATCGACACGCTGCGGCGCTATAACGTGCCGCTCTCCGCGCTCAAGTAATCTCCCGATTCATCCGACAGCCCGCAAACCTCCGCCGGGCCGGACGCCCGGCGCCCGGCTGCGCCGGTGCGGGCGCCAGACTACATGCATAAATCCCGACGCCTAGCCCTGCTCTGCCTGAGCGCCCCCGTCTGGCTTGCCGCCTGCGCCAGCATCACGCCAACGCGGCAGTTTGACGCCGGCGAGACCGCCAGGGTACGCGACCTCAGTGGACGCTTCGCCGCCAACTACGTGCGCTACGGCCGCGAGGAAGGCGTGCAGGGCAGCTTTCAATGGCACGAGCAAGGCCGCAATGTGCGGCTGGACCTGATCTCGCCGCTGGGGCAGACCCTTGCCGTGGTCACGTCCACCCCTTCCGGCGCGACGCTCGACCTCCCCAACCAGCCCCCGCGCAATGCGGCTGAGGTGGATACCCTGCTGGAAGAGGCGCTTGGCTTCTCGCTGCCGGTGGCCGGCATGCGCGACTGGCTGCACGCGCGCCCCGCGCCGGGCAGCCCGGCGCGCACCACCCGCGACGAGAGCGGGCGGCTGGCCACCCTGGCACAGAACGGCTGGACAGTACGCTATGTGGCGTGGCAGGAAACCCCTGCCGCGGCAACCGCAGTCACGGCGCTGCCGCGCCGTATCGACCTGGCACGCGATGGCGACGGCAGCCCGCTCTCCGTGCGCCTTGTGATCGATCCGGAGCAAGCGCAATGAATACTGCCCGTACCCTGCCCCCCGCTGAACTGCGCGGCTGCCCCGCTCCCGCCAAGCTGAATCTCTTCCTGCACGTGACCGGGCGTCGTGACGATGGCTATCACATGTTGCAGACGGTGTTCCAACTGGTGGACTGGAGCGATACGCTGGACTTCCGCCGCCGCGAAGATGGCCGCATCGAGCGCACCACCGAGGTAGCCGGCGTCCCGGTCGAGACTGACCTGATCGTGCGCGCCGCACGGGCGCTGCAGCAGGCCAGCGGAACCCGTTTTGGCGCCGACATCGCCATCGCCAAGCGGCTGCCGATGGGTGGCGGCATTGGCGGCGGCTCTTCGGATGCGGCCACCACGCTGCTGGCCCTGAACCATCTGTGGGGGCTGCACCTGGACCGCGATGAACTCAAGCGTATCGGCCTCGCGCTGGGCGCGGACGTGCCGTTCTTCCTGCATGGGGAAAACGCCTTTGCCGAGGGTGTTGGCGAGGAACTGACGACGGTCGCGTTGCCCGAAAGCTGGTTCGTGATCATCCACCCGCGCCAGCATGTTCCCACCGTTGCAATTTTTTCGGACGAGCGCTTGACAAGGGATACGCCCATCAGCATAATAGCGGACTTCACTGGATGCACAAACAAGTTCGGTTTCGGTCGCAACGACCTGGAAGCGATAGCAACAGTGAAGTTCGGCGAAGTTGCCCGAGCCCTTGAATGGCTGCGACAATACAGTCCCCATGCAAGGATGACCGGTTCCGGAGCCTGCGTGTTTGCGCGATTCAACGACTCGCAAACGGCGCAGCAGGTACTAGACCGGTTGCCTCCCGAATGGGATGGCAGGTGTGCGAAGAGTTTATCGCACCACCCGCTCGCAACGCTCGCATAAATAGTTTTTCGTTCGGCGTCGCAGGCAGTTGAATGTGACGATGGACGTGCCCGGTTGTGTAGGGGAGTCGCCAAGTTGGTCAAGGCACCGGATTTTGATTCCGGCATTCGAAGGTTCGAATCCTTCTTCCCCTGCCATTACATTCCTATAGTGTCCTTATGGACCCGCACGACAAAGCTGCCGGCACTAGCCGGCAGCAATCTTTCCCCCCTCCAGCAGCAAGACAGGTGCACCGAATGAGCAGCGAAGGCTTGATGGTTTTTACCGGCAACGCCAACCCCAAACTCGCGGAGGCTGTCGTGCAGCACCTCGG
>Ga0255338_1005028_pt1 | contig 12706 bp, 6 predicted proteins | sample MeOH1_35cm_T4_19_FD_203715 | JGI IMG/M metagenome (GOLD analysis project Ga0255338, IMG submission 203715) | Sandy soil microbial communities from University of British Columbia, Vancouver, Canada - MeOH1_35cm_T4_195 | ecosystem: Engineered > Artificial ecosystem > Sand microcosm > Unclassified ...
ACAGAACAATATTTCAAGACGCAGGCTGAAATCAGTGCGCTATTTGCAGATATGCCAGAAGCGCTTGCCAACAGTGTTGAAATCGCCAAGCGCTGTAATCTTAGCCTGACTTTAGGCAAGAACTACCTGCCTAATTTTCCTACACCGAATGGTGAAAGCCTCAACGACTATTTAATTGCTGAGGCAAAACGCGGCCTGGTTAAACGTCTGGAGTTGCTATACCCGGATGAGGCTGTTCGCACTGCTAAACAGCCTGCCTATGATGCGCGGCTGGATTTTGAAACCGGCGTGATTAATCAGATGGGTTTCGCCGGGTACTTTCTGATCGTGGCTGACTTTATCAACTGGGCGAAGAATAATGGTGTGCCGGTAGGGCCTGGCCGTGGTTCCGGTGCGGGTTCCGTAGTCGCTTATAGTCTCGGCATTACTGATCTTGATCCACTCGAATACAACCTGTTGTTTGAGCGCTTTTTGAACCCGGACCGTGTTTCCATGCCCGACTTTGATATTGACTTCTGCCAGGAGGGCAGGGATCGCGTCATTGATTATGTGAAGCAGAAATACGGTATTGATGCGGTTTCGCAAATTGCTACCTTCGGTACCATGGCGGCAAAGGCCGTGATTCGCGATGTGGGGCGTGTGCTCGACTTGCCGTTTAATTTTGTGGATGGCATCGCCAAACTGATTCCGTTAGAACTCGGCATTACCTTATCTGATGCGCTGGAAAAAGAACCGCAGCTGGCCGAGCGCCGCGAGAATGAAGAAGAAGTACGTGAATTGCTTGAGCTGGCGCTACGTCTGGAAGGTTTAACGCGGAATATCGGTATGCACGCGGGCGGGGTGTTGATATCCCCAGGCAAGATTTCAGATTTTTCACCGGTATATTGCCAAGCCGATGGCGCCAGCCTGGTGAGCCAGTACGATAAAGATGACGTTGAAGCCGTAGGGTTGGTCAAGTTTGACTTTCTGGGTTTACGTACGCTGACCATCCTCGATATGGCGTTGGAAAACGCCAATAAACAGCGCGCTGAAAGTAATCTGCCGCCGTTGTCATTCGAAACCCTTCCGATAGACGACAAAGCTACGTTTCAGCTGCTGAAAACCGCCAACACTACTGCGGTGTTCCAGCTGGAATCACGCGGCATGAAGGATATGCTAAAGCAGGCGATGCCGGACTGCTTTGAAGATATTATTGCGCTGGTGGCGCTGTATCGGCCGGGCCCGATGGACCTGATTCCTGACTTCTGCCGCCGCAAGCACGGCAAGCAGCGCGTAGAATACCCGCATCCATTGACTGAGCCTATCCTGAAAGAAACCTACGGCATTGCTGTGTATCAGGAACAGGTGATGCAGATTGCACAGGTGGTCGCGGGTTATAGCCTTGGCGGCGCTGACTTGCTGCGCCGTGCGATGGGTAAAAAGAAAAAAGAAGAGATGGATGCGCAGCGTAAGATATTTACCGAAGGTGCTACCAAAAACAACATGACCGAGAAGCAGGCCAGCGAGTTGTTCGACTTGCTGGAAAAGTTCGCAGGCTATGGTTTCAATAAATCACACGCTGCGGCCTATGCCTTGGTCGCATACCATACTGCTTTTCTGAAAACACATTACCCAGCCGCCTTCTTGGCTGCAACCATGTCTGCTGACATGAACAACACGGACAGTGTGCACATTTTTTATGATGATTGCGCCGCGAATAAGGTAGAAGTACTGCCGCCGGATGTGAATGAAAGTGAATTCAAGTTCAAACCTATCAGCAGAACGCAGGTGCTGTATGGCTTGGGTGCAGTAAAGGGCACAGGCTGGGCGGCGATTGAGGTGATATTGCAGGCACGTAAAACTGACGGGCCTTTTAAAGACCTGTTTGATTTCTGCAGCCGTCTTGATCTGCGCAAAGTGAACCGCCGAGTAATTGAATCGCTAATCCGCGTTGGTGCATTTGATAAATTGGAACCTAACCGTAATGCATTGCTGTCTGGCGTAGCGTTGGCAATTGGGGCCGCTGAGCAAGCCAACGCCAACAGTAACCAGAACAGTTTGTTTGGTGAGGCTTCAGATCAGTCTGTGCATGTTTTGCCAGATGTGGCACCGTGGTCAGAGCAGCAAAAGCTGCAGGAAGAAAAAGCGGCACTGGGCTTTTATCTGAGTGGTCATCCTTATTGGGCCTACCAGAAAGACTTGAGCAATTTTATAACGACAACATTGGCTACCTTAACACCGCGCGAGCAGCCACAGCTGCTGGCTGGGATAGTCTCAGGTATCCGTGTGCGCATGACCGGACGCGGCAAAATGGCGATTGTCGGTATTGATGACGGCACCACGCGGATAGAGGTGGTGGTCGGTAATGAGTTGCTGAATCAATCGCAGCAGTTATTAAAAGATGACCAGCTGGTGATTGTAGAAGGGCGCGTGAGCAATGATGATTTCTCAGGCGGAATTCGCGTCAATGCCCGAAAATTGTACGATTTGTCTACTTTGAGAAACAGCAAGGCGAGTTTCTTGAAAATTTCATGTAACGGCCAGGCCGATGCGATGAAGTTAAAAACATTGCTCAAACCCTATTGTGTAAGCGCTACAGATGAGCAGCGCGGCTGTGCAGTTAAAGTGGAGTACCACAATACAACCAGCAAAGTAGAACTGATGCTGGGAAGTGAATGGCGTGTTGACCTGCACGATGAACTGATTGATGGTTTGACGCAGTGGTTGAGTCAAAGTAATGTAAAAATCCTATATAATTAACTATTCCGTGCTGCATCCGAATTAATACTGCATTGTCGGGTCTTGCCGTACTATTTGTACTGTCTGCGACCCTCCGTCTTGTCTTAATTCGAATGCAGCACGGAACCGGATGCTTTTTTAAAGTAAGCTTTAATAACCGAGTTGAATGCATGAAAATTACCTATTTAGATTTTGAACAGCCAATTGCTGAACTAGAAGCCAAGATTGAAAGCCTGCGTACATCACATGATGACCATGACAACCTGGATATCTCTAAAGAATTAGATGCGCTGGAAAAGAAAAACAAGAAGCTCTCTGCAGACATCTACGGCAACTTGTCTGCCTGGCAGATTTCGCAGCTGGCACGTCATCCGCAGCGTCCATATACATTGGACTATATTCAGGCTTTATTTACCGATTTTGAAGAACTGCATGGTGACCGTGCATTTGCAGACGACCCGGCGATTGTCGGTGGTATAGCTCGTTTTGAAGGTCAGCCGGTGATGGTGATTGGTCACCAGAAAGGCCGAGATATCAAAGAGCGCCAATACCGTAATTTTGGTATGCCGCGTCCTGAGGGCTATCGCAAAGCCTTGCGTTTATACCGATTAGCTGAAAAATTTCATATTCCGGTTGTTACCCTTATCGATACCCCGGGTGCTTACCCAGGTATCGGTGCAGAAGAGCGCGGTCAGTCAGAAGCGATTGCACGCAACCTGTATGTAATGGCAGAACTGAAAACGCCTATTGTCGGAGTCATTATCGGTGAAGGCGGTTCTGGTGGTGCGCTTGCATTGGGTGTGGTCGATCAGCTACTGATGCTGCAGTACGGCACTTATTCTGTTATTTCACCAGAGGGCTGTGCTTCAATTTTGTACAAGAGTGCTGATAAAGCTTCGGTCGCTGCGGAATCATTGGCAATTACTGCAGATCGCCTGAAAGCCATGGGCCTGGTAGACAAAATCGTACCGGAACCTTTAGGCGGTGCGCATCGTTCACCTGAAGTGATGATGGAAACATTGCGTGGCGCACTTAAAGAAGAGCTTACACGCCTGAAAGCTAAATCAATTAAATCATTGTTAGTAACCCGTTACGAGCGTTTGATGAGTTATGGCAAATTCAAAGAAGCCGCTGAAAAATAGCGCTTTTTTGAATCGGAAAGCCAAGAGCGAACCCGAAACTTTCACGCATCCACTGAGCCTTCAGCTTAGTGCGTTTCTTGTTAAGAATTTACAGGCCGGCGACTCAAAGCCAACATTGCTGTTGGCTTTGAGCGGCGGTCTGGATTCTATAGTTCTGCTGCACTTGTTGGCGGAAGTCAGAGCCAGTCTCCCATTTGAATTACACGCGATGCACGTGCATCATGGTTTGAGTGCCAATGCAGATGCCTGGGCTGAATTCTGCTCAGCGCAATGTCAGCAGTTAGGCGTGCCGTTGCAGATTGTGCACGTGAATGTTGCCCAGAACCCCGATTACAAAAACAGCGAGCAGGGCATTGAGGCAGAAGCGCGCCGGTTGCGTTATAACGCTTTATTTACCAGTGCAGTTGAGGAAAAAGCACCTGGCTTTGTAGTGACCGCCCATCATCAGGATGATCAGGCTGAAACACTATTGCTGCAATTATTCAGAGGCGCCGGTGTTAAAGGTTTGTCCAGTATGGCGGCAGTTGATACTACGCGGCGATTATTACGGCCATTATTAAATGTTTCACGCCAGGCGTTGCATGAATATGCATTGCAGCACGCTATTCAGTGGTGTGATGACGAGAGTAATGACAACACGCAATATGACCGCAATTTTGTTCGCCATGAATTAATGCCGCTGCTGGAATCTCGCTTTACAAATGTAAAGCCAGTATTGGCAAGAACTGCGTCACATATGGCGGAAGCAAGCGAGTTACTTGCAGCATTAGCAGCCCAGGATGCAGAGAATATGCTGTCGTCAGATAATAGCCTTTGCTTGCAAGCGCTGAGTGAACTGAGTGTTGCACGTGCTAAAAACGTGCTGCGTTGGTGGTTTGCACAAAACGGATTGGCGATGCCAGCAGCTGAGCATTTGAATGAAATTGTCGAGCAGTTATTCAATTCAAGAAAAGATGCTGACCTTGATATCAAGCTGCAGCACCTTTATCTGCGTAAGTACCAGCAAAGAGCGTATTTGTGTGAAGACAAAACGACAGTGCCATTTGATATGGTGTGGCATGGCGAAGCTGAATTAACCCTACCCAGTGGCGGTAAGCTTGTATTTAAGCCGGTGCTTGGAGCGGGTTTGGCATTAAAGCAGGGCTTGACCAAACTCAGAATCACCAATCGCAATGGCGGCGAGCGTTTTAAACCAGATGCATTAAGGCCGACCAGAACGCTTAAATACCTGTTGCAGGAGCTTAATATGCCGCCCTGGCAGCGTATGTACATACCGCTGGTTTATTGGGAAGATAAGCTGGCATACGTGCCAGGTGTAGGTGTTGCCTATGGCCTGCAGGCGCAGGCCAATGAGCCAGGGCTGGAAATTATCTGGCAGGATTCAGCGTACTGATCAGGCCGAGGTTCTTTTTCGCAAGTTATGAGCGGCTGCGTTTTTAAGTAATCTCTGTAATTCAGGCCATATGTTATTCAGGATAAGCGGTTGCCCCAGCGCATTCGGGTGTAATCCATCCTGTTGAATTAAATCCGATTTGGCTGCAACGTTTTCGAGCATAAACGGGATAAGCTGAATTTTGTGCTGTTTGGCTAGTTTGACATAGGTCCGGCTGAACTCTTCTGTATATTTAGGGCCGTAGTTGGGCGGAATTCTCATGCCAATTAATAGCACTTTTGCGCCGGATTTTTTGCTTAATTGAATCATTGCATCAAGGTTATCATGCATGTTTTTTACAGGTAAGCCGCGCAAACCGTCATTAGCACCGAGTTCAATAATGATGGTTTGGGGCTTGGTCTGTTCTAGTGTACGTGCAAGGCGACTGAGGCCGCCGCTGGTTGTTTCGCCACTGATGCTGGCGTTAACAACATCAAAGCGCAGATTTTCCTGTTTAAGTTTATTTTTTAATAGAGTTGCCCAGCCTTGCTGCTGGGGAATGCCATAAGCCGCAGATAAGCTGTCGCCATAAATTAAAATTTTAGGGTTTGCAGCGAATACCGTCACAGGCCATGCAACGAAACTGATTAAACACAGACTAACTACTGAACTTTTTAATCTTGAATTTTTAAATCTAGAAAATAAACGGAATAACATTAATGCAACAACTCCCTATCATTCAAGCGAACGATCTTTATTATGAAATAATTAACCATGATAACCAAATTCGTATTTTACAAGGCTTAAATTTGAATATCCTGGCCGGTGAGCAGGTTGCCATCATCGGCAGCTCGGGCTCCGGCAAGTCTACTTTATTAAGCCTGCTTGCAGGGTTGGATGTGCCCACAAAAGGAACAGTTCAAATCCAGAGCAAAATGTTCAGTAATCTGGATGAAGATGGACGTGCTGCGGTGCGCTCTGCAAGTATGGGCTTTGTCTTTCAGTCATTTCAGCTGCTACCGTCACTTACAGCGCTAGAGAATGTCATGCTGCCTCTGCAGTTGAAAAGCCTGACCAATGCCAAAGAGTTGGCGTTAGAAGCGTTGAACAAAGTAGGCTTAAGCGCACGTGTCACACATTACCCAAAACAACTATCCGGCGGCGAGCAACAGCGCGTGGCAATCGCGCGTGCTTTTGCAACGCAGCCTGAAATTCTGTTTGCCGATGAGCCTACCGGAAATCTGGATCATGCAACCGGGCAAATGATTATTGAGTTGCTATTTAGAATGAACGCTGAGGCCGGCACGACACTGGTTTTGGTGACACATGACATTCAGCTGGCTAACCGTTGTCATCGTCAGCTCAGGCTAGTGAATGGTTTGTTGGAAGAGTTGGCACAATAATGGGGATGCAGGCGATGATGCTAAATTTTAAATTAGCCTGGTCACAAACCATGAGTTTATGGCGTGCCGGTGCTTTGAGAGTGCTGGTGTTTGCGCTAGTGCTGGCCGTGTCTGCAATTACAGCAGTAGGCTTTTTTACCGAGCGCATAGAGTCTGCGTTGAGTCAGCAGGGGGCTTTATTACTGGGCGGCGACCTTGCTGTTTTGGCTGATCATGAGATTCCTGCTGTTTTTTCAAAGCAAGCGCAACAGCAGGGTTTTGTTGCGGTAAAGACTTATGAATTTCCCAGCATGGTTGTTGCCGGTGATAACAGCCAGCTGGTTGAGATTAAAGCCGTTGGCAATAACTTTCCGTTACGAGGTGACTTAACGCTGGGAACTACGGTTTCTGATGCAGGACGAGTCGTTAAGGCTGCCCCTCTTAGCGGCGAGGCATGGATAGAACCCAGATTAGCCAATGTGCTGAATTTGAAAGTAGGCGACCAGGTTACCGTAGGCGAGAAAAGCCTGCTTGTCACGGCCATATTGCTGCGTGAACCTTCGCGCGGCGGTGATATGTTCAGTTTTGCACCGCGGCTGATGATGAATGCAGAGGATCTGGCAGCAACAAATCTGATTCAATACGGTAGCCGCGTCAAGTATCAGCTTTTACTGTCCGGAGAACTCAAAAAAATTCAGCGGTTTAATCAGCAGATGAAGACTGAATTAGGGCGAGGGGAACGCATAGAAGACCTGCGTAATGCGCGTCCGGAGATCAAGCTGGCGCTGGACAAAGCCGAGCAGTTTTTAGGTTTGTCTGCGATGGTGAGCGTTATTTTAGCGATGGTGGCGATGCTGTTATCAAGCATGCCTTACATCAAGCAGAGTCTGGACATGTTTGCTTTGATGCGCTGTTTTGGCGCTTTGCAGAATACAGTTTTGCAGGTGCTTGCAATACAAACGCTGCTGATTGCATTTTTTAGTGCATTGCTGGGTATCGCAATTGGCTACGTTGCACAAATCGGCTTGGCGAAACTGGCTGGCAGCCTGTTTGTTGAAGCCTTGCCTGCTGCATCGATGTTGCCTGTCGTTATTGGCCTTGTTGCTAGTCTGGCAATGATGATTGCCGTGGTGGTGCCGCATGCATGGCAGATGCGTAAACTTACCGCCATGAATATTCTGCGTCGCGAAACGCTGGTACAGCCGATTTCAGCACAGGCAAAGTTTCTGCCGGCCGCCTTGGTGATGGCAGCGATGGTATTCTGGCAGGCGCAGGATGTCAAAATTGCATTATCGACCATCCTGGCAATGCTCGGGTTATGTCTTGTGGTGTTTGCCTTTGCCTATGGCCTGGTATATCTGGCCAAGTTTTTAATTAGATTGTCGCCACACAGCAAAACCTTTTCTACTATTACTGTTGGTGTGCAGGGCTTAAGAACAAGACTGGCTTTATCAACGGTACAAACTATCGGTTTTAGTATGGGGCTTATGGTACTGATGCTGCTGGCGTTGATTCGCGGTGATCTTATCCATAACTGGCAGGCTTCACTACCGGAAGATGCGCCAAATCGGTTTGTAATCAATATTCAGCAAGCGCAGATCAACGGCTTAAACCAGTTTTTTAGTGGTCAAGGCATTAAAGACACGACTGTGTTCCCTATGGTACGTGGCCGTCTGGTCAGCAAAAACGGTGCGGCTGTTAAATCCACGCAATGGACTGATGAACGTGCAAGGCGACTGGCAGAACGCGAGTTTAACTTGTCATGGGCTGCAGTCATGCAAAGTGATAACCAGCTGGTATCAGGGCACTGGTGGACAGAAGCAGAGCACGGTAAGCCATACTTGTCTCTGGAGCAGGATCTGGCAAAAACCCTGGACATTCAATTGGGTGACAAACTGACTTTTGATGTTGCTGGTAGCCCGCTAACTTTGACAGTAACCAGCCTGCGAAAAGTTGACTGGGACACGATGCGCGCCAATTTCTTTGCCCTAACGCCGCCTGGAGTGCTGGATAACTTTTCAGCCAACTACATCAGCAGTTTTCATCTGCCTTTAGGTGCAGATTTGTCATTGAATCAGCTGGTCAAGCAGTACCCCAATCTTACGGTAATTGATATTGCCGCACTGATGCAGCAGGTGCGTGGCATTATGCAAAAAATGAGCAGCACCGTTGAATACGTGTTTGCATTCAGTTTAATCACAGGTATAGCGGTGCTCTATGCAGCCTTGGTAGCCACCAGGGATGAACGTGTGGCTGAAGCCACGCTGATGCGCGTGTTCGGCGCTTCACGCCGCCAGGTAAGCATTGCCTATTTTACCGAGTTTGCTTTGATCGGTTTGATTGCCGCATTGGTTGCAACGGTTTCCGCAAATATGCTGGCCTACTACATCAGCGCTAAAGTGCTCGATATACCGTTTCAGTTTAACCTGACCTTAGCAGTTTCTGCCATGTTGATCGCAACAACGGCCATACCTTTTGCCGCATGGCTAGGCCTACGCGGATATCTGAATATTCCGCCCAGGAAATTGCTTAATAGCATCTAGCTATTTAATGGTTGTTTATAGCCACCAAACTGGCTGTAAACAACCATTATTTCAGATACAATCCCAATGTAATAAAAGTGTAAATTGCGCTTAGTTGTTGATAATGCATAACTTTTAACATTTTGTTACAGTTGGCAGCTTCGGGAATGTTTTTTGCTGTTTATATACCAGAGAGAAAAACTCTTAAGTTTAAGAATATAAGGAACATCATGCAGAAAACATTACAACCAAAAATAATTTTAACAGCGATACTTACCGCTTATGCAATGCAGCAACATGCCGTTGCAGCAGAAAATGGCAAAATCACAACCAATAAGGTTGAGGTCATCAGTACAACTCCGCTTGCTGGAGTTGGTTTGCCGCTTGAGCAAATTCCATCCAACGTACAAGTGGTGAATGGCGAAGAGCTGCTCGAGCAGCGCAGCTTGAATATCGCCGATTACATGAATAATAATTTGCTAGGTGTCAGTGTTAACGAAACCCAGAACAACCCATTTCAGCCGGATGTCCTGTTCCGCGGCTTTACGGCTTCACCTTTGTTAGGTACCCCACAGGGCCTGTCAGTATTTCAGGATGGTGTGCGCATTAACGAGCCATTCGGTGATGCCGTGAACTGGGACTTGATTCCTGTGAACGCAATTGCAGGTATTAATCTGATGCCAGGCTCTAACCCTGTGTTTGGTTTGAATACCTTAGGCGGTTCACTGTCCATCGTGACGAAGAATGGCCGCACCCATCAAGGCGGCGCAGTTGAGACCAGCTTTGGTTCATGGGGCCGGAAAAATACGGCAGCTGAGTTTGGCGGCGTTTCGGCTGATGGCTCGGTAGATTACTTTATTTCAGGTAATTATTTCGATGAAGATGGCTGGCGCGATTACTCACCGACAGAAGTTAAACAGCTTTTCGGTAAGGTAGGCTGGCAGAACGAAACATCACGTCTGGAATTAAGCTACACCGGTGCTGATAACAATATGATCGGTAACGGCTTGGTTCAAGAAGAGCTCATGAAACAGTTCGGTCGAGAAACCATCAATACCAGACCCGATCAGACCAAAAACACCATGTCATTCCTGAACTTGAATGGCAGCCATTGGTTAAGCGATGATGTGCAGTTAACAGCGAATACTTATTACCGTCAGTCAAATCGTAAAACCTTGAATGGTGATGTGAATGATGATTATGTTTTAGGTGCAGACATTGATACAAATAATGCAGATTGTATTGCCAACAGCGGTGGTAATGCTGATGAAAATTGTAGCGGTGCGCTCAACAGAAGTAAAACTGACCAGAAAGGTTATGGTTTTAATGCACAATTGGCATTTAATCAGCCTTTTATGCAGAAGCAGAATCAATTTATTGTTGGTGCAGGTTACGATCATTCGCGTATTAAATTCAATCAATCTACTGAATACGGCATCGTCAATGCCACACGCGGCATTGATGCACAAGGACACATGAGCCAAGATGCTTTGGTTGATTTAGGTGGCAAAACTCGAAGTTGGGGTGTGTTCGCAACCGACACCTTGTCATTAAATGATTTTTGGCATTTGACGCTGTCTGGGCGTTATAACAATATCACTGTTGATAACAGCGACAAAAGAGAAGGTATCGATTATCCAGCAGGAGATCCCCAGTCCCTCAGCGGCAATCATAGTTTCAATCGTTTCAATCCTGCGGTTGGTTTAAGTTTCACGCCAACCAAGGATCTGACGGTTTATGGTTCTTACAACGAAGGTATGCGCGCCCCAACTTCTATGGAGTTAGGCTGTGCAAATCCCGCGCAGCCTTGTAAATTGCCAAACGCAATGGCGGGAGATCCGCCTTTGGATAAAGTGGTCTCCAAAACTTATGAAATTGGTGCACGAGGCAACGTGATGCCCAATGTCAAGTGGACAGCTGCTGCATACAGCACTGTGAATCATGATGATATTCAGTTTATTGCTACCAATGCTGTCAATGGCATGGGTTATTTTGATAACGTAGGTAAAACACGTCGCATGGGCTTGGATTTAGGCTTGGCAGGCGATGTTGGCAAGTTTAGCTGGAATGTCGGCTATAGCTACTTAAAAGCAACATATGAAAGTGATCTGACTTTAGTAAACCAAGTGAACTCTACAACTTTCAATGATGGCGTGAACGATGTGATCAGCGTTAAAAAAGGTGACCGTTTAGCAAACTTGCCAGACCATGCTTTGAAAATTCGCATGCAATATCAAGTAACACCTAACTGGTCTGTGGGTAGCAACATCAATACATTCGCTGATGTTTATGCGCGCGGTAATGAAAACAATAAACATCAGGCTAATACTGGTTTAGCGGATATTTATCAAGGCAGTGGCAAAATTGCCGGTTATACCGTTGTGAATTTAGACACTCGTTATAAGTTCGGTGCCAGCGGCTGGCAAGTGTTTGCTAAAGCGATTAACATTTTTGATAAAGAGTATGCATCTGGCGGAATGTTAGGTCAAAGCTGGATCGGTAATGACGGCTTGTTTGCCGGAGAAGAAACAACATCTAAATTAGTCATGCCAGGTGCACCTCGTGCTGGCTGGTTAGGTGTACGTTATGATTTTGGTGCTAAAAAATCAGCGTATGATACAAAAGCTGACTAAGTAAGGAGACTCTTTTGCAATTGGCGCATCTCGGTTCGAGTGAAAACTCTGCATCATTCAAGCAGCAATCAAAGGTTTTGATTGTTGAGGATGAGGCGCTTTTTGCCCGTGCGGTGATGCGCAGGTTGCAAAAATCCAATTACGAATGCGCGCATGTTGAAAGTGTTCAGGATGCGCGCGATATTACAAAACAGTTTGTTCCGGATATCGTTTTACTGGATATGCGTTTGCCAGATGGAAATGGTCTGGATTTACTGCCATTCTTTGTTGCCAAAAATGCAATGGTCATTGTGATGACCGCGCACGGTGAAATCAGTGACGCCGTCAATGCGATGAAGCAGGGGGCAGTTGATTACCTGAAAAAACCTATTGATCTTGAAGAGCTTCTGCTCTCAATTCAAAAAGCCGAAACAGCGGCTGTTCAAAATAATAGTCTGGATTATTCCCGCCAGCGCAATGCGCATGCGATTGAAGGCGTTGAACTGCTGGGTGATAGTCTGGCCATGCAAAGTATCAAATCTCAAATAAAACGCATTGCACAGCTGGTTTCCACCGACAGCGTGCCACCAACCGTGCTGATAGGCGGTGAAACCGGTACGGGTAAAGATGTTGCAGCACGTTTGCTGCATTTATCCAGCCAGGATAATAACAATGATAAACCTTTCGTGCATGTAGACTGTGCATCGTTACCTGCAGAGCTGATTGAAAGCGAATTGTTCGGGCACGAGAAGGGCGCATTTACAGGTGCAGTTGGAACACGCCCTGGTTTGATTGAAGCTGCCGAAGATGGCACACTTTTTTTGGATGAGATCGGTGAGTTGCCGCTGACGCTGCAAGCCAAGCTGCTGAATGTGCTTGAGCGCCGCGTTGTGCGACGTATTGGCTCTACTAAAGAGCGCGCTGTACCGGCACGCTTTATTGCCGCTACCAACCGAGA
>Ga0255338_1005029_pt1 | contig 12704 bp, 9 predicted proteins | sample MeOH1_35cm_T4_19_FD_203715 | JGI IMG/M metagenome (GOLD analysis project Ga0255338, IMG submission 203715) | Sandy soil microbial communities from University of British Columbia, Vancouver, Canada - MeOH1_35cm_T4_195 | ecosystem: Engineered > Artificial ecosystem > Sand microcosm > Unclassified ...
CATGCAGCGCAAATTCAGCCACTTCATGGACGACCTCCGGGAGGGACACCGCGGCGCGAATGGGCGCGCCACCCTTGGCGAAGGTCAGCAACTGCTGCGTGAGATCGCGGGCCCGGTTCGCGGCCTTTTCCGCCTGCGCCAGCGACCGGTCTGCATCCGCTCCCAGGGTATCATCCAGCCGGACCAGGGAGATGTTGCCCATCAGCACGGTGAGCAGGTTGTTGAAGTCATGCGCTATGCCGCCGGCAAGCAAGCCGAGCGATTCTAGCTTGCCCGCGCGGGCGAGCTCCGCCTGCAGCTGCACCTCGCGTTCCATCTGGCTCCGGATCTGACTGGTCTGCTGCTGCACCTGCCGGCGCAGCACCGTGATCCAGCCGAGGAACAGCAGGGCCCCCAGTGCCAGCACCCCGGTAAAGGCAAGGATGCGCGTGCGCGTCCACCAGGAGGGCGACTCGAGCACCGCCAGGTCGGCGGGTGAGCGCAAGCGCAGGACGAAGTTCTGCGGCCGGCCTTGTTCATCGTATTCCAGTTCGTAGACGCCCGTCAGGGCCAGCCGGCTGCCGAGCTCAGGACTGCTGAAGTCAGCGGGCGCGCCTTCCAGGGTGGCCACAAAGATCGTGCGGGTGGTCTGCAGGGTGAACTGGCTCAATTCGCCCACCCGGGAACTGCCAATCAGCACGCCCGGCAGGGAAACCAACAGGCCGTCCAGCGATGCGGCCGGCTGGTCCTTGGGTTCAAAGGCCCTCGCCTCCGGCTCCTTGCCCGCACCAATTGTGCGATACACCGCCTCCCGCAGCGTGACGCGGCCGGCCTGGCGGCCCAGAAACACGACGGCCTCAATGCGATCGCCCGGCTTGAGCGGGGTCTTGTCGCGGGACATGATGAGGAGACTGTGGCCGCCCTCCTCGATCTGGATCGAATGCCCGGGTGAGTGCAGCAGGACGGTTCCCGAGACCCGCAACCGGCGGTTGAAGGATTGCACGGTCTCAAACTGGCCGAGGCTGGCGAGGGCGCGAACCGGCAGGGAGTACGGATCGGCCGGCGCGGGCTCATCGATCTGCACGTAGCTGATGCCGGGGACCAGCAGCTTGACCCCGGTCAGCTTGCGCTGGGCATCCGCCACGGCGGTGCAAACCCCGTGCAGCCGGATGACCGAGTCGACCATGCCCGAGACGTCCTCGGTCAGGGGCAGGACCGCGATGAAATCGCTCGTTGCCGTCGACAGTTCCAGGTGATTCCAGCCATTTTCGCGATAAGTCCGGCGCAAATAGCCGCGCATCTCGACCCACTGGTTTTCCTCTACCCCGGTGAGGGCATGCTCGATCGAGACCGGCCGGGCCACCGGCAGCACGGCCTCACTCACCCTTTCGAATTTCGATGCCACCACCACCGGGGCAAAAGCGCCCATGGCCGTGACCCCGTGAACCTCGACATTGCGCCCGGGCGAACGGACGGCCGAATCCGATTTTCCCCGCATGATGCAGATGCCTCCGCTCGAATCATGGATGAAGAAAAACGGGGAGGTCGCATGCGACCAGGTGACCACCCCGGTGAGCCACACGGGATGGCCCCGTTCGGCTTCTTCCGGGGAAAGCCTCATCACTTCCGCCGCGAGACCGATCGTGCCCTGCGGTCGCTCGACGAGGGCTGCGCTGGCCTCGGCCTTGGTGCGGGAACGAAATACGGCGCGCTCCAAGCGCCAGGAGGTGCCATTGGCCGCGGGGTAACCCACCGCCTCCACGATGTCGTCAATGGCCAGCGGACGCATCTGCCCGGTCATGATGTCAATTTGACCGGTCCCATCACGAATCCGCACCGAATGCTCCGGATCGCGCCCGACCACCGTCCCGATAACCCGCACCTGCTGTTCGGAAGTGAACCTGGCCAGGGTGTTGATCGGGCTCACGGGCACGTTGAAGCCCGGATCGTCCTCCAGTCGGCCCAGCTGTTCCACCTGCTTGATGGAGGGAATCATCACTTCAAATTGCGAAGGCAGGCCGTCGGGACCCAGCTTCGGGTTGAAGACTCCCATGACCCGTACCTTGGTGTCAGCGAGCTGGGGTGTTGACATCGTCGGATCCATCATGACCCAGCAATAAACCGCGGTGCCGTTGACCGTCAGGATGAGCTGCAAGTGCTCCTCGTCGGAACGTCGCTCGCGATCAACATAGCCCTCAAGCGACACCCATTTGGTGACAAATTTGGCGTACTCACTCAATCGCTCGGCCACGTTCAGCACGGGAAGCGGCTCACCCGTCACCCGGGGGGTGATGGTGGCGTGCTCGAACGAAATGTCGGCATTCGGCGGAATAAATTGGCCCCGGGCAGTGATGGCTTCGCCTGCCTTGAAAGGATAGGTATTCCCCGCGTAAGGCACGTACGCACCCAGACCCGCCCGGTCCTGCACGAAGAGCATCCGCCAGAAGGGGTCAAAGTAGGTGACCGTGCACTCCAGTTCAAAATCCTGCGGCAGCGACTTCTGGGCAGGGGTCAAATCCCAGTATTGCTGGATGGAGGTGATCAGCGGCATGCCGCTGAGAGTGCCCGCGGGGGTGGCGGGCACCTGGGCGCAAAGCGGGGCTGCCATCAACCAAGCCAATCCGAGCAGCCAGGCTGCACGATGACCGCGAAATAAGAGGTACGAACGGGGTGTTGATTCGGCCCGAGACATGAGAGGGGTGACGACTACAAATCGTGGGGCGGTCACCCCTAGTTATCGCAATAAATGAGCGATTCGGAAGCTTATAGTAGCCCCGGTGGAATTTGTGCCAGATGCCCGGTCAGAGCACTTCGAGGTCGGCACTGGCGGCCACCCGCAAGCGCTCGAGCCCAGCCCTGACAACAGCCTCGGACGGACCCTCGACCAACAGCCGCAGCTTGGCTTCCGTGCCGGAGTAGCGCACCAGCACCCGGCCCCGGTCCCCGAGTTCGCCCTCCAAAGTCCCGATGGCCTTGGGCAGATGAGCCAGGGTCTCCAGCGGCTTTTTCGTGCGAACCTTCAGCGCAAGCGAGAGCTGGGGAAATTTGACCAGACCCTGTCGCAAGACGGACAAGGGCTGGCCGGTGGCAAGCATCACCCCGATCACCTTGAGGGCGGCCACGAGGCCGTCGCCCGTGGGGGCCACGTCGGCACAGATGATGTGGCCCGACGACTCGCCGCCCAGTCCGGCGCCCTCGGCGAGCATGCGCTCGATGACATAGCGGTCGCCCACCGGGGTGCGCAGGACCCGCCCGCCCGCCGCTTTGACAGCGGACTCGACCCCGAGATTGCTCTGCACGGTGACGACCAGGGTGTTCCGCGCAAGTTTGCCGTGCTGCAGGGCATGCAGCGCCAGAAGCGTGAGAATCTCATCGCCATCGAGCACCACCCCGAGCTCATCGCACAGGATGCAACGGTCGCCGTCGCCGTCGTGGGCGATGCCAAGGCGCGCGCCATGTTGCTTCACGGCCGCGGCCATTTTCTCCGGATGCTCGCTGCCGACCCCGGCGTTGATGTTCAGCCCGTCAGGCTCCGCCCCGATGGCAATGATTTGTGCCTGAAGGTCGCGCAGGATTTTCCCACTCGTTTGGACCGTGGCACCGTTGGCCGAATCGAGAACGATTTTCCAGCCGTCGAGTCTCCCAGAGAGCACTGCCGCCATGGCCTTGAGGTAATCGGCGGCTCCGTCGATTTCCTTCATCGGGTATTTCGCGGTGGTTGTGCGCCCGGCGGGCAGCAGGGCTTCGATTCTGGATTCCTCCTCGTCCGTGAGCTTGATGCCGTTCGCGCCGAAAAACTTGATGCCATTGTCGGCGGCGGGGTTGTGGGAGGCGGTGACCACGGCGCCCAGCACCGCGCCCCGGGAACGCACCGCGTGCGAAACCGCCGGCGTGGGCAGCACCGTGAGGGAATGCGGAGCGTATCCGCCCTCGGCCAGCCCATCGGCCAGGGCTTGGGCGAGCGACGCACCTGAGCGGCGGGTATCTCGTCCGATCAGCACCGGGCTGCCGGGCGGCGCGCCCTTCTCCTGCAGCCAGCGGGCGGTCGCCACGCCCAGCCGCCCCGCAAAATCCTCGTTCATGTTCGCACTGCCGTAGGGCCCGCGCACGCCGTCGGTCCCGAAATAGAGTCTTTTCATGAGCGATAGAATTCCCGGGTGGCGGCAATCTTGGCCTTCACGGTCCCGCCGAGCAGCAGGTCGCGCGCGGTGCCCAGTCCGTCGCTGATGCCGGCGGTGCGCCCGACGATATGAAGCGCTGCAGCCGCATTCAACACGATGGTGTCCACCAGGCCGGTGGGCCCGCGCCCGGCGAGGATCGCCTCGATCGTGGAGAGGTTGGCGGTGACATCGCCGCCGCGCAATTCGGCGAAATCCACGGTCGGCAGGCCGAAGGTCTCGGCTCCCCAGGTGCCATGGGTTTCCCGGAGCCGGCCAACTCCCCGTACCTGGTTGGCGGTCGCGGTGGTGAGTTCGTCGATCCCCTTGCCTTCGCCCAGGATTCCGTGGACGACGAGCCCGGCGGGCTGGCCGAGTTCATCTAGCGTCAGGGCCAGCTTGTTCACAAGGCTCCGCGCATAAACCCCGAGCAAGATATGGGCGGGGCGGCCGGGATTGATCAGCGGCCCAAGGATATTGAAGACCGTGCGCCGGCCTTGCGCGGCCAGCGCCTTGCGGACGGGCCCGATGTGCTTGAAGGCCGGATGGTAATTCGGCGCAAAATAAAAGGCGAAGCCCAGCTGTTCCAGCGCCCGGCGGGATTTCTCCGGGGTGGCTCCGATCTCGACTCCCAGGCCCGCGAGCAGGTCGGCGCTCCCGCATTGGGAGGTGATCCCCCGATTCCCGTGCTTCATGACCGGCACGCCGGCACTGGCCAGCACCAGCACCACGATGCTGGAGATGTTGAAGCCACCCGCGTGGTCTCCACCCGTACCCACGATGTCGATCGCCCGGGGCGCGATGGAGGCAACGCCGGGATTGACGGCCAGGGCCCGGAAAGCCCGGGCGAATCCCGCGATCTCACCCGGTGTTTCCCCCTTGTCGGCCAGCGCGATTAGGAAGGCGGCCTTCGGTTCATCGGGGACATCAGGAGAGCCCAGCGCGGTGGCGGCGGCCTGCACCTCGTCCGCCGTGAGATCCTGGTGCAGGTGCAAATGCGCGGTGAGCTCGGAAAGGTCGGCCATGGTGGTGTGCGAGCAGAATCAAAAGGCCGGGCGCAGCAAAGCATAAAACTCGACACCCTGTGGCGATTCTGGGAACACCAGCAGGTGCCAGTCTCCGTGCGCCAGGTCTCCTTCATTTTGCTCACTGCCCTGATTGCCCTCCGGCCACTGGGAGCGGCCGAGACCCCGCCGCCACCGGTGGCTGAATTGGGCATCGGGGACGCCATCGTGCTCGGCGTGGTCGAGGGCGTGACGGAATTCCTGCCAATCTCCTCCACGGGCCACCTGATCATCGCCAACCGCCTGCTCGGACTGGAGTCCGAAACGCAGCTCACGGACCGCGACGGGCGTCCGCTCTGGCACAAGCCGCCTTCGGCGAAGTACCCCGAAGGCGTGCCCCTGACGCTGAAACTGGCCGCCGACACCTACGCAGTCATCATCCAAGTCGGGGCCATCGGCGCCGTGGTGCTGATATACTGGCAGCAATTGTTCCTGATGATGGGCGGCCTCCTCGGCCGGAGCAGCGCGGGCCTGCGATTGCTGCGTAATATCCTGCTGGCCTTTCTCCCCATGGCCGTGACGGGATTGCTCTTACACGACCTGATTTCCCGCTACCTGTTTTCCGTCTGGGCGGTGATCGGTTCGCTGGTGGTCGGGGCCTTCCTGATGTTGTGGGCCGAACGCTGGCGCGAGGCCAATACCGGCGTGGGCCGGTCAAAGGGGGAAGCCGCTGACCTCACTTCCGGCAAGGCCCTTGGCATCGGCTTTGCCCAATGCCTGGCGCTCTGGCCCGGCACCAGTCGCTCGATGGTTACCATCGTGGGTGGGTATTTGGCGGGTCTTGGACCGGCCAAGGCGGCGGAATTCAGCTTCTTGGTCGGCCTCCCTACCCTGGCTGGCGCCGCCCTGTACAAGGGCGTCCAATCGGGTCCGGCGATGATCGAGGTCTTTGGGTGGAGCGACGTGCTGTTGGGGGCGGGAGTGGCGGCCGTTTCGGCGCTCTTGGCCGTCAAATTCCTCGTCCATTTCATCTCCCGTCACGGCCTGGCGTTCTTCGCCTATTACCGCCTGGTTTTGGCCCTGATCCTGACCGTGGCCTACCTGATTTGACCCGGGAAACCGGGCCCCCGACTATAACTCTTGACGGCTACTGGGGCCAACCTTACGACCCTCGTCTTTATACAGAAATTTGCGGCGGTTTTTACAACCCAACCGCACTACCAAACCTTCTTTATGGCCAATCCTAAACGCAAACAGTCCAAGCGCCGCAGCGCCAATCGCCGCGCGGGCAACGCCTATATCGCTCCCGAGTTCGCCAAGGACACCGATGGTGGCGCTTTCCGCCCGCATCGCGTGAATCCCAAGACCGGCATGTATCGCGGCCGGCAGGTGCTTAGCGTCGAGGTCTGAGCACGACAATTCCCTGGATAGCTTTTCCGCCATCCACCCCGAAACGGCCAGTCCCACGTCCGGTCACGCCCGTATTGCGGTGGACGCGATGGGCGGTGACTTGGGCCCCGCGGAAGTCGTCGAAGCTGTCAAGCTGTCCCTGAGCGACGAGTCCATCGACCCGATCACTCTCGTTGGGGATGAGGCACACCTGCGGCCATTGCTGGCGGCGGCCGGTCTTGCCACAAACGGCCGGATCAGCGTCCTGCATGCTTCCGAAGTCATCACCATGGAGGACAAGCCGCTGCAGGCCCTGAAGCGCAAGAAGGACTCCTCGATGGTCAAGGCCATCGACTTGGTGAAGTCCGGCGAAGCCCGCGTCGCGATTAGCTGCGGCAACACCGGCGCGCTGATGGCCGGCAGCACCCTGCGGCTCCGCATGATGGAAGGCGTCGACCGGCCGGCCCTGGCGGCCGTCATTCCTCGTGAAGGCGGCCATTTCATCCTCATCGATGCCGGCGCCAATCCGGAGGCCAAGCCCGAGCACCTCGTGCACAATGCAATCCTTGGCGCCAACTACGCCAAGATCATCCTTGGCCTGGCCGCGCCCCGGGTCGGCCTCATCACCATCGGCACGGAGGAAGGCAAGGGCAACGCGCTGACCACCGAGACCCACGAACTGCTCAAGAAGCTGACCTCCGTCATCAACTACGTCGGGCCGATCGAGGGTTTTCAGGTTTTCCGTGACACGGTCGATGTGGTCGTGTGCGACGGCTTTGTCGGCAACACCCTGCTCAAGACCTGGGAGTCCATGGCCAAGTTCATCACCGGCATGCTGAAGGATGAGCTGAAGGCCAACCCGCTGCGCATGGCCGGTGCCATCCTCGCCAAGGGGGCCTTCGACGCGCTCAAGTCCCGCATGAATCCCGATCGCTACGGCTGCGCCCCGCTGTTGGGCGTCCGGGGCAACATTCTCAAGGCGCACGGCTCGAGCAACCGCCACGCCCTCCACAGCACCATCCGCGCGGCCGGCAAGATCATCCACCAGGACCTATACCAGCATACCGTCCAGGATGTGGCCCGCGCCAATTCCATTCTCACCCCGCCCCCTCCGGACCAACCCGTCCAACCCTGAATCCTTCCCATGGCCTCTGTCATCATCTCCGGAGTCGGCTCCTATACTCCCCCCAAGGTGCTCACCAACGCGGATCTCTCCAAGATCGTCGATACCTCCGATGAGTGGATCTTCACCCGCTCGGGCATCCGGGAGCGGCATATCGCGGCCGCCGACGAAGCCTGCTCGGACATGGCCGTGAAGGCCGCCACCGCGGCCCTGGCTGACGCGAAGGTCACCGCCGCGGACATCGACCTGCTCATTGTCGCCACCTGCACGCCGGACCTGCCCCTGCCCTCCACCGCCTGCATCGTGCAGCACAAACTCGGCATCCCCGCCCATGCCACCTGCTTTGACATCGCGGCCGCCTGCTCCGGCTTCCTCTACGCCCTCGAAATCGCCTACGGACAGCTGCAGACCAACCGCTACAAACGGGCCCTGATCATCGGCTCCGAGAAACTGTCCTCAATTACCGACTGGACCGACCGCACGACCTGCGTGCTCTTTGGTGACGCCGCAGGAGCCGCCGTGCTCAACAAGGTATCCCAGCCCGGCATCGGCATCCTCGGCACCGACCTGGGTGCCGACGGCGAGTTCGTCGACAACCTCTACATTCCCGCCGGGGGCAGCCGCACGCCGGCCACGGCCGAGTCGGTGGCGAACCGCGACCATTGCATCCACATGAAGGGTCGCGAGGTCTTTAAGAGCGCCGTGCGGGTCATGGAGACCGTCGCCCGGGAAATGATGGAACAACACCAGCTCACTCCTGACCAAATCAGCCTAGTGATCCCTCATCAGGCCAACATCCGCATCATCGAGGCCCTGGCCGGCAACCTCAAGATGCCGCTGGAGAAGTTCTTCATCAACCTCGACCGCTACGGCAACACCTCCTCCGCCACGATCCCGCTGGCCCTCGACGAGGCGCGCCGCTCCGGAAAGATCAAACCCGGCGACCTGACCCTGCTGGTGGCCTTTGGCGCTGGCTTGACCTACGGCGCCACTCTTATTCGATGGTAATCAACCGTTCCATGCACCGCTCCTCCCTTCCCGTTTTTCTTGCAGCCCTCGTGGTGCTGCTGCTCGTCCCCGCCCGGCTGGCCGCCGACCTAGTCTGGACGCCCGAGGGGGGCTGGAAGGTCCAGGGGGGGGCGCTCGCGGCCTTCACGGGCGAAGAGGGCCGCAGTGCCCTCGATGCGATGAACAAGGCCCGCACCGCCGAGGAAGCCGACCGGCAGGGCACGGCTCTCAAGCAATACTCGATTGTCATCAAGAAGTACCCGAATTCCGTCTATGCCGCCGAGGCGCTCTACCGCACCGGCTTGATCCAGCAGAAGCGCCGGCAATACCACAAGGCCTTCGAGACCTATCAGGCCATGGTCTCCCGGTACCCCAACTCGGAGAAATTCAACCAGGTGATCGGCGAACAGTACCGCATCGCCTCCGACCTGGCGGAAGGCAAGCGCGTGATGATCTTGCCCTGGCTGCCCGGCTTCAAGAACCGCGACCGCGCCATCGGCTATTTTGAAACCATTGTGCAGACGGCGCCGTACAGCGATTACGCCCCCCTCGCCCTGATGAACGCCGCCCGCGGCTACAAGCGGATGCAGGAGACCGAGGCGGCCATCGACGCCCTGGACCGCATGATCAACACGTATCCGCGCAATGTCCTGACCCCCGATGCCTATCTGAAGATCGCCGAGACGCACGCATCCCTCGTGGACGGTCCCGCTTACGACCAGAACTCCACCAAGGAGGCCATCACCTACTACGAGGATTACATGATCCTCTTCCCGGGTGACTCCGGGATGGCGTCGGCCGAGCAGGGGCTCGCCAAGATGAAGACCGTCCTGGCCAGCAGCAAGCTCACCATGGCGGATTACTACTTCAAGTACCGCAAGAACTACAAGGCCGCGAAAGTCTTCTACAACGAGGCGATCACGGTTTACCCCGATTCCCCCGTGGCCAAGGAAGCCCGGGAAAAGCTCGTGACCGTGGAGGCCAAACTCGAGGAGATGGCCAAGAACGCACCGAGCCAGCCCGCCACGCCCAAGCAGGTCCAGCCCAAGAAGGCCAAGCGCTTCTGGATTTTCTAAGGGGCCGGCAAGCCCCTTCGCCGCCCGACATGTCAGCCCGCGTTCACCTGTTCCGGCTGCTGCCCATCGCCCTGGCTGCCGGCTTGCTGGCGGGCTGCGCCAGCTACCGGCTCGGCACGGGCTCCACCGCGAAATTCAACACGCTGTTCATCGCCCCGATCGCCAGCGATGCCCTCATCCCCCAGGCGCAGGTGCTGGTGACCACCCAGCTCCGCGAGGCCTTCATCCGCGACGGCCGCATCACCCTGGTCAACTCCGCCGAGGCCGCCGAGGCCGTGCTCAACGTCACCCTGGCCGGCTACAGCCGCTCGGTTGCAGTCTCCCGGCCGGATGACACCGGCCTGGCCCGTCGTTTCGATGTCAGGCTCCAGGCCCGGGCAACCCTGCTCGATAATCGCACCAAGCAGGCATTGCTCTCACAGCGTCCGCTCGAGGTATCTCGCGGGGTGTTTACGGACAGCGGGCTTGTTCCTTCCGAGTACCAGGCACTGCCCCTGCTCGCCGAGCAGATCGCCAGCGAGGCTGTGCACGCTGTCCTCGACACGTGGTGAACGATAGGGCCGTTGCCCTCAACGGCCGGCGCAGGGCGCTTGATGGCAGGCAACCCTGCCTTGCGAAACAAGGATTGAGCCTTTCCTGTCCTCTGTCTTCTGTCCCCTGACCACTGATGTCTTACCCGTCCATTCTTGCCCCTTCCCTGCTGGCAGGTGACCACGCCAATCTGGCGGCCAGCGCCCAGGCGGCCGCGCGCGCCGGGGCACCATGGCTTCACCTCGACATAATGGACGGGCATTTTGTGCCCAACCTCACCTTTGGCCCCGAGGTACTCGCCGCCTTGCGCCGGGCCGGGCTCAAGACGTTTTTCGACACCCACCTGATGCTGGCTGAGCCGCACCGCTACATCGAGCCCTTCGCCAAGGCAGGGGCCAACCACATCAGTATCCACATCGAGCCCACCTATGATCACCGGGCCACTCTCACTCGCATCCGTGAACTCGGTTGCCAGTGCGGCATCGTGCTCAACCCGGGCACGCCCGCCTCGGCGATCGAGCCTCTCCTCGGCCTCGTCGACCTTGTGCTGGTGATGACCGTGCAGCCCGGCTTCGGCGGCCAGCCGTTCCGCACGGACATGCTGCCCAAGCTCCGGGAAATAGACGGCTGGCGACAGAGCCGTGGACTGAAGTTCCGTCTCGAGGTGGACGGGGGCATTGATCTTGCCACTGCCACCCAGTGTCGGTCGGCCGGTACTGACACTTTCGTGGCAGGCACGTCCTTCTTCAGGGCCGCTGATCAGGCTGCTTTTGCCCGGTCCATAGCAGCGCTGGCATAGAAGTGTCAGTTGCCCCGTGCGATGTCGGCGGCCCGGAGGTATTGCCGGCGGAATTGGTCGGCCAGTTCGCTCGCCAACCGTACCTCCTCCACCTTGTTCTTGGCCGTCAGCGCCACCTTCACCCGGCTGAACATTTGCTCATAGTCCACGGCGGAGAGATCGGTCATGGCAGCCAGGGCGCGATCACGCGTGGCGGCATCGAGTTTGGGCTCATTGATGGCCCGCCAGGCCGCGGACAGTTCCCCGTGGGTGTCGATGCACATAATCCGGATCACAAACGACATCTCACGAAAAAGGCCGCCGGTCCAGGCCGCATTGTAGACGAGCGGGCTTTCGGTAGCATAGGGATTGACCTCCGGATCGGAGCGCAAGGGCCTGAGTTCCGGCTGGGTGTAGAAATCCTTGCGGATGGGCAGACGGCGCAGGGCAAAGTGGCGCGGGCCGCCCGGCGTGCCCGGCTTGAGATTCCACAGCTTTTGTCCCTCCATCGACATCACATACTCGAGGAACGCCTTCCCATACTCCCGGTTGGGGGCTCCGCGCATCAAGGCAATGGGATCAGGCGACAGCGTGGTGCCTCCGATCGGCATGTGAAACCCCAGCCGGGCGCGCCCGCTGCGCTCCGCCGAGCTTTGCTCCTGGTAACGCCCATAGAAATCAATGCACATGCCGACGGCGCAATTGCCTGCCGCCACGTCGATCGGCGGCTTCTGCGAGGAGTCCGTGAAATAGCGGGCATTCGCCCCGATGCGCTGGAGCAATTGCAGCCCCCGCACCCAGCCTTGGGCCACGGCCTGCTTCTCCAGTTCCGCCTTCGGCCGGCCCGTTTCACCGGCCAGACGGTCCCATTCCCGATAAATCTGCTCTTGGATGATGCTTTCGAACGACTTGGCGATGGAACCGCTTTTCGTCGGGTCGCACACCGCCACCTCGCCAAGGAGTCGGGGATCGGTCAGGTCGCTCCAGTCCTGCGGAGGTTTGCCCACCCCGAGACGCGCCAAGGAATCCAGATTGTAGAGCATGCCATGGCCGCTGAGCACCGGGCCCAACCAGCGGCCCTGCTTGTCCCAGAAGGGCTCCCCGGTGTAGCTCTGCGGAATCACGGCGTTGTTGAACCACTCCGGATGCAGCTGCAACAGGCCGGAGTCGATGATTCGGCCGGCCTCCGCCTGCCGGATGAAATCATAGGTGCCACCGCCAAAGAACACGTCGATGCCGCAGCCCACGTCGGAAGCCATGAAGGTCCGCCGGGCCTCCTGCGCTTCCGCGGAGGCATCCTTCGGCAGCCGGCTGTTGGCAAAGGCCGCCTGTACGTCGATACTCCAAGCCTTGCCCAGCGGGCCGGTCCAGTGGTTCTGGAATGACGACACATACTCCGATTCGAGGAAACGGGCGATCTCGCTCGTGCCGCCGATCACGCGCCAGTCAATCGCCACGGTCTTGCCGGTCCGGGCCCGATACCACTCCTGGAAACCGTGGGCATACTCCTGCCGGATGGCCTCGTTGTGCGGCGTGATGATCACCACCATGCCGTCCACCTTCGCCTGCCCGGCCGCTTTCTTCGGCCGCAGCACGAAAGGCAGGGCCACGACGGCGACCAGCGCGAGAATGAGAAGCACCCGTTTCATGCGCCGGCCT
>Ga0255338_1005030_pt1 | contig 12703 bp, 10 predicted proteins | sample MeOH1_35cm_T4_19_FD_203715 | JGI IMG/M metagenome (GOLD analysis project Ga0255338, IMG submission 203715) | Sandy soil microbial communities from University of British Columbia, Vancouver, Canada - MeOH1_35cm_T4_195 | ecosystem: Engineered > Artificial ecosystem > Sand microcosm > Unclassified ...
CAGGGCCGCGTGCGGCGCCTGCTGGCCGCCGCCGACGGCCGGCTCTGGATCGCCACCCAGGACGGGCTGTACCGCTGGGCCGAGGGACGCATCAGCCGGCTGGCGGTGCAGGGCGACGGGCTGCTCAGCGGCGACGTCAATGCCCTGGCCGAGGATGGCCGCGGCGTGCTCTGGGTGGGCAGCGAGCGCGGCCTGTACCGGCTGGAGCCGGGGGCCGAGGCGCTGCTGCCGGTGCAGGCCGGCGCCGGCGATGGCCTGGCCCATCATTCGGTGGTGGGCCTGCTGGTGGACAGCCGCCAGCAGCTCTGGGTGGACACGGCGGCCGGCCTGCACCGGCTGCGCGGCTGGGATGGCCGCCAGGCCACCTTCGAGCGCGTCAGCGAGCGCCACGGCGTGGCCGGGCGGGCCTTCGGCGCCAATCTGCTGGAGGATGGGCGCGGCCGCATCTGGACCCAGCAATTCCTCTACGACCCGGCCAAGGACAGCCTCTACGAGCTGACCGCGGCCGACGGCGTGGACATGGGCACCGGCTGGTTCCGCTCCTACACCAGGCTGGCCGATGGCCGCCTGCTGTTCGGCGGCAGCCAGGGCCTGCTGGTGGTGACGCCGGACGGCTTCGACGGCTGGCATTACCAGCCGCCGCTGGTGGTCTCGGAGCTGCGCATCGACGGCCGGCCGCGCAGCGCCGGCCTGCTGTCCGAGGGCCTGCGGCTGCAGCCGGGCGAGCGCAGCTTCAGCCTGGAGTTCGCGGCGCTGGACTACAGCGACCCAGCCCGCAGCCTCTATGCCTACCGGCTCGAGGGTTTCGATGCCGACTGGATCCGCGCCCCGGCGGCCTACCGCGTGGCCAGCTACGGCAATCTGAGCCCGGGCCGCTATATGCTGCAGGTGCGCGCCACCAACCGCAGCGGTGCCTGGAGTCCGCATGAGCTGGCCATCCCGGTGCAGGTCCTGCCCGCCTGGTGGCAGCGCTGGTGGGCGCGCGGCCTGGCTCTGCTGGCCACGCTGGCCCTGTTCTGGGGCCTGCTGCAGCTGCGCACCGCCTATCTGCGCCGGCGCCGGCGCGCGCTGGAGCTGATGGTGCGCGAGCGCACCCAGGAGCTGGAGAGCCTGTCGGCGGCGCTGCAGGAATCCAGCCTCTCGGACCCGCTGACGGGCCTGCGCAACCGCCGCTTCCTGGCCCAGCACATCGAGGCCGACGTGGCCCTGGCGCTGCGCCATCATGCCAGCCCGGACCGGGCGGACGCGCCGCGGCCCGCCGAGGCCGACCTGATCTTCTTCCTGATCGACATCGACCATTTCAAGCAGCTCAACGACGACCGCGGCCATGCGGCCGGCGACGCGGTGCTGCGCCAGATGCGCGCCCGGCTGCAGGCGGTGTTCCGCGAGTCCGACCATCTGGTGCGCTGGGGCGGCGAGGAGTTCCTCATCGTGGCGCGCGCCACCTCGCGCAGCCATGCGGCCGAGCTGGCCGAGCGGGCGCGCCGCCGGGTGGCCGAGCAGCCCTTCGTGCTGGACGACGGTACGAGCGTGGTCCAGACCTGCTCGGTGGGCTTTGCCTGCTTCCCGCTGTCGCCGGCCCATCCGCAGGCGCTGGACTGGGGCGCCACCGTGGGCCTGGCCGATGCCGCCCTCTACGCGGCCAAGAACGCCGGGCGCAATACCTGGGTGGGCGTGCTGGGCCTGACCGAGCCCGGGCGGGCGCCGCAGCCGCGGCCCTCGGCGGCATGGCTGGACAGCGGGGAGCTGCGCCTGGTCAGGCCGGCGGCGCCTGATTGAGCGCCTGCAGCCGCTCCACCGTGCCGACGTCGGTCCAGGGGCCGGGGTAGAGCTCGGCGCTGATGCGTCGCGCGGCGATGCCGGCGTCCAGGCAGGGCCGCAGCGCGGCGCGCTGGCCCGCTGCCAGGCCGGCGAACAGCCCGGCCTTGTACAGGCCCACGCTGGCCCAGGTGTAGCGCGGCGCGCCATCCAGCGTCGCCAGGCCCTGGGCATCGATGGCGAAGTCGCCGCGCGGGTGGTGCGGGCTGTTCTCCACCATCCACAGATGGGCCAGCCGCGGGCCGGCGGCGAAGCGCCGGGCCGTCTCGGCCTCGAAGCGGAAGCCGGGCAGGAAGACATCGCCCGAGACCACCCAGAAGCTCTCCTCGCCCTCGGCCTGCAGCAGGGGCAGGGCGCGCACGATGCCGCCGGCGGTTTCCAGCGCCTGGCCTTCCTCGGAGTAATGCAGGCGCAGGCCCCAGGCCCGGCCGTCGCCGAGCTGCTGCGGGAACTGCTCGGCCAGCCAGGCGGTGTTGATGACGATGTCGCGCACGCCGGAGCGCGCCAGGGCCTCGATATGCCAGACGATCAGGGGCTTGCCCTGCACCTGCAGCAGGGGCTTGGGGCAATGGTCGGTGAGCGGCCGCATGCGCTCGCCGCGCCCGGCCGCGAGGATGATGGCTCGCATGGGCGCGCAGTGTAGGGCGGCGTCCGCCTCAGGTCGGCGGCGTGCCCAGCCCCAGCGGCGCCGGCACCAGGCGCACGATGCGCGCGAACAGGTCCTGGTAGTCGGCATCGGGCGGATGGCCGGTCAAGGGGTCGCGGTTGCTGGCGAAGGCTTCGTCCAGCTCGGCCCAGTCCTCCGGCCGCAGCACCTGCTGGGCCAGCGGCAGGATCTCGCGCTCCTCCAGCGCCATGTGCTGCAAATAGGCGTCCACATAGTGCCGGGCCGCTTCCTCGAAGGCATCGCGGCGCGATTCGCCCAGCAGCTCGAAGGCCAGCAGCTGGTGCTGCAGCGCGCGCACCGCGCGCTCGCCGCGGTCATGGTCGTTGTCCAGCCGGTCCAGCAACTCGCGCGACTGCGGCGCCAGGGCGCGCAGCTTGGGGAAGAGCAGCTCGCTCTCCTTGGGGTGGTGCAGGCGTTCCGGGAACTCGTCCACATAGAACAGCATGGCGCGCAGGGCGTCGAAATCGGGGCGGGTCCGATGCCGCCGGTGCTCGGCCAGCAGCAGCGGAATGGTGCGCAGCATGGCGGCCAGCGCGCTGTGTTCGTCGCGGATGATGCGCAGGGTTTGCGGGCTCATGTGGCCTCCTTGTCTCCAGGCCGCAAGCCTGCCAGTTCCGGCCTGGCGGGGTCTTGCTCTGGGTCAAGCCCGGTCCCGTCCGGCGGCCAAGTAAAATCACTGGTTTTGGCGAGGCGCGGGCGCTCTTCCCAGGGTGCCGGTACCTCCTGCCTCCCATTCGCTTTCTCCTCGCAACTCACGCCCGCTCCAACCAACATGGCCGATACCGCTGCTAGCAACCCCACCCTGATGGCCAATGCCATCCGCGCATTGGCGATGGACGCCGTGCAGCAGGCCAATTCGGGCCACCCCGGCGCGCCCATGGGCATGGCCGACATCGCCGTCGCGCTGTGGAAGCGCCATCTGCGCCACAACCCGGCCAATCCGCAATGGGCCGACCGCGACCGCTTCGTGCTGTCCAACGGCCATGGCTCGATGCTGATCTACGCGCTGCTGCACCTGACGGGCTATGCGCTGCCGATGAGCGAGCTGAAGGCCTTCCGCCAGCTGCACAGCAAGACCCCGGGCCACCCCGAGGTGGGCGTCACCCCCGGTGTCGAGACCACTACCGGCCCGCTGGGCCAGGGCATCACGAATGCCGTGGGCCTGGCGCTGGCCGAGAAGCTGCTGGCCAAGGAATTCAACCGCGACGGCTTTTCAATAGTCGACCACCACACCTACACCTTCCTCGGCGACGGCTGCCTGATGGAGGGCGTCAGCCACGAGGCCTGCGCCCTGGCCGGCGCCTGGAAACTGAACAAGCTGATCGCGATCTACGACGACAACGGTATCTCCATCGACGGCCAGGTCGCGCCCTGGTTCATCGACAACACGGCCCAGCGTTTCGAGGCCTATGGCTGGAACGTGATCGGCCCGGTGGACGGCCATGACGTCGACGCGGTGGATGCCGCGATTGCCCAGGCCAAGACCAGCAGCGACAAGCCCAGCCTGATCATCGCCAAGACCACGATCGGCAAGGGCAGCCCGAACCGCGCCGGCACCGCCAAGGCCCACGGCGAGGCTCTGGGCGCCGACGAGATCAAGCTGACCCGCGAGGCCCTGGGCTGGGGCTACGAGCCCTTCGTGGTGCCCGACGAGGTCTATGCCGGCTGGGACGCCAAGGCCAGCGGCGCCGCCCTCGAGGCCGCCTGGGACCAGCGCTTCGACGCCTACGCCACCGCCTTCCCCGAGCTGGCCGCCGAGTTCCAGCGCCGCATCGCCGGCGTGCTGCCGGAGAACTTCGCGCAGACCGCGGTCGATGCGGTCGTCAAGGCCCACACCGAGGCCCAGACCGTGGCCAGCCGCAAGGCCAGCCAGCTGGCGCTGGAGCATTTCACCGCCGCGCTGCCCGAACTGCTGGGCGGCAGCGCCGACCTGACCGGCTCCAACCTGACCAACACCAAGAGCACGCCGGCCTTCCGCCTGGAAGCCGATGGCTCCAGCAACGGCGGTCGCCACATCAACTACGGCGTGCGCGAGTTCGGCATGGCCGCGATCATGAACGGCGTGGCCCTGCATGGCGGTTACATCCCCTACGGCGGCACCTTCCTGACCTTCAGCGACTACAGCCGCAACGCGATCCGCATGGCCGCGCTGATGAAGCAGCGCGTCATCCATGTGTTCACCCACGACTCCATCGGCCTCGGTGAGGACGGCCCGACCCACCAGTCGATCGAGCATGTGGCCTCGCTGCGCCTGATCCCGGGCCTGGACGTCTGGCGCCCGGCCGACACGACCGAGACGGTGGTCGCCTGGACCATGGCCATCGGCAATGCCCAGCGCCCCAGCGTGCTGGCCCTGTCGCGCCAGAACCTGGCCTATGCGCCCAAGACCGCGGTGGACGACATCGCCAAGGGCGGCTATGTGCTGGCCGAGCCGGCCAAGGGCAAGGCCAAGGGCGTCATCATCGCCACCGGCTCCGAGGTGCAGCTGGCCCTGGCCGCTCAGGCGCTGCTGGCCCAGGACGGCATCGCGGTGCGCGTGGTTTCGATGCCCTCGACCACCGTGTTCGACCGCCAGGACGCCAAGTACAAGCAGAGCGTGCTGCCGGCCGGCCTGCCGCGCGTCGCGGTGGAGATGGGCGTCAGCGACGGCTGGTGGAAGTACGGCGTCGCTGCCGTCGTGGGCATCGACACCTACGGCGAATCGGCGCCCGCGCCGGTGCTGTTCAAGCATTTCGGCTTCACGCCCGAGAACGTGGCCGACACGGTGAAGGTGGCGCTGGGTGTGGCCAGACTCAAGGCCAAGCGTTGAGCCGATTGGGGCATTGCATGAGAAAGGGCGCCGCTTACGCGGCGCTTTTTTTTCCTCCATTTGCTTGCCTGGCCCAGGAACACGGGCACCAGCCCGGCCTGGATCCGGCAAGCTGCTTTCTTCATGGGCCCGGTCTGGCTAAACTGCCGCGGCCGGGATCCACGGATCGCAGGAAGGCGCGTCACGCTGGGCCGCTGCCCTGGCCGCCTGCCTGCGGGCAAAAGCACAAAAGGGGGGTGTTCAGTGTGGGACGACAAGAGACCAAGTCGCGGCGCCCGAATTGCCGCTTTGTTGTTGACCTTGTGTGGCATCGCCACGGTGCAGGCGCAGACGGCAACCACCGAGGCAGGCCCGGCGAAAGCCACCTGTCTGGTCAAGCCCGCAGAGCTGCTCCAGTACCCGGACCGGGACAGCCAGTTGCGCAGCGACGGCTATCTCCAAGCTCGCCTGACATTCAGCGGGCCGGATCGAGCGCCGGAGGTCGAATTGCTGGCCTACGGGGGATCGTCAGAGATGAGCGAGGCTGCGCAGCGCTATCTGTATCGCTATCGTCTGCCCTGCTTGGCACCCGGCGAACGCTTGGTGCTCGATCAGGAGGTGCTCTTCACAGCCATCGCGCGCGAAGACGAGAAACACCCTCCCGGCAAGGAGAAAACAGCTTGCTTGCGGACGCCCGGACCGTTCGAGATCCGGGAAGAGATCCAGACAGGTCGGCTGATCCCGCAGAAAACGCGCGGCAATTTGCTGCTGGATCTGACATTCACATCGCCCGATGCGCCGCCCGCCGTGACCGAGCGCTACAACTCCGCACCCGGAAACTTCGTGTCCGCGGTGTTGGCCCATGTGCGCGACTACCGGCTGCCCTGTTTCAAGCCAGGCGAGCCCGTGGTGGTGCGGCAGTTGTTCCACTATGCGGGATCGGCGCGCGCGGCTGATCTGGCTCTCAAGGATCTGGGCCTAGTGTCCTTCTTGCGCTCGGTCAAGGATGTGGACAAGGTCCCGGTGAAGTTCGACCTCGACAGCATGTCATGTCCCTTCCAGGTGAAGTGGCACATGTATCAACCGGCGGACGACAACGTCGTCGAGGAGCTGGGGCGTCGGGTGGCCGCGCGACGCGACTTCTTGCGCTGGCTGGCATCGCTCAGCCTGAACATCAAGAAGGACCATTTCGAGGCCCTGTTGGGGGCGCAGATGGTGATAACCGTGCCCTGTGGCAAGGTAGAACTCTGAGTATTCCCCCTGGATTTGAGCTGGTCGATGTCCCAGATGGCGCCGGGCGATTAGGATGTGAGGCTTGCCAGCTCTGCATGCCGGGCACCCGACCGTTGACGGACCGGGTGGCTGGTGCTGCGCGAACTGTCCCGCGACGGCTGGCGACCGGTTTCCAAACTCAAATCAGACCAGGAGTTCAAGCTCATGACGATCAAGATCGGTATCAACGGCTTCGGCCGCATCGGCCGCATGGTGTTCCGCGCTGCCATCGCCAACTTCAAGGACATCGAGGTGGTGGGCATCAATGACCTGCTGGAGCCCGACTACCTGGCCTATATGCTCAAGTACGACTCGGTGCACGGCAAGTTCGACGGCGAGGTCGCGGTCGACGGCAACACCCTGATCGTCAACGGCAAGAAGATCCGCCTGACCCAGGAGCGCGACCCCGCCAACCTGAAGTGGAACGAGGTCGGCGCCGACATCGTCGTCGAGGCCACCGGCCTGTTCCTGGACAAGGCTTCGGGCGAGAAGCACCTGGCCGCCGGCGCCAAGAAGGTCGTGATGTCGGCACCGTCCAAGGACGACACCCCGATGTTCGTCTTCGGCGTCAACGACAAGACCTATGCCGGCCAGGCCATCATCTCGAACGCCAGCTGCACGACCAACTGCCTGGCCCCGCTGGCCAAGGTGCTGAACGACAAGTGGGGCATCAAGCGCGGCCTGATGACCACCGTGCACGCCGCCACCGCGACCCAGAAGACCGTCGACGGCCCCTCGAACAAGGACTGGCGCGGCGGCCGCGGCATTCTGGAGAACATCATCCCCAGCAGCACCGGCGCCGCCAAGGCCGTCGGCGTGGTGATCCCCGAGCTGAACAAGAAGCTGACCGGCATGTCCTTCCGCGTGCCGACTTCGGACGTCTCGGTCGTCGACCTGACCGTCGAGCTGAACAAGGAAGCCAGCTACAAGGACATCTGCGCCGAGTTCAAGGCTCAAGCCGAGGGCGCGCTGAAGGGCGTGCTGGGCTACACGGAAGACAAGGTGGTGGCCACCGACTTCCGCGGCGACGCCCGCACCTCGATCTTCGACGCCGACGCCGGCATCGCGCTGGACGGCACCTTCGTCAAGCTGGTGGCCTGGTACGACAACGAGTGGGGCTATTCCAACAAGGTGCTGGAAATGGTCCGCGTGATCGCCGCGCACTGATCGATCAGTGGCGACGCGAGGCCCCCGGGCCTCGCCCGCGCGCAGAGCCCCGGCCGGCAACGGTCGGGGCTCTGTCTTTTGCAAGTGCGTCTTTGTGTAAACAGGGGCGTAGTTTTGCCTTTCTTTACGCGGGCGGGCGCAAACCGCCCTCCTACACTCGCGTGGTTGTGCCACGGAAGTTCGCGCCATGAATCGCCTGCCCCCTGCCTGCTGCCTGACCCTGTTGAACCTGGCCCTGGCGATCGGTTTCACCGGCACGGCCCATGCACTGGCCGATGACGAGGCGCGGGTGATCGTGCGCTTCAAGGCCGGCGCGCAGAGCGTGCGCGCCAAGCCGCTGGCCCTGCGGGCCCGCGCCGCCGAGGCGGCCGACATCGCGCAGACGCGCGCCTATGGCCTGGGCCTGCGCACCGGCCAGGCCCTGCGCGCCCGGCTCAGCCTGGACGAGCGCACCCATGTGATGACGGCCAGTGGCCTGAGCTCGGCCGCGCTGGCCCAGCGCCTGGCCCAGGACGGCGAGGTGGAGCTGGTGGCCATCGACCGGCGCCGCTTCCACTACAGCGTGCCCAATGATCCCTATTACGCCGCCGGCCCGTCCAACAGTCCGGCCGTCGGCCAGTGGTACCTGAAGCCCCCGGCCGGCGAGGTGGTGTCCAGCATCAACGCGCCGGCCGCCTGGGACCTGACGACCGGCAGTGCCTCCATCGTCGTCGCGGTGCTGGACACCGGCGTGCGCAAGGACCATCCCGACCTTGCCGGCCAGATCGTCGGCGGCTACGACCTGGTGGGTTTTTCCAGCAGCAGCGCCACCTCGCTGGCGATCGCCAACGATGGCAGCCGTGCCGACGACGATGCCTCGGACCCGGGCGACTGGGTGACCCAGGCCGAGGTCGATGCCGGCACCCTGGGCTCGAGCTGCAAGAGCAGCAATGTGGGCAACAGTTCCTGGCATGGCACCCGCGTGGCCGGCCTGATCGCGGCGGCCAGCAACAACGGCCAGGGCATCGCCGGTGTGGCCTGGGGCAGCAAGATCCTGCCGGTGCGGGTGCTGGGCAAATGCGGCGGCTACGATTCCGACATCATCGCCGGCATGCGCTGGGCGGCGGGGGTGGCGGTGCCGGGCCTGCCCAGCAATCCGAATCCGGCCCAGGTTCTCAATCTCAGCCTGGGCGGCAGCGGCAGCTGCGCCGCCAGCGACGGCACCGGCCAGCTCTACCGGGCGGCCATCGGCGAGGTGGCGGCCAGGAACGCGGTGATCGTGGCGGCGGCCGGCAACAGCGAAGGCCAGGCCGTCGGCCTGCCCGGCAACTGCCCGGGCGTCATCACGGTGGCGGGCCTGCGCCATGTGGGCAGCAAGGTCGGCTTCTCCAGCCTGGGGACCGAGGTGGCCCTGAGCGCGCCGGGCGGCAATTGCGTCAACACCGCGGGAGGCTGCCTCTATCCCATCCTCAGCACCAGCAACAGCGGCACGCAGGCGCCGGTGGCGGCCGATGCCAGCTACACCAGCGGCGTGGGCACCAGCTTCTCGGCGCCCCTGGTGGCCGGCACCGTGGCGTTGATGCTGGCGCGCCAGCCGACGCTGACCCCCAGCGAGGTCTTGAGCCTGCTGCGCAGCACCAGCCGGCCCTTCGTCAGCAGCGGCGGCAGCGCCGGCACCGCGCAATGCCAGGCACCCGGCAGCACGGTGCAGGACGAGTGCTACTGCACCACCAGCACCTGCGGCGCCGGCATGCTGGACGCGGCCGCCGCGGTGGCCGCGGCAACTCCGACACCGACTCCCACGCCTACTCCTACCCCCACGCCAACACCGACACCGACACCGACACCCGTCGCCACGACCAGCACGGGTGGGGGTGGTGGCGGTGGTGCCACCGGCCTGGGCTGGCTGCTGGGCCTGGGCCTGGCCAGCCTGGTGCTGGGGCGGCGGCCGCGGCGCGGCGCGGCTTCGGGCACGGACGACTGAGGCCGCGCCTCAGGGCGTGGCGTTGCTGCTGCTGCTGGCGGCGGAGGCGGGCGCGGCGCCAGCTGCAGCCGCCGTGCTGCAGGGCTTGAAGCCCGGCGCCAGCGCCGCCTCCCTGGGCGCCTGCAGCAGGGCCTGCTGGTTGCCGTCGGCATGCGGCAGCTGCAGGCTGTAGCGCGTCTGCGGCGCCTGCAACTGCAGCACGCGCAAGCCCTTCAGCGCGCGGCGCGAGAAGGCTTCCAGCGCGGCCTCGGCCGCCGCCGCGCTGGCGTGGCGGCTCAGCAGCAGGCTGGGCTGTTCCTCGGGCAGGCCGGGCAGGGGCTCGTAGGCGATGCGCAGCTGCCGGTAGGTCTCTTCCTTGCGCGCCCGGAACTCGGGCGTGCCGAGCTTGATGGTGGCCACGGCCCAGACGCCGGGCTGCTCGCTGCGCTGCACGCTCCAGTCGGCCGCCGTCAGCCCCAGGTGCTGGAGCGCCAGCTGGGCGGCCTGCAGCGCCTCCTCGCCGGCCAGCGGCGGCGATTCCAGGCAGCTGCGGGTCTGCAGGGCGCTGACGGCCTGGGGCGAGAGCAGGCTCAGGCGTTCGGCATGGGATTCCAGGCGCAGGCGCTCGGGTTCGCGGTCGCCGCCGGCGCGCAGGCCCAGCAGGCCGTCCAGCCAGCCATGCGACCAGCCGAAGAACAGGAGGTTGAGCAGCAGCAGCAGGGCGACCAGGGCTCTCAGCATGGGCTCAATCGTCCACGCTGGCCAGGCGCACGCTGACCTCGCCGCCGGCCACCGTCTGCAGCCCCGTGGCGGTCTGCAGCAGCAGCTCGCCCTGGGCGTTGACGCCTTGCGCCAGGCCTTCCAGCGCGCCGGCCGTGACCTGGCGGCCGCGCAGCATGTCGCGCCGCGCATAGGCGTCCCGCCAGCCGGCAAAGCCCTTGGCGGGGAAACCCAGCAGCGCCTCGATCAGGGGCCGTGCCACGCGCGCCAGCGCCACCGGGGCGGTCAGCTCGGGCTGCAGCTCGGCCAGGCAGGCAAAGCCGGTGTAGAACTGGGCCTCGGCCGCCTCCACCTGGGCGCCGACATTCAGCCCCACACCCACCACCACCATGCGCTGGCCGCCGGCCGGCACGGTCTCGATCAGCACGCCGCCGAGCTTGCGACCGTCCAGCCAGATGTCGTTGGGCCATTTGAGCTGCAGGCGCGGTGCGGCCTCGGTGGGCGGCTCCAGCGCGTCGGCGATGGCGCAGCCCACGGCCAGCGACAGGCCCGACCAGTCGGCCAGGGTCATCGGCAGGCCCAGCGAGAAGGTCAGGGAGGCGCCGGCGGCCGAATGCCAGGAGCGGCCCATGCGGCCGCGCCCGTGGGTCTGGTGCTCGGCCACCAGCAGGCAGGGCTGCAGGTCATGGGCGCGGCGGCCGTAGGGGCTGGGCTCGAAGGGGTGGCGGGCATCGCCGCGCACCCGCTCCAGCAGGGCGGTGTTGGTGGACTCCACCCGCGCCAGCACCTCGATGCTCATGCCGGGCAGCAGCGGTTCCAGGTCTTGCCAGAGGGCTTCCACCCCCCACTGTTGATGTTCTGCCATGGGCTTCGGGTCTTCAGCGCCGGCCGCGCTTGGGCGCAAGCATGGTGCCACGACAGTCGGCGCTGCCGCAATAACAGGCATATTCTTTTTTTAGCTTGGGCGTGTAGCGCTCGTCGATCACCAGGCCGTAGTCGTAGAACAGCTCCTCGCCGGGCAGCAGATCGCGCAGGGCCTTGATGAAGACGCGGCCGTCCACCTCGTCGGCCTCGCAGTTGGGCTCGCAGGAATGGTTGATCCAGCGCGCGCTGTTGCCGCCGTACAGCGCATCGATCACCGCGCCGCCCTCGATCTGGAAATAGAAGGTGTGGTTGGGCTGCGCGGGGTCGTGGGGATGGCGATCCATGGCCTCGTCCCAGCTGATGCGCTCGCCCGTGTACTCGATGATGGTCGTGCCGGCCTCGATCGGGGCGATGGCGTAGACGCCGCGCCCATGCACGCCGGAGCGCCTGACCTGGATGCGGCGCCCCGCGGCAACGGCGGGGGCCTGGGGCTTCTTGGCAGCGGCTTGCGGCATCGTTCGAGTTGGTTACATTGAAATCATGGGTGCGTGCGCGTGTGCGTGCGCGCGAGGCCGGATTGTAGGCAGGGTCTAGCGCTATGCTGCGCAGCCTGCAAAGAAAGAACCATGAGCAAGTCCCTGATCATTGCCGAGAAGCCTTCCGTCGCACAGGACATCGTGCGGGCGCTGACGCCCCAGTCGGGCAAGTTCGACAAGCACGACGAGTATTTCGAGAACGACGAGTACGTGGTCAGCTCGGCCGTCGGCCACCTGGTCGAGATCAAGGCGCCGGAGGAGTTCGACGTCAAGCGCGGCAAGTGGAGCTTCGCCCACCTGCCGGTGATCCCGCCGCACTTTGACCTGAACCCGATCGACAAGAGCAAGGGCCGTCTGAATGCCCTCGTGAAGCTGATCAAGCGCAAGGACGTGACCAAGCTGATCAACGCCTGCGACGCGGGCCGCGAGGGGGAGCTGATCTTCCGCCTGATCGTGCAGTACGCCGGCACGGCCAAGGCCCAGGTCAACAAGCCGGTGCAGCGCCTGTGGCTGCAGTCGATGACGCCGCAGGCCATCCGCGACGGCTTCGACAAGCTGCGCAGCGACCAGCAGATGCTGCCGCTGGCCGACGCGGCGCGCTGCCGCTCCGAGGCCGACTGGCTGGTGGGCATCAACGGCACGCGCGCGATGACGGCCTTCAACTCGCGCGACGGCGGCTTCTTCCTGACCACCGTGGGCCGCGTGCAGACGCCCACGCTGTCCATCGTCGTCGAGCGCGAGGAGAAGATCCGCAAGCATGTCTACCGCGACTACTGGGAGGTGCGCGGCACGTTTGACGCCGTCGCCGGCCAGTACGAGGGCAAGTGGTTCGACACGGCCTGGAAGAAGGACGCCGAGGACGCGGAGCGCAAGGCCGACCGGCTCTGGACCCTGGCCGAGGCCGAGGCTATTCGCCTCGCCTGCCAGGG
>Ga0255338_1005031_pt1 | contig 12703 bp, 13 predicted proteins | sample MeOH1_35cm_T4_19_FD_203715 | JGI IMG/M metagenome (GOLD analysis project Ga0255338, IMG submission 203715) | Sandy soil microbial communities from University of British Columbia, Vancouver, Canada - MeOH1_35cm_T4_195 | ecosystem: Engineered > Artificial ecosystem > Sand microcosm > Unclassified ...
CAGCGGCTGGACGGCCCTCACCGTTGCCGCGGCCGCCGATCGCTGGTTCTCGTGGCCGAACGTCGCCTGGCTCGCGCCGGTGCCGCTGTTGACCGCCGTGATCGCCCTCCTCCTCTGGCGCAGCCTCTGGGGGCGCATCCGGCATCGGCCCTTCGTGCTGGCGATCGCGCTGTTCCTGCTCGGCTTCGTCGGCCTCGTGGTCAGCCTGTGGCCCTATGTCGTGCCTCGGCACGTCACCGTCTTCGATGGCGCCAACGACCCGCAGAGCCTGATCTTCGTCGCCATCGGCGTCGCCGTCGTTCTGCCGGTGGTGCTCGCCTACCAGGCCAACGCCTACTGGGTCTTTCGTCCGCGAACCGGCAGGAAGCAGTAGCGGCTTCGAAGCGTGGCGAACCACCGATCCGGCACCGGACCTCGACCACCCGCCACGGGAGCCTCAGCCGAGCGCCGTCTTCTCCCGGGCCTTTCCATTGGCGCCGACCGCTGTGGGGATGTCGACGGCCGGCGACTTGCGCGCTCGTCCCGGCTTCGGAGACGCCGCTGACGCCGACGTTCGCCGCTGCCGGAGAACCTGCAGCATGACGTCGAGGGCCCTCCTGGCCGCCGCGGCGGCGCGATCGCCGTCCGCGGCAATCCGCTCGATGGCCTGTCTTGCCTCGTCGAGGTCCGCCGCGTCGCTCGAGAGCCATCGCCGCGCCGCCTCCGCATTCGTCAGGATGGCGGTCAGCGGATCGCACACCTCATGCACGATATGCAGCGCGCTATTCATCTTTCGCCGGGCACGTTGCATTTCGCGCAGCTCCTGCAGCAAGGCCAGTCTGCCCCCGTCGGCCGGGCCGTGAGCACTCGTTGCGTCACCGGCAGACGATCAGGCCCGGGCCCACCGGGCACACCCACCTTGCCGCAGGTCGTCGGCAGAGCCGAGCAAATCGTTGTAAATCGTCTTATGCGAGACGCTGCCGAACCGGCCTCGGCGGTAGCGGACCTGGCCCGAACGATGCCCGGGCAGCGCCAGGATGATGATGGCGCCGCTGGCGAGCCGGACGTGATGTCCGCTGAGCCCCGCGGCGACCACGGCCGTCTGGATGAACGAGACGGTGATGGCGCCGGTCGCGCCGCCGAGCACCGTTCCGGCTTCCTCCCCAATAGGGCGTAGCGCCCACGCGACGGCCGCAAGCCCCGCCAAGCGGGGCGCCGGCGCTTTCCGACCGGCCGAAATCATCTGGTCGATCGGAATTTTCTCCAGATCCGATAGCGCGAGAAAATTCTCGTCGTTCAGAGCGCCTCGATCCGGACGGAATGTGCGCTGACGACCGGTTCGCCGGCAACGGACTGCGACGGTGATCTGGTCCCCCGTCCGCCCGAACGTCGGCAGGATGCGGATCCTCGCTGCGCTCCCTACATTGTCGGGCATCGGATCGGCCGGCCCCGCCGCGCAGCTCGTCCGCCGCGGAGGCGGGTTCGAAGCTCGCCCGGACCGGCCGGCGCGCGTGTAAGGTCGGTGCCGCGACGTCAATCGGTGGGTAGGAGATCGCGACCATGAGGCGTGACGATCCCCAGGGCTGGATGTGGTCGGAGGCATTGGCGGCGCTGATGCGCGCCGAGCACCTGCATCGGCAGATGTTCCGGCCGCGGCGCGCGGCGCGGCAGGCGTGCTGGGAGCCGCCGGTCGACGTGCTGGAGCTGCAGGACGAGGTGCTGATCCTGGTGGCGCTGCCCGGCGTCGACGCCGACGAGGTCGAGGCCGCCATCGAGGATGGCGTCCTCGTCGTCGCCGGCCGGCGCGTCGTCCCGGCGGCGCTGCGCACCGCCGTCATCCACCGGCTCGAGCTGCCGCAGGGCCGCTTCGAGCGCCGCGTGCCGCTGCCGCCGGGACGCTACGCGGCAGTGCATCGCGCCGTCGCCAACGGCTGCCTGGTGTTCAGCCTGCGCAAGGCCGCGTGAATTCCAGGCCCGCGTGAATTCAAGGGAGACATCGATGTCGGAAGACCTCAAGGCCCACGAGGGCACGGGTGCCGGCGCGGCGTCGGCGCAGCAGCCGCCCTCGTCCCCGCCCGTGCCGGCGGACGCGCTGATCATCGTGCCGGTCCGCAACACCGTGCTGTTTCCCGGCACGGTGTTCCCGATCACGGTGGCGCGCGAGGGCTCGGTCCTCGCCGCCCAACAGGCGCTGCGCGAGGAGCGGCCGATCGGCATCCTGATGCAGCGCGACCCCGAGGTCGCCGAGCCGACCGGGGTCGACCTGCACCGCGTCGGCACGGTCGCCAACATCCTACGCTACGTCAACGCCCCGGACGGCAGCCACCATCTCGTCCTGCAGGGCGAGCAGCGCTTCAGCGTCACCGAGTTCATCCGGCAGCGGCCGATCTTCGCCGCCCTCGTCCAGCGGCTCGAGCAGCCCGAGGTCACGACGCCGGAGATCGAGGCGCGAGCGCGCAATCTCCGACAACTGGCGCTCGAGGCGCTGCAGCTCCTGCCGCAGGTGCCGCAGGAGCTGATCGGCGCCGTCCAGGCGGCCGAGGCGCCGGCGGCGCTCGCCGACCTCGTCGCCGCCTATCTCGACGTCAGCCCGAGCGACAAGCAGGAGATCCTCGAGACCCTCGACGTCGGCGCCCGCATCGACAAGGTGTCGCGCTTCCTGGCCCAGCGCATCGAGGTGATGAAGCTGACCCAGGAGATCGGCCGGCAGACCAAGGCCTCGCTCGACGAGCGCCAGCGCGAGGTGATCCTGCGCGAGCAGATGGCGGCGATCCAGCGCCAGCTGGGCGAGGCCGACGGCGGCCGCCAGCACGAGGTCGCCGAGATCGCCGAGGCGATCACCAAGGCCGAGATGCCGGCCGACGTCGAGGCGCAGGCCCGCAAGGAGCTGCGCCGCTACGAGCGCATGCCGGAGTCCGCCGGCGAGGCCGGCATGGTGCGCACCTATCTCGACTGGCTGACCGAGCTGCCGTGGGCGCTGCCGGCCGAAAAGCCGATCGACATCGCCGAGGCGCGGCGCATCCTCGACGCGGACCATTTCGGGCTGCAGAAGATCAAGAGCCGCATCGTCGAATATCTCGCCGTGCGCAAGCTCGCGCCGCAGGGCAAGGCGCCGATCCTCTGCTTCGTCGGCCCGCCCGGCGTCGGCAAGACGTCGCTCGGCCAGTCGATCGCCCGCGCCATGGAGCGCCCGTTCGTGCGCGTCAGCCTCGGCGGCGTGCACGACGAGGCCGAGATCCGCGGCCACCGCCGCACTTACATCGGCTCCCTGCCGGGCAACATCATCCAGGCGATCCGCAAGGCCGGCGCGCGCAACTGCGTCATGATGCTCGACGAAATCGACAAGATGGGGCAAGGCATCCAGGGCGACCCGTCGGCGGCGATGCTGGAGGTGCTCGATCCCGAGCAGAACTCGGCCTTCCGCGACAACTATCTCGGCGTCACCTTCGACCTCAGCCGCGTCGTCTTCCTGGCGACGGCGAACATGCTCGACACCATCCCGGGGCCGCTGCGCGATCGGATGGAGATCATCAGCCTGGCCGGCTACACCGAGGACGAGAAGTTCGAGATCGCCCGGCGCTACCTCGTGCGTCGGCAGCTCGAGGCGAACGGCCTCAAGCCGGATCAGGCCCGCCTCGACGACGCGGCGCTGCACCGGGTCATCCGCGACTACACCCGCGAGGCGGGCGTGCGCAGCCTCGAGCGCGAGATCGGCCGGGTGCTGCGCAGTGTCGCGGTGCATGTCGCCGAGGGCGCCGCCGAGGCCGTCGACATCACCGCCGACGACCTTCCGGCGATCCTCGGGCCGCCGCGCTTCGAGGGCGAGGTGGCGATGCGCACCAGCACGCCGGGGGTTGCGACCGGCCTCGCCTGGACGCCGGTCGGCGGCGACATCCTGTTCATCGAGGCGGCGCTCACCCCCGGCAGCGGCCGGCTGATCCTGACCGGCCAGCTCGGCGAGGTGATGCGCGAGAGCGCCCAGGCGGCGCTGAGCCTCGTCAAGAACCGCGCCGCCGACCTCGGCATCGACGGCAAGGCGTTCGAGGCGAACGACATCCACATCCACGTCCCGGCCGGCGCGACGCCGAAGGACGGGCCGAGCGCCGGCGTCGCCATGTTCATGGCGCTCGTCTCGCTGCTCACCAAGCGGACGGTGCGCAGCGACACGGCGATGACCGGCGAGATCAGCCTGCGCGGGCTCGTCCTGCCGGTCGGCGGCATCAAGGAGAAGGTCGTCGCCGCGGCGGCGGCCGGTCTGACCCGGGTGATGCTGCCGGCGCGCAACCGCCGCGACTACGAGGACATCCCCGCCGGAGCCCGCGACAAGCTCGAGTTCATCTGGCTGGAGCGGGTCGACGACGCCGTCGCCGCCGCCTTCGGCGACGCCCCGATCGAGGCCGCGGTCGCGGCCGTGTAGCCGCGCCGCCCGGCGGGAGACAACCATGAGCACCCCCACGATCGTCCTCTGCCACCCTGTCCGCACCGCCATCGGCGCCTACAACGGCTCGCTCAAGGGCACGCCGGCGACCGAGCTCGGCGCCGTCGTCGTGCGCGAGACGCTGCGGCGCGCCGGCCTCGACGCCGCGAAGCTCGGCGCGGTGGTGATGGGCAACGTCGTCCAGGCCGGCAACAAGATGAACCCGGCGCGGCAGGCGGCGATCGGCGCCGGCGTGCCGGTCGAGGTCCCGGCGATGACGGTGAACCGGGTCTGCGGGTCGGGGGCGCAGGCGATCGTCAGCGCGCCCAGCAGATCATGGTCGGCGACATCGGCGCCGCCGTCGCCGGCGGCATGGAGAACATGGACCGCGCCCCCTACCTGATGGACGGCGGCCGCTGGGGCTACCGCATGGGCCCGGCCGAGATCCACGACAGCATGCTGACCGATGGGCTCAACGACGCCTTCTCCGGCGAGCATTCCGGCTGGCACACGGAGGATCTCGTCGCGGCGTCGCAGATCTCGCGCGAGGCGCAGGACCGGTTCGCGGCGCGCTCGCAGCAGCGTTTCGCCGCCGCCCAGGCGGCGGGGAAGCTCGCCGCCGAGATCGTCGGCGTCACGGTGAAGGGACGCAAGGGGCCGGAGAGCTTCGCCGTCGACGAGGCGCCGCGTCCGGACACCACGCTCGACATTCTGGCGAAGCTGAAGCCCGCTTTCCGCAAGGACGGCACGATCACCGCTGGCAACGCCCCGGCCTGAACAGCGGGGCGTCCGCCGTGCTGGTGACGTCGCAAGCCTTCGCCGAGGCGAACGGCGTCGCCCCGGCGGCGCGCCTCGTCGCCTACGGCATCGCCGCCGTCGAGCCGGGGATGTTCGGCCTCGGGCCGGTGCCGGCGGTCCGCAGGGCGCGGGAACGGGCCGGATGGGCGATCGCCGACATCGACCGGATCGAGATCAACGAAGCCTTCGCCGCCGTGCCGCTGGCGGTCGCCAAGGCGCTCGGCTTGCCGGAGGACATCATCAACGCCGAAGGTGGCGCGGTGGCGCACGGCCACCCCATCGGCGCGACCGGCGCGGTGCTGACCACCCGCCTCCTCCACTCGATGCAGCGCGACGGCCTGAAGCGCGGCGTCGTCACCCTGTGCATCGGCGGCGGCCAGGGCATCGCCCTCGCGCTGGAGGCGGCCTGATCCGGCAAGGCCGGCCGCGACGGCCGGCCCGCGAGTCAAAAGCCCGGCGCACCTCGCGGCGCGCCGGGCAAGTCGGGAGGAACACCCGAGCAGGGTATCCCTCCGCCGGCGAGGGGACGCCGGCGGAGATCGGACCGACGGAGCATCCGCCGAGCGGCGTGAAATCGGCGTGAAACGGCCCGATGCGACCGACGTCGATCTCGTCGCGACGAACGCTTCCGCTCCCCGGCCTTCGGCGCGCTCGGCTCCGACGGAACGGCGGCCCGCCGCGATTTCCGATCGCCGTCGGTCAGCCTGCCTCGTCGTCAATTGATAAAGTTATGCTTCGCGTGATAATTCATCGCCTTGCCATGGACGTCGATACTTGGCATCGATGAGCAAAGACAATGAATAATTCGGACGATCTCTTGGGAGCTGCTGCATTCGAATTTGCGGGAAAGCTCGGCCCAAACGACGTTCAATTCGGAGGGGGACAGGGCGAGCCAGCCGCCCAGGTCCTGAAAGTCAATTCCCCGAGCCAGCAGGTCGACGGCGGCTCGTTCGTTGCGGGTGAGATCCAGGCCGCGGCTCCAGGCATCGAGCGTCCGCTCGTCGAGAGCGGTCCGCAGGGTCCGGATTTCCGCGACGACGAGACGCGTCACCCCGTCGGCACCGCCCGTGCCGACGGTCAGCACCTCCTTCAGACAACCCTGAGGATTGTGGACCGTCACGGAGAAGAGCCCGGCGGCACTGCGGGCGATGAGCACGGACGTATCCCGTCCCTCCGCAATCGTCTCGTCGACGCAGAGGCTGAAGCGCCAGTCCATCGCGGCAGAGCCGAACGAGAGCCCGCCCGAGATCAACCGCACGGGATCGCCACGATCGAACATCTGCCGGCAGGGCCGGTTCGAGTAGACGACGGCGCGCCGGGTGGCGTCGTAGACGAGGCTGGCCGGGCGCCAGTCCGGGCACAAAAGGGCGAGCGCGTCGCCTCCGGATCTCACCAGGAACCTCCCAAGACAGGCCGCAGTTCGCTCCGACCCCGATACCTCGCGTCGGCGGGCCCGTGCTCGACCGCCATGCTCCCGAACAGGCGTGACTCGGGCGTGAATTCCCGCCGACCGAGCGTTTGTCCCCGCAAATGCGAGAGGCGTATGGTGCATTCTGGCGCTGTCGCGCCATCGCTGGACGCCGGAGGCCGGGGGGCGATCGACCATGACGGCAGAGGCTGGCCTCGCGATCAGGGTTCTCGGCGTACCGATCGTTACCGGCGCGCCTGCGAGCCCGGCCTTCCCGGCGAAGGGGTTTCAGCTGATCGCGCTCCTCGCCCGCTCGCCCTCGAGCGTGCTGCGCCGGCGCGAGGCGGCGTCGCTCCTCTGGGATTGCCGGGGGGACGCGGAGACCCTCGGCAACCTGCGCCAGTTGCTGGCGCGAATTCGGCGCTTGCCGGCTCCGCACGGCGAATACGTCACCGCCGACGTCCAGATGCTGACGCTCGGCCCGGGCGCCAAGCTCATCGACCTCTGCGCATTCACGGCCCTGGCCGGCTCGGAGCGATCGGAAGACGCCCTCGAGGCGGTCGGCCTGTTTCGTGGCGATCTCCTGGAGTCGATGGCCGACGCCACGGACGACTTCCTTCATTGGCTTCGCCGTGAGCGGGCCTTGCTTCGAGAGCAGTTCTTCTCGGCGGCCTCGTTGGTCCTGGTCGAGTTGACCCGCTACGGTCGTGCCTCCGTCCGCGATCTGAAGACGCTCGCCGACCGGATGATCGCCGTCGATCCGGAACGGGAGACGTCCTACCGGGTCCTGATCGAGGCCTTCGGGCGCAACGGCAACTTCCAGATCTCGGAGCATCTCTACGGCGAGCTCATCGAGATGCTGGCGCGCGAGCACGGGGCGCGGCCGGCGCCCGAGACCGTCGCCGTGGCGAGGCGCGTCTTCGCGGCTGCCGGCAACAGGGCCGCGGAGGCCCCCGAGCAGCACCAGTCCGCTCTGCCCCGCATCGCCTTCCTCGTTCCCCGGCAGCTCGGCTGCGTCGTCGACGCCGGCTTGCTGCACGCCCTGATCGAGGACGTCGCGAACGAGCTGACGCGATACCGGACCTTCGCCGTCATCGCGACGCACACCTCCTTCCAGACCGACCACGACTCCGGCGTGCCCCTCGACAACGCGCGGCTGCGGGCGGACTACACCGTCAGCGGCTTCGTTCGGCCGGGTCGATCCGGCCAGGTTCTCGTCCTCAGGATGACGAAGTGCGCCACCGGCGAAGTGACCTGGGCGGGCGAGTTCCCGTTCGACGGCGCGGACCTCGCCGAGCTGTTCCGGCGTATTGCGACGCGGGTCGCCTCGGGGCTCGCCGCCGAGCTGGAGCGCGACACCCTCGCCGACCTGCGCCGCGGCGGCTCGACGGGCGCCTACCGGCGCTATCTGGAAGGCCAGGAGCAATTGCGGCTGTGCGACCTGCCGCGCCTGCGGCGCGCACGCGCCGCGTTCCGCGACGCCGCGGCGATCGATCGCGCCTTCGCGGCGCCGCACGCCCGGATCGCGCAGACCCTCTATCTCGAATGGCTCATCCTCGGCGGCGGCGATCCGCTGCTGCTGCAGTCGGCGCGCGAGGCGGCGCGCCGCTCGCTCGCCCTCGACCCGCATTCGGCGCTCGGCCACTGGATGAGCGGCGCGGTGGCGCTCTACCAGCGCGATTTCGCCCACGCCCAGGCCGCGTTCGCGGAAGCCGAGACGCTCAATCCGAACTCCGCCGACCTGTTGCTGGAGCGCGGCGACATCCTCGCCTACGTCGGCAAGGCGGATGTCGGCTGGCAGCGCTTCGAGCAGGCGATCGACCTCAATCCGCTGCCACCCGACCACTATTGGTGGGCCGGCGCGAGCATCGCGTTCAACCGTGGCGACTATTCCGGCGCCATCGAGCTCTGCGGTCGGCTCGGCAGCGACGATCCGGTGCTGCGAATCCTCGCCGCGAGCCACGCACGGCTCGGCGACCATGCGGCGGCGCGCCACTATGCATGGCGGCTGGTCGATGCCTATCCGGGAATGAGCGCGGCCGAGATGGTCAAGCTCGTCCCTTACCAGGACCTGAGGGAACGCGACGCTTACGCGGATGCGCTCCGGTGGGCGGGTGTTCCTTAGAGAAGGAGAGTTAGAATGTCTGCAGGTACCGGGACTTCTTATGCGATCGGCAGCCGCAAGTCGGGGATTCTGTTCGTCACGACAGATCCGCTCCAGGTGTCGCTCGTCTCCCCTGAAGAAATCCAGACCAATGCGGATGCGAAGGGCAAATCCTTCGACGCGGCGTTCGGCGACTACGCCGCCGCGGCGAGAAAGATCAGCATCGAGAGCACCATCGACGTGCCGGCGGATGTCGATGCCGTCCCCGAGACGGTCGGCCGCCGGATTGCCGATGGCGTGACGATGTCCGACGCGGACTTCTGCTTCATTTCCGACCTCGACCTGTCCGGCCTGACCCATCGCCGCAACTTCTATGCGCCGGTGTCGGCGGCGACGGACGCCCCCGCTTCCGCGGCCGACCTGCGTTCGGCCGTCGAGGGGGACGACGAGGTGTGACGCGCGGGCGGTTTCCTCCGCCGAGCCCCCTGCTCGACGAGGCGCGCCGCCTGCTCCGCCATCCACATCGGCCCGGCCCGGGGGAAGAGTCCCCCGCCGGGCCGTCGGAGGCGCTCGCGGCGGTCGAGCCGCTGCTGGCACGGCTCGGCATCACCCGCGTCGGCGACCTCACGGCCCTCGACACCATCGGCATCCCGGTCTGGTTCGCCTGCCGGCCGAACGCCCGCTCGCTCAGCGTCGCCCAGGGAAAGGGCCTGACCGACGGCCAGGCGCGACTGTCGGCGATCATGGAGGCGGCCGAGGCGGCGGTAGCGGAGCGCACCCGCCCCTGCATCGACGGCTTCGCCTCGCTCGTGGCGATGCGGCGAGGCGGGCTTTCGACGGTGCCGTTGGAACGCATGCCGCGCGTGACGCGCTCGCGGCTCGATCCTGATCGGGAGCGCGCCTGGGTCTCGGCGCTCTCCCTGCGCCACGGCGAGCGCGTCTTCGTTCCCTACGAGCTCGTCGGCCTCGACATGCGCACGGACATGCCGTGGGACCATTCGGCGTTCCGGATGACGTCGGTGGGGCTCGCCGCCGGCATCGGGCTCGCGAGGCCCTTCCTCCACGCGCTGCTCGAGCTCGTCGAGAACGACGCGACCGCGCCGTTCGAACGGTTCGGGCCGTCGCGTTCCACCCTGCGTCCCCTCGCCCACCGCATCGGCGAGAGCGCCGCCCTCGACGACGCCGTCGCGCGGCTCGGACGAGCCGCCGTCGCGGTGCGCTTCGCCGATTGCACGGGCGAAATCCCGCTGCCGGTCGTCGCAGCCTTCGTCGAATGGCCCGACGCGGCGAGCGGCGCGACGGCAACCCGCTGGTGCGCCGGCTTCGCCTGCCGCAGCGACCCGCTCGACGCCGCGCTCGCCGCCCTGCTCGAGGCGGTGCAGTCGCGGCTGACCAACATCGCCGGGGCGCGCGACGACATCGCTCCCCGCGACTACCGCTCGGCGTCCCGCCCCCGGTTCTCCGAATGCGGCGACGCGCCGTCGATCGGCACGCTCGCGGCGAGGCATCCGGGCAGCGGCGGTGGCCTGATGGCGGACATCCGCCACGCCCTCGGCGCGATCTTCGGCGCCGGCATCGCCGACGTCTTCCTCGCGCCGCTCGAGGTGGCGGGAACCACCGTGCGGGTCGTCCGCGTCCTGGCGACCGAGCTTGCGGCGACATCGCCCTACGGCGCGGCCGGGATCGACGCCCGCACCGTCGGCCCGCCGCTGCCGGATGCGGCGGTATCCGCATGAGCACGATCGTCTTCGCCGGCCCCAGCATCTACGGCCTGCCGCCCGCGCAGGTCGCGGGTTTCGAGCTGCGGCCGCCCGCGGCCTGCGGCGATCTCCTGCTGGCCGGCCGAGACGGGGCGCGGGTGATCGGGCTCATCGACGGCGTCTTCGGCGACACCGCGTCGGTGTGGCACAAGGAGATTCTGTCGCTCCTCGCCGACGGCATCGCCGTCTACGGCGCGGCGAGCATGGGCGCGCTGCGGGCCGCCGAGTGCCACCCGTTCGGGATGATCGGCGTCGGCGCGATCTTCGAGGACTACCGATCCGGTGCTCGCGTCGCCGACGGCGACGTGGCGGTGCTGCATGCGCCCGCCGCGCTCGGCTTCGCGCCGCTGACGCTGGCGCTCGTCGACGCCGAGGCGATCGTCGCGGATCTTCGAGCCCGCGGCGACGTCGCCGGTGCCGAGGCGGAGCGTCTGCTCGCCTCCGCCCGCCGCCTGGGCTTCCGCGACCGCACATGGCCGGCCGTCCTGGAGAATGCCGGCCTCGCCTCGGCGACCACCGCCGCAGCCGTCGAGCGAGCCGCCGCGACGATGCCCGGCCGCAAGGCCGCCGACGCCGCCGCGCTGCTCGAACGTCTGCGCGCCGCGGTGCCGGACGCCGTGCCGTGGCGGGGCGGGCGGCTCAGCCGGACGCTGTTCCTCGCCGCCCTCGACGCGCGCGTCGCCGCGGGGCGCGACGGCGCCGGCTCTCAGGGCGCGGCGAGCCGTCCGGTCACGTCGCCGTCGAGCCCCGCCGCGTAGGCGTCGAAGCCGCGCACCGGCGCCCCCTCCCCGAGGTCGAGCTTCGACAGGTCGACCCAGTAGAGGTCCGGCGCCCGCATCGACTGGAAATAATAGACGCCGTTGGTGATGTCGGCGACCGACGTCCACAGGGTGTCCCAGGTGTCGGAGACGTCTTCCTGGCCGGAGGTGTCGACCGCCCCCGGCGGCACCGCGACGTTGCGGGCGATGCTGTAGACGCCGGCGACGGCATCGACGAGCGACTGCGGCTTCGGCAGCATCGCGAGGTAGGACGACGCCCGCACGAAGCGGCTCGCCGGGTCGATGTCGCCGGGCATCACCTCGGTGCCGCCGAAGGTGCGGTAGCGCTTCAGGTTGACGAGCTGCCAGTCGAGCGGCGGCTCGTTCGTCATCACGGTGAACTCGCGGCCGTGGTGGACGACCATCTTGCCGTCGACGAACTCGACGACGGCCGAGTCGCCGCTCGCGTCGGCGACCGACAGGTGCACCGGCCATTCCTGGCCGCCGGCGGCGACCGAGACGATCTGGACCGCCTTCAGGCCGTCGAGGACCTCCTGGACGGTGGCGAAGTTGTCGAGCACGTATTGCGCCCACAGCGCGTTGGCGAGGCCCGGCCGGCCGTCGCGCGTCTCGTAGACCGTCTTGTCGAGATAGAGGACGTTGGCAGACAGGCCTTTCTCGTTGAGGCCGTCGCTGGTCGCGATGCCGAACGCCGTCACCACGAGCGCGCCGTAGCGCGCCGTCCACGCGAGCGGCTTGCCGTCGCCGGTGTCGGAGACGCGGGCGATGCCGCGCGGCGTCGCGACGATCCGCGCCGCGTCTGACATGAAAAGGTCCATCGTCCGGGCGACGACCTTCGCCTGATCGTTGGAGTTCCAGAAGATGCGGCTGCAGGCCTGCGCATCCGCCGGGCCTGCGGCTGCCGCGAGCATCGCCAGGCAGCCTGCGGCGATCCGTGCCTTCATTGTCATAGGGGCGCTCTCCCGCGCGGTCGACACCCCGCCGGCGGCGGCTCCCTGCCCCTCCAGGCACCCGGGACCGCGACGGTGCCCGCAGGATAGCACCGCCGGCGGCCGAAGTGAGCCCCGTCTCGGCGCGGCCGCCCGCCTCCCCGCCGCGACAGCCTGTCGCCGGCCGGCAGGAAACGCACGGCCCCCCGGCGACGCGCCCCTGAAGACCCGCTCGGGCCAACGCGGCCGCGCCAACACGGCCGCGCCAACACGGCCGCGCCAAGACACGCGCGCCGGGACGCTCGGGCCGGGATGCTCGGGCCGGGACGCCGCGGCGCTGCCGCGCCCCTGCCTCAAATCACGGCACGGCGCCGGATGCGGCAGCCGCGGCGCCGGCTGCGCGCTCTCGCACACGGATTGATGCGCTCGCCGACAAGAGCCGGCGGCGGCGAGGACGTTTACTGAGGGTGCGCTGTCGCTGCAGCCGGCTCGCCGGCCGGCGAAACCCGGCGGGCCCAGCGCCCTCGGC
>Ga0255338_1005032_pt1 | contig 12700 bp, 13 predicted proteins | sample MeOH1_35cm_T4_19_FD_203715 | JGI IMG/M metagenome (GOLD analysis project Ga0255338, IMG submission 203715) | Sandy soil microbial communities from University of British Columbia, Vancouver, Canada - MeOH1_35cm_T4_195 | ecosystem: Engineered > Artificial ecosystem > Sand microcosm > Unclassified ...
ACTGGATCGGGTAGTTGAAGAAAAAGTTGGGGTTTATTCACCTTTTTTGAACACTAGCCAATATTTTTGTAACGAAATTTCAGATAACTCATGTCAACAGCAACAGTTACACCCACCAAGTTGTGGGGCGGCGGGAAGAGCCCTTTTAATGTAGAGTACGGCAAATTGATGATGTGGTACTTTTTGATGAGTGATGCTTTCACTTTTGGCGCCTTCCTGATCTCTTACGGTACCATCCGTTTTTCCACCAATGGATGGCCTGACCCTAACGAAGTATTCAAAAGTTTCCCTTTTGCGCCGGAAGGTGTACATGCGCCACTGGTGTTCGTGAGTATCATGACCTTTATCCTGATCATCAGTTCCGTTACCATGGTACTGGCGGTACATGCCGGTCATCATATGAACAAAAAAGGAGTGGTGAAAAACCTGATCTGGACCATCATCGGCGGTATCGCTTTCTTAAGCTGCCAGGCCTGGGAGTGGAACCACCTGTTTCACGAAGGTGCCTGGTGGGGTAGCAATCCTTTCCTGAACCACGATGGAACGGCTTCCTCTACCAACTTTACCAACTACTTCTTTACCATCACCGGTTTTCACGGTTTTCACGTATTCTCTGGTGTGATCATCAATATTATCATGCTGATCATGACCCTGATGGACAAGTTTGAACAACGTGGTCATTACCTGATGATTGAGAAAGCTGGTTTGTACTGGCACTTTGTAGATCTGGTATGGGTATTTGTATTCACCTGTTTTTACCTGATCTGATTTATCCCGATTCATTAATTCTTTAAGCAACCTATTTATGGAACATACAGTAGCACACGAAGAGCACAGTGGCGGTGGAACCAAGGAGATTGTAAGGGTAACCGTTATCCTTTCTGTTTTAACCATTGTGGAACTGATCATTGGTTTCTGGATGATGGGAATGCCACTGGAAAGTGGTCTGCGCCTGGCAGCCAAGGGCACGATCGTAATCCTGATGCTGGCCAAAGCCTTTTACATCGTAGCCTATTTCATGCACCTGAAACATGAATTGAAGAACCTGATCATGACCATCGTGGTTCCTTTGGCCCTGTTTGTATGGTTCATCATCGCTTTCCTGTATGATGGCAACTCTTTCCGTAACCTGCGTAATACCTACGATCCGCATTTTAAAGAACAGAGCACTATCAAGGTAGAAAAAAAAGCAGAAAGCAAACACGGTGAGGCCAAACACGAAGAAGCCAAACCTGCAACAGAGAAAAAAGCGGTGGAGTAAGAATAGAAGATTGCAAGTTTTATATAATTTCTAAACCATCGTATGTTATCACGATGGTTTTTTTATAGAGATACCTATGAATAAAAAAGCGTTATTAGGCCTGTCGGTTGCCCTGCTGTTGCCATTATGCTGTTACCTGTGGCTTCGGTATGCCAGCAGTTCTGCCGTTGATATGCCCAGAAGATACCTGCTGGATACCGTGGTAGAGCGTATCGATAACGGGAAAATGGTCACAGACAGTATCTGGCACAAAACAGCCAATATCCGTTTACAGAACCAGCTGGGCGATACGGTGAGCCTGTATGACAAGCAGGGAAAGATCCTGGTAGTCGATTTTTTCTTTACCCATTGCGGAAGTATCTGTCCTAAGTTAACTTCCAATATGTCTGTTCTGCAGCAGTCGTTTATCCGCGGCGGCAACCTGCGTAAAAAGATCGATACTTCCATTGTTCAATTTGTTTCCTTAACTGTAGATCCAGAGCGCGATAGTGTGCCGGTATTGAAAGAATATGCCGACCGTTTTGGCGTAAATCATGAAAACTGGTGGATGCTGACCGGCAACCGCGATTCTATTTACCGCTTCGCATTTGAAGAGCTGAAAGTAGATAAGTTCAGTACAGAACCCATCAGTCCGGATTTTGTACATACCAGCCGTTTTGTACTGATTGATAAAGAATACCGGGTTCGTGGGTATTACAACGGACTGGATTCCGTTTCGCTGGGCAAACTGGCCCGCGATATCGGCTTGTTGATGCTGGAGAAAGATAAAAAGCAAAAAAGTGCCGTCTTTGCGCAAATCCTTGATCTGGGCTGGCTCTGGCTCCTCATCATTACCGCAATTATATTTTTTGTTACCTATATGCGCGGCAGAAGAAAACTAAATGGGTAGGATTTTGTTATCTGGTTTATTCGTTTGCTGGTTTATTGGTCTCATGGTACAATCAACTACCTGACAACCCAATTAGTTAATAAACGAATCAACCAGTAAACGAATAAACAAATAAACCAGAAAACCAATAAACAAGCATGTTACAAGCCTCTATTTCAAAAAATGATAAAAAAGCTTCCTGGCTGATCGGTATTTTTTCTGTTGTTGTGTTTACGGCGGTGGTGTTGCTGGGACGTGTAAAGCTGGATCTGCACCTGGGTTTTGATGTGCATATTTTTGCCACTATCAATGCCTTTATCAATTCGGCCATAGCGGTATTGCTCGTAGCTGCCCTGGTGGCGGTAAAGAATAGGAATTACCAGTTGCACAAAAAGCTGATGCTGTTGGCGCTGATCTTATCCATTCTGTTTCTGGTGTCTTATATCGCCCACCATTTACTGGCCGGCGAAGCCAGGTTTGGGGATAGTAACCATGATGGTATTTTGAGCGAAGAGGAAAAACTGCAGGCCGGAACGATCCGTGTGGTTTATTATATCATTCTGGGAACACATATTGTACTGGCAGCACTGATCCTGCCATTGATCCTGTTTACTGCTTACCGCGCTTTAACAGCCGAGTTCCCCGCACATAAAAAACTCGCTAAAATTACCTGGCCCTTGTGGTTTTATGTAGCTGTTACCGGACCGATTGTGTACTGGATGATCAGTCCGTATTATACGTAATTTGAAAATGCAGTAATTTGAAAATTTGGAAATGGAGACAGGTTTCTGAAGATGGTTTTTCATTTTCAAATTAATAGTTCCACTGCCGGATCCCAGAACTTCTTTTCAAAATCCACTATCACATCATCCACCACCCTGATCTTTTCTTTTTGGAGAAGTTCTTCCATTTGCGTGGGTGTGGCAAAATGCATTTTACCTGATAACATACCATTGCGGTTCACCACACGATGCGCAGGAATACCTTGCTGGTTGTGTGCACCATTCATGGCCCAGCCCACCATGCGGGCGCTCAGTTTGGTACCCAGGTAGGCGGCAATGGCCCCGTAGGAAGTAACGCGACCCTTTGGTATCTGGCGGGCTACTGCATATACCTGTTCAAAAAAGGAATTGTCTGCTTTACCACTGGGTAAAACGGATTTTAATTTTGCGGAAGATTTTTTAGCAGCCACGATGCCGGATTTTGTAACAGTAATTTACGGCTTAGTGGCAGATGTAATCTCTTTTTGCAGCAGTAATTCAGAGCGCCGGGGTTCGGGCACAGATTCGTACTGGTAGGGACAATGCCGGCAGCCATGCCCGCAGCAATGCCCTTTTTCCAGGTGATATCTTTCTGTGAGTACGATATAACCGTGCTCATCGTGGTAAAAATGAACGCCTTCAACCAGGTGCTGACTCACTGAGCAATTGTTTTAATATTTCGTCTTTTTCCAAAGGCAGTTCCCGGTTGATGCGGAAACAGAGATAGTGGATCCGGTTACTGCCAGCAATATCCAACCCCTCATAATGGGTTTTGATCATCAGTTCAGGTTTGATCTGTGCCTGTTTGTATACATTATCCGAATCTTCTAACAACTCCAGCTCAAATAAGTTGATAACCGCCAAAGTAAACCGGTACAGGTCCGGACTATCCGTTTTCAGGTTCACCAGTCCGCCGGGCTGGAGTATGCGTTGATACAAACGCAGAAAACGAGGATGGGTAAGTCTTTTCTTGGCCCGGGAGCCCCTTAACTGCGGGTCGGGGAAAGTGATCCAGATCTCTGCCACTTCTCCTGGCTGAAAATAATCGGTGATCTTATCTATGTGCGACCGTACAAAAGCCACATTGCTCAGCCCTTCCTCCAGTGCTGTTTTGGCACCGCGCCAGATGCGGTTGCCCTTCAGGTCGATCCCGATAAAATTTCTTTCCGGGTACATCCGGCCCAGACCGGTGGCATATTCACCCTTACCACAGGCCAGTTCAAGTGTAATGCTTCCCTCATTCTTAAAAAAGTCTTTCCATTTACCCTGCATATCCTGCGGGTATTCCAGCACATTTGGAAAATGTTTGATGGCTTCGAAACGAATCAGTTTTTTCTGTCCCATGCGCTGCAAATGTAAGCGAAATCAGGCCGCATACATAGCGGGGGATACTTACCGTTCCAGCTTAAATCCCGGATCTGTGGCTGGTCGTTTGGGTGCCATGGCTACTTTCCAGCCGGTGCGGTACATCCATTCTGCCATTTTTTTCAGTTTGGCATAATCGATGTTCTGCGCATTGTCTAGCGGCGTATGATAATCCGGATGTAACAGGGTAGTATACATCAGCGAAGGGATACCCAGCCTGGCATAGGGCAGGTGATCACTCCTGAAATACCAACCTTCCGGATGGGTAGGTTTATCCCAAAGGGTATCCAGTTTAAATTGAGGGCCTTCCTGGTTGGCATCCATGGCCATCTGCACCAGCTGTGCAGAATTACGGTGAGGGGGCTGCACGCCCAGTATGGCGGCACTGTCGGGATGGTTGCGTCCGATCATGTCTCCATTTAATACTGTTATGATAGCACCGATCGGAACAGTGGGGTGTGAGGAATACCAGCGCGAACCCAGTAGCCCTCTTTCTTCTGCACCATGCATCACCACGAGCACAGAACGTTTGGCGGGTTTCTGTTTGAATGCACGTGCAGCTGTCATGATGGCCACATCTACACTGGCATTATCATCTGCCCCGTAATAAATACTGTCGTTCTGGATGGTATTGCGGATGCCATGTGCATCCTGGTGCCCGCTGTAGAGCAGGTATTCTTTTGCTAAAACGGGATCTGTTCCTGCAATTTTTCCGATGATATTCACAGAAGGGTACTGGAATCTTTCTATGGTCAGGTTCAGTTGCAGGCTGGCCTGCTGCTGTAATTCCTGTTTGGCAGCTGCGTGTAACCAGAGTACAGGTACGGTAGCGGTAACCTGTGTAGTAGGACCGCCTTCAATATCATAACTACCTCTTTTAAAATTTTCAACGGCATCGTTCCAGCTTTTTTCTGCGGTTTCATCAGCGATAAAGAGGATAGCGGCAGCCCCACGGTTAACCAGTGCATTACCATATTTTACCATGATACTGCGGTTATAACGCCAGGTAGGTAAAGAAATATTCATATTAATACCATCGGGTACAGCTTCCAGTGCCACTACTTTTCCTTTTACATCAACGGAAGAAAGATCAATATTGCGGGCATTGCCGAGATATACGATCGGTGCATCCAGCTGTTTGCTGGCGATCTGCGATACGGCTACTTCGCTCCATAAAGTCAGCTGGCGGTTGTTGATGCGGATAGTGCTGTGATCTGCCAGCCGGTTGCGCCACATGGAAAAAAACTGGAAATAAGTGCCATCATCGCCCGCAGGTTGCAGGCCAATCGCACGGAACTGATCGGCCATCCACACAGATGCTTTTAACTCATCCAGTGTACCGGCAGAGCGGCCTTTGAAGCGGGCATCGGCCAGTGCATAGAGATCTTTTTTGAGATCCGATTCACGGATGGCTGATAAAGCGGGTGGTTGCTTACCCGATTGTGAAAACAGCGATAGCGAAAATGAGACTGCGGCAAAAAACAGTACAATTTTTTTCATACTTACTTAGATAAGGGATCAGAAAGTTACTGGTTTTAAAGCCATGAATCAGCAAATAAAAGGCCGTAACAATATCTGTTGCGGCTTTTTATTTGCTGTTGTAGGGGAGGGATCGAATCCCGCTTTCAAGGGACAGTTAGCTATATGCCTGCTTTGGATTAAAAAGAGTGAGAGGAAGTAAATAAGCGTCCTTCCTTCGTCATTCGTCTGTTCCATGTTCGATATTCGTCTGTTCAAAAGCCGCGAAGCAAAAAATAAAAAAGCCGCAACAGATATTGTTACGGCTTTTGCTGCTGTAGGGGGAGGGGTCGAACCTCCACGAGGCAGTTAGCTGTAGTACAAAGTTCGGTGGTCGACCCCGGTCACTTGACTATTGCTACTCAAATGGCTCTATGCTACGTTTATCCTGTTATCCTCACCCCCGAGACAAGAGGGCATGTCTGCCAAAAATTTCATCACCCCACAGTATACAAGAACTCGTCTTTGTTACATTGACAAGACAATATTACAGCAAAATCTCTATTCGTTGTAAATAATTCAATAAATATTTTGATAATATAGAAAAAATTTAATAAATTTGATATTATATTGAATAATTCTAAAAATACAAATCAATATGGGGGTAAAATTGAATCTTGACAAATTGGATTTCCAGATCATCCAGGAAATGATGGAGGATGCGGAGATCTCTTACGCCGACCTGGGCAAGAAACTCTTTGTTTCCGGGGGTACCATTCATGTACGCATCAAGAAACTGGAAGAGCTAAAAGTAGTGAAAGGTAAAAAATTATCGGTAGATCTCAAATCGCTGGGTTACGATGTGATCGCTTTTATCGGGGTGTACCTCGAAAAAAGCTCGTTGTACGATAGTGTGGCCAAAGAACTGAAAAAGATCCCGCAGATTGTGCGCCTCAACTATACCACGGGTAATTACAGCATGTTTGCTGAAATCGTGTGTAAAGATATCCAGGAACTCCGCTTTGTGCTGCACGATGAACTGCAGAAGATCAAGGGTATTGAACGGACCGAGACCTTTATCTCTCTCGAAGAAAGCCTCGACCGCAATGTGGTAGTGGCACCGCAGTCCTGACAGGAATTAATTGTATTTTCATAGCCTATGCAAAGCTCCTCTTTTAACCTGGTGACGGTTGTTGCCGCCCTGCAGAAACGCTGGACAACTATCCTGTTCTTTGTAATAGCGAGTTTGATGGCTGCAGCTATTACGGTGTATGTGATGCCTGCTTACTATCGGTCTGCTGCTACTATTGTACCAGCCAACCCGGTTCTCGCTGATAAAGCGAGGTTGTTCAATAAAAATATCCGGGAGTTGTATTCCTATTTCGGTTCTGGTGATGATCTGGACAGAATCTACGGTGTGGCTGAGATGGGGAGTATATACCAAAAACTGGCAGATGAATTTTCTATGGTAAACTATTACCAGTTAACGGGGGATAGCCTTTCGCTCCTGCGAAGAAAAGCTGTAAAACAATTACGCAAAGACATTAATCTTCGGAAAACAGATAAGGACCAGTTAATTATTGAAGTATGGACAAAAGATAAACAGTTATCTGCAGATATCGTGAATCATATGGTAACGCTGATTGAACAAACAGAAAGCCGTGTATGGCTGCAGCATTACCAGCAATCTGTTGAAAAACTGAAGGTTGCGATCGCTGAAAAAGAACAACAATATACCCTGTTGAAAGATAGTTTGCAACGGGTAAACGCCTCACAAAAGGAACTGCTCTCTGCGCAACTGACCGGTTTGCTGGAACAACTGAAACAATACCGTATAGCTGAAGATGAATTTATATTAGCCATACAAACACCACCAGCCGTTCTGTATGTATTGGAAACAGCTGCGCCTGCGGCCAAGGCAGAAAGACCGGATAAGCTAGCCGTATTGATTGCAACGGGTCTGGTTTCCTTTGTATTTATCTGTTTGCTGGTGTTGGTGAATGATAGAAAACAATCCGCCTGATATGCGTAGGTCTATTAGGCCATATATAGGGAATAACTACCTCTCTACATTGATTTTTTCAGCAAGTGGTATATGGGCCATTACCCATCACGAACCCTATTGGCTGCTGATCCCTTTTGTATGGATCTTATTTCCAGCGATTTCTCATTTCCTGATTAACCAGCCGGCTAAATTATTCTGGTTGTGGCTGGTTTGCCTGCCCTTATCCACAGAACTGAATCTTACGCCGCAACTTGGAATCGATTTCCCGGGAGAGATCTTGCTCGTTGTACTCACAGGTATGGTATTGATCCGCTGGGTCCATCAACCTAAATGGGTACCCTATGATCTGATAAAACATCCTTTGTTTTTGGCTCTGCTGATCTACCTGTGCTGGATCGGGATCACTTGCTTTTATTCGGTAGAAACAGTGCTTTCGGTAAAATACCTGCTGGCCAAAATCTGGTATATAGTTCCCTTGGTTGTTTTACCACAGGTATTGCTGAAAGGGCGGTCAGATAGCAGGAGGCTGGCCCTGTGTTTATTGGTTCCGATGGTATTGGTTGTGTTGCAAACCCTGGTCAGGCATGCTTTGTACGGGTTCCGTTTCGAGGCTGTTCAAAAAACGCTGCCCCCTTTTTTTAGGAATCATGTTAACTACTCCGCTCTATTGGTTTGCCTGTTACCGGTAGCGGGATGTTTATGGATGTTTACCCCCATAGAAAACAAATACAGGAAGTGGATCGGTTATGGGGTATTACTGGGTATGGCTGGCGTTTTCTTTGCCTATTCACGCGGAGCGTGGATCGCTTTGCTGGCGGGTATGGCTATCGTACCGGTGATTCGCCGGAGAAAGCTGGGAATACTGATTGCTATTGCAGGTATCAGTATTCTAACAACAACAGCCTGGCTGGTTACGGACGAAAATTATATCCGGTTTTCGCCGGAGCACGACCAAACCATTTTTCACACCGATTTCGGCGAGCATATGCGCGCCACGGTACAGCTGAAAGATGTGTCTACCGCAGAAAGGTTCTACCGCTGGATCGCCGGTGTAAGAATGCTGGCCGAAAAACCCATTACAGGGTTTGGTCCCAATAGTTTTTACCTGCATTACCGTCCCTATACAGTCGGTAGTTTTGAAACCTGGGTGAGTGATAATCCCGAACATTCCACCGTACATAATTATTTTATCCTGATCGCCCTTGAACAGGGATTGATCGGGTTGGTGCTGTTCTGCGTCTTATATTTTGGGATGCTCTTCCATTTACAATCGTTGTATCACCGCCTGCAAAATCCTGTTTACAGAACCATGGCCGTCACTATTGCCACGATACTGGTCATGATCGGAGTCATCAACAGTATGAGCGATATGATTGAAACCGATAAGATCGGAGGGCTTTTCTGGTTATGTTTGGGAATGGTCATCTGGCTCGAGCGAAAGAGCCGGGAGGAGAGGGAGGTGCTGGCAGTGGGGGAGAATATCGAACGCCGAACACCGAATATCGAACACCGAACGTAAAACAGAAGAACAGATGAAAACAGAACATAGAACAGAGAAATCCAGGTGACCGTATCTAAATCCTCACCCCTCCGATCAACATTCGACATTCCCTGTTCGATATTCTACAGTTTGCCGCGCACATTCAACGCATCTCTCAATCCATTCCCCAACAAATTAAAAGCGAGTACCAGCAGCATGATGACCATACCTGGTGCCAGTGCCAGCATGGGGTTGTGGGTGATGATAAAATTGTAGTTTTCTTTGATCATAAGCCCCCAGCTGGGCTGCGGTGGTTGTACGCCTACGCCGAGAAAACTGAGACCCGCTTCCATCACAATGGCCGAGGCAAAATTACTGGCTGCTATGACCATGACCGGTCCGAGAATATTGGGGAGTATATGGCGGAAAATCGTACGTGTGTGCGAATAACCCAGTGCGCGGGTGGCTTCTACATATTCCAGTTCGCGGATGGCGAGTACCTGACCTCTTACCAGTCGGGCTACATTTACCCACATGGTTAAGCCTACGGCAATAAAGACCTGCCAGAAGCCTTTGCCCAGGGCCAGCGTAATGGCAAAGACGAGCAGCAGGGTAGGAATACTCCAGATCACATTGATCAGCCACATGATCAGATCATCTACCCAGCCGCGGAAATAACCTGCCAGTGCACCCAGCAGGATGCCGATGGTGAGTGAGATCAGCACGGCTACCAGGCCCACACTCAGGCTAACCCTTACCCCGATCATCAGGCGGCTGAGAATATCTCTTCCAAACTTATCGGTGCCCAGGTGATAGGTAACCGATATGACAGCAGGATCACCAGCAAGTGTGCGGAGAATACCCGCCCTTTCACTTACCCCTTCATCCACAAACTTCTGGTAAAGAATACTGTCTCCGGAAAGCTGGTAAGTGGTAACAGGCATATATTGGTACTGTTCTTCGGTACCATTCAGCAGGCGATTGAAAAATCCGGCCTGATTTATGTGTTTATCTCTTTTGATGCGGAGTAACCAAGCAGTGAACCCTGGTTTTTTGCTGCCAATCTCTGGAATCATGCGGTTGGCATTGGGAGAAGTATCTGGGGCGATAAAATAACATAACAAGGCAAGCAGCAAACTGCATATAATCAGTATCAAACCAAAGAAAGCACCTTTGTTGCGGAATAAACGCCGGGTAAATGCAGAAGAAAGTAAGTTGGATTGCACCGGCGAAAATTAAGAAATAATGTGCTTCACCGAATTTTTGGCTTTTTCTACCGAAATAGTGGAATAGCCAGCAAACGTATGGTGAAAAAATGCGTCTATTGTTAAATCAATCTCTTTATGCGAAAACCATTTTCTTTTTTCTTATCCCTCATTGCGCTGGTACCATTGATCGTATATGCATGGTGGCCCGAAAGTGAAGACTTAAAATAAGCTTAAAACAGCTTACTTAACGTTTCTTCCCTTCCATTGGTATGTGCCGAATTTTCCCAGCCAACCTGCTGCCACCGTGTAACAGATATGAAAGGGTTGCATAATCAGGAACCAGTTTAATAAAGGCACGCGTTGATAAAACCTCGCTACCGGAAACATCAGGCTTAATTCTACCAGCGTTTTGGCTATAACAAGCAGCAACCAGGCCAGCCATCCACCCTCTACCCAAAAACTCCAGAAAAACAGGACCAGCAGCAGCAGATTTAAAGCATACACCAGTGCCAATGCACGAAAAATAGTTTTGTCCTGGTATTTATCTGCCTTGCTTGCCCAGCGGATCCGCTGGTTCAGAAAACTGCTCCAGTCGGGCATCGGAGCGGTTGTAACAGTGGCTCCCCGGTGAAAGAGGTATCCCAGCCGGTTAGGGTATTGCTGTTTGATCTTATACATCAGCAGCATATCATCGCCGCTGGCGATCTGATCAATGCCGCTGAATTGCCCTACTTCATAAAATACATCTTTCCGGTAAGCAATATTGGCGCCGTTGCACATGGTATGATAACCGGCGGATACAGCGGCGGCGGTTATACCCTGCAGGCTGATGAAATCCAGTAGCTGAAAAGCAGACAGAAAGGATCCGTTATATGTGAACATGACCGGTGCGGCAATGAATACCGGTTGCTGACTTTGGATATACTGATCGAGTAAGGATAACCATTCCGGTTGTGCCAGGCAGTCTGCATCGGTTGTAACGATCCAGTTGCCCGCACTCTGCGCAATGGCCAGTTCGATGGCTTTTTTCTTGTAAGCGTTCACGGGCTCACTTTTCAATACATCTATGAGATTCAGCAATTGCAGGTTACTGTGTTGCTGCTGAAAGGAACGGACGATCGCTTCTGTATGATCAGTAGAATGATCATTGATCACGATCACTTCAAAAAGTTGTGCCGGGTATCGTTGCTGCAGCACTGAGCGTAAACAATTGGCAATATTATTTGCTTCGTTTCTGGCAGGGATAATGACAGAAAACCGGGTACTGTGGTCAGTTGATAGAGGGACAAACTCCGGTAACCGCAGAAACCATACCCGGTATTGCCAGATCAGCAGGCTATAGCCCAGCAACACGATAGCGGTAAGAATGAATAGGCTCCAATACATGTGTAGCAAAGAAAGTCAATATTATTTAACCAGGAACTTTGCCAGGGTAGCAGCGTATTTTTCGCGCAGTAACTGGTGGCCGGCCGTTAGTTCTGTTAAACGGATATGTCCTTCACTGTTTTGCGTGAAAGCGGTTCCGTACCGGGTCAGTATTACCCGGTCGTACCGGCCAAATACGAGTTGCACGGGAATTTTATGTTGCCGGATCAGCTGCTTCAACAGCTGTTTGTCGGGCCTGAATTTTCGCAGGGTGGTCCAGCGCTGGTACAACATTTCTCTTCCCGCAGCGTCGTCCAGGTAATAATGCGCAAATTTGAGGAGGTTGCGGTTGTATAATCTCAAACGGGTAGCCAGATCCAGCGTACCCAGCAGCCATTTGGGTTGATCCATCACCTGCCGGAACAGTCTCTTTCCGAGCATTGACCGCGTTGCCAGCTTTTGCCAGATCTTTTTGTGCAGTCCGTCAGGCGCTACCAGCAACATCGATTTCACTTCGTCCGGCAGCAATTGCAGTAATTGCAAAGCCACCCTGCCACCCATGCTATAACCCATCAGGTGAAAAGGTTGTCCGGCGGGCCTGAGTTCGTTTACCAGTTGCAGCAGATGGGCCGGTTCCAGCAGCAACCCCTCGCGCCATTGCGTTTCTCCATGAAAGGGCAGGTCTATGGCGATTACCGTATAAACATCGGCCAGCGCTTTTTCGAGGCATAAAAAAGAGTGGCTGTCTTCGCCGTAGCCATGAAAGCAGAATAACCACTCCGGCCCCTGTCCCCAGCGGAGATAATGCAGATCGGAACTGCGAAAGCGGATATGGTGTGATTCTACCGGCAAAAGGGAAAATTTAAGGGTTTATTCTTGGTGGTGTCAAAGAAACGAACTTATTTTGAAATTAGTTGCATAACTAACTA
>Ga0255338_1005033_pt1 | contig 12698 bp, 10 predicted proteins | sample MeOH1_35cm_T4_19_FD_203715 | JGI IMG/M metagenome (GOLD analysis project Ga0255338, IMG submission 203715) | Sandy soil microbial communities from University of British Columbia, Vancouver, Canada - MeOH1_35cm_T4_195 | ecosystem: Engineered > Artificial ecosystem > Sand microcosm > Unclassified ...
CCGACGATGCCGAGGCAGGCCTGCTCGCCCGCGACCGGGTGCCCCGCGAGCGCAAGCCGCTGGCCGACTTCGTCTTCACCGACGGGTACGGCGATCCGCGCTGGCCCTGACCCGGTGGCCGGACGGTTTCCTCCCGGAACCCGCCTCGGACACGAAATGTTCACGTGTCCGGGTATCGCTCGCGGCGGATGCGGGATAGGAAGGACTTCCACGTCCTGACGGCTCGTTCTCGAGGAGAGTCCCGCATGCCGCGTCGCGCCATCCCGTCCCTGAGGTCCCTGTCGCCGGTGGGCGCGCTCGCCGCCGCGGCGCTCGCCGCCACCGCGACCCTGGTCGCCAGCCCCGCGCACGCGGCCGTCGCCGGTGACGCGGTCGTGATCTCGGAGGTCTACGGGTCGGGCGGCAACAGCGGCGCGTCGTACAACCGCGACTACATCGAGCTGTTCAACCCGACGAACGCGCCGGTGAGCCTCGCCGGGATGTCCGTGCAGTACCGCTCGGCGGGCGGCACCACCAACCCGACCGGCGTCACCGCGCTGACCGGGACGATCGGCCCGAAGAGCTACTACCTCGTCGCCGAGGCGAGTGGTGGCGCCAACGGCATCGACCTGCCGGCCGCGAACGTCACCGGCGCCTTCAACATGGGCGCGAGCGGCGGCACCGTCTTCCTGGCGGCCCAGGCCACCGCGCTCTCCGCTCCGCCGACCGGGTCGGTCACCGGCAACGCGGCGATCACCGACCTGGTCGGCTACGGCAGCAGCAACACGTTCGAGGGCACCGCGGCGCCGGCCCAGTCGACGACCACCTCGATCGCCCGTGACGCCGCCGGCAAGGACACCGACGCCAACAGTGCGGACTTCGTCGCCGGGCCGGGCACCCCCGGCGAGGCGCCGGGCGGGACACCCGAGCCGCCGGCGACGCCGCTGCCGATCGCCGACATCCAGGGGCCCACCGACGTCAGCCCGTACGTCGGCCAGGCCGTCACCACCGACGGCGTCGTCACGGCGGCGTACCCGACCGGTGGCTTCAACGGCTTCTACCTCCAGACCGCCGGCACCGGCGGCGACGTCGACCTGGCCACGCACACGAAGTCCGACGGGATCTTCGTGTTCTCCTCGGCGGCGGCTGCCGCGGTGCACGCCGGCGACCACGTCCAGGTGACCGGCAAGGTCGCGGAGTTCAACGGCCTCACCGAGATCGCCCCGACGTCCGCGGCCGACGTCACCACCCTCGCCACCCCGGCCCCGGCGGTGAAGTCCGCCACGGTGCCGCTGCCGGCGGCGACCGCCCAGCGCGAGTCGCTCGAGGGGATGCTGGTCTCGCTGCAGGGGCCGTTCACGGTGGCCGACAACTACAGCCTCAACCAGTACGCCGAGGTCGGGCTCGCCGCCGGCACCGAGCCGCTGTGGCAGCCGACCGACATCGCCGACCCGCACGACCCGGCCGCGATCGCGGCGGTCGCCGCGGACAACGCCGCCCGGCGGGTGACCCTCGACGACGGCGCCACCACCAACTTCCTCACGACCGGCAAGAACACGCCGCTGCCGTGGCTGACCCAGGACCACCAGATCCGGGTCGGGGCGCCGGCGACCTTCACCGCGCCGATGGTCCTCGACTACCGCAACGCGCTGTGGAAGCTGCAGCCGACCGGCCAGCTGACCGGCGCCGGCGAGCCGCCGGTGTCCTTCGGGCACACCCGGACCGACGCGCCCGCCCCGGTCGGGGGTGACGTGCGGATCGCGTCGTTCAACGTGCTCAACTACTTCCCGACCACCGGCGCCGACTACGTCGCGGCCGGCGGCACCTGCACCTGGTACGACGACCGCGCCGGCGAGCACGTGACGGTGAAGGATTGCACCGGGCCCCACGGCGAGGACGGCCCCCGGGGCGCGGCCGACGACGCCGACCTGGCCCGCCAGCAGGCCAAGATCGTCGCGGCGATCAACGCGCTCGGCGCCGACGTGGTGTCGCTGGAGGAGATCGAGAACTCAGCGTTGTTCGGGGAGTCCCGGGACGCCGCCGTCGGCACCCTGGTCGACGCGCTCAACGCCGCGGCCGGTCCCGGCACCTGGGCGTTCGTGCCGACGCCGGCGACGGCGGGCGACCAGGCCGACGAGGACGTCATCCGCACCGCCTTCATCTACCGCACCGCGGCGGTCGAGCCGGTCGGGCCGTCCCGGATCGACGACGTGCCGGTGTTCGACAACGCCCGCGACCCGCTGGCCCAGGTGTTCGAGCCGGTCGGGAGGACCAGCGCCTCCCGGTTCGCGGTGATCGTGAACCACTTCAAGTCCAAGGGCTCCGGCCCTGACGACGGCTCCGGCCAGGGCCTGTCCAACGCCGCCCGGGTGGCCCAGGCGCAGGAGCTGGTCGCGTTCGCCGACCAGGTCAAGGCGGCGTCCGGCACGGGCCGGGTGTTCCTGTCCGGCGACTTCAACGCCTACACGCAGGAGGACCCGCTCGAGGTCCTGCATGCCGCCGGGTACACCGACATCGGGTCGCACGCAGCGTCGAACGGTGGGGGGCCGCGCGAGCACACCTACCTCTTCGGCGGGCTGGTCGGCTCGCTCGACCACGTCCTCGCCAACGACGCCGCCCTCGGCACCGTCACCGGCGCGCACGTGTGGAACATCAACTCCGTCGAGCCGGTCGCCCTGGAGTACAGCCGGTTCAACGACAACGTCACCGACTTCTACGAGGCGAACCCGTTCCGGGCCTCCGACCACGACCCGCTGCTGGTCGGGCTGGACACCACGGCCGAGCCGGTCGCGACGACCACGGCGGCCGACGTCAGCCCCGACCCGGTGCTCACCGCGAAGAAGGGCCGCGCGCCCGGTGAGGTCACCGTCCAGGTGAGCTCGCCCCAGGACGTCGTGGACGCCGGCAGCGTCGAGGTGTACGAGGGCAGCACCCTGCTCGGCACCGCCATGGTCTCCGGGGCAGGCGTCGCGACCCTCACCCTGCCGGCGTACAAGCACAAGGGCGAGCACACCCTGACCATCCGCTACCTCGGCACCCCGCTCTTCGCCCCGTCCTCGACCCCGGTGGAGTTCGAGGTCCGCAACAAGTAGCGGCGCGGCGAGCGGAGAATTCACAACTTCAGTTGTGAATTCGCCGCTTCCCGTACGGAATTCCATACGGGAAGCGGCGAATTCACTACTTCGGTAGTGAATTCGCCCCGCCCGCCTACGGTGTCCCCGTGCGCCGCCTCGTGCTCCTTCTCGCCGTCGTCCTGGTCAACCTGCCCGCCGTGCACCAGGCCTGGACCGACCGCCAGATCGCCCGGGAGGGCCGGGAGGTCGAGGCGACCGTGGTCGACGCCCGCACGGTCGACGGCCGCCACCTCGTCGACTACCGGCTGCCCAGGGACGTCGATCCGGTACGACGCACCTTCTCCGCGTCGGTCGACGCCGCCGCCTACGAGCACGCCCGCGTGAGCGACCGGCTCACCGTCCGGGTCATCCCGGGGCGCCCGGGGGCGAACCGCGCCGACGGCGAGGTGGCGAGCCCGGTCCTCGTCGTCGCCGCGGTCGGCGCCGACCTCATCCTGCTGGTCGTCGCGGCGCTGTGGTGGTGGCGGCGTCGGGCCGCGCCGGGGGACGGTGCCGCGGCTGAGGATTGGCTCGCCTGAACTTTACAAGTCACAAGGTCTTGTCAACCGGCTTTACATTCCGTACCTTCTTGTCAAGTGACCCGCGCAGCGGCGGGTGCACCGGTGAGAAGGAGAGATCGATGGCCAACCCCGAGCAGATCGCGAACTCGACGGTCCCGGCAGGATCGACCGAGGTCTGGCGCGACAAGAAGCGCTACCTGTGGCTGATCGGCCTGGTGGTGCCGAGCCTGGCCTTCGTCGCCGCGGCGGCGTTCATCGCCACCGGCTGGGGCGTCTGGCTGTGGATCGGGCCGATCGTGATCCTCGGGGTCGTCCCCGCGTTCGACCTGGTCGTGGGCCTGGACAGCGCGAACCCGCCCGACGACGCGATCGAGGCGCTGGAGAAGGACAGGTACTACCGCTGGATCACCTTCCTCTTCCTGCCGATCCAGTACGCCGGGTTCGTCGGCGCCTTCGCCGTGCTGGCGGGCGAGAACCCCGCCGGCTGGGCGGTCAACCTCCTCGGCCTGCACGACTGGGCCGCCGGGCTCCCGTTCGCCGACAGGCTGCTCGCCCAGGACCTCGGCCTGAGCGTGGCCGACAAGGTCGGGCTGGCGGTCTCCATCGGCGCGATCGGCGGCATCGGCATCAACACCGCCCACGAGCTCGGTCACAAGCGCGAGGCCAACGAGCGCTGGCTGTCCAAGATCGCGCTGGCGCAGAGCTTCTACGGGCACTTCTACATCGAGCACAACCGCGGTCACCACGTCCGCGTCGCCACCCCCGAGGACCCCGCGTCGAGCCGGTTCGGCGAGAACTTCTACCAGTTCTGGCCGCGCACGGTCTCCGGCTCGCTGAACAGTGCCTGGAACCTCGAGAAGAAGCGCTACGCCCGCAAGCACACGCACCCGTTCCACCTCGGCAACGACGTGCTCAACGCCTGGCTGATGTCGGCGGTGCTCTTCGGCACGATCATCGCGGTCTTCGGGTGGGGCGTCGCGCCGTACCTGGTGATCCAGGCGGTGATGGGCTTCTCGCTGCTCGAGGTCGTGAACTACATGGAGCACTACGGCATGCTGCGCCAGAAGGTCGGCGTCGGCGACCGGCAGCGCTACGAGCGGGTCGACCCCTCGCACAGCTGGAACTCCAACAACATCGCCACCAACGTGCTGCTCTACCACCTGCAGCGGCACAGCGACCACCACGCCAACCCGACCCGGCGCTACCAGACGCTGCGCGACTTCGAGGAGTCGCCGGTGCTGCCGACCGGGTACGCCGGGATGATCGTGCTCGCGCTGTTCCCGCCGCTGTGGCGCCGGGTGATGGACCCGCGGGTCGTCGCGCACTTCGGCGGTGACCTCACCCGCGCGAACATCGCGCCGCGCAAGCGCTCGCGGATCCTCGCGCGGTACGGCCTGACCGAGCAGGAGAACGACCGCCTGGCCGCGATCAAGGCCGCCGACGACGCCGCCGCGGCGGGCCGGCACGCCGCCGAGGTGCTGGCGGCCCGGTGCCCCGGCTGCGGGTTCGTCTACGAGGTCGCCGCCGGCTGCGAGCACGAGGGCTTCGCCGCGGGCACGGCCTGGGACGACATCCCCGCCGACTGGTGCTGCCCCGACTGCGGCGTCCGCGAGAAGGTCGACTTCGTCCCGTTCAACCCCGCACTGACCGAGAGGGCAATCTGATGAGGATCGTGGTGGACCGGGACCTGTGCGACGGTCACGGCATGTGCGAGGCGATGGCGCACGAGTACTTCGAGCTCGACGACGACGACGTGATGCACGTCCTGGTCGACTCGCCGCCGGAGTCCGAGCGCGCCAAGGTGCATGCCGCCGTCCAGTCGTGCCCGGCGCTGGCGCTGAGCCTGCAAGACTAGGAGCCGGTGGTTGAGGTGCGAGCGTCAGCGAGCCTCGAGACCTCCGGACCTGCCAGAGAGGGAGGACAGATGACCGCAGTGACCCCGCGCCCTGCGCTGTCCGCCCTGCTCGGCGTCGACGAGCCCGACGGTGCCGCGGCCGCCGGCCAGCACGGCGGCTGGCGCTCCCGGCTGATCGCGCAGGCGGCCGAGCTCACCCGCGCCGGCGGCTGGCAGGCGATCACGATGGCCAAGCTCGCCGACCGGGTCGGCGTGAGCCGGCAGACGGTCTACAACGAGATCGGCTCGAAGCGGCAGCTCGCCGAGGCGATGATCATGCACGAGCTCGAGGTCTTCCTCCAGGCCGTCGACGCGGCCTTCGAGGACCACCCCGACGACCTCGTCGACGCGATCCGTGCGGCCGCGACGCGGGTGCTCGAGACGGCCCGCACGAACCCGCTGCTGCACGCCGTGCTCTCCGCGAGCCACGGGGCCGAGAGCGCGCTGCTGCCGCTGCTGACCACGCAGGTCGAGCCGCTGATCGAGGCCGCCCACGGCCTGGTCCGCCGCCACCTCGACACCTACGACCACGGGCTCGAGGAGGACCGCATCGACCCGCTGGTCGACATGGTGATCCGGCTGGTGCTCAGCCACGTCACGGCGCCGAGCACCTCGCCACGCGAGACTGCGGACAACATCGCCTGGATCGCCGAGCGGGTGCTCACCGCCGAGGCGCCGGCTCAGCCGGAGTAGCGGACGGCCGGTGCGTCGGGCGCTCGCCGATCGGTTCGGGCCCGAGCGCCGGGTCGACCTCGTTAGCATGGTCCGTCGGGAGACGTGGGGGCGGAGGGTCATGCGGAGCTGTGCGGTTCGGCGTACGCGCGTGCTGGCGCTGGTGGCTGTCCTCACCCTCGGCCTCGCCGGGTGCGGGGCCACCGACAAGCACGCGGCCGCGACGAAGAGCCCGACCAGCTCCGACGTACCACCCGAGCTGCGCGGCGTCGCGATGCCCCGGCCCGGGGCGGTGAAGACGCCGCTGTTCACCCAGGACCTGCTGGTCTACAGCCAGGACCCGCTGCCTGCGGACGTCGTCAAGGCGATCAGGGCGGTGAAGGGCGTCCAGGCGGCCGAGCAGTTCTCGATGGCGTCGTTCTACGTCGAGGAGCAGCAGGTCGCGTACGCCGCGGTCGACCCGGACACCTTCCGTCGCTACATGCCGGCCGCGACCGCCCAGGACTCCGAGATCTGGGACCGGGTCGCCGACGGCGAGCTCGGCGTCACGCCGGCGATCCGCGACGCGGTCGCGGTGCAGGACGACACCGTGCAGATGGGCAACGGCAAGGACGCCCCGACGCTGCACATCGGGGCGCTGGCGCCGCTCAACGAGCAGCTCAACGCGTCGTTCATCAACGCCGTGGTCAACGAGCGCTGGGCCTCGAAGCTGCACATGCCCGAGGGCAACGCGCTGCTGATCTCCACGGGCGCGGCGGATCCCGCCAAGCTGCTGCCCGGGCTGCGCACGCTCGCCGGCGACAAGGCGACCGTGCAGGTGCTGGGGCCGGGCCGGAACCTCAACCCGAACGTCGCCCTCACCGCCGTCCTCACCGGCGGCTCGGTCGCCCAGGCGGTCGGGTCGTTCACCTACACCGTCAACGGCGACGGCTCGGTGAACCCCGACCAGCGCTGGATCGCGCAGTACATCCGCACCGAGCAGGTGCCGATCCTCGGCGCGGTCCGCTGCAACAAGGCGATGCTGCCGCAGCTGCGCGCCGCCCTGCACGACGTGGTCAAGCTCGGCTACGCGTCGAGGATCCACCCCTCGGAGTACGGCGGCTGCTACGTGCCGCGCTTCATCGGCCACGACCCGGCGCAGGGGCTGTCCTTCCACACCTGGGGCACCGCGATCGACCTCAACGTGCCCGGCAACCAGCGCGGCACCGTCGGCACCATCGACCGCAACGTCGTGGCGATCTTCCAGAAGTGGGGCTTCCGGTGGGGCGGCACCTGGCGTTACACCGACCCGATGCACTTCGAGATGGAGCGCCTGGTGGCGGTGCGGTAGCGGGCGAATTCACAACCTAGGTAGTGAATTCGCCGCTTCTGGCACGGGATTTCGTACGGGAAGCGGCGAATTCACTACTGAAGTTGTGAATTCTCCCCGCTCCGGCCTCAGTCGATCAGCGCCACCCGCAGGTCCGGCGGGAGGAGCCGCCGGGCCGCGATCAACCGCTCGGCGACCAGCACCGTGATCGTCTGGGCGGCCATGATGCCGAACAGCACCAGCGCCTGGGCGGTCGCGGCCTGGACCGGGCTGCCGCCGCCGAGCATCACGCCGATGAACGCGCCCGGCAGGGTCACCACGCCGGTGGTCTTGACCTGGTCGAGGCCGGGCAGCAGCGCCTCGGGGGCGCGGCGGTGGATCGACTCGGTGATCGCCTGGCCGGGCAGCATGCCGAGGGAGAGGCAGGCCTCGTACTGCGAGCGCTCCTCCCGCAGTGCCGCGAACGCGCGCCGGCCGACGAGGGTGTGGCCGGTCATCGCGTTGCCGACGATGATCCCGGCGACCGGGATGATCGCGATGCCCTGCCAGGGGATGGCTCCGGTCGCGAACACGACCACCAGCACCGGCCCCACCCCGGCCGCCATCGCCAGCGCGGCCCACGGCCAGGCTCGCAGTGCCTCCACGCGCCGGCCGGTGGTGAGCACGCCCATCGCGAACATCACCGCCACGAGCAACCAGGACAACGCCAGGTCGGCGACCGCGGCCCTGATCAGCAGCGCGACCACGCCGAGCTGGACCACCGCGCGGACGGCGGCCACCAGCGCCGGCAGCTCGAGCCCGTAGCCGGCGATCCGGTGGGCGAGCAGCGCCAGGGCCAGCAGCAGCACCAGGGCGATCGCGACGGGCCAGCCGGGGTCGATGCTCACGGGACCACGCTAGGGCGCCTAGTAGCCTCCGGCCATGCGTGCAGTCCAGGTGACCAGTCTCGGCGGGCCGAGTGCTCTCGAGATCCGTGACGTTCCCGAGCCGGAGGCCGAGGGGCCGTTCGGGCCGCAGGTGCTCGTCGAGGTGCACGCCGTCGGGACGTCCTTCCCCGACCTGCTGCTGAGCCGCGGCGAGTACCAGCTCAAGCCCGACCTCCCGTTCACGCTGGGGGTCGACTTCGCCGGCGTGGTCCGGTCCGCCCCCGACGGCTCGGGGTTCGCCGCCGGTGACCGGGTGGCCGGCTGCCTGCCGTACGGCGGTGCCGCCGAGACCGTCGCGGTCGGCCCCGACAGCGTCTTCCCGCTGCCCGACGGCCTGAGCTTCGAGCAGGGCGCCGCGATCCCGATGAACTACCTGACTGCCCAGTTCGCGCTCAAGGAGCGCGGCCAGGTCCGCGAGGGCGAGACCGTCCTGGTGCACGGCGCGGCCGGTGGCGTCGGCACCGCCACGATCCAGGTCGCCCGCGGGTACGGCGCCCGCACGATCGCCGTCGTCTCCAGCGACGAGAAGGCCGAGGTCGCGCGCCGGGCCGGCGCGGACGAGGTCGTCCGGCTCGACGGGTTCCTCGCCGCCGTGAAGGAGCTGACCGGTGGCCGCGGCGTCGACCTGGTGCTGGACGTCGTCGGCGGTGACGTCTTCACCGACTCGTTGCGGGCGCTGGCACCGCAGGGCCGGCTGCTCGTCGTCGGGTTCGCCGCGGGTGGCATCCCCGAGGTGAAGGTGAACCGGCTGCTGCTCAACAACGTCGACGTGCGCGGCGTCGGCTGGGGCGCCTACGCGATGGTGCGTCCGGGCTTCATGGCCGCGCAGTGGCGCGAGCTCGAGCCGATGATGGCCGCCGGGATCATCGACCCGCCGCTGAACGACGAGGCGTACGCGCTCGAGGACTTCGGGCGCGCCCTGGCCGAGATGGCCGACCGCCGGACCCTCGGCAAAACCGTCATCCGCGTGCGCTGAGGAACCTAGGATCGGCGGGCACCCGACCCAGGAGTCCCGCCATGCGCCCCGCCGTGCCCGTCGCCCCGTTCCGCGCCGCACTGACCGCCGGCCCGGGCGTGTGCCTGGTCGTGTGCCTGGTCGGCGTGCTCTCCGTGCTCGCCGGCTGTGGCGGCTCCGGGGGCGCTGATCCCGTGAAGCAGGCGGCGGCGTACCGCGCCCAGGCCCAGGACATCTGTCGCGCCGGCAACACCGCGATCGCGAAGGTCGGGGCGGACCTCGGCGACGGCCAGCCCGCCGCGGAGCAGCTCGACGCGGCCCTGGCGAAGACCACCGACCTGCTCGACCAGGAGCTCGAGCAGCTCGGCCACCTGAAGCCACCGGCCGATCTCGCGGCCGGTGTCGGCGCGATGCTCGCCAGCGTCCGGGCCACGCTCGCCCGCCTCCAGCAGCAGGGCGGCCGGGCGCTGCTGTCCCAGGACGACCCGTTCGCCGAGGCCAACGCGAAGGCCAAGGCGCTCGGCCTCGACGCCTGTGCCCAATGACCGGTGCCACGACCGGTGCCACGACCGGGTCGTGACCAGGCGGTGGCGGGCGCCGTGAACGGCGTCCGTCTAGAGTTTCCTGCGTGACGATCCTCGATGACGCCCGTCCGGGCATGAACCTCGACATCCGCCCGCAGGACGACCTCTTCGGTCACGTCAACGGCACCTGGCTCGAGGAGACCGACATCCCGTCCGACCGGGCCTCGTGGGGCCCGTTCGTGATGCTCGCCGACGCCGCCGAGGCGCAGGTGCGCGAGATCATCGAGGACTGCGCGGCCGGCGGCGTGGACGACGGGGACGCCGCCAAGATCGGCGACCTCTTCGCCAGCTTCATGGACGAGGCCCGGGTCAACGAGCTCGGCAGCACGCCGATCCAGGGCGTCCTGGACGCCGTCGACGCACTGAGCGACCTGCGCGACCTGGCGGCGTTCCTCGGCGACTTCGAGCGCCGCGGGGGCGGCGGCCTGTTCGGCTCGTACGTCGACACCGACGACCGCAACTCCGACCGGTACCTCGTCAACATCGTCCAGGGCGGCATCGGCCTGCCCGACGAGTCGTACTACCGCGAGGAGAAGTTCGCGGAGATCCGGGCGAAGTACGTCGACTACATGGAGAAGATGCTCACCCTCGCCGGGCGGCCCGACCCGCGGGCGACCGCGGAGACGGTGCTCGCGCTGGAGACCAGGCTCGCCGAGGGCCACTGGGAGCGGGCCGAGACGCGCGACGTCATCAAGACCTACAACCTCACCTCGTACGACGAGCTGCGGGCGCTGCTGCCGTCCTTCGACCTCGACGTCTACATCCGCAACCTGGGCGGCGACGAGGCAACCCTGGCGGAGACGATCGTCCGCGAGCCGTCGTACCTCGCCCACCTCGAGGGCGTCCTCGCCGACACCGACGTCGAGCAGTGGAAGGCCTTCCTCTCGATCCGCGCGATCCGCTCGTCCGCGGCGTACCTCTCCGACGAGTTCGTCGAGACCAACTTCGACTTCTACGGCCGCACCCTGTCCGGCACGCCGGAGCTGCGGGCCCGCTGGAAGCGCGGGGTCGCGCTGGTGGAGGGCGGCCTCGGCGAGGCGGTCGGCCGTGAGTACGTCGCCCGGCACTTCCCGCCCCGGTCCAAGGAGCTGATGGACGACCTGGTCGACAACCTGCTCGAGGCGTACCGGCAGAGCATCGCCGCCCTCGACTGGATGGGCGAGGAGACCAAGCAGCGCGCCTTCGAGAAGCTCGACACGTTCCGCCCGAAGATCGGCTACCCGGTCAAGTGGCGCGACTACTCCGCGCTGGCGATCGACCCGGCCGACCTGGTCGGCAACGTGCTGGCGATCGCCGCGTTCGAGACCGACCGGCAGCTGAAGAAGATCGGTGCGCCGGTCGACCGCGACGAGTGGTTCATGCTGCCGCAGACGGTCAACGCCTACTACAACCCGGGCACCAACGAGATCTGCTTCCCGGCCGGCATCCTGCAGAAGCCGTTCTTCGACCCCGACGCCGACCCGGCGGAGAACTACGGCGGCATCGGCGCGGTGATCGGCCACGAGATCGGCCACGGCTTCGACGACCAGGGCGCGCAGTACGACGGCTTGGGCAACCTCAACGACTGGTGGACCGCCGACGACAAGGCCGCGTTCGAGCTGAAGTCCAAGGCGCTGATCACCCAGTACGACGGCTTCGAGCCGCGGGCCCTCCCGGGCGAGCACGTCAACGGCGCGCTCACCGTCGGCGAGAACATCGGCGACCTCGGCGGTCTGACCATCGCCCTCAAGGCGTACCGGATCTCGCTGGGTCAGAGCCCCGACAGCGACCAGCCGGTCCCGGAGCGCGACGGGATGAGCGGGCTGGAGCGGCTGTTCCTCAACTGGTCCTACGTCTGGCGCACCAAGCGCCGCAAGGAGCTCGAGCAGCAGTACCTCACGACCGACCCGCACAGCCCCCCGGAGTTCCGCGCCAACATCGTGCGCAACCTCGACGAGTTCCACGACGCGTTCGGCACGCGGCCCGGTGACGGGCTGTGGCTCGACCCGGAGGACCGCGTCCGGATCTGGTGACGGTGAGCTCTCGGGGGCGCCGGGTCGCGGGCCGGCGCGTCGCCGGTCGTCCGCTGGCCCTGCCGCACTGGTGGATCGCGGCCTTCGCCGTGTTCCTGCTGGTCGTGGTCGGCGTCGTGGTCGTGGTGGTGCGCACCCGCGTGGCGCCGTGCCGCGACGAGCTGGTCGCGAGCCCGCACAGCCCGCTGCTGACGCCGTCCCGGATGGCCGACCAGTCCGACGAGCACCTCGACGCCCTGTCCTCGGCCGTCGGCGCCATGGACGAGCCGTTCGGGGACGTGGTCGCCGGCGTCGGCTACGACTACGACCAGTGGCTGCACCTGTACGGGGTCGAGGCCGGCGTGCTGGCGTTCACGAAGAACAACGCGCCGGTGACCCTGCTCGACCCGGACACGCTGAAGCCGCGGTGGTCGCTGCGGCCGGACAGCAAGCGGATCGCCTGGGACGCCTCGCGCGACCGGTTCCTGCTGCTCGACCTGTCGGCGAAGGACTCGACCCGCGTCTCGGCGTACGACGTCGCCGACGGGCACCGGGTCTGGTGCGCCACGGTCGACCACGAGCACCACGACGGCGACCCGGTCGCCACCACCTTCCTCGCCGACGGCAGCGTGCTCACGGCCCTCCCGGACGGCGACCCGAAGGACGGCACGGTGGCGCTGACCCGGCTGAGCCGCACCGGCCGGACGCTCTGGAGCCGCAGCTACGCCGGGGTCGGCCGCGCCGACTACGTCGG
>Ga0255338_1005034_pt1 | contig 12698 bp, 5 predicted proteins | sample MeOH1_35cm_T4_19_FD_203715 | JGI IMG/M metagenome (GOLD analysis project Ga0255338, IMG submission 203715) | Sandy soil microbial communities from University of British Columbia, Vancouver, Canada - MeOH1_35cm_T4_195 | ecosystem: Engineered > Artificial ecosystem > Sand microcosm > Unclassified ...
CGCACCCGGTCGCCGAGCCCCGCCGCCATCGCCTCGGCGATCCGGATCGAGCCGCCGACGATCCGGTCCTGCTGGGCGCCGCGGTCGACGCTGAGGAGGGTCTCGAAGTCGGTGCCCGAGTGGCTGTAGAACAGCGCGTGCAGCAGCGAGAGGTCACTGGTCTCGGCGGCGAACACCGCCTCGCAGGCGACGTGGAAGTAGGCCCGGCCGGTGGCGGTGCGCAGGTTGCGACGCACCCACGACTCGAAGGTCTGGCCGTCGAGCCGCTCCGCTTCGGGGGAGGCCCACGGCTCGGTGAGGCTGATCCGGTTGGCCAGCCGGGTGAACCGGGCCAGGCCCTGCGCCAGATCAGCGAGCGCGAACGGCCCGAGCCGTGGCATCGCGCCGCGGTGCGACGCCATCCGGCTCTGCTTGCCGCCGAGGTCGAGCAGCAGCTTGCCCTCGTCGTTGTAGGTGCGGAACCACTCGAGGCCGAGCTCCTCGACCAGCTCGTACATCCGGTTCTGGGTCGGCCCGATCCACTGGCCGCCGAGCTCGATCGGGGTGCCGTCGGCGAGGTGGCCGCCCTCGGTGCGGCCGCCCACCCGGTCGCGGCCCTCCAGGACGACGACCTCGCGGCCGGCCGCGACCAGCGCCCTGGCGGCCGCGAGCCCGGAGAGGCCCGCACCCACGACCACGACCGGGCTCATGCGGCGATCCCGGACAGGCCGGCCGCGCGGTCGGTCGCCCGCCACTGGCGCCGCAGCCACGCCGGGCGGCGGTCGGGGAGGCCCGCGCCGACCAGGTCGGCCAGCCAGCGCTGCTCCAGCGCGTCCGCGGTGGCGAACGCCTCCTCACCCCCCGGCGGCTCGGCCAGCCAGGCCGCCTCGACCCGGGCGCGCTCGGGGCCGAACCGGGCCAGCGAGGCCGGGTGGTCGCGGAGCGCGAGGCGGTGCAGCCGCTCGTGCCGCCACCAGCGGTACGCCGGGTCGACGTGGTTGTCGGGCATCGGCACGGGGTCGACCTCCAGGGGTGTCTCGACGGTGACGGGCTTGAAGAGCGAGGTGCACGGGGCCGACGTGGCGGTGACCCAGTGCCGGACTCCCGGACCGGCCCGCAGGTCGGCGACCCAGGACGCGGTCGACTGGGTGCTGGTGACCAGGCCGCCGGCGTGGGCGCAGGGCGCGGAGAGGGCGCCGTTCACCGCCGACCAGTGCGGACCGGCCGTGGTGCCGTGGTCGCGCAGCGCCGCCATCAGGTCGGCGGGGCCGCTCGCCCGGGACGCGGCGGCCTGGGTGCGCGTGCGTCGTACGGCGCAGGCGGCCACGCGGCCGCGCACCGGGTCGGCGTACGCCTTCGCGAAGTCGGGGATGGTCAGCCCGTTGCTGATCGACCGGGCCCGCCCGGTGACGTGCTCGGTCGCCCAGTGCCGGCCGGCCGTCTCGAGCACGATCGCCCGCTCCGGGTCGGCGATCAGGAAGGAGTTGTCGTAGCTGAAGCGCGGGTGCTCGTAGCTGCAGGAGCCGCCCTGGCCGTGCTGCTCGAGGAGGTCGACGATGGTGAGCACCGCGTCCTCGGCGGAGTCGGCGCGCTCGAGGGCCAGCCGGAGCAGGTCCATGCCGAGCAGCGTGCCGTCGCGTCCGGCACCCGTGCGCCGGGTGAACACCGCCTCGTTGCCGATCACCAGCCCGTGCTCGTTGGCGCCCATCTCGGCGCCCCACATCCACCACGGCTGGCTGACCAGCACCGCGTGGGTGTGCGGGACCTGGTCGATCGCGGTCCAGGTGCACCGCACCTGCGTGCCGTGCCCGTGGTCGGCGGCGGGGTACCAGCGCAGCACCTGGGCCTCGTTGACGTCCCGGTCGCTGTTCTTGGCGAACAGCGGGCCGTCGTCGGTCAGGCTGACCATGGTGTCGCACATGACGCCACGGTAGTGCCGGAGCGGTCGCCACGGACCGGGTCGATGGTCCCGGGTCGGTTCGAGGTCGCGCACGGCCGGTCGGGGCCTTCGCCCCTGTCGCCCAGCCCGTCGGCGCGGAAGCGTGGGGAGGTATGGGGAGGGTCCTGCGCGTCGTGGCGACGCTGGTCTGCGCCACCTTCCTCGTCCTGGCCCCGAGCCTCGCCCGGGCCGCGAGCCCCACGTCCGCGGCCTCCGGCGACGAGGTCGAGCTGACCCTGTTCTGGGGTGCCGGCTGCCCGCACTGCGCCGCCGAGAAGGAGTGGCTCGCCGCCGCCGTCGAGGAGTACCCCCAGCTCAGGGTCCGCCTGTACGAGGTCTTCAACGACGCGGCGAACCGTGCCCGCCTGGAGAAGACGGCGGACCGGCTGGGCTTCGAGGTGACCGCGGTCCCGGTGACCGTGATCGGCGACCGGTACTGGGTCGGCTGGTCCGAGGCGATCCGCGACGAGCTCGCCGCCGCGATCGAGGCTCCCGGCGGCGTCGAGCCCGCCGAGGGCGAGCCGGCGAAGGGTAAGACCTCCCGTGTCGACGTACCCCTCGTCGGCGACGTCACGGTCAGCAGCGACTCGCTGGTCGCCTCGACCCTGGTGATCGGCTTCGTCGACGGCGTCAACCCGTGCTCCCTGTGGGTGATCTCGGTGCTGCTCGCGATCGTGGTGCGCACCGGGAGCCGTCGCCGCGTGCTGGCGATCGGCAGCGCCTTCCTGGTGGTCACGGCTGCGATGTACGCCCTCTACATGGCCGGCATCTACTCGGCGATGGGCGTCGTCGCCCACCTCGGGGCCGTCCAGCTCGTCGTCGCCGTGCTGGCCGGGGTCTTCGGCGTGGTCGCCGTCAAGGACTACTTCGCCTACAAGGTGGGGGTCTCCTTCACCATCCCCGACTCGTCCAAGCCCGGTCTCTACCGGCGGATGCGCGCCGCCGCGGGTCGCCGGCAGCTGCTGCCGGCCCTGGCGGCCACCACCGGGCTCGCGGTCGGGGTGTCGCTGCTCGAGACCCCCTGCACGGCCGGGTTCCCCGTGCTGTGGACGGGCCTGCTCGAGGCGAACGGCGTGGGCGCCGCCGGGGCCGCGCTGCTGTTCGTGCTCTACATGGTGCCGTTCCTGCTCGACGAGCTGGTGGTCTTCACGATCGCCGTGGTCACGCTGCGGGCCACCAGGATCCAGGAGCAGCACGGGCGGCTGCTCAAGCTCGTGGGCGGCATGATGATGCTGGCCCTCGCGGTGACCGTGGTCGTCGACCCGGCGGCGATGAGCGACCCGCTGACCGCCCTCGGCGTCTTCGCGGCAGCGCTCGCGGCGGCCGGTGCCGTCCACCTGGTGATGCGTGATCGCGTGCTCGCGATCCGCCGGCACCCCTGACGGAGGGCTCAGCTCACGGCGCGTGGATCGGGATCGGCGCCGCGATCCTCGCGCGGCGGCAGCAGGCCGAACCTCGCCTGCTGCGCCAGCGCCTCCTCGCGGGTGCGCACACCGAGCTTCCGGTAGAGCGTCGCCAGCTGCGTGCGCACGGTGTTCAGCGACACGTACAGCTCGTCGGCGATCTGCTGGCGCGACGCGGTGGTGGCCAGCGCCGCCATCAGGTCGCGTTCCCGGGGCGTCAGCCGGATCAGGGTCAGGGCGGACGGGAACGGCGAGGGGTGCGCGTCGATCCGCGCCAGGGCGTCGGCGTCCAGCGCATCCGGCGCGTCCGCGAGCAAGGCGTCGAGATCGGCCCGGTCGATGGTCGCGAACGGCCTGAGCAGGCCGGTGTGCTCGTAGAGCCCGAGGGTCCGGTGGAACAGGTCACGACTGGTCGCGAGGTCCCCCATCCGGCGGGCGGCCACGGTCTTGAGCAGCAGCAGCTCCTGCCGGGAGCGGTGGTCGATCGTCTCGCTCCACACGAGCTCCCCGGCGATGCGGCGAGCTTCGGCCGGGTCACCCGCGAGCAGGCTGAGTCGCACCAGGGGTACGGCGAGCATCGGCATCCGCTCCGGGTCGTGGGGAGCAAGGGCCGTGTGGGCCCGCTGACCCTGGCCGACGGCCAGCAGGAGGTCGGCGCGCGCTCGCACGAGCATCAGGGTCGCGGCCGTGGCCTCGGAGTGCGGGCGGCCGTACGGACCGCTCGGGGTGGCGTCGAGCACCGCGAGGGAGGCGGCCGGGTCCGCGAAGTGCAGGCCGTACTGGGCGGCCAGGCAGGCGCGGTACGCCCAGAGCTCGAGGGGCAGGTCGTCCTCGAACCGGGCGAGCTCGCCCGCGCTGGCCGCGGCGTCCAGCTGATCCAGGGCCATCAGTCCCCGCGCCAGCACCGCGTTGGCGTCGACGATCGAGACGTCCGAGCCCAGGTCGCCGAGTCGCTCGAGACTGCGGAGCCAGAACTGCGCGAGCTGGGACTCGCCGGTCACCGCGTGGGTCAGCGCGAGGCTTGCCGCGGCGGAGGCGGCGATGTGCTGGCTGGCGTGGCGACGCAGCTGCCAGGCGAGCTGATAGTGGTGCACGGCCGCGGCGTGGTGCGCCTGCAACGTGCGGGTGAGCCCGCGCTGCAGGTGGAACCACGGCAACCGGTCTCCCGGGTCGTCGCCGGCGGCCAGCAGGGACGCGACCCGGTGCTCGAGCAGCTTGCCGTACGCCGTCGCGTCGGCAAACCTCCCGTCGAGGCGCAGCGCCACCATCGCGCCGGTGCCGACGAAGAGGACCTCGTGCAGGCTCAGGTGGTCGAGCCCGCTCGCTGCGAACCGCCGGCTCGTGCCCGCGTAGGCGCGCATCGCCGCCACCCTGCGGTCGCCGGCCGAGGCGATCGGGGTCGACGCCGAGCCGTCGGTGTCGAGCCCGAGCAGGGCCCGCCCGCTGTCCAGCGTGATGCTCATGCTGGGGCGAGCGGCCAGCTCCTCCGGGGTGAGGGTGGCGAGGATCTCCACGACCTGTGCGGTGTGCTCGAAGACGAGCTCGGCGGAGTGTCGCCGCCAGACCTGCTCGACGGTCGCGTCGTCACGGCCGGCCACGGCGTGATGGAGCGCGTGGGCGACGTGACCCGGCCCCGCGTGCTCGAGGAACCACCGGGCCAGCCGGGCGTGCATGAGCCGGGCCTGGGCGGGCTGGGCGTCGGCGTACGCCCGGCGCAGGGCGAGCCGGAGGAACGGTGGCACCGCCAGCACGACGTCGTCGCGCTCGTAGCGCCGCTCGATCAGGCCGAGGCTCTCGAGGTGCCGGACGGACGCTTCGCGGTCGTCGTCGTCGCAGAGGTCGCGGACCAGCGCCAGCGTCAGCCGGTCCGCCAGGGACAGCCTCATCACCTTCGCCAGCGCCGCCTGGTCGCCGAGGGCGGGGAGCACGACCTCGCGCAGGTAGTGCTCGGCCCGTGACAACGGGAGCGTCCCGCCGACCCGATCCGCGGTCGTGAGCTGGTCGAGGACCTGGGTCACGGCCGCGGGCCAGCCGCCCAGCCACCCGTGGAGCTCGGCCGCGTGCCCGGGGCCGAGCTCGACCCCCATGGAGGCGGTCAGCTCGCCGATGTCCGCCTCGGTGAGGAGCAGATCGCTGCCGCGCACCTTGACGGCGTCCGCCACGGTCCCGACGAGCGGCGCGACCGGGAGGCCGGAGCGGCTGCAGACGACCAGGTGCAGGCGTTCGTGCCGGCCGACGACCTCGGCCAGGTCGCGCAGGAAGGCGTCGTCCTGCACGGCGTGGGCGTCGTCGATGACCAGCACCATCCGCTGGTACGGCGCCAAGGACGCGGCCGCCGTGTCGAGCAGCGCCACGCCGGTGGCACCCGACGGGTCGGCCGTGGCCGCCGATCCCCCCGACGCGTCGAGCCGTGCGACGAGGGCTCGGTCGAGGTCGCGGTCGCGGCCCGAGGCGTTGAGCCACAGGGTCCTGACCGAGCCGGGCTGGTCGCGCAGCCACTCGGCGACCGCCGTCGTCTTGCCGTAGCCCTGGATCGCGATGACCAGGGTGATGGGGGCCCAGCTGTCGAGCTTCCGGCGGGCCGCCGCCGCAAGGACCACGTGCCGAGGTCGTCGGGGCAACGTGCTCCGCAGTGCTGCGTGCGTCGCCTCGACCGGGGTCCCGAGGTCCCCGCTGCCTGACACTGGGTGTCCTCCTGGGAGGTCGCGGACACGCCTCGGTGACACCGGCCCGTACCCCGAGGCATCTGTGGGTCGAACCTAGCCAAGTCGGGCGGTGCCCGCGGGGGAACGAGGATGAATTTCAGGATCAATTGCGGCTGTGGGCCGTAAGGATCAAACCCGGGATGAAATGCGCTCCGAGCTCTGGCGCTCGGAGTCCGCCCGACCCAAGACTCCACTCACCCCTCCTGCACCTCGGCATCCCCTGGGTCACGAGTGGGCTTCGCGTACCGGTTCTCGGCGAGGAGCGTGACCCATGTCCAGCACCCCATCCTTCAGTCGGCGAGTGCGGCCCTTCCTGGCCTTGCTGTTCGTCGTCGGCGCGCTGACCCTGGGCGTCTCGGCGGCGACCGTCGCGCCGGCCCAGGCGGCGACGGCTTCCTCCTGCGACTACGCCTCCGGCAGCGCGCCCGCCGGTGGTACGGCGGCCTCGGGGCTGTGCTGGTTCGACCTCGCCGGCTACGACGACGCCCTGGCGAGCACCGCGGCGGGTCAGCAGGTCACCGTCTCGATCGGGAACGGCTACACGGCGTCCTTCACCGTCAAGCACACGGCCGTGGCGGGCTTCCCCAACGTCGGGGTGCTCGGCCAGCCCTCGACGACGTCGGCCAACGGCGGTTCAGGGGCCTGCGGCAGCGCCCCTGCGCTGTCCTACCAGAGCGCGCCGGGCGCTCCCCGGCTCTACACGAGCTGTGCCGGCCTGGTCACGTCCGGGGCGGCGATCTCGCTGAGCAACGTGGTCGTCAAGGACGGGTCCGGCAACACGCTGTCCGGCTACGCCCTGGTCGCCCGTGACGCCGAGGTCACCGGCGGGCCCGAACGCATCACCTGGACCTCCGACGTGCCCCTGAACGTGCTCGACGCGACCCAGGAGGGTGTGGGCGGAGGTTGCCCCAAGAACCCGCCGGGCGCCGGCACCACGACGGTCACCTGCTCGGCGACGGCCGGCGTGGCCGGCTACGTGGTGACCCTGCGGGCGACCAACGCGACCAGCATCAGCGCGAGCATGGTCGCCTCGACCCGCGAGGCGGTGGCCTTCGGCATCGAGACGGCGCACATCACCCTGAAGAAGGCGGTGTCGGGGCGGACCAACCCGTCCGACTCGTTCGACACCAGCATCACCTCGGCCCAGTCCACCGTCCTCGACACCGCGACCACCGGGACCGGCAACACCTCGACCACCGGCTCCGTCACCGTGCTGCCGCTGACCGGGGCCGCCGGCACCTACACGCTGAGCGAGTCGGCCAGCGCCGGCACGCAGACCCAGCTCTCGGACTACACGAAGGTGTGGTCGTGCAGCAACGCCGCCACCTCGACCACCGTGCTGCCGTCCGGGTCCGGTGTGACCAAGACGCTCGACCCGAAGGCCGGGGACGACATCACCTGCACGCTGACCAACGCCGTCCAGCCGAAGTTCACCTGTGACGCGTTCGGCTACCTGTACCAGAGCCCCGGTGATGGCTCGCACCCGATCTACGGGGTCGACCTGGCGACCGGCACCTACAGCAACGTCGGCAGCACGGTGGACAACGTCAACGCCGTCGGCTACAACACGCTCGACGACTACGTCTACGGCTGGGACATCGACACTCGTCAGCTGGTGCGGATCGGCGGCGACGGCTCCGAGCTCCAGTTGGGTGTGCCGGCGGGGATGACCGCGGCGCAGGCGAATGCTCCCTACAACGTGGGCGGCTTCGACAACGCCGGCCACCTCTGGATCATGGTCGGGAACGACACGCCCGCGACCTACTTCGAGATCGACCTGGCGCCGGGGTCGCCGACCCACGGTCAGGTGATCAAGACCGGGACCGTCACCTTCCCGGCGGGCGTCGGCAACGTGTCCGACTGGGCCTTCGCCGGCGGGTCCTTCTACGCCGCTTCCACCTTCGGGGCCGGGGCGCCGCAGCTGGTGCGGTTCGACCCGGCGACAGGCGTGATGAGCAGCCCTGGAGCCCTCACCGGCATCCCTAACGGGCCCTACGGCGCGGCCTACGCCGACGCCGCCGGCTACCTGTACATGTCGAACAACACCACCGGCACCATCTACCGGATCGACGTGTCGACTCGGGTCGCGATCGCGGCCGCGGCCGGGCCGGCCTCCGGGGGCAACGACGGCGCCCGCTGTGCGCTGGCGGCGATCCCGACGATCACCGTCACCAAGGCGGTCAACGGCCGGGTGGCCGGCACCGACCAGTTCACCGTCGGCCTGAAGGACAGCGGCGGCACGACCCTCACCTCGGCGACCACCGCCGGCACCGGCACGACGGCGTCGACGACGAACTGGCCGGTGAGCCAGGGCAAGACCTACACGATCACCGACCGGATGGCCGCGGGCTCCGCGAGCGCCCTCGGCGCCTACCAGAAGTCGATCACCTGCACCGACACGACGACCGGCCAGCCCGTGACCACCGGGGGCACCGCACCCGACTGGACGCTGACCGTCGCCGACCCGGACGCCTACACGTGCGAGGTCGTGAACAGTGCGGTCCAGATGTCGATCGTGAAGCACGCCGGCACGCCGGTGGATGTCAACGGTGACGGGCTGACCGACGCCGGCGACACGATCGCCTACACCTTCGACGTGACCAACACCGGTGGTACGACGGTCGACGCCGTCGCCGTGACCGACGCCAAGGTCGGTGCCGTGACCTGCCCGAAGACGACTCTCGCGGCCGGCGAGTCGATGACCTGCACCGCGGACTCCGTCTACACCGTCACCGCTGCCGACGTGACGGCCGGTTCGGTGGACAACTCGGCGACGGCCACGGGTACGCCGCCCGGCGGGACGCCGTACACCACCCCGCCGTCGACGACGTCCACCCCGACCACCGCGCCGGTCCCCGGGATCAGCGTGGTGAAGTCGGCCACCCCGTCGGACGCCGCGTCGTTCAACGTCGGCCAGCAGATCACCTACTCGTTCGTGGTCACGAACACCGGCAACGTCGCGCTGTCGGGCGTCACGGTCGACGAAGGTGCGTTCACCGGCAGCGGCACGATGTCCGCCGTCTCCTGCCCGTCGAGCACGCTCGCGGCCGGGGCCCAGGAGACGTGCACGGCGACGTACACCCTGACCCAGGCCGACGTCGACGCGGGCTCGGTGACCAACAGCGCCACGGCGACCGGCACCCCTCCGGACCCGACCCAGCCGACCCCGGTCTCGCCGCCGTCGGACGTGACCATCCCCGGCAACCCGGCGCCCGCCCTGACCGTCGACAAGACCGCCGACCCGGCCACGGCCGGAGCGGCCGGTGACGTGATCACCTACTCGTTCCTGGTGACCAACACCGGCAACGTGACGATGAGCGACGTCACCGTCGACGAGGGCGCCTTCACCGGCACCGGCACCATGTCGCCGGTGAGCTGCCCGGCCGCGGCCGCGAGCATGCTGCCAGGTGCGCAGGTCACCTGCACGGCGACCTACACGCTGACCCAGGCCGACGTCGACAGCGGCGCGGTCACCAACACCGCGACGGCGACCGGCACCGACCCCGGTGGCTCGCCGGTGCCCTCCGACCCCGACACCACCACGGTGAGCGTGCCCCCAGCCCCTGCGCTCACCGTGGTGAAGTCGGCCGACCCGGCCAGCGCCGGTGCTGCGGGTGACGTGATCACCTACTCGTTCCTGGTGACCAACACCGGCAACGTGACCATGGACAACATCGCCATCAGCGAGGGCGCCTTCACCGGCAGCGGCACCCTCTCGCCGGCGACCTGCCCCACCGCGACGCTGGCCCCGGCCGCCACGACGACCTGCACCGCGACGTACACGCTCACGCAGGCCGACGTCGACGCGGGCACGGTGACCAACACGGCGACCGCCGGCGGCACCCCGCCGGGCTCGACCACGCCGGTCGACTCGCCGCCGTCCACCGCGATCGTGACCGTGCAGGGCAGCCCGTCCCTGACCGTCGTCAAGACCGCCGACCCGGCCACGGCCGGCGCGGCCGGTGACGTGATCACCTACTCCTTCCTGGTGACCAACACCGGCAACGTGACCCTCGACAGCGTCGCCATCCACGAGAGCGCGTTCTCCGGGACGGGCACGCTCTCACCGATCACCTGTCCGGCCACCACCCTGGTTCCCGGGGCGTCGACCACGTGCACGGCGACGTACACGCTGACCCAGGCCGACGTGGACAGCGGGTCGGTGACCAACACCGCGTCCGCGACCGGCACCCCGCCGGGATCCACCACGCCGATCGGCTCCCCGCCGGACACCTCGACGGTGACCGTCCCCGCCACCCCGGCGATGACCGTGGTGAAGTCGGCGAACCCGGCCTCCGCGGGTGCGGTGGGCGACGTGATCACCTACTCCTTCCTGGTGACCAACACCGGCAACGTGACCCTCGACAACGTCGCGGTCAACGAGGGCAGCTTCACCGGCACCGGCACCATGTCGGCGGCGATCTGCCCGGTGACGACCCTGGCTCCAGCCGCGACGACCACGTGCACCGCGACCTACGCGCTGACCCAGGCCGACGTGGACGCCGGCACGGTGACCAACTCCGCGACGGTGACCGGGAACCCGCCCGGGGACACCCCGCCGGTGGATTCGCCGCCGTCGACGAGCACGGTCACGGTCGACCCCGCCCCGGGCCTGACCGTGGACAAGACGGCGACGCCGGCGACCGCGCACGCGGTCGGTGACCAGATCACCTACTCGTTCCTGGTGACCAACACCGGCAACGTCACGATGAGCGGCCTCGCGATCGACGACAGCGCGTTCACCGGCTCGGGGACCCTCGGCCCGATCGACTGCCCGGCGACCTCGCTCGTGTCGGGCGCGCAGATGACCTGCACGGCGAGCTACACGCTGACCCAGGCCGACGTGGACGCCGGCTCGGTGGCCAACACCGCCGTCGTGGGTGGCACGCCGCCGGGCTCGAACACCCCGGTCGACTCCCCGCCGGACACCGTGACCGTCGACGTCCCGCCGGCCCCGGCGATGACGGTGGACAAGTCGGCCTCGCCGATGAGCCCGGACGCGTTCAAGGTCGGCGAGGTGATCACCTACTCGTTCGTGGTCACGAACACCGGCAACGTGACGCTGACCGACGTCGCCGTCGACGAGAAGTCCTTCACCGGGTCCGGCACGATGTCCGCGGTCAGCTGCCCGGCCGGGGCGGCCTCGCTGGCCCCGGGCGCGCAGGTGACCTGCACCGCGACGTACACGGTCACGCAGGCCGACGTCGACGCCGGCGGGGTGACCAACGTCGCGGGTGCGACCGGCACGCCGCCCTCGGGTCCGCCGGTCGACTCGCCGCCCGACGAGGTCAAGGTGCCGGACACCCCGGCGCCGGGTCTGTCCGTGGTGAAGACCGCGGACGTCACGAAGATCACCGACGTGGGCCAGAAGGTCACCTACTCCTTCCTGGTGACCAACACCGGCAACGTGACGCTCACAGGCGTGAAGGTCGACGAGGGCGCGTTCACCGGGTCCGGCACGATGAGCCCGGTGACCTGCCCGGCCGGCGCGGCCTCCCTCGCGCCGGGTGCGCAGGTGACCTGCACGGCGACGTACACGACGACCGCGGCCGACCTGGCCAAGGGCTCGGTGAAGAACACCGCGACCGGCACCGGTACGCCGCCCAGCGGACCGCCGACCACCTCGGACCCCTCGACGGTGACCGTCACCACCGTGAGCCCGGGCCAGCTGGCGCTGTCGAAGAAGGCGCGCGCGATCGACGTCGACGGTGACGGGAACATCGCCGCGGGTGACCGGATCGACTGGACGATCACCGTGTCCAACGTCGGCGGAGCACCCGTGCACGACATCTCGGTGTCCGACCCGACCGGCGGCAAGGTCACCTGTCCCTCGACCACGCTGGCACCGGGAGCGACGATGACCTGCGACGTCGCGATGCACACGATCACCGCGGCCGAGGCGAAGGCCGGCGGGGTGAAGAACACCGCGATCGCGTCCGGCACGGGTGTGCTCGGCCCGATGAGCTCGAACCCCGGCACCGCCCACGTGAGCGTCGAGCCGCCGCCGTCGGCCCTTCCGGACACCGGTGCGAGCCGCTGGCTGCTGCCGCTCGGGCTGGCGGGCCTGATGGCCGTCCTCGCCGGCACCGTGCTGGTCCGCCGTCGTCGTCGGGACGAGCCGGCGTGAGGACGGCGCCGACCGGGCCGACCACGGGGACCGGGCCGACCACGCCGACCCGGTGTCGTCGCGCCGGCCTGCCCCTCGCGGTCGCGCTGGCGGCGACGGCCGTCGCCGGCTGCAGCTCGGACCCGGGTGGGTCGGGGACAGCTGCCCCCCCGACCCACTCGGCGAGCCCCGGCGACGTCAAGGCCGCGCCGGGGCTGCCCAAGGGCGTCAAGGGCCTGACCCGGGTCCCGGCCGACGTGCCCAACGACCCGGCGCTCCGGGCCCGGGTCGCGGTCGCCTCCTGCAAGGCGGTCGACGGTGGCTGGCAGGCGGGCGGCACGGCGTCGAACCCGGGCAGGAAGCCCGCGACGTACCGGATCACGGTGTTCTTCACGACGGCCACGGCCACCGTGGTCGGCGCGGCCCGCACCAGCATCACGGTCGAGCCCGGGGCGAAGCAGGCCTGGTCGGTCTCCGACCGGTTCACCGCACCGAAGGACACGCTGTGCGTCCTTCGCGGCGTGGGCTAGCACCCCCGGTCCGGGAGGTGAGCGCGCCCCGGGCCC
>Ga0255338_1005035_pt1 | contig 12697 bp, 10 predicted proteins | sample MeOH1_35cm_T4_19_FD_203715 | JGI IMG/M metagenome (GOLD analysis project Ga0255338, IMG submission 203715) | Sandy soil microbial communities from University of British Columbia, Vancouver, Canada - MeOH1_35cm_T4_195 | ecosystem: Engineered > Artificial ecosystem > Sand microcosm > Unclassified ...
GAATCTGTCCGTGCTGTTGCTGAAATTAATCCGGTCAAATTCCTGATTATAAGTACTGAATCCACCGAGAACGATAATCGCATCGTACGATTTCGGTGCAGGCTCTTCCACTGCCGGTACTTCCCACGCCATCATGACCTGGTTATGCAGAAAGCGATTGGAGAATACCAGGAGTATCACAATTCCGGCAATGAACATCCGCTTCTTACGGACAGGTTTTTTTGTAATCCACGACCACAGCAGGAATAGCATTGCCCATGTAAAAGGCATGGTAAGGAAACCGAGGATTTTGGAGAGGAAGAAAAACACGCCCAAATCTACGTGGCAATGTGCTAATTTGCTAATGTGTTAATCGGTTAAACGAAGTCCGTTTCTTCCTCCTCAAAATAAAATGGGTATCTTAACTGATGTGAAAGCTGCTTTTGGCACATCAGCCAATCAGCCAATCAGCCAATCAGTACATCAGAATGCGTTTCCGGTACTTCCGAATTTTCTTCTCCGATTTTGTGCTGATGCCGGCAATAATATTCTGTCTGCTGAATGTGTCATTGCTCACTTATGCACTACGCATGGCCAAAGGTCAATTGACAATCGTAATGGAAGCACGCGAATTTTCTGAAGCGTATGCAGATCCTGAAGTCAGCGACAGTGTAAAGGAAAAGCTTCATCTCATTGATGAAATAAAACAGTTTGCGTATGATTCAATCGGACTGAAGCGATCGGACAACTACACCTCTTTCTATGATCAGAAAGGTAAGCGGTTGATATACGTAGTAACAGCGGCTGAGCCATTCGAACTCAAAGCGCATAAGTGGAGTTTTCCTGTTCTTGGTGAAGTTCCGTACAAGGGATTTTTCGACGGAAAAATGGCGAAAGCCGAGTATTACAATTTGCGGATGCAGGGCCTGGACGCAAATGTGGGTGGAGCATCCGGTTGGTCCACACTCGGTTGGTTTCGCGATCCGGTTTTGTCGTCTATGTTGAATAACAATGAAGCAGATCTTGCTGAACTGATCATTCATGAATTAACGCACGGAACACTTTTCGTGAAAGACAGTGTGGAGTATAACGAAAATCTAGCGCAGTTTGTAGGAGTGGAAGGAGCAAAGTGGTTTCTCAGAAGCAAATACGGTGAAAACTCCGTACAGCTCAAGGATTATCTCACGTCATTGTCGGAAGAAGAAATCAAAACGCAGTTCATGCTGGACGAGGCGAAAGCGATGGACAGTGTATACAAATCATTTACACCGGGAATGTCGGTTATTCAAAAGAACAATGAGAAGCGGAAATACTTTCTCATCATCTGGCGGAGAGCAGAAAAACTTGAGCTGCGAACGGATTCAACTTTCGCGGATAGAATTCTTTCAAAGACGGCACGTTCCGGGAATACTGTTTTCCTCCAATACATCCGATATGAAGGTAAACGCGACGATTTTTCCGATCAATTCAACAATAGCGGAAACAATCTCCGGCAATTCGTACAAAACATGGTCGTGAAATATGGATCCTGAGTACAGATTTCCCACCGAAATGCAGATATTACCGGTTGTAAAAAGCGGCCTTCAACCTTATCTTTGCGTTGATCAGACCTAAAGTCTTTGAATGTCACGTCCGGAGACCTGACGTCATTGCTGCGGAGACCTGGCATCACACCGATTTCAATTGATTTATGCAGGAAGTACAGATATATCATCCCAAAAACAAAATCCGGATTGTAACCGCTGCTTCATTGTTCGACGGACACGACGCGGCTATCAACATCATGCGCCGGATTATCCAGGCCAGTGGGGCGGAAGTAATTCACCTCGGTCACGACAGAAGCGTGGCGGAAATAGTTAACTGCGCTGTGCAGGAAGATGCAAACGCGATTGCGATTACTTCTTACCAGGGCGGACACATGGAATTTTTCAAGTACATGTACGATCTGCTCAAAGAGCGTGGTTGCGGACACATTAAGATTTTTGGCGGTGGCGGAGGAACAATTCTTCCTGAAGAAATTGCGGAGCTGCAGAAGTACGGCATTACGAGAATTTATCATCCGGATGACGGCCGTTCAATGGGTTTACAGGGAATGATCAACGATCTTCTTGAGAAGTGCGATTATCCGACCGGGTTTCAACTGAATGGTGAAGTAAAGCATCTCGACAGCCGCGATCACAAGGGAATCGGACGATTGATTTCTGCGGCCGAAAATTTCGGCGACAAGCACGGAGCAGAAATTACGGAGATCAAATCTCTTGCGAAGAAATCGAAAACACCTGTACTCGGAATTACCGGAACAGGCGGAGCAGGTAAATCTTCCCTGGTTGATGAATTGGTGCGCCGTTTCATCATCGACTTTAAAGACAAAACAATCGGAATAATTTCTGTTGATCCCTCCAAGAGGAAAACAGGCGGAGCTTTGCTCGGCGATCGTATCCGTATGAATGCGATCAATAATCCCCGTGTGTATATGCGTTCGCTCGCAACGCGTCAGAGCAATCTTGCGCTGTCGAAGCATGTGCAGGAAGCAGTGGATGTTCTGAAGGCTGCGGATTTTGATCTCATCATTCTTGAAACATCGGGAATCGGGCAAAGCGATACAGAAATCATCGAGCACAGCAGTATGAGCCTGTACGTGATGACTCCGGAGTACGGGGCAGCCACACAGTTGGAGAAGATCGATATGCTCGATTTCGCCGATGTAATTGCATTGAACAAATTCGACAAGCGTGGTGCACTCGATGCATTGCGGGATGTCCGCAAACAATACAAGCGCAATCACCAGCTCTGGGAAACCGCCGATGATGATTTACCTGTGATGGGAACGATCGCTTCCCAGTTCAACGATCCGGGAATGAATCAGCTTTACATCAAGGTAATTGAAACGCTGAAGAAAAAAACCGGAATCGACCTGAAGTCGTCTTTCACGCTTTCGAAGGAAATGTCGGAGAAGATTTTCATTATTCCACCGGCGCGCACCCGCTATCTCGCGGAGATTACCGAGAACAACCGCAGTTACGACAAGCGTGTTCGTGAGCAAGCGGCTATTGCGCAGAAACTATATGCACTTCGTTCTTCGATTGAAACGCTGAAGTCATCAAAGACAAAGCTCAACGAAGAAGTCATAAAAGAATTAGAAGCAACATTCGATCGTCTGAAACTTGACATGGATCTTCGGTACATGCGCATGATTGAAGAGTTTCCGGCGAAAGCTCAGCAATACAAGAACGAATTCTATCTCTTCAAAGTACGCGACAAGGAGCTGAAGATCAAAACGCATTACGAATCACTTTCGCACACGCAGGTTCCGAAAGTTTCTACTCCAAAGTACGAAGCGTGGGGCGATCTGCTCAATTGGCTCGGACAGGAAAATCTTCCGGGAGAATTTCCTTACGCTGCAGGAATTTATCCGTTCAAACGTGAGGGTGAAGATCCAACGCGTATGTTCGCAGGAGAAGGCGGACCTGAACGGACGAACAAACGTTTTCACTATGTTTCATTGGGAATGCCGGCGAAACGTTTGTCAACTGCATTTGATTCGGTGACACTGTACGGTCGCGATCCGGATATCCGTCCTGATATTTACGGAAAGATCGGCAACTCCGGTGTTTCGATTTGCTGTCTTGATGATGCGAAGAAACTATATTCCGGTTTCGATCTCGCTGATCCGAAAACTTCGGTGTCGATGACCATCAACGGTCCGGCACCAACGATTGCTGCTTTCTTCATGAACGCTGCGATTGATCAGCAATGCGAACGATACATCAAAGAACATAAGCTCGAAGCGGAAGTAGAGAAGAAGCTCAAAGCATTGTGGGAAGACAAAGGAGTTGCACGTCCGAAGTACCAGGGTGAACTTCCTCAGGGAAATGACGGATTGGGATTAATGCTTCTCGGAATTACCGGCGACCAGGTTTTACCAGCAGATGTGTACGCGAAAATAAAGGCACACACGCTTTCACAGGTTCGTGGCACGGTTCAGGCGGATATTCTCAAAGAAGACCAGGCGCAGAATACCTGCATTTTCTCAACGGAGTTTTCGCTTCGTCTCATGGGCGATGTACAGCAATATTTCATTGACAAGAAAGTCCGCAACTTCTACTCGGTTTCGATTTCAGGATACCATATTGCTGAAGCAGGGGCGAATCCTATTACGCAGCTGGCATTGACTTTGTCGAATGGTTTCACTTTCGTGGAGTATTATCTCTCGCGCGGAATGAACATCGATGATTTTGCACCTAATCTTTCCTTCTTCTTCTCGAACGGAATGGATCCGGAGTATTCGGTACTCGGTCGTGTTGCACGCCGTATCTGGGCGAAAGCGATGAAGTTTAAATACAACGGCAATGAGCGTTCGCAGATGCTGAAGTATCACATTCAGACTTCGGGACGTTCTCTGCATGCGCAGGAAATTGATTTCAACGATATCCGCACTACGTTGCAGGCATTGTATGCGATTTATGATAACTGCAATTCCCTTCATACGAATGCATACGATGAAGCGATCACAACTCCTACAGAGGAAAGTGTTCGTCGGGCCATGGCAATTCAGCTCATCATCAATCGCGAATTAGGTTTGGCGAAGAATGAGAATCCGCTGCAGGGATCATTCGTGATTGAGGATTTGACCGATCTCGTTGAAGAAGCTGTACTCAGTGAGTTTGATAAGATCAGCGAACGTGGCGGAGTGCTTGGTGCGATGGAAACCATGTACCAGCGGGGTAAGATTCAGGAAGAATCACTGTACTACGAAACGCTGAAGCATACCGGAGAATATCCGCTGATCGGAGTGAATACATTCCTTTCTTCGAAGGGTTCACCGACTGTTCGTCCGAAGGAAGTAATCCGTGCAACCGAAGAAGAGAAAGATTACCAGATTGAAATGCTGAAGAATCTTCACGCGGCGAATAAAGATCGCGGTCCGGCGGCGCTTGCCACTTTGCAACAGGCGGCGATTCATAATAAGAATGGTTTTGAGGCGTTGATGGAAGCGGTGAAGTATTGTTCGCTTGGTCAGATAACGGAGGCGTTGTTTGAAGTGGGGGGGCAGTATAGAAGGAATATGTAATCGTACAGACCTTAAAGGTTTCCCAAAACCTTTAAGGTCTGTACGCATGACATACTTGGCTAAAAAAATTAGTTTTATTTCCAGGCATTGTTGGTGCGATGTAAATTCGCTCTCGATTTCTATTTACGATATTTTTTGTATTTAATTTTTTATGATCCGAAATAAAGCCATTTTCCTTGCGGATAATCATTACCACGTGTATAACCATGCGATTGCTTCCGAAAATTTCTTTAAGCACCCGGATAATTACAATTACTTCATAGAGAAATTTCACGACTACCTTCGGCCTTATGTGCACCTGGAGGGGTATTGTTTACTCCCTAATCACTTCCATCTCCTGATTCGGGTTAAGCCTTTTCATATTGACCCACTTGAAGTCAATCGTATTACGTTAAAGGCATTTAGTGATTTTCACAACTGCTATACCAAATCAATTAATGTGAGGTATAAACGGAAAGGCAGATTGTTTCAAAGTCCGTTGCTGCGTATTTATCTTCCAAATCAAGTTGACGTGGAGAAAGTTGCCAAATACATATACGAGAATCCGGTTGAACATGGTTTCTGCAAAGCGCCGGATGAGTGGCTCCATTCACGTATGAAATCAGAACTACTGGCAGCATAATCTTATTACAGACCTTAAAGGTTTTGGGAAACCTTTAAGGTCTGTAACTGGGTTGCCGATTACAACAAAGCGGCTTGATATTTCACATTTTTATTTTCATTGACAATTCGTGAGCGCGTAAGATCAAGACAAGAGCAGATTTGAAAATAAATGATCATGTTCTAGATTTGATTAAAATCAAGCCCCATGAGAAAACTTTTACTCGCTCTTTTCGCAACACCGCTGTTCTCTGTCGCGCAAACAAGTACCTATTTTCCTTTCCCGGTTGATAGTGCAACATGGAGTGTTGAGTATTGGGATGTAACTCCCCCGTTCGGGTATGATTGCTGGAATACCTGGCATTATGGAATAAATGGCGATACGATGATTGGATCCAACACGTATCACAAAATTTACCAGACGAACGTGCAGTACAATGTGCTCATTGATACAATTTACAATTCTTCCAACGCGGTTTACGTAAGTGCATTTCGTGAAGATTCCATGAAGCGGATCTGGGCGATTGGTAGCTGGGATACAATAGAGAGATTGTTGTATGATTTTTCTGTGAACGTAGGTGATACTGTTTATGTAGATTATTTCTGGCAATCGGCGGTGGTCGATTCTATCGACTCCGTGCTCATCAACAATAGTTACAGGAAAACAATTTTACTGCACGATCAGAATTGGAGCACTCATGAATGGATCGAAGGTATCGGATCAATGGATGGATTACTTTCCTGGCAGATGGTCTCCAGTTTCTCGGAACGACTGATTTGTCATTCGCAGCATGACCAGCTGTATTATTCGGTTTATACCTATTGCCATTGCGATCACAATTTAAACGGTGTAGCGGAACAGGAGGAAGAACACCTGAATATTTATCCAAGTCCGTCGAACGGGGGATTTGAGGTCGATAATGTTGTAGGCGCAATGCGATTAGAAATGTTCGATGCGTCAGGACGATTGGTGAAACAACAGGAGATTGCCGATCACTTGTATGTCGATTGCGCGCAGTTGCCGGATGGCATTTACTTTATTCGGTTAATTGGTGAGGATGACAGGAGAATTGTATTGAAGTGGATCAAATCTTCGCAATAACAGCGGTTTGGGTTCCGGTCCGATTGTTGTTACTTTAGTCGCATGAAGAAATTTACTTTCCTCCTTACGGTCGTATTAATTACTGGAGTTTGCGGTTTTGCCCAATCCCGCGCCTCTCTCATGAAAACCGCTCTGCTCAACGCAACCGCACCGGATACTTTTCTCCTGCGTGATTCTGTGTTGTGCTACCTCTCGGGCGATATGGACAGCGACTCATCTTTCCTCAACGACATGGTGCGTGCCAAACTTATTTCGAGCGAGGATATGGCATTCATGCGTAAACAGCTTGCAACAGATAATCATGCCGTGTGGACAAAAGATTCTATTGCAAACGCAGTAGTACTCCAGTCTGCAACTCTTCCTGCAAGCGCATTGAGCGCAAAGAAAGCCGCGAAAGCATGGACTGCTTATTTCAAACTGCACAATCAGGGTTATTACGAAGCGGGTAAGCCACTGATGTCGCGCGATGGAATGTCGGCAGTTGTTTACACTGCTTTCCAATGCGGAGCGAAATGCGGAAACGGCGGAGCAACACTTTTCCAGTGGAAGAACGGGAAGTGGGTGGCGGTGAAGAATATATATAGCTGGAGAAAATAGGAACACATTTTTTATCCACGTTGTTTGCTGGTTGTGTCGCTCTGATCACTTCGGTAATTGCCGGAAATTGATTCCTTTTTCATGTAAGCCGATCTTTTCTTCTGTCAAACACCACCTGGTCGCAATTGTTGAACTTTACAAACGCATTCAGTGCCTCACTCAATGACTCCTTGAATTCATCACTCATCCACTCCGATTTCAAATGCAGCTTCTTCACATGAAACTTCCTTGTCGCACGATCTGCCTTCGGATCAAACATCCCGACAAAATTTCCGTTGTGTAAAACCGGCAGACAGAAATATCCGAATTTCCGTTTGTGTTCCGGAAGATAACATTCAAGGTTATATTCCCAGTCAAAAATTTTCATCAACCGTTCCCGGCGGATCACGAGATTGTCAAAAGGATTCAGAATAAACGTGCCTTGATGCGCGGATGATTTCTGTTTCAGCGATTGAGAAGTGGTGTACCACGGTTCTTTCAGTCCGTCAATCTGCACTTCAAGGATTTCTCCGCTTTTCACCATTCGTTTCACCGCCCGCATTACGACAGATTGCATTCCGCGGCGCAGATGAGTGAAATCCTTCAGCGAAGCAATTCCCAACGCACGCAGATTGAACTTCACTAGGTACTCAGCGTATTCATCATTCGTGGGTTGTGAATGATCAACCATATCCGGGACAACACGCTCTGTAAGTTCATACACTTTCTGAAATCCTTTCCGCGATTTCACCATGAGCGATCCTTCCATGAACAATTGTTCGAGTGCTATCTTTGCAGGTTTCCAATCGAACCAACTGCCACGCTTACGGTCTGTTTCGAAATCTTTAGACTGAAGAGGCCCTTCTTCACGGATTCGGTCAAGAACATACTTCATCAGCTTTTTATTCTGCCGGAACCAATGCGCATGCCCTGCGAGATGATGCGCCTTTCGCGGAAGTGAAAAACGGAAATCTTCCATTGGTAAATAGGAAGCTGCGTGACTCCAGTACTCGAACACTTTTCCTTTGACCAGAAGTTGGTCCAGGTGTTTTTCACTGTAGGAATTGTTCCGGGTCCACAAGGTGTGATGATGGGCCCGCGCAACAACAGCAAGCGTATCAAGCTGAACGTAGCCGAGATGACGTATCGTATTCAATGCTCCTGCAGCACCTCTCCCGAATGCCTGGGGTTTCGACAGTCCCTGCGCATGGAGTATAATTGACCGGGCCTGTTCTTTCGTAATCCGTACCATATATTTAAATAGAGACTTTTTAAATTAACCACATGGGGACATAGGAAGATAGCCCTTTGTTTTCTAGTGCTACTCATGTGACCTATGTATAATGCGCTTCAGCATTACTTAGCAAGTTTCGCACCTATGTTTCAATGTTCCTGTGTGGTTAATCCGCAACATAACACTTAACTTGAGGCTTTCAAAAATACATGCAAATGGTGCGATCCTTCAAATATTTCTTGCTCGCGTTTTCGGTATTGCCAATCGCGATGTTCGCGAAAGGCGGCATTTATGGTGCGTTTTTCGGTGAAGAAACGGAATTCGTTTGTTATCCGTCTGTACATAGAAATTTCTTCCTCGCCATTTTCGCCGGTGTGATTCTCGCCGGCATTTTTGCGTGGAGCCGTTTCCGCCTGAAAAGTAAAACGGCCAAACAGCTGGAGGAAAAGAACCGTGTAATCGAAGAGCAGAACAAAGACATGCTCGATAGTATCCGTTACGCAAGCCGTTTGCAGCAGGCACTGGAACCGGAGAAAGAAGAGATCGAGAAGATTCTGCCGGGAAGTTTTTTCTACCTGCGTCCCCGCGATATTGTGGGTGGCGATTTTTATTTCGTGGAAGAACATAAGGGCCGGGTTGTGATCGCTGCAATTGATTGTACAGGGCATGGAGTTCCCGGGGCGTTTCTGACGTTCATCGGTCACAACGCGCTGCGTAATGCACTGGAGAAAACAAATTCCGTAGACCCTTCGGTGATTATGGATGCGATGAATTCCGAAGTGAAAAAATCCCTCGGTCAGCAACGCGTACACAATGAACTGAACGACGGAATGGAGGTGGGGCTCTGTATTTTCGATCGAGGTTCACGGGAAATTGCTTACGCAGGAGCGGGGACTTCACTTCACGTTGTATCGAACGGTACATTGAATGAGATCAAAGGAGCAAAGTGTTCTGTTGGCTCCATTCAGGATCACGTGAAAGCTCCGCCTCCGACGCATGCAGTAAAACTGAACGCTGGCGATATGTTTTACATGAACAGCGATGGAATTCAGGATCAGTTCGGTGGACCGGATGGAAAGAAATTTCAGAAAGAACGGATGAAAAAAATGCTCGAAGAAATTTCCACCAGGACTCCGGCGGAGCAGCGATTGGCCATTGAATCGCGTGTCACTGAGTGGATGAAAGGACATCACCAGACCGACGATATGCTGCTTGTCGGGGTGCGCGCTTAATTTGAGATTGTAACAACCCGGGTTGCCACAACGGTATAGCGCATGTCGCCACCGGCACCGGCATCGGTTTCACCAAGTCCCCACGCGGGCCCGATGCGGCTGAGTGTGATAGTTGCTGATCCTGCCTGCAGAGGCGCTAAATCGCCAGGCATAAACACAATCACTGAATCGCCGATTGCAATCTGTTCATGATGATATGTATAGTGAAGTGCGTCCTGCGTTATGTCAATGGAAACGGAGACTCCTGAAGTAAGCGGCCCGCCGGTGAAAGGAATGACCAGTGTGTCGGCGCGGGAAATTGCACCCGGAAGAAATGTACTGTCGAAATTAATAACGGGTATCACATTGCTGTACATTCTGTTTTCGAGAATAGTTCCTGCATCATCTGTCAGCTCAAAAAATGCATCCGGATTTCCGGCAGCTGTGGTAGCATAGTAATAGGAATTGCCATCCGCGAACGTACTTAGTGAAACACCATTACAGGTAATCCTGTAACCATCGGGAAGAATGGTGTTATTCGGATTGTAGAAAAAACGTGCACGCATTTCTGTAATTCCGGTCGTAACGTTAAACGTTGCAGTATAATGTTGGGTAACAGGGGCGGCGTTCGGGCCGTTGTCCCTGTTGCAGGAGGCGAGGACGATGGAGAACGCGAGAAGCGTCACTAGACAAGATCTCATGACACAAAGTTAGGACAATGCTTTATCGCAAACGGTGTTGTTGAAGTGATGTCGATAACTTTGGATATAGTGGCCAGGGCTGTTCGCAGATCGTGCAGATCAACAGTGGTGCCGGTTCTCCGTATATGACCTGGTCCCGGTCATGAATCGGGTTTGGGGACCCGGTACCGATGTCAGCATAGTCAGCGGCCACTTTTATTCACTGATATACTCTGTTCCGTTGATCCAATTCTTAATCGTAGTGTCGCTGTTCAGAAAATCGCCGATCACAAAATAATTGTTGTAGTTGATCACCGTTGCGCCATCAAAAGGTTCGCTCATCACTCCGTCCGAAGCCATGGTGTAATTCGAATGAACAACCTGCAGATCGGTCCCTTTCTTCACTACAAAACCGGTATGCGTGTCGAGACCAATGATGAAAATACCGTCATCCTTCGAAAGCAAATGTTCTTTCACTTTCGCAACCTGTCCGCCCGTGATGATTTTTATGCCCTCGTCCGGGCACAGCGTATAAATCATGGACTGTGATGCGCACTGAGCGAGTGCCACGCGATCGATTTTAAATCCCGCATCGCGCACCAGTGTCGTTACGAAATATCCGCAGGCGATTTCTCCCTGTCGCGGTTTCGTGGTGGTACCGTTGAAATCCCATTCCGTTCCGTACCAGCATACGAACAGGCTGTCGGAAAAAGTTTTGATGAGCAATGTCCGTGCGCGATCGTAGATTTTTGATTTTGCATCCTTCGTAGTGGCACGTTGCAGCTCCAACGCGAGGGCTTGACGCGATGAATCGAGATTGCTGCAGATTTTGAGGTATCGTTCGTTCACCTCATTTACGCTCAGTTTGTCAAGGGCCTTCTGGAAGGATTTCGCGGAATCTTCCTTGGATGCAGAGCAGGAGAGGAGTGCACAGAGTACGATCAGGTATCTCTTCATTGTGGAGCGGTTTATGTAAAGAAACGACCGGCACTATTTTAACATTGTGCAAACCGGGCAGGTGTGGCGAATTAATGAATAACTGTAATCAGCGTGGGCTTTCGTATCTTTAATCCATGATCCGCAGTGCCCTGTTTGTATTGTTCGCAATTGTTCTGAATACTGCGAATGCACAGTGTATCGACTCCACACACATCGTTTACGGAGGTTATTGCGACCCGCGGTTCGAACCGGTTTGCGGTTGTGATGGCTACACTTACCAGAACGATTGTTTCGCCAGAAATGCCGGCCTGAATTACTGGACATATAACGCCATTTGCGATCCCGTCGATTTTTATTTCACGCCAAATCCTCCAGTGGATGCGATTACTGTCGACGCATTCGTAAAAGTACCAGGCTACATTTACGTGGAAGTTCTGGACCGTTACGGCAGAGTATATTATCAGTCGGCTTATTACGTCAACGATCACTTTCAGTTCCAGATCGATTTTTCAGGATACCCTCAGGGAGTTTACCTGTTGCATATCTACAATGACGAAGGTTCGAGAGTGAAGAAAGTGTTAAAGGCCGACCCAAATTAGTTGGTAGATAGTAGGTAGTAGATTGCAGTACGGCTTTCGTTCATGTAACATCCGATTTCTTAAGTAAAATCTGTTCATAAACGCGACAGTAGGCCACTGTTTTTAGCCACCGGCACACTTTTCTACCGTCAATCAACTACCAACTACCAACTTTTCTCTATCTTTTTGTGGAATCATGCTTTCAACCGCATCATATGGATGGATTTAACAAATTACCTATGGAGATCAATACGCTACCGATTGCGCAAAGCGCCTTAAAATCAGCAATTAAGCCGGTTATTGAAGTACTTGACTGGTTCAAGAGCGATGCCCGCCACTACCAGATCCTGTTCCAGCTGGCATTCCTGCTCTATGGAATTTTTGTGCTTGAATGGAGCATTTCCATTATGCGCGTGAACGCCGTAATCCTCACGTGTCTTGCTGTACAGGCAATCTGGATTCAGTTCAAGACCAAAGACTGGACCGGACTCAAAAGTGCGCTCGTAAGTGCCATGAGTATTTGCTTAATGATGCAGGCGAACAGTGTGTGGACATTGATACTTGTTGCTGTTCTGTCTATCGGCAGCAAATTCTTTCTCCGATGGAATGGCAAACACATTTTTAACCCCACCAATTTCGGAATCTGTGTGACCGTATTTCTGACAGGGGATGCGTGGATTTCTCCGGGACAATGGGGCAGCAATGGCTTGTTGCTGTTCGTTGTCGG
>Ga0255338_1005037_pt1 | contig 12688 bp, 9 predicted proteins | sample MeOH1_35cm_T4_19_FD_203715 | JGI IMG/M metagenome (GOLD analysis project Ga0255338, IMG submission 203715) | Sandy soil microbial communities from University of British Columbia, Vancouver, Canada - MeOH1_35cm_T4_195 | ecosystem: Engineered > Artificial ecosystem > Sand microcosm > Unclassified ...
CATCCGCGCCCTCTACCCGTCCTCCGAGCGCCCAGCGGGCCTGGAACCGGCGGATGCCCCCAGCATCAGGCCCCTGGGGCTGGACGAGACCGCCGCCGAGAAGCAGGCCCTCGCCAACCGCATCGAACTGAAGACCGCCCGGCTCGACCTGGAATCCAAGCAGGCCCTCGAAACCGCGGCCAACAACCGAACCCTGCCACAGCTGGACGCTTTCGCCTCCTACAACGGCAACGCCGCCTCCCAGATCGCTTCAGAGGGCCTGTCGGCGGTCAACAAGGACCTCACCAAGGGCGCCTACCCTGGCTATACCGTGGGCCTGCAGTTCTCCATGCCCATCCAGAACCGCGCCGCCCGGGGCAGCCAGGCTCAGGCCCGCGCCAATCGCCGGCAGAGCGAGTGGAGTCTCCGCGACCTCGAGTTGGGCATCACCCTGGAGGTGCGCCAGGCCTTCCGCAATGTGGATGCCTCCGCCAAGGGCGTGGCCGCCGCCGAGAAGACCCGCATCTTCCGGGAGAAGGATCTCGAGGCCGAGCAGAAGAAGTTCGAGAACGGCATGAGCACCAACTTCCTGGTGCTCTCCAAGCAGAACGACCTGGACACCGCCAAGAGCAGCGAGCTCCAGTCCCAGATCACCTACGCCAAGGCCGTCACCGCCCTGGAGAAGGCCCTGGGGCACCTGCTGGAAGCGCGGAAGCTCGAAGTCAAATAAGGTCCGTTCCCGACTGCAAAACGGGCCCCATCCGGGGCCCGTTTTGCAGATGACTCCGCCGCAAAGCGGCGGAGTCGAAGCATGGGTCAGTCCATGCGCAGGCTGAGATCCACTGCGGGGGCACTGTGGGTGAGGGCACCGACGCTGAGGAAGTCCACGCCGGTCTCCGCCACGGCCCGGGCCCGCTCGAGGGTGATATTGCCGCTGGCCTCCAGGAAGAGGCGCCGCCCGCTGCGATCCCGCAGGGCCACGGCTTCGCGCATCTGCTCCAGGGCCATGTTGTCCAGCAGCACCCCATCCACGTCCGGCAGGTCCAGGCAGGCCTTGAGCTGGCCCAGAGTCTCCACCTCGACCTCGATCTTCACCAGGTTCGGCGCCGTGCGCCGGGCCGCCTCCACCGCGGCCCGGACGCCGCCCGCCGCAGCGAGATGGTTTTCCTTCAACAGCACCCCGTCGCCCAGGGTCAGCCGGTGGTTCACGCCCCCGCCGCAGCGCACGGCGTACTTCTCCAGCAGCTTGAGGCCGGGGGTGGTCTTGCGCGTGTCGAGGATGCGGGCGCCCGTGCCCTCGACCGCGTCCACGAATCGTCGCGTGAGGGTGGCCGTGCCCGACAGGCGCTGCAGCAGGTTCAGCATGACCCGCTCGGCCAGCAGGATGCCGTGGCTGGAACCGCGCAGGCGCATCACCTCAGTGCCAGGGCCGACTCGCTGGCCGTCGCGTCGCGCCAGATCCGCGTTGACGTTCGGACAGGTGAGCCGGAGCGTCTCCACCGCCATGGGAAGTCCCGCCAGGACGAGGTCACCCTTGGCCACCACCCGGGCGGTCATGGGCCGGTCGGGTACCGCCGCGGTACTCCAGTCCTGGGTCCCCCAGTCCTCGCGCAGGAAGGCGCGGAGCTGGTCGCGGTAGGTTTCGGGGTGCGGGGGATGGAACATCGGTCACTCCGGACTCAGCATAGAATGATCCCAAACCAGGAGACCCCATGTCCTTCGTCCTCGTCGAGAAAACCGATCACATCGCCTGGGTCACCCTCAACCGGCCCGAGAAGCTCAACGCCCTCAACAACGAGGTGCTGAAGGAGCTGGACCAGATCTTCGCGGACCTGGAGCAGGACGCCGAGGTGGGCGCCGTGGTGGTCACCGGCGCCGGGGAAAAGGCCTTCGTGGCCGGTGCCGACATCGCCGAGCTGAAGACCCTCGACACCGCCGGCGCCCGGGTCCAGGCCCTCCGTGGCCAGGCCGTCTACCAGCGCATCGAGTCCATGCCCAAGCCCGTCATCGCCGCCGTGAACGGCTTCGCCCTGGGCGGAGGCTGCGAGCTGGCCCTGGCCTGCCACATCCGCATCGCCAGCGAGAACGCCCGGTTCGGCCTGCCCGAGGTGAGCCTCGGCATCATCCCCGGCTACGGCGGCACCCAGCGCCTGCCCCGCCTCGTGGGCAAGGGCGTGGCCCTGGACATGATCCTCAGCGCCGAGATGACCTCCGCCGCCGACGCCCTCCGCATGGGCCTCGTGAGCCGCGTAGTGCCCCAGGCTGAGCTGAAGGCCACCGCCGAGAAGCTGGCGAAGACCATCCTCTCCCGCGGCCCCCTGGCCCTGCGCAGTGCCCTGGCCGCGGTCAACGAAGGCATCGAGATGCCCCAGGAGCAGGGCCTCCAGTACGAAGCCGCCCTCTTCGGCCTCCTGGCCGCCACCCAGGACATGCAGGAGGGCATGGGCGCCTTCCTGGAGAAGCGCCAGGCGCAGTTCAAGGGTTTGTAGTCTTTGACCACCGCAGAAAAGCGGGGCCGAATGGCCCCGCTTTTCTGCGCAGAGAAAGGCTATCGCTTGGCGGCAGCCCCCACCTGAACCGCCGCCGTCTGCTCATTGCCGTTCTGGTCGGCGACCTTCACAAGGATGCGGTCGCCCCGCACGGCACTGCGGGGCACGAGCACGTCGAACCGCTCATCCTTCTGGTCGAAGACGCGGTCTTCGGGCACGATCTGGAGCCAATGCTCGCCGTCGGCGCTGATGGCGGCCTCTTTCAGCGTGGAGGATTCGTCCCGGGCCATGAAGCGGACGCGGACGCCCTCGCCTTCGGACACGGCGCTGAGTTCGGAGATGGCCGGGGGCGTGTGGTCGATGATGAAGGGGGCCGTGCGCCAGGTGCTGGTGAGGGCGACGTTGAAGGCGGCGGTGGGAGCGTCCGTGGCCGTCACCTCCAGGCGGTAGCGGCCGTCGGGCACGGGAAGGGTGTCGAAGCTGAAGAACTTCTCCTTCCAGGCCTTCTCCAGGAGCAGGGGCGTGCCCCGGTCGGGCACCAGCCGGATGGCGAACTCAAGGGTGTCGGCGTTGGGATCGTTCACCCGGAAGACAAAACTCTGGCCAGCGCGGCGGAAGCTGCGCTTCTCGGCGCCCATGTAGCCCAGGGCGGGAATGAGCTTCTGGGTCTCCAGGGGCACCCGCTCGATGCCGATGTCATCGGGCGGGGCCGTGCGGGTGATGATCAGGCCCGCCGGCATGATGTCCACACCTTCCCAGACCGGCGCCAGGTTGCGGTGGGCCCAATGCACGGTGACGGTCTCCACCATCGGAGTGGCGCCGCCCCGGGTGCTGCTGAGACGCAGGCGGAACTGGGCGAAGCGGGAGGGTGGCAGGGCCGGCCGCTCGCCGCTGCGCAGCGGCGGCGTCCACGGGCTCCAGGTGGCATCCGGCGTCTCGGTGCTCCCGGTCCGGAACTGGAACTCCACATTGGTGCCCGTGGGCGCCTCCGCATCGAGGTAGGCCCGACCCCAGTCCGCGAGGGGCGCGCCCTTGAGGATCCTGGATTCCACCGTGCCCTCCGTGGCCTGGGCTTCAGACAGCAGGTGCAGCTCGGCGGGGTTGGAGCCCACCACCAGCAGGTCCCCTCCAGAGGGCAGGAAGGCCGTGGCCTGGGCCGTGCCCAGCTCCTGCACCACCGCGAAGGGGTCCGTGTCCCGGACCTTGCCCAGCGGCAGGGAGAAGAGGCGGGAGCGGTTGCCGGTGCCCACCAGCAGCTGGCCCTTCCAGGCGGTCAGGGCATAGACCTGGCTCTGGGCGCTCTGCCACAACGTCTCGGGCACGCGATCCTTGTCCAGGCGGATGACGGCGGAGCGAGCAGCGACGGCGGTGTCCGCCTGGAGGTAGCCCTCCCGCCGTTCCAGCTGACCCGTGCTGAACTTGGGGGTGAGCCCGTTGTCGGCACCGATGTAGAGCTGTCCCTCGGCCACGGCCAGGGCCCGCACCTCCTCGAAGGGCGTGTCCATCAGGGTCTCAAGGCGGTCGCCCTGGCGGCTATAGCGGAGCACCAGGCCCCGGCCGTGGCTGCCCAGGTACCACCCGCCCTGCCCATCCGGCGTCAGGGCCGTGAAGGCCGTTTCGTCGGCCAGCTCCGCCAGGCGACGGCTGGAACCGCTCCGGGCCTGGACCAGCACGGCGCCCTTCTCGGAGCCGCCCGCCACGATCACCGCATCTCCCTCCACAGCCAGAGCCCAGACGATGCGGGCCTCGATGTCCGCGAAAGGCTTCACGTCACCGGTGGGCGACACGCGGAACAGCTTGCCCTCGCCCGTGGGTGCCACGATCAGATCCTGGCCCAGACGCGCCAGGGCGAAGACGATGCCACCCTTGACCTGACCCAGGGGCTTCACCTGGCCGCCGGTGTAGTGGAACAACTTGCCATCCGTACCTGCGGACAGATAGGCGCCACCGGAGCCGTCCGGCACCGCCGCCCAGATCACGCCTTCGGGCAGCTGGCCGACACGGCGCAGATTCGGGGCCAGGCGCAGCCGCCCATCGGCGCCGATGCGGACGCCGCGGGTCTCGGAACCCAGCCAGTCGTTGAACCCCGAAAAGGTGGCCGTGGGCTGGTCCGCCAGGACCGTCACACCCATGGCGGCGGAAAGAAGGAAGGTCATCCAGCGCATAGATCCCTTTCGTCGTTTAGGGCCTGTCTTCACTCGATTTCCACATCCAGCTGGCTGAGTCCCCGCACCTCGCGATCCAGGGGCAGGACGGCCCGCCCGACGATGCGTCGCTGGAGCTTGTTGTCGCTGCTGGCCCCATCACCGCTCACCAGGCTGGCCACCGTGGGCGGGATGCCCTCGATGCGGCTGCCGCGCAGGCCCGCGCCAGGCTGGGCCTGCACCAGCAGGGCATAGGCGTGGTTGTTCCGGAGGGCCCCGTTCAGGAGGCGCACCACATCGCCCAGGTTGGCCACCTCGATCATGCGTTCGTCAGGATCCGCGGCCATGAGGCTGAAGCCGTCACCCACCATGAGGGTGGCCTTGCCCTTGGCGGCGGAGGAGGGGACCTGGATGTTGAAGGTGGCCGTCTCCCGCACGCCCTGGATGTTCTGAAGGGTCACGAGCACCGGCAGCACCTCGCCCCGTTTGGCCCGGGCCTTCAGCAGACGCACTCCGGCGATGCCTGTCAGATCCAGCCGTTCCTCGGCCTTGATGGTGAGGGAGATGCCTTCGAACACCGGTTTCTCGAAGGGATTGAGGGTGATCGCCTGAAGCATGGCACCCACGTACTGGGACATGCGCGAGGGGTTCAGGTCCGCGATGACGTTCTCGATCAGGATGGCGGGATGCCCGGCCAGCTTGATGTTGCCCTGCATGGACAGGCTCTGGAGCCCGAGGCCCCGGGTATGGGCCTCCAGCGTCTGGGCCACGGCCGTGGCCACCAGGGCGGGCGTCGCCACCGGATGGTCCATCAGCTCGAAGCGGAAATTCAGGCTGCGCTTGCCCCCCAGGTTCAGGCCGATCCGCAGCGGAACCATGTGCGCCTCGGCGCCCAAGAGGCCCGCCACGCCCGAGCTGCGATCCAGCCGCAGGGCGCCGATGGGCGCCACGGGCATGGCCATCTTGAAAGAGCTTTGGTAGCTGGCCACCGTGCTGGCCACGGTGGCGGACCAGAGGGGCAGATCCACGGAGCCGAGATTGAACAGCTGGTGCCCGAAGAGCAGCACCCGCTTGCCCGAGATGTAGGTGATGGTGCCCGCGGCGGCCAGATCCAGGTCCCCCTGCATGAGGGTGATGGCCGCCATGCCGCCGGGTTCGATGGGGCTGGCCTCCTCCCGCCCCCCGGACAGGATCGGCGCGGCAGCGAAGGTGATGGGCAGCCCCGTCCACAGGCGCTGGGCCTCCGGTCCCAGGGCGCTACCGACGATGGCCATGGGCAGGGCCTGGGGATCCACCTCGCCCATCAGGGTCCTGAAATCCAGCATCTGCCCGGCCAGGGCGGCCTTGAGGACCTTGGGCGGCTCCAGCTTGGGCAGGATCAGAGGCGTGCGGCTGGGCGCGATCTCCGGGATATCCCGGAGCTGGTCCAGCATCTCCGCGATGGGCGTGATGCCGCCGATGGCCTCCTTCTCGAAGAGGATGCCTGTGCTCAGGGCCCCGATGAGCTTTCCATCGATGTAGCAGGGGCTGCCGCTCATGCCGGCCAGGATGCCGGTGTCCGCCAGGGGGCCCCCAGAGGCCCGGACCATGATGCGGCTTTTGCCTGGGGCCGCATTCCGCTGCACACCCAGGACTTCGAAGTCGAAGCGCTCGATCTTCCCGCCCTGGAATACAGTCCGGCCATACCCCTTCATGCCCGACCTGATCTCGGAGACACCCAAGGTGGCGGGCCCTTGGCCAGCCAGGGGAGCCAGGGGAGCCAGGGAAAGGAGGGCGAAGGCAAGGGCGACCAGTTTCATCGATATCTCAAGGAATGATTGAAGCCTAGCAGGACCGACCCGGGAACCGGGACGGCCGCCGACCGGGCGCCCCTGTGAATTTCAGATGCCCCGGGTAACATTTTCGTTCCTTGACCATCAGATCCCTTTTAATACGAGACGACCCGCGGATACTCTTTTTGAATACGGAGGAACTTCTCATGCGATCTAGGCATCTCAGCAGCTCATCTCTCATGGCCCTGCTGGTGGCAGCGGCCCCCATCATGGCCCAGGGTGTGTCCGCCCAGTTGGGTGGACGGGTGCTCGACACCAAGGGCGGGGCCGTTGCCGGCGCCACGGTGGTCATCCGCAACACCGAGACCGGGCTGACCCGCACCCTGCAGACCAGCAGCGAGGGCCGCTATCTGGCCACCCTGCTGCCCGTGGGCCCCTACAACGTCACGGTCACCAAGGCCGGGTTCCAGACCGCCAGCAACGTGAAGATCAACCTGAACCTGGGCGATGCCGCCCCCCTGACCATCAGGCTGGCTTCTGAGACCGGCGCCGTGGTGGAAGTGATCGCCGCCTCCGCAGTCGTGGACAGCGAGCGCGCCAGCGCCGCCGCCATCGTCTCTCCTGACAACCTGACGAACCTGCCGGTCTTCAACCGCAACTTCACGAACCTGGCCACCCTCGCTCCCCAGGTGGTGGTGGATAGCCAGCGCGGCAATCTGGCCATTGCAGGCCAGCGCGGCGTCAACACCTCCATCAACATCGATGGCGGCGACAACAACGAGCCCTTCTTCGGTGGCGCCACCGGCGCGGCCGAGGGCAAGACCCCCTTCACCATCTCCATCGAGGCCATCCGCGAGTACCAGGTGGTCACGGACGGCGCCAGCGCTGAGTTCGGTCGCATGGGCGGTGGCTATGTGAACGCCATCACCAAGAACGGCACCAACGACCTCAGCGGCAGCCTCTTCTACTACATGCGCCCCCGCGGCTGGGTAGAGGCCGGCCCGACCCTGCGCCAGCCCAACGGGACCACCACCACCAATCCCGTCGGCGACTTCCAGCAGGAGCAGTTCGGCTTCAGCGTGGGCGGCCCCATCATCAAGGACAAGCTGTTCTACTTCGTCGCCTACGACGCCCAGCGCTACAAGTCCCCCATCAACCAGGTGTGGGGCGGCAACACGCCGGTCACCCTCAATCCCACGATCGCCGGCCAAGCCAACGATGCAGTGCTCCTCGCGAAGGGTGGCAGCTACTCGAACAAGCTCGATTCGGATGTGTACTTCATCCGCTTCGACTGGAATCCCACCATCGATCAGAGCATCCAGTTCCGAGTCAACCATTCCAGCTTTAAGGGCGTCACCGGCGCCAGCACGATGGCGGCCTACGAAAACCTGGCCTCGGACGATGTGAAGACCGACGCCTACGTCCTCCAGTGGAACTGGGTGATCAATGGCAACTGGATGAACGAATTCCGGGTCAGTCACACCAAGGACGACATGCCCCGGTCGACCTACTCGAAGATCCCCGAAGTCAGCATCTCCAACGTGGGCTTCTACGGCGCCTACCCCTTCGACCGCACCTACAACACCAAGCGCACCCAGTACCAGGAGAACATCAGCTTCGTGACCCCCACCTTCCAGGTGAAGGCGGGCGTGGACTACAACGACATCAATGTGTCCGAGTTCTTCGCCGGCAGTTGGCAGGGCATCTACCAGTTCAGCTCCCTCGCGAACTTCCGTCTCGGCAACTGGTCCTACTACCGCCAGAACTTCGGCCTGAACAGCCCCGTGCAGCAGGCGGGCCTCTTCGACACCAGCTACAAGCAGCTGGCCGCGTTCATCCAGACCGACTGGCGCCTCACCGACACCTTCAAGCTGGGCGTCGGCGTCCGCTGGGACCGCCAGGAGAACCCCGACTTCCCGATCCTGGACATGAGCAACCGGCTCGCGAACCCCATGCCCGTGACCGGCAAGATCCCCACGGACAGCCAGTTCTCCCCGCGCGTGTCCTTCACCTGGACCCCCGCCTTCGACCAGGGCAAGACGGTGGTCCGCGGCAGCGTGGGCCGCTACGTGAGCACCACGCCCGCCGTGTTCCTCTACCAGGCCTTCGCGGCCAACGGAATCCGCACCGGATCCAAGGACTTCCAGCCGGCTGAGGCCGCGACCTACGGCATCCCCCGCGGCGCGTCCTTCAATGCCGCGAATCCCTACTGGATTTCCGCCATGCCCACCGGGGTGACCCTGTCCGGGTTCAACATCTGGACCTTCAGCCCCAACTTCAAGAACCCCTACACCGACCGCGTGAACATCGGTGCCGAGCGTCCCTTCTTCGGCGACCTCGTGCTGGGCCTGTCTGCCACCTATGCCCGGGCCAAGCAGCTCGAGCGCACGGAGGATCTGAACCTCGGCACGCCCATCCCGAACGCCTCCGGCCGCCTCATCTATCCCAGCACCATCAGCGCCTCCGGCGCCTACACGGCGGTCCGGCCCAACACGGCGTACGGCACCATGGGCCTGTATCTGTCCGATGCCACCAGCCAGTACCACGCCTACACGGCCAGCCTGAAGTACCACAAGGAGGGCAGCCCCTTCGATGCCCAGCTCTACTACACCTACGCCGTCAACAAGGACAGCGACTCCAACGAGCGCAACTACTCTGGTGTCGGCATCCAGGACCAGGGCAAGCTGGGCGCCCAGTGGGGTTATGCCGACACGGACCGCCGCGAAGTGCTGACCGGCTACTTCAGCTTCCTCGACAAGCAGGTGACGGGCATCCTGACCTCCGTCTCCATCCGCTACCAGACCGGCACGCCCTACACCCTGACCTACAGCACCGACGTGAATGGCGACGCCAACAGCACCAACGACCGCTACTTCCAGAATGGCGCCGATCCCGGCCGCAACACCCAGCGCGGGGGCTCCACCCTGACCCTGGACCTCGGGCTGCGCCGCGACTTCTTCTTCACCAAGCGGATCAAGATGACCCTGTCCGCGGACGTGTTCAACATGCTCAACCGCCAGGACACCTACCTGTCCTACCGGACGCCTTCGGTCGCCAACGCGTCGACGATCGATGCGACCAACCCGGCGCTCACCCAGCAGCAGACCTGGATCGGAGCTGCCCGCCAGATCCAGCTCGGCGCCCGCTTCGCGTTCTAGTTCCACCGGCTCCACGAAAGGGCGGCGCACCAGCGCCGCCCTTTTTCCTTTACCCTGATTCCATGAAGATCCTGGCGCTGGGCGATGTGGTGGGGGAACCGGGGCGGCGGCTGGTGGAGGCCTTCGTTCCCGAACTCCGCCGGGAGACCGGGGCCGACCTCGTGATCGTGAACGGCGAGAACGCCGCCCACGGCCACGGCATCACCGACACCATCGCCCGGGAGTGGTTCGACCGCTTCGGAGTGGATGTCATCACGACAGGCAACCACGCCTTCGATGTGAAGGGCATCGAGAGCTATTTCCGGCAGGAGACCCGTATCCTGCGGCCCGCCAACCATCCCCCCGATACGCCGGGAAACGGCTGGGTGAAACTGCATACACCTTCCGGCGCCGAGGTGCTGGTCATCAACCTCATGGGCCGGGTGCACATGCCTGCCTGCGACTGCCCCTTCCGCGGCGTGGACATGATCCTCCAGAAGGAGCGGGCCGATCTCGTGCTCGTGGACATGCACGCAGAGGCTACCAGCGAGGCCCAGGCCATGGGCTACCACCTGGAGGGCCGCGCGGCGGCCGTCCTGGGCACCCACACCCATGTGCCCACCCTGGACGCGAAGGTGCTGCCCGGCGGCACCGCCTATGTGACGGATATCGGCATGACCGGGCCCTACGGCGGCGTCATCGGCATGAAGAAGGAATCCAGCCTGGGCCGCTTCCTCAAGGTGCAGCGCCCCAAGTACGAGGTCGCCGAGGGTGACCTGCAGCTCCATGCCGTGCTCGTCACCACCGAGGGCCGCAAGGCAACCGCCATCGAGCGGATCCTCCGACGGCTCTAGCTCGGGACTCTGAGCCTCAATCCTCGAGCTTTGGGAAGAGCAGTCCCGCCAGGGCCGCGCCGATCAGGGGCGCCACCCAGAAGAGCCAGAGCTGCCCGAGGGCCCAGCCGCCCACGAACAGGGCGGGCCCGGTGCTGCGGGCGGGGTTCACGGAGGTGTTCGTCACCGGAATGCTGATGAGGTGGATGAGGGTGAGGCAGAGGCCGATGGCGATGGGGGCGAAGCCAGGAGCCGCCTTCCGGGCCGTGCTGCCCAGGATCACCATGAGGAAGAAGAAGGTCATCACGACTTCGGTCAGGAAGGCCGCACCCAGCCCGTACTTGCCGGGGGAGTGCTCCCCGAAACCGTTGCTGGCGAAGCCGCCGATGGCCGCCCCGTTGCCCGTGGCGATGACGTAGAGGATCAGGGAAGCGGCCGCCGCCCCCAGCACCTGGGCAACCCAGTACCCCGGGATGTCCTTGTAGGGGAAGCGCCCGCCCACGGCCAGGCCCAGGGTCACGGCCGGGTTCAGGTGGCAGCCGGAGATGGGGCCGATGGCGAAAGCCATGGTCAGCACCGTGAGGCCGAAGGCCACGGCAACCCCGTGGAGGCCGATGCCCACACCCGGGAAGGCCGCCGCCAGCACCGCGCTACCGCACCCGCCCAACACCAGCCAGAGGGTTCCGAAAAATTCCGCAACAAGCCGTTTGCTCACACTGCCTCCCTTGGGAAGAAACGAGTGATGACCGGAAGTTCGGGGCCAGTCTAGCCGCCCCGGAAGCGGATTCAAGCGGAAGCAGTCAGGAAAGCCGGGCCCAGCCTTCGAGGAAGAGCCCGAAGACAGGATCCACGGCCATCTTCTGGTGGATGAGGGCCCGGATCTGGGCCTCCTCAGCTTCCATCTGCTCCGGCGTGAGGTGCCCTGAGAGCGTCATGGCGCGCAGCCACACCAGGAAGGTGGTGAGGGCGTCGAACTGGTTGTAGCGGACGATGCCGGCCACATCCCCGGCCCGCCAGAGGTCGATGACACTCTTGCCGTCAGTGCCCAGCTTGCCCGGGATGCCGCAGGCCGTGGCCAGCTCGTGGAGCGTGGATGAGGCCTTGCCCCAGGCGCCGGTGATCTCGCGGAGATCGATGTGCTGGTTGCCGTAGCGGTCGAAGAAGTCGCCGGGTGCCCACTTCTCCGCGCTGCGTCCCAGACCCGGGATGGACAGGCGGTGGACCATGGCCCGCTGCACGAGGATGGGCAGATCCGCATCCCGCGAGTTGAAGCCCACGAGCTGGGGCTTCTTGTCGCCGAGGGCCACCAGGAAGCGACGGAGAAGGTCATCCTCGGGAAGAGCCTCCGGCGTTTCCGGCAAGGCGAAAAGCTTGTGGTGCACCTCGCCGTGCTTCACCGTGCGGATCACCGCCGCGATGGACACCACGCGGCAGAGGATGGTCTTCAGGTAAGGCCGGGGCTCCGCATCCGTGGCGCCCCCGTAGGCCCACATGCGCGCCACTACCTCGTCGTCGGGCATTCCCTTCGGGAGATCCAGCACGCGACGGCCCGTGGCGGGGTCCGGCACCCATTCGGCGTCAAAGGCGAAGATCTGAGGATGGGGAGGACGCAGCATGGCTACTTCTCCAGGGCCCACTTGCCCCCGCCGCCCGTGGCGCAGGCCAGGCCCACGAGCAGGCGGAAAAGGGCGGAAAGGTTGGCCAGCGGGCCGGCACCGTGGATCCAGCCATGCACCAGGGGCCAGCCCAGCACGGCCACCAGGATGCCGCCGGCCAGAGGCACCCAGATGCCGAGGAGGATCAGGGCACCGCAGGCCAGCTCCCCCAGAGCCAGGCCCCAGGTGGAGGCATGGGCCATGGTGATGGCCCCGTGGGCGCGCCGGAGCACCTCGAAGCCCTGCAGTACGGCCATGCCACCCACGGCCAGGCGCAGCAGCAGGAGAGCCCAGTCGGTGCGGGTCTTGGAGGCAGCCATGGAATCCTCGGGAATTCTTCATTGTAGGCTGGGAACCTGACAACAGGACCGCCATGCGCCCCACCCTCGCTTTCGACGCCGACGACACCCTCTGGCACAACGAGACCCATTATGCGGAGACCCAGGAGGCCTTCCGGGCGCTGCTGCGGCCCTTCCACGACGATGCCTGGATCGATGCGCGTCTCCACGACACGGAGATGCGCAATCTCCGAAGCTACGGCTATGGCATCAAGGGGTTCACCCTCTCGATGCTCGAAACGGCCCTGGAACTCACCGAGAACCGGCTCGATGGCGCCGGTCTCAGGCAGGTGCTCGATCTGGGCAAGGCCATGCTGGACAAGCCCGTGGAGCCCCTGCCC
>Ga0255338_1005038_pt1 | contig 12687 bp, 10 predicted proteins | sample MeOH1_35cm_T4_19_FD_203715 | JGI IMG/M metagenome (GOLD analysis project Ga0255338, IMG submission 203715) | Sandy soil microbial communities from University of British Columbia, Vancouver, Canada - MeOH1_35cm_T4_195 | ecosystem: Engineered > Artificial ecosystem > Sand microcosm > Unclassified ...
CCAACCCGGCGACCGAGCGCATGTTCGGCTACAGCCGCGACGAACTGATGGGCCGCAATGTGCGCATGCTGATGCCCGAGGGGATCGCCGACCAGCACGATGGCTATCTGCAGGCCTACCAGACGCACGGCCGGCCGCAGATCATGGGCACGGGACGGGACGTCCAGGCGCGGCGCCGCGACGGCGGGCTGCTCCACGCCCACCTGACGCTGGGCGAGGCCCACCTTCCGGACGGCACCGTCTACATCGGCTTCATGCGCGACGTCAGCGAGCGCATGCGCGCCGAGGCGGCGCTCACGGAGCGGGAGGAGCGCTACCGCGCGCTGATGGACACGGCGATGGACGGGGTCTGGATCTGCGACCTCGAGGGCCGCATCCTCGCCGTCAACGATGCCTACTGCCAGCGCTCCGGCTACAGCCGCGCTGAGCTCCTGCTGATGCGCGTACCCGACCTGGAGGCCGAGCTCAGCGGCGCCGAGGTGGCGGCGCGGATCGCCCGTATCGTCGAGCGCGGCCATGACAAGCTGGAGACGCGGCATCGCTGCAAATCGGGCGCGATCTGGCCGGTCGAGATCACGGTCAGCCACTGGGCGCTGGGGGGCGGGCAGCTGTTCGTGTTCGCGCGAGACCTCACCGGCGCCCAGGCCACGGCGCTGGCGCTGCGCCAGAGCGAGGAGCGCCTGCAGCTGGCGCTGCAGGCCAGCACCGATGGCGTCTGGGACAGCGATCTGCGCAGCGGAAAGTTCTACATGTCGCCGGCCTGGAAGCGCATCGTCGGCTACGCAGATGCCGAGCTCGCCAACAGCCGCGAGGCCTTCATCGAGTTGCTGCATCCCACGGATGCCCTGGTCGTGATGCCGGCGCTGGCCGACCTGGAGGGCAGCAGCGGCCCCGAGCGGGCCGAGGTCGAGTTCCGCGTCCGCCACAAGGACGGCCACTGGGTTCCCGTGCTCTCGCGCGGCCAGCGGGTGCGCGATGCCTCGGGCAGTCCGGTGCGCGTGGTCGGCACCACCCAGGATCTCAGCGAGCGCAAGCGCGCCGAGGCCGCGCTGCGCGAGAACGAGGACAAGCTGCGCAATCTGTTCGAGCTGTCGCCGCTGGGCATCGCCCTGGGCCGGGCCGACGGCAAGCTGATCGAGTTCAACGAGGCCTACCGCGCGCTGACCGGCTACGACGCCGAGACGCTGCGCGGCCTGTCGTATATGGAGCTGATACCGCGCGAGTTCGTCAGCTCGCAGATCGTCCAGCTCGATGTCATGAGCCGCACCGGGCGCTATGGCCCCTTCGAGAAGGAGTACCTGCGCGCCGACGGCAGCCGCGTCCCGGTGCGACTGAACGGCGTGCGCATCGACATCGCGGGGCAGCCGCATGTGTGGGCCATCGTCGAAGACCTGACCGAGTCGCGCCGCGTCGAGGCCGAGCGCCAGGCCATGCAGCGCCAGCAGCTGCAGTCGCAGAAGCTCGAGGCGCTGGGGCATCTGACGGGTGGCATCGCCCACGACTTCAACAATATGCTGGCCGGCATCATGGGGCTGGCGAGCCTGGGCCTGGAGCGCTACATCACCGAGCCCGAGGGCAAGCTGGCGAAGTATCTGCGGGAGATCGTGCGGACCAGCGAACGTGGCCGCGATCTGGTCGCGAAGATGCTGGCCTATGTGCGGACCGAGGAGCCGGAGGCGGTGGCGCCGCGCGCGCTGCCGCCCATCCTGCACGAGATGTGCGCGATGCTCCGGCCGTCGCTGCCCAGCAGCATCGCGCTGAGCTGCGAGGTCGAGGAAGCCGTGCCGGCCGTGCGCATTCCGGCGGTGGATGTGCACCAGATCATCATGAATCTGGTGCTCAACGCCCGGGACGCCGTCGGCCAGCAGGGCAACATCGCCATGCGGCTGGGCCGCGAGCGGGTGGTGGACGCGGTCTGCAGCGACTGCGGCGCGCGCGTCGAGGGGGAGGCGGTCGTGCTGGAGGTGGCGGACGATGGCTGCGGCATCGCCCCGGAACTCCTGCCCAAGATCTTTCATCCCTTCTTCACGACCAAGGAGGTCGGCCGGGGCACCGGGCTGGGGCTGGCCTCGGTGGTCGGCCTGGTGCACAAGGCCGGCGGCCACATGCAGGTGCTCGATCGCCTGCCGCGCGGCACGCTGATGCGGGTCTGGCTGCCCGCGGCCGACGCGGCGCCGGAACCCGCGGTCGAGCCTGCCCGGGCACCGCAACCCAGCGTCGGCGGGCCGGTCTGGGTGGTCGACGATGATCCGGCCGTGCTGGTCTTCCTCAGCGAGTTGCTGCGCGAGCATGGCTTCCGGGTGGTGGCTTTTGCCGATCCGCAGCAGGCCTTGCAGGCCCTGGGCGATGCGCAGCAGGATGGCGCCGGCGGGCCGAGGCCGGCCGTGCTGATCACCGACCAGACCATGCCGCGCCTGAGCGGCGCCGAACTGGCCCATGCGGCCGCGGCGGTGCAGCCCGGTCTTCCCGTGGTGCTGTGTACCGGCTACAGCGAGGCGATCGATGCGGAATCGGCCCGGGCGCTGGGCATCCGGCACTTCCTGCGCAAGCCCTTCGACTCGCGCGATCTGCTGACGGCGCTGGCCGAATTGCTGGGCCGGCAGGCCGGCTGAACCGTTCGGGCGGCACGATTCCGGTGCGCCCGCGTGCCGTAGTTCACGCTTTCCCGCCGGTGCGCGCACAGGGGTCAGGATTCCCTGATGCGAGTTCAGCGCCACCCTAGGTCAGGAAGCGCCGAGCACCTATAGCGACGCGCGGGCCGGCTTCCTAGCATTGCCGGCATGACTCGCGCCACTCTTTCAGGGAACAACGTGCCCGTGCGGGCCACCATCGCCGCGGCGTCAGCGCCGATGCTGCCGGGCCTGGCCGGTGCCGGGCTGGCCGCCGCCAGCGGCACGGCCTGGTGGGCCGCAGCCTTGCTCCTGGCCACGCTGCTGGCTGGCGCCTGGCAGTGGCATCGCCAGCGGCGCATCGACCGGGAGCTGCAGCGCGGCCGCTGGGCCGACGCGCTGCTCGGCGACCTGCTGCAGCTCACCGGCGAGGCCCTGCCCGTGTGGGGGCGGCAGATCGACAGCTCGGTGCAGCAGTCCGAGGCCGCCATCCAGTCGCTGGCCCTGAAGTTCGCCGAGATCAAGCAGCGCCTGCAGGCGGCGCTGGCCCTCTCGGCGCATGCCTCGGGCAGCGGTGAGACGACTGCGGTCTTTGCCGCCGCCCAGCAGGAGCTGCGCCAGATGGCGGCCGGGCTGCAGCAGGCCGTGCAGGAGAAGGAGAGCATGTTCGCGGACATCCGCAGCATGGGCAGCATCACCGTGGAGCTGCGCGAGATGGCCGAGTCCGTCGGCGCCATTGCGCACCAGACCAATCTGCTGGCCATCAACGCGGCCATCGAGGCGGCGCGCGCCGGCGAGCAGGGGCGGGGCTTCGCCGTGGTGGCCCAGGAGGTGCGCCGCCTGTCGGGCCAGTCGGCGGAAACCGGGCGGCAGATCAGCGTCAAGGTCGACACCGTGGGTCAGGCCATCCAGGGCATCGTGCAGGCGGCCGACCGTTTCGCCAGCAGCGACATCGCGCTGATGCAGCAGTCCGAACAGACGGTCGAGCGCGTGCTCGACCGTCTGCGCGAGGCCGTGGGTGCGCTCGAGCACAGCGGTGATCGGCTGCAGCAGGAGGCCGCGCTGATCGACGCCGACGTCAGCCAGGTGATGGTCGAGCTGCAGTTCCAGGACCGCACCAGCCAGATCCTGCGTCATGTCGAAGGCGATCTGAAGCGCCTGGACGGCGATCTCAGGGCGCGCGACGGCAGCGCGGGCGCCCGCCTCGACGTCGAGGACTGGATGGCCGTCTCGCGCCAGTCCTACACGATGCAGGACCAGCTGGACAACCATGCCAGCAGCGCCGGCGGCGGCGCGGCGCCGGCGACGACCGAGATCACATTCTTCTGAAGCAGCAGGCAGGGATAGAGCAATGGCAAAGACAGTGATGGTGGTGGACGACTCCAGCAGCGTTCGGCTGGTCGTCGGCATGGCGCTCAAGGGCGCGGGCTACGAGGTGGTCGAGGCCTGCGACGGCGCCGACGCGCTGCGCAAGCTCGATGGCCGCAAGATCCACCTTGTCATCAGCGACGTGAACATGCCGAACATGGACGGGCTGACGCTGCTCAAGCACATCAAGAGCCTGCCCGCCTACAAGTTCACGCCGGTGATCATCCTGACCACCGAGACCGATGCGGCCAAGAAGCAGACCGGCCAGCTCGGCGGCGCCAAGGCCTGGGTGGTCAAGCCCTTCAAGCCCGAGCAGCTGCTCGCGGCGGTGGCCAAGCTGATCCTGCCCTGAGGAGCGCCGCGATGGAACTCACGCGCGAGGCCATCGGCGGTGGCCACACCCGTCTGCGCCTGCAGGGCGACTGCAATATCTACAGCGCCGGCGAGCTCAAGGCCGCCCTGCTGCGGGCGCTGCGCGAGCCGCAGCCCGCGCTGGAGCTGGACCTGGCGGGTGTCACCGAGATCGACACCGCCGGCCTGCAGGTGCTGATGGCGGCCAAGAACTTCGCGCGCGCCGGCGGCCAGCAGCTGCAGTTCGCCAGCCACAGCGCCCCGGTGCTGGAGCTGATCGAGATCTACGACCTGGCCTCCTGGCTGGGCGACCCCCTGATCGTGCCGGCCGCCGCCTCCCAGCCGGCGGCCAACTGAAGCGAGGCCGGGCCATGGACCTGAACGACGCCATCGCGACCTTCGTCGCCGAAAGCCGCGGCCTGCTGGCCGATATGGAAGCGGCGCTGATGAACCTGGAGCACGAGCCCGGCGACGCCGAGTCCGTGAACGCGGTGTTCCGGGCCGCGCACACCATCAAGGGGGCCGCCGGCCTGTTCGGCCTGGATGCCATCGTCGGCTTCACCCACCATCTCGAGACCCTGCTGGTCCATGTGCGCGAGGGCAGCGTGGCGCTGGACGGGGCCCTGGTCAGCCTGCTGCTGCGCGGCGGCGACCACATCAGCCACCTGATCGACGCGCTGGAGGACGGCACACCGCAGGATGCCGCCCTGGAGGCCCGCGGCCGCGAGCTGATCCAGCAGCTGCAGGCCGCCGACGGGCATGCCGCCGCCCCGGCGGCCGGCGGTTCTCTGCAGGCCACCGGCGTGCCCCTGGCCGAGCCGGCCGGCGGCGCCAGGGTCGCCGGCCAGGAGCTCTGGCACCTGTCGCTGCGCTTCGCGCCGGGTGTGCTGCAGGAGGGCTTCGATCCGGCCTCCTTCATCCACCATCTGCGCACGCTGGGCCGCATCGCCCAGCTCAGCACCATCACGCAGAAGCTGCCGGCGCTGGACGAGCTGGACCCCGAGCTCTGCTACCTGGGCTTCGAGATCCGCCTGGAGAGCCAGGCCACCAAGGCCGAGATCGAGGGCGTGTTCGAGTTCGTGCAGCAGGATTGCGAACTGCGCATCCTGCCGCCGGACAGTCGCGTCGAAGACTACCTGCGCCTGATCGACGAGCTGCCCGCCGACCGCCTGCGCCTGGGCGAGATCCTCGTCGCCTGCGGCGCGCTGACCGAGCACGAGCTGCAGCGCGCACTGCAGGATCAGCAGGCCGGCGCGCACCATCCGCTGGGCGAGATCCTCGTCGAGGAGCGCGCGGTGCAGCCGGAGCTGGTGCAGGGGGCCATCCACCGCCAGAGCGAGCAGCGCCAGCGTCAGGCCCAGGAGGCCCGGCTGATCCGCGTGCAGTCCGACAAGCTGGACGCGCTGATCGACCGCGTGGCCGAGCTCATCATCGCCAGCTCCTCGGTGGGCGTGCTGGCGCTGCGCAACCAGGACCGCACGCTGCGCGAGGCGGTGTCGCAGATGTCGCGCCTGACCGAGGATGTGCGCGACGGCGCGATGCGCCTGCGCATGGTCGAGATCGGCGAGACCTTCGCGCGCTTTCGCCGCCTGGTGCGGGATGTCTCCAAGGAGCTGGGCAAGGACATCGAGCTGCATGTGAGCGGCGGCGATACCGAGCTGGACAAGTCGCTGGTGGACCGCATCGGCGATCCGCTGACGCATCTGGTGCGCAATGCCATCGACCATGGCATCGAGCCGGTCGAGCAGCGCCTGGCGCGCGGCAAGCCCGCGGCCGGCCGGCTGGACCTGCGCGCCTTCCACGAGGCCGGCGCCATCGTCGTCGAGGTGGCCGACGATGGCGGCGGCCTGAGTCGCGAGCGCATCCTGGCCAAGGCCCTGCGCAGCGGCCTGGTCGAGCCCGGCGTCGAGCTGGCGGACGAGCAGGTCTGGGCGCTGATCTTCGAGCCGGGTTTCTCGACCGCCGAGCAGGTGAGCAACCTCTCGGGGCGCGGCGTCGGCATGGACGTGGTCAAGCGCAGCATCGAGGCGCTGCGCGGCACGGTCGAGATCAGCAGCCGCGAAGGCGTCGGTGCGGTGTTCCGCATCCGCCTGCCGCTGACCCTGGCCATCATCGACGGCTTCCTGATGGCGGTCGGCGACTCGCATTACGTGGTGCCGCTGGACGCGGTGCTGGAATGCGTGCAGCTGCCGGCCAGTGCCCAGGGCTATCTGGACCTGCGCGGCGAGGTGCTGCCGCTGCTGCGCCTGCGCCGCCACTTCGACCTGCCCGAGCGCAGCGTGCGGCGCGAGAACGTCGTCGTCGTGCGGCAGGGCAGCCGCAAGGCCGGGCTGGTCGTGGACCAGCTCAAGGGCGAGTTCCAGGCCGTCATCAAGCCCCTGGGCCCGCTGATGGACGGGCTGCCCGGCATCTCGGGCTCGACGATTCTCGGCACCGGGGAGGTGGCGCTGATGCTCGACTTCCCCGCATTGATCAACCAGGCGTCAAGCAAGGCAGTCGCCCTGCCCGGCGCAGCGACCGCAACCCTTTGAATCTGGGAACTTCACCACCATGCTGAACAACTACCGAATCGGCCTGCGCATGGGCCTGGGCTTTGCCCTCGTCATCGGCCTGCTGCTGGCGACGCTGGCGCTGTCCGTGAGCAAGATGGGCTCCATCAACGAGGACATGCAGCTGATCGTGGGCCGGCGCTTCCCCAACGTCGTGGTCTCCAACGACCTGATCGACCAGCTCAACAGCGCCACGCTGTCGATGCGCAACATCGTGCTGACCAAGGACCCGGCCGTGACCAAGGCCGAGCTGGAGAAGATCGCCAAGATCCGCAGCAATTTCACCGAGCTGCTGAACCGTCTGGAGAAGGGCATCTACACGGAAAACGGCAAGGTGCTGCTGGCTCGCATCAAGGAGAAGCGGGCCGCCTTCGGCAAGGGCCTGGTCGACTACCTGGGTCTGGTCGAGGCCGGCAAGCTGGACCAGGCCACGGCCCTGATGATGGGCGAGATGCGCAGCACGCAGGCCGAGTACATGACGGCGGTGACCGACATGATCAAGTTCCAGACCGAGCTGATCGAGCATGCCGGCACCGAGGCCGATGCGCAGTTCCAGAATACCCAGAAGCTGATGATCGGCCTGGCCCTGGGCGCCAGTGCGCTGGCCTTCCTGGTCGCCTTCTTCGTGACCCGCAGCGTGACCCATCCGATCTCCGAGGCCACGCAGGCCGCACGCCTGCTGGCCCAGGGTGACCTGAGCGCCCATATCCAGGTGCGCGGCAAGGACGAGGTGGGCCAGCTGCTGGCCGCGATGCAGGCCATGGTGGCCAAGCTCTCGCAGATCATCGGCGAGGTGCGCGGCGCCTCGGACAGCCTGTCCAGCGCTTCCGAGCAGGTCTCGTCGACCGCGCAGTCGCTGTCGCAGGGCGCCACCGAGCAGGCCGCCGGCGTCGAGGAGATGTCGGCCACCATCGAGCAGGCCAGCGCCTCGATCCAGCAGAACTCCGAGAACGCCCGCGTCACCGACGGCATGGCTGCGCAGTCGGCCAAGGACGCCGGCGAGGGCGGCGAGGCGGTCAAGCTGACCGTGCAGGCGATGAAGAGCATCGCCGGCAAGATCGGCATCATCGACGACATCGCCTACCAGACCAATCTGCTGGCGCTGAACGCTGCCATCGAGGCCGCCCGTGCCGGCGAGCACGGCAAGGGCTTCGCGGTCGTGGCCGACGAGGTGCGCAAGCTGGCCGAGCGCAGCCAGGAGGCCGCGCAGGAGATCGGCGAGCTGGCCAGCAACTCGGTCGAGCAGGCCGAGCGCGCCGGCAAGCTGCTGGAAGACATGGTGCCCTCGATCCGCAAGACCTCGGACCTGGTGAAGGAGATCGCCGCTGCCAGCGAGGAGCAGAGCACCGGCATCAGCCAGATCAACACCGCGGTGAACCAGCTCAACCAGACCACCCAGCAGAGCGCCTCGGCCAGCGAGGAGCTGGCCGCCACCGCCGAGGAGATGAGCGCGCAGGCGGAGCAGCTGCAGCAGCTGATGGCCTTCTTCAAGCTGGAACTCGCCGAGAGCGGCGCGGCAACGCCGCCGGCCGCCAAGGCGCCCGCCAAGGTCGCGACCAGCGCCGCGCCGCGCCGCCAGCTGGTGGCCAGCGCCGCGCCCGGCAGCGATTTCGTGCGCTTCTGAGCGGAGGTGCAGACCATGAGCAGCGATGCCTTGGCGCCCCGCGGCGCCGCAGCCCCGGCCGGCGCCGGTGGCTCGCACAAATACCTCAGCTTCACGCTCAGGGGCGAGGTCTATGCGATGGCCATCGAGCAGGTCAAGGAGATCATCGAATTCGGCCAGATCACGACGGTGCCGATGATGCCGGCCTATATGCGCGGCGTGATCAATCTGCGCGGCGCGGTGGTGCCGGTGGTGGACCTGTCGCGCCGCTTCGGCGGCGAGGCCAGCGTGGTGGGGCGGCGCACCTGCGTCGTCATCCTCGAGCTGAGCCAGCCGGACGCGAGCCGCCAGGTCATCGGCGTCATCGTCGACGCGGTGAACGCGGTGCTGGACATTGCGCCCGACGCCATCGAACCGCCGCCCAGCTTCGGCACCAGCGTGCGGCCGGATTTCGTGCGCGGCATGGGCAAGGTCAAGGACCGCTTCGTCGTCATCCTGGACGTGCAGCGCACGCTGTCGCTCGACGAGCTCAACGCCCTGCGCGAGCTGCCGTCGGCGGCCGAGGGGAGTCTTGCCGCATGACGGTCGCAGCGCCGCTGCGCACGGCAGCCGCTCCCGGGCTGGTGCTGCGCGAAGCCGAGTTCAGGCAGTTCCAGCACTGGATCTACCAGGTCGCCGGCATCGCGATGGGGCCGGCGAAGCAGGCCCTGGTGGCCGGGCGCCTGGCCCGCCGGGTCCAGGAGCGCGGCCAGGCCAGCTTCGAGGCCTATTTCCAGCTGCTGCAGCGCGACGCGCAGGAGCATCAGACGGCCATCGACCTGCTGACCACCAACGAGACCCACTTCTTCCGCGAGCCCCGGCATTTCGAGCTGCTGCGCGACGTGGTGCTGCCTGAGCTGCCCGACGGCCGGCCTCTGCGCATCTGGAGCGCGGCCTCGTCGACCGGACAGGAGCCCTACAGCCTGGCCATGTTGCTGGCCCACCAGCTCGGCGATGCGCCCTGGGAGATCTTCGCCTCGGACATCTGCACGCGGGCACTCGAGCGCGCCCGCGCCGCGCTCTACGACATGGCCTTGGCGCGCGAGATCCCCGAGACCTTGCTGCGCGCCTACTGCCTCAAGGGCGTCGGGGCGCACAGCGGCCGCTTCCTGATCGCACCCGAGCTGGCGCGGCGCGTGCGCTTCGCGCAGGTCAACCTGAACGAAGGCCTGCCCGACATCGGCGCCGACTTCGACCTGATCTTCCTGCGCAACGTGATGATCTACTTCGACGAGCGCACCAAGCGCGCGGTCGTCGAGCGCCTGCTGCACAAGCTGCGCCCCGGCGGCTGGTTCATCGTGGGGCATTCCGAGACCCTGCACGGCCTGAACGCCCAGCTGCAGCCCCACGCGCCCTCGGTCTACCGGAAGCGCGCGTGACGCCGCCGCCGCGCAACGGCCCTCACGATCACGGCGTGCTGCCGGGGCAGATCTGGTTCGGCCGCGCGCCGGCGCGGGCCAGCACCCTGCTGGGCTCCTGCGTGGCCATCACGCTCTGGCATCCGCTCCGCAAGCGGGGCGGCATGTGCCATTACATGCTGCCCGAGCGTCCCCCCACGCAAAGCCGCGCCGGCCCGGGGCTGGATGGCCGCTACGGCGACGAGGCCCTGCAGCTGCTGCTGCAGGCGGCCGAGCGTGCCGGCTGCCCGCCGTCGGAATGCGAGTTCAAGCTGTTTGGCGGCGGTCGCATGTTTGGCGGCGAGGCCGGCGAGTCCGGCCCCAGCCTGAAGGTCAACGAGCGCAATGTCGAGCAGGCCCTGTGGCTGGCACAGCGGCATGGCCTCAAGGTCACGGCCCAGCACCTGGGCGGCGAGGGCCACCGGCAGATTCACCTCGACCTGGACAGCGGCGACGTCTGGATGCGTTTCAAGCCGCTGGAAGAGCAGGGAGCCTCCGCATGAAGCGCATACGCGCCATGGTGGTGGACGACTCGGCCACCGTCCGCAAGGTCCTGACCCAGGTGCTGTCCGCCGCGCCCGACATCGAGGTCATCGCCACCGCGGCCGATCCGCTGTTCGCGCTCGACAAGATGAAGCGTGACTGGCCGGATGTGCTGGTGCTGGACATCGAGATGCCGCGCATGGACGGCCTGACCTTTCTGCGCCGCATCATGGTGGAGCGGCCCACGCCGGTGGTGATCTGCTCCTCGCTGACCGAGGCCGGCGCGCAGACCACCCTGGCCGCGATGGCGGCCGGCGCGGCCGGCATCGTCACCAAGCCGCGTGCCGAAGTCGGGCAGTTTCTCGCCGAGGCCTCGGACGACATCGTCTCGGCGGTGCGCGCCGCCGCGCGTGCCAACGCGGCGCGGCTGCGGCCGGCCGCCGCGGTGCGCCGGCCGGTGCCGCTGCAGCCCCAGGCCGCGCCGGCCGTGCTGTCGCGCACCACCGATCGGGTGGTGGCGATCGGCACGTCCACCGGCGGCACGCAGGCTCTGGAAGCCATCCTGACCCAGCTGCCGCCCACGCTGCCGGGCATCGTCATCGTGCAGCACATGCCGGAAAAATTCACCGCCGCCTTCGCGGCGCGGCTGAACAGCATCTGCGCGCTGGAGGTGCGCGAGGCTGCGCCCGGCGACCGCGTGCTGCCCGGGCTGGCCCTGATCGCGCCGGGCCGACAGCACATGCAGCTGCGGCGCAGCGGCGCGCAGTACCACGTGGATGTGGCGCCCGGCCCGCCGGTGAACCGCCACTGCCCCAGCGTGGACGTGCTGTTCCGCTCGGTCGCGGCGATCGCCGGGCGCAATGCGCTGGGCATCCTCCTCACCGGCATGGGCGACGACGGGGCCCGCGGCCTGCTGCAGATGCGCGAGGCGCAGGCCGACACCATCGCGCAGGACGAGGCCTCCTGCGTGGTCTATGGCATGCCCCGGGAGGCCGTGCGCCTGGGCGCCGCGTCCCGGGTCCTGGCGCTGGATGCCATGGCCGGGGCGATGGTCGAATTCGCCCGGCGCAGCTGAGCAGGACTAGCTCCGCTTCGGCCGCCGCGGGCTCAGACCGACAGGGTGATGGACGCGAGGTCGAGATGGTGCATCAGCTCGCGCGTCAGCAACAGGCTGGCGACGAAGTCGGGTCCCTGCGGCAGCCCCTCGGAGGAGGCCGGCCGCCCCAGCGCCACGGCAGCCTGCCGGGAGAACAGCTGCTCCACGGCCTCCCGGTCGAGCCGGCCCGGGCCGGCAAGGCCGGCCGCCCGCGCGAGCAGGGCCAGACGAGGGCTGCGGCTGTGCACGCTGCGGCGATGCAGGCTGCGGGGCGCATGGGCCAGCTCGTCCTCGATCCCGGCGATGGCAGCCTCCATCGCGTAAGCCGGCGAGTGGCCACCTGTCAGGTATTGCCGAACGATCTGCTCGACGCCCGGCGCAACGCGCAGGCCCGCGGCATTGCCGTCGGCCTCGCCGAGGCGGGTGTCCTGCTCGTCCAGCCACAGTTCGAGAGGCTCGCTCGGGACCTCGGGCGCGAGCAGGCGCCGCGTCCAGGCCAGGAAATCCGCGGCCATGGCCTCGCCGAGGGCATGGCCGCCCGGGTAGAGCTTCAGCTCATGGGGCACGGCGAGCCGGTCCAGCCAGGCATGGGCGCGCTCCGCCCAGCTCACCGGCAGCTTGTCATCCTGGCGTCCATGCGCGATCAGGGCGTGCAGCCCCTGCAGGCGTTCGGGGGGCGCGATGACCGGCTCCAGCTCCGGCAGGATGCGGCCCGCCAGCATGGCGAAGCCCGCGACGGATTCCGGTGCCGACAGCCCCACGCTGGCGCTGAGGATGCCGCCCTGGCTGAACCCGGCCACGAGGGTGCGCGCCGGTGCGATGCCGTGGCGGTCCTGCAACTGGCCGACGAGCTCGATCAGCGCAGCGCGGCTCTGCTCGGCCTCGTCGGCCGCGATCTGCGGGCCGGCGGCGGTAAAGGCCACGCGGAACCAAGCGTAGGCACCAGGCGCCAGGGTCAGGCGTCCGCGCGCCAGCACGACCAGGGTGTCCGCGGGCGCCGCCGCAGCCAGGGTGGCGAGATGGGCCTCGTTGCCACCGACCCCGTGCAGCAGCAGGAGCAGGGCGTTGGGCCGCTCGGGGCGCGGCTCGCAGAGGCGGTAGTCGAGGGCGCTGACCGGCTCGGTGATGAGGGACGACAAGTGTTTCATGGCAGGCCCGTGGCGTGGGTTCAGTGGAGCTGGCCGTCGAGGCC
>Ga0255338_1005040_pt1 | contig 12679 bp, 13 predicted proteins | sample MeOH1_35cm_T4_19_FD_203715 | JGI IMG/M metagenome (GOLD analysis project Ga0255338, IMG submission 203715) | Sandy soil microbial communities from University of British Columbia, Vancouver, Canada - MeOH1_35cm_T4_195 | ecosystem: Engineered > Artificial ecosystem > Sand microcosm > Unclassified ...
CTGGACCGGATCTTCCGCGAAGCGGGGTTCACGTGGGGCGAAGCAGGATGCTCCATGTGCGTCGGCATGAACGGCGACATCGTGCCGCCGGGCCAGCGCTGCGCCTCGACGTCGAACCGCAATTTCCGCGGGCGGCAGGGCAAAGAAAGCCGCACGCACCTCGTGAGCCCGGAGATGGCTGCGGCTGCCGCACTGGCCGGCCGCGTGACCGACATCCGCGAGCTGCCGGAGACCTAGATGGACAAGTTCACGACGCTCACGGCCATCGCTGCGCCGATCGACATCGACAACGTCGACAACGACCAGGTGTTCCCGGCGCGCTTCATGCGCCGCTCCCGCCGCGACAGCGGTTATGGCCGGTACCTGTTCCACGATCTGCGCTTCGAGGAAGACGGCAGCGAAAAGCCCGGCTTCGTGCTGAATCATCCGGTGTTCCGGCGCGCGAAGATCATCGTCGCCGCGCACAATTACTCCTGCGGCTCGTCGCGGCTGGGCGCGATCTACACCCATTACGACTACGGCATCCGTGCCGTCATCGCGACGAGCTTCGGCGACGTTTTCTACAACAACTGCTTCAAGCACGGCATGCTGCCCGTGCGCCTGCCCGCGGAGACGACCGCGGCACTTCGTCGTCAGCTCCATGCGCGGCCGGGCGCCGAGCTCACCGTCGACCTGGAAACGCAGACTGTCACCGATACCGCAGGCAACCGCCACGAGTTCGCCGTCGATCCGTTCGGCAAGCGGTGCCTGCTGCAGGGGTTGAGCGACATCGCGCTCACGCTGCAGCGCGAGGCCCAGATACGCGCATTCGAAGAACGGTATCGGCGCGCCTTCAGCTGGCTGCCGTTGCGACACCACGAGGAGCAGGAAGAATGAAGCGATTCATGGGGTGCTGTGCGCTGGCGGCGATGCTCGCCGCGCCACAGATGACGACGGCTCAAGCGTATCCCGCCAGACCGGTGCGTCTCATCACGCCCACCGGCGCCGGCGGTTCGCTCGACACGATGGCGCGCATGGTGGCGCAGAAGCTCACCGAAGCGTGGGGACAGCAGGTGATCGTCGACAATCGCCCGGGAAGCGGCGGCATGCTGGGCGCCGGGGCTGCAGCGAAATCCGCGCCGGACGGCTACACGCTGCTGCTCGCCTCCAACGGCAATCTCGCCACCACGCAGGCGTTGTACAAGAACGTGCCCTACGACCCCGTTGCGGATTTCGCGCCGATCTCTCTCGTCGCGTCCAATCCGTACGTGCTGGTGGCGCATCCATCGCTGCCGGCGAAAAACGTGCGCGAGCTGGTGCGGCTCGCGAAGGGCCAGCCCGGCGCGATCAACGTCGCCTCCTCCGGCAACGGCTCGACGCCTCACCTTGCGCTGGAGCTGCTCAACTCGATGGCCGGCATCAAGCTCGTGCACGTGCCGTACAAGACTTCGCCGGCCGGGCTCACGAGCGTGGTGAGCGGCGAGACGTCGCTCATGTTCGTCGGCGTCGTCGCCGCGTTGCCGTTCGTGAAGACCTCGCGGCTGCGTCCGCTCGCCGTCGCAGCCGATCGGAGGCTGGCCGTGCTGCCCGAGTTGCCGACCATCGCCGCGAGCGGCGTGCCGGGTTACGAGGCGAGCAACTGGGCGGGCCTGCTCGCGCCTGCGGGAACGCCGCAAGCCATCATCACGCAGACACACAGGGATACGGTCAAGGTGCTGCAGACGCCCGAGTTGCGCGAGCACTTTAGCAATCAGGGGCTGGAGGTGGTCGGCAGCAGCCCGGGCGAGTTCGGGGCGTTCATCAAAAGCGAAATCGTGAAGTGGACCAAGGTGATCCGCGAGTCCGGGGCCAGGGTGCAGTGACGGGCGCTATCGCGGTGACGTGCGGCTGCATCGGTGACGTCCGCCTTGCGGGTGACGGTGCGCTGCACTGATTGTCGTCACTCGCCGGTCGTCACCTGCCTTCAAGTCACGACCTGTCTCGCAAGCGCGGAGCGGCTGCCGGCCCAGGCGGGCTTGGAGAAGAACTTGCTGATCGGCTGCGCGGACACCGCGTCCTGCAGGTGTTGCCTTACGAGCGCGTAGCCGGCAGCGCATTGTCTTTCACGCACCGATTCGGACAGCGTCACGAGATCTTCCCGCGGCTGGGTGCGCAGGAACGCGAGCTGATGATCGCGCATGGGATCGAGCGCGATCACCCGGCCGGCCGCCTGCTCTTCGCCGTCCGTGTGCCCGCGGGCAAGCGTCGCCATGTCGACCGACGCATTCCACGCATACCACTTGGCGCACAACGCGATGGGGTACACCTGCAGCGCTTCCGGGATGTCGGTCGGATGCAGCACGCACGCCTCGCCCCACAAAAACGCGAAATGCAGCAAGTCACACTGCGAATGCTGGCGCACGCGCAGCTCGGCGATACGATCCGAGATGCCGGCGAGCCGCGGCCGCTGCTGCTCGAGCCAGACGACGAGCGCCCGCGGCAGGAGATCGACGCGTAGGTTGAGCTCCAGCGTATCGTCGTCCGCGGATATCGCCAGGCGGTCTCTCGCCGTCGGCCGCACCTCCAGCATTGCCTGCCGCGCGTAGGCGATGCTGTACGCATAGCGTGCACGATCCACGCGCTTGCGCTTGAATTCGGGATTGTGCCGCTTGCTGATGGATTGCAAGCCCGAGGCAGTGAGCGCCTTCTCGATGGCGGCGGCGGCAAGCGCATCGCCTTCGGTCACGCCGCCGAGGCGCGTTTGCGCCACGCGGCAGTGATGCTCGTAACGCGCCTGCACACAAGCCAGCGTCTCGTCTTCGTCGCACAGACTGGGCTCGCCGCAGATGGCGGTGGTTTCGAGGACGTGCCACGACTCATGGCCATACATGACGGCAAGCGCCTCACGGCATTCGTCGGTCGTCCGGTAGGGATAGTAGAGGCGGAGTACGCGCACGATACGCTCGAGAGCGCCGCTCGAGCACGGCGTGAATGCGCCACTGTCCGCCGTAACGGACATCCCGTCAGCAACGTAGTCACGTTCCCCCATTCGAGCCTCCGCCTTATTGGTATTGTCATGCGGATCGTAAGCACTGGTCGCGTCGCGCTAGGCGGGGAATACGGGGGATTTTGAGCCGCAATTCAGAGAATAGCGGACCCGGGGGCTCCTCCATCGAGGAGGCCGTCTCTTCCAGCGACGAGGCCTGCTGCTCCGTGCGTTGCGACAGGTCCGCGTTGCCCGAGGAAATCTCGCTCGACGCCGTCGTTATTATCGTCTCCGTCGACGCCTTGATCTGACGCACCGTCGCGGCAAGCTGCTGCATCGTCTTCATCGCCTCGAGCAGGCTGCCCGAGGCGCCCGACGTCGCTTTCACGTCCACCGTAAGATCGCCGTCGGCGATGCGGCGCGCCACTGCCGCCGCATACTCCGGCTCGCCGCCCGGTTGCTGCAGCAGCGAGCGCGTGATGAGGAATGCCACGGCAACGCCGGTCTGCAGCACCAGCACGCTCGCAACCCGCACCAGCACCGGCACGCTGTGCTTGCTGGTTTGGATAAAGACGACTATCGATACTGCGCTAACGGCAGCGGCGGGCCGGTTATGAGGGGCGCTTCGAGCAAAATTTCCCGCTGGAGCTCGTTCAGGGTCGGCGCAGGCGCCGAGGCCATCGGCCCGCGCGTCTTTCGCGTCGCCCGCTTCATGTTGTGGATACGATGTCGTTAAAGCAGGGGGTCACGGGCCCCGGGCGAAGCATTTTGCCCGGTGTGACGTGTTTCTCTTGAATGCCGGGAATATGTCCGACAGCGCGCCGGGCGGCTGGTTGATAATGACGTTCGCATGATGACAAACACGGGTAGCAGGTATGGGAGGGATTATGCCGCCGGATCATGACATCAACGGGGAACGGCTCCGAACTACGCGGCTCGCACAGTCGCGGACGCTGCATCAGGTCGGCCACGACCTGACGCTGTCGACCAATCAGATACTGGAACTGGAAGACGGCGGCATGCGCTGCTTCTACAACCGGCATTACAAACTGTTGTGCGCGCGCCGCTACGCGCAGCTGCTCGGCCTGGCGGTGGAAGAGGTCATTGCGACCGATACGCCGAAGTCTCCCGAGCACAGTCCGGCGCCGAAGGTCGAGCCTTCGAAAGCCCCCGACGACGAAGCCGCACCTGCGACTGCGAAGAAAGAAGAGACGCCGACGCACGCAGCGAGGTCTGCACGGAAGATCGCCGCGCGAAGCGCATTGGTGGCGGCGTTGGCCGCGATCGTGGGCGCTGCGGCGTACATGGGCACGGAATCCCTTCCCGCTCCGTCCGCCGATATGCCCGTTGCACGCACGACCATGCCCATGGTCGACGCGTCGCCCGCACAGGCGAAGAAAGAGGCTATCGCCGCGCAGGAATCGCCCGCTGGCGCCGTGACGCCCATAGCCTCGGTAAACCTCGTGGCCGAAACCAACCTTTCCGTACCGGCGCTCGTCTCCGAGCCGCCTCCGGCACCGCAGGCAGTCCCGGCAAACAAGAGCGCCGACTGCCCGGATGTGCCGCAGCCGGCCGTCGAATGGCAGACCGCCTATCCGAGAAAGCCGGGCAGCAGGGTGTACGTGACCGCCACGTCGGCGATCGTGTTGTGCATCTTCGACGCGAGGCATCGGGTGCAGGTCGCGCACCTGCGCACGGCGCAAACCAAGTCCTTCGCAGGTACGCCGCCTTTCGTCATCGCGGCCCGCGGCGGCGAGTTGTCGGCACAGGCGATCTACTTCCAGGGCATGAGGGTGAGGGCGGGGAAGAGCGCGCAAGCCGTGAAGCTGGTGGAGCGGACGGCGGAATAGCAAAAAGCCTATCGCACCCGCGTAGACAATTCTGCACGCCCCGAGCAAGTCCGGCGCCCGAAACACGGCGTGCGCGATCGATGCGAAATCCACGCGCGGCTTCGTTGCGCACACCCTCCGCGTCCAGTAGGATGCTTCCGCCACACCACAGGAAGAACACCATGGGGGAAGCATGAACCGCCAAGGAGGGCGTCATGGCTTATCACCTGGAAGGACGTCTGCTGGAGGTTTGCAACTGCCGCGTGCTTTGCCCCTGCTGGATCGGCGAAGACCCCGATTTCGGAACGTGTGACACCATCGTCTCCTGGCGCTTCGACAGCGGAAAAATCGAAGGTGTCGACGTTGCCGGAACGACCATCGCCGCCGTCGCCCATATCCCGGGCAACATACTCGAGGGCAACTGGCGGGTCGCGATCTATATCGACGACAAGACGACGCCGGCGCAACAGGAAGCCATACTCAAGGTCTACACCGGGCAGCTGGGCGGCCCCGTCGCCGATCTCGTAAAACTCATCGGGGAAGTGGTTTCGGTCGAACGCGTACCTATCACGTTCACTGTCGAGGGCGGCAAGGGATATCTCGAGGTGGGGGACATCGGATATGCCGAGCTCGAGCCGTATGCGGGCCCCAGCGGCGCCCCGACGACGCTCTCCGACACCATCTTCTCGACCGTGCCCGGAGCGCCGGTGTTCGTCGGCAAGGCATTGAGCTACAGATCCCGCAACCAGAAGCTCGGCATCGACGTCAACATCAAGGGCCACAACGCGCTGCAGAGCACTTTCATGTTCGATGCCTGATGGGACGCGGAGCGTTGCGCCGCGACACAACGGCCGGGCGGCGCAGCGCTCCACTGTACGTTCCATCGACCCGTTCCATCGACCGCTGCGCATGCCCGCTGCCGCCCGCCCGCTCGCACACGCCGACATCCGGCGCGGTGCCTTTCGCGCGCTCTTTGCAGCGCTGTGCGGCGCTTCATGGATCGCGTTGTGGCTCTGGTCGGCGAGCCCGTACGCGCGTTATCTCGAGCATGGCGGGTGGGCGGATGACGCCGGGCTCGCCATCGTGTGCCGGGCGCTGCCGGCGGCCGGCCTGTGGTTGCCGGCCCTGCTTTACGTGGGCGGCTGGATTCTGATGATCGCGGCCATGATGCTGCCCACAACGTTCCCGGTGCTCGAGATAGTGCGCCGCGTGTCAGCCGGACGGCCGAACGCGAGCCGCCTGCTGCTCCTGCTCACGCTCGGCTACCTCTGCGCGTGGCTCGCCTTCGGTATCGCCGCGCACGTTGGCGACATGCTGGTCCATCTGGCGGCGAACAAGGTGCCGTCGCTTGCCATGAACGGCTGGGTTATCGGCGCGGCGGTGCTGTACGCGGCCGGGCTGTTTCAGCTGAGCGCGCTCAAATACCGTTGCCTGGAGCAATGCCGCACGCCGATGGGATTCGTCATCCAGCGATGGCACGGCAAGACGCCCGCGCGCGACGCGCTGAAGATAGGCTGGGATCACGGTCTGTTCTGCGTCGGCTGCTGCTGGGCCCTGATGCTGCTGATGTTCGCCGTCGGCACGGCGAGCATAGGCTGGATGATGGTGCTTGCGTGCATCATGGCGGCGGAAAAGAATCTGCCCGGCGGCCGGCGTCTGCGCACCCCGCTCGCAGCAGTGCTGCTCGCGGGCGGCACGATCATCGTGCTGCTCCACCTCCCTCAGAGCGCTGCGTGAGCCCGGGGCGAAACGAGACATTCGACGATAGCGCGCGCTTTGCGTCCTCAAGCCCCGCACGAAGGCGCCGCAGCGGAACCGGCAGCCAGACCCGATGCCTGGATACTGCCCGTCATCGTGCTCTCGCAGTTCGCCGGCACGTCGCTATGGTTCGTCGGCAATGCCGTGCTCGGCGATCTCCAGCGGCAATGGGAGCTCGCGAGCGGCGCGCTGGGCCATATGACCTCCGCAGTGCAGTTGGGCTTCATCGTCGGCACGCTCACGTTCGCTTTTTTCTCGATCTCCGACCGATATTCGCCCCGCCGCGTATTCTTTCTGTGCTCGCTCCTCGGCGCCGCTGCCAATCTCGCGATCTACTGGCTGCCTCATGATTTAGCCGCCTTGCTCGCATCGCGCTTGCTCACCGGATTGTTCCTTGCCGGCATTTATCCGGTCGGCATGAAGATAGCGGCGAGCTGGTATCAGCGCGATCTCGGCAACGCGATCGGCTGGCTCGTCGGCGCGCTCGTGGTAGGCACCGCCTTCCCTCACGTGCTGCGCGCGCTGGGCCGGACGCTGCCCTGGGAATCCGTGACGTGGGCCGTGTCCGGCATTGCGGTTCTGGGCGGCGTGCTGGTATTGCTGCTGGTGCCCGACGGCCCATACCTCGCCCGGCGCACGAAGTTCGATGCGAGGGCCCTTGCGGTCATCTTCCGGTCGCCATCGTTCCGCGCGTCCGCGTTCGGTTACTTCGGGCACATGTGGGAGCTTTATGCGTTCTGGGCTTTCGTCCCGGTGGTGCTGGCGGCCCATCCGGGCGTTGCGCAAACGCACGACATCTCATTGTGGGCGTTCTGGACTATTGCGGCGGGCAGCATCGGTTGCGTGGCCGGCGGGCTGCTCTCCATGCGCGCGGGTAGCGCACGGGTGGCCTATGCGCAACTCCTCGCTTCGGGGCTTTGCTGCGCAGCCTCACCGCTGCTCTTTCACGTCCCGGCACCGCTCTTTCTTGCGTTCATGGTGTTCTGGGGCGTCGTGGTGGTGGGCGACTCTCCGCAATTCTCGGCGTTGAACGCACGCAACGCGCCCAAGGAACTCGTCGGTTCGGCACTCACCATAGCGAACTGCATCGGTTTCGCGGTCACCATCCTCAGCATACAACTGCTCAACACCCTCGCCGCGCTCATGGACACCGCATACTTGTATCTGCCCCTGGTCGTGGGGCCCCTGTTTGGCCTGACGGCCATGAAGCGGCTGTTGCGCTAACCGGCGGCCGCTCGAGCGACTGCGCCGCCGCGCCCGTCCGTGCCTTCTTCACCCTCTTCACCCGATTCGCGCACGTGACGCGTCCGTACAGAGGCAGCCCTCCCTCGTTAGGAAGTGACGATTCTCGTCAACTCGAGTGCCATAAAGGTCCGAGGCAGTGTGCATTTTGTCTCCGAAATGGCCACCTGCCCTGCGCCTATTGCGTTGGCATGCCGCTTGCGAAGAAGGCGGACGAGGAATGACAAACAGATAGGAAGGGGGTCGAGCATGAAAATCGTCGTTTTCCGCTTAACGGAGGCAGATTCCGTCTGGTACGTGTGGCCGTGCACGACGCCGCACCTGTACCCGTTTCAATCGTCGACCGAGGCAGAGGCGTTTGCCAAGCAGCTGACGGAGAGCCAGCCGGGCGCCATCGCGCTCCATATGGAGCCCGCGATCGAGCAAGCGGCCGCCTTCGTATGAGCGTCGAGCAACACGGGTATCTGCTCACCAGGGTCGAGAACAACGGCCGCGGCAATCCCGATAACTTTATGGAGGCGCACGAAGAAGCAGAGTTGCGCTACCGGGCCGAGAAGTGCGGACTGTGCAACGACGAATTCGAGCGCGCGGTGTATGGCAACGGCATTCGGCTCGGAGGAACAAGCTCGCCAGGCGACGTCCTCTCCGTTAACCGAGCCGCTCAGCTCATCACCGCGAAGCGCCCGTCATCTTTCTTGCTCGCAAAGTGACGAGAAAAAGGTGATGACCGTAGTCGCGCTCTCCCATCACCTTCCCTCATCACCGTCTGCCACCACTTCTTTCATCACCTTTTGCGTCATCGCCACCGCGGCCGTCCCTACGCCACGGGATGCAATCCGTCCAGATACCCGGTCTTCGCACTCGCGATCGTCAACAGCTGTCCTCGCGCCTGCACGGGTGGCGCGACGAACGACACGTGACACCACTTTCCGTATTCGTGAATGATCTGATCGATCCGTATCCCCGCTGCATGTATCGCCCTGCACACCTGCAGCGGCGAGCCGAACTGCGGACAGAGTATGTCCGCGGCCAGCCCCTTCATATGGAAGCTGTTGCGCGCGCCGCCGACCGCCTCGTTGAGCGCCGGACAGCGGTAGCCGCTGTTGATGTGTATCGGCCGTCGACCGAGCGCAACGCGCACCTTCTCGAGCCCCGCCGCCAGCACGCGCAGATTCGCGACAATCTCCGGCGACGGCGTGTTGTCTATGCCCTTCCGCACCGCCGTCTCCGAAGCGATCAGCTCTTCCAGCGAGAAGTTTTTCGTCAACTGCATGTCCGCCTCCCAGCGTCCGGCTCATGATACCGCCCGACAGCGCGATTACCGCACGAGGTAAGGTCCGATTTTTCAGGGTGCGATCGTACCAGGAGGACAGGTGAGGGAAAAGGACGCTGGAAGGTGAGGTGATGGAGAAGGTGATGCGGAAGGTGACGGGCGGTTGTCACCGGTGACGGCCGCGCCGTCATTTTTGCTAACATCGCGCCGTCGGTAATGCAGCGGACGGGAAAACCAGTGTCGAACACCGGTCTGATACGCGCGGCCATGCGGGCGCTCGCCGCCGCGCTCGTGTGTCTGGTCGCGGCATGCGCGCCGATGCCGCAGCGCGCCGGCATTCCGACGGTCTGGCAGCCCTCGCCCAACTTCGATGTGCGCCGCCCGAACTTCGTCATCATCCACGCCACCGCGAGCAACACGGCGAACCGCGCCCTTCATGCGCTGACCGATCCGGCACGTCAGGTGAGCGCGCATTACCTCGTCGCCCGCGACGGCACGCTCTTCCAGCTCATCGACGAGCGCGCGCGGGCATGGCATGCAGGCTTGTCGGCCTGGGGCGCCGATACCGATCTCAATTCCGCGTCGCTCGGCATAGAGCTCGACAACGACGGAGCCGAGCCTTTTCCGGACGTGCAGATCGAGGCCCTGCTCGCGCTGCTCGACGATATCGCCACGCGTTACCGCATCCCGGCCGCCAACTATCTGGGCCACGGCGACATCGCGCCGCAGCGCAAAGTCGATCCCAGCGCCTACTTTCCCTGGAGAACGCTTGCCGCTCGCGGCTACGGCCTGTGGTGCGATCCGCCGTTGCCCGATGCACCGGCCGACATGGATACGATGCTGGCGCTGCAGGCTTACGGCTACGACGTGTCGAACCCTGACGCGGCCGTCCGCGCCTTCAAGCGGCATTTTCTTGCGGACGACATGACACTCGAATGGGATCCGCGTTCCCGCAGCACGCTGCACTGCCTGCTGCTGCAGAAGGGCGAAGCGGGCCGGTAGCGGCGTCGTGTACACTCGAGCATCGTTCGCGGCCGAGCACCCCCGCGACGCCACTTCACCAGCGCAAGGAATCCCGGTTTTGAACGAGGGCGCAGCACGCACCGTCCTGCTCATCAAGGCGATCGAAGACAGCGACTCCGGCGCAGAGCTGCTGCCCGAGGCGGATCGCCGCTGGGCTACGCGCGAAGCGGGCCCTCATCGCAACGAGGGCGTCGCGACGATGTCCGTATCCGGCCTCATGACCGAGGAAGGCGAATTCCTCCTGCGCCGGGCACAATTACTCTTGCCCCCGCTCGAGCAGAAGTTCCCCGCGATCGGACTTGCGCGCAATGCAGTCCTGTGGCGCGGCTGGATGTCGGTGGCGCTCGCCGTGGCGAGCTTCGTGCTCGGCATCGCGCTGAACGAGCTCGGCGCCGCACGCCGCATCAGCATCATCTCGTTTCCGCTGCTTGGCATGCTGCTCTGGAACTTCGCCGTTTACACGATGCTGCTCGCTGCGGCGGCACGCGGCCTCGCGAAGGAACAGCGCAAGGCGCGAGCGGGTCCGCTGGTTGATCTCTTGTCCGCTCTCGCGATGCGGGCCCCGCTGCCGCGCAGGCATGACGGCAACGCGAGCGCTTCCGCGCTCTACGCCGGGCTGAAAGCGTTCGTGACGCAATGGACGGCGCTCGCCTCGCCGTTGCTCGCTGCCCGCGTGCGGCGCATTCTGCACCTGTGCGCGGCTCTGCTCGCTGCCGGTGCCGTCGCAGGCATGTACGTGCGCGGCATCGCGTTCGAGTACCGCGCGGGCTGGGAGAGCACGTTCCTCGATGCCGCCGATGTGCACGCGCTGTTGCAGCTCGTGCTCGGCCCTGCGTCTGCCGTCACGGGCATCGCGCTTCCCGATGTCGCGCATATCGCGATGCTGCGGGGAATCGGTGCGGCCACGGGTGAGAACGCCGCGCCGTGGATCCATCTCTACGCCGCCACGGCCGTGCTGTTCATCGTCGTCCCGCGGCTCGCCCTCGCCGTCGTCGCCGCGGTCGCCGAGCGGCGGCTGCAGCGGAATTTTCCCTTGCCGGAAGGCGTTCGTCAGTACTATCGAAGCCTGCTCGCCGCGCGCCATACGCTCGACCGCACCGCTGCCGCCGAGGTGATTCCCTACAATTACACGTTGACGGAGACATCGCAGCGCGCGTTGGAGCGCGCGCTGTGCGCACGTACCGGTACGCGCATCACGAGCCGCGTGCAGCCCTCCGTGCGCTACGGCGACGAGGAAGACGCCGTGCAGCAGTGGGCCGCGCGCGGCACCGCAGGCACGGATTACGCTGTGCTCGTGTTCAACATGGCGTCCACGCCCGAGGAAGAAAATCACGGTCATCTGCTGCACGGCTACCGGACGGCGGCCGCGACGGCGGAGCGTCCGGAGCTCATCGTGGTGCTGGACGAATCCGGCTACCGGCGGCGGCTCGCGGGACAGGCGGGCAGCGAGGCGCGTCTCGAGGAGCGCCGCACGACCTGGCAGCGATTCGCGCAAGCGCACGGCATCGACATCGTCCCGCTGGACCTCGAGGCGGCGGCGCCCTAGCGCCTGCGGAGAACGGCTGTACATATGACCACTGCAGATCGCTCGATCAACCTGAGCCTCATCTCGCACACCAACGCCGGCAAGACGGCGCTCACGCGGACCTTGCTGCGCAAGGACGTCGGAGAAGTGCGCGATGCGCCTCACGTCACCGACCTCTCCACGGCATACGTCATGGTCGAGACCGCGGACGGCGCCGCGCTGAGATTGTGGGACACGCCCGGCTTCGGCGACACGGCAAGGCTCATGCGGCGGCTCAAGCTTGCCGGCAATCCGCTCGGCTGGCTGCTCACGCAGGTGTGGGACCGCTACACCGACCGTCCTTTCTGGTGCAGTCAGCAGGCGATCCGCAATGTAAAAGAAGAAGCGGACATCGTCCTCTATCTCGTCAACGCTGCGGAAGCGCCGGCGGATGCCGGGTACGTGGCGATGGAGCTGCAAATCCTCGAATGGATAGGCAGGCCGGTCGTTCTGCTGCTCAACCAGATGGGGCCACCGCGGCCGCAGGCCGAGGAAGCCGCCGAAGTCGAGCAGTGGCGCTCGCACGTGCAGACGTACGGCTTCGTACACAAAGTGCTTCGGCTCGATGCTTTCGCGCGCTGCTGGGTGCAGGAAAGCGTGCTGCTGAAGACGGTGGGCGAGCTGCTGCCTGCCGACAAGCAGACGCTCTTCCGGCAACTGCGGGACGCCTGGCAAAGCGCGAGCACGAAAGTCTTCCGCGCATCCATGAACGTCCTTGCGGCGCAGCTCGTCGCAGCGGCGCGCGACGAAGTCGTTCTGACGGAGAAATCGATCGGCGGACGGATACTCGAGCGGCTTGCATCCTTCGGCCGAGAGAGCGCAACGGCATCGGAGCGGGCCCGCGCGATGGCCGCCTTGGCCGAGCGGCTGGACGCAGAGATACGCACGGCCACGGATCGGCTCATCGCGCTGCACGGCCTGCAAGGTCGGGCCGCGCGCGATGTGCTGCAAAGACTGACCGACGACTATGCGAGCACGGCGCCGATAGCGGAAGGCTACGCGGCGCTCGTAGGCGGCTTCGTCTCCGGCGCGCTGAGCGGCCTTGC
>Ga0255338_1005041_pt1 | contig 12679 bp, 12 predicted proteins | sample MeOH1_35cm_T4_19_FD_203715 | JGI IMG/M metagenome (GOLD analysis project Ga0255338, IMG submission 203715) | Sandy soil microbial communities from University of British Columbia, Vancouver, Canada - MeOH1_35cm_T4_195 | ecosystem: Engineered > Artificial ecosystem > Sand microcosm > Unclassified ...
AGAAGCTGGATGCGTTGAGGGAGTATTGTACGCTGGATACGTTAGCAATGGTGAGAATCTACGAGGTTCTGAAAGCTGCCGTGTAAGTTTCCTGTTTCCGGTTCCCCGTTTCCCGATTCTGAGGACCAAAATTGAGGCTTTGTTGTGAGGTCCATGATATTGGCCGTCAACCAACCGCCAAGACGCACCTCGACCGGCTCAGTGTAAGCTCCGGCGCCAAGGACGGGCAAAGAAAACCTTCGCCGTGCTCAAGCCTGTCCTGAGCTGTCGAAGTATGTTGCCGTGGTAAAGCTGACGGGTGAAGTTTTCAACCTAAACGATCTTAAACGTTTGTAAACGCCTTAGGAAAAAATCATTTCATATTCTTGCAGCTGATTAGTTTGTTTTGACTTGCCAACTTAATAACCTGATCACTTAACAACTTTTCAATATGCAAGATTATGAAACTTACGCAGGAACAAAACGCGATTATCGCATCTACAGGAAACATCCGCATCAACGCAGTAGCCGGATCGGGAAAAACAACTACCATCATTGAGTATGCACGAACGCGGCCGAAGAAGAGCAAGATACTTTATCTCGCGTTCAATAAATCTGTCAAGCTTGAAGCAGCGAAGAAATTTGAAAAGCTCGGCTTGACGAATGTACGTGTTGAGACAGCGCATTCACTCGCGTACAAATACACCGTTATCCGTTTCAGTTACAAAGTCCGCGTTCAAGGTTATCGCGCCACTGAGCTTGTCGACATTCTCAAGATGCACCGCCTCGGCGAACGTCACGCTGAGTACATTCTCGCCAATCATGTGTTGCGTTTTGCTGCGTATTACTGCAACAGCGACGCGATGAAACCGGAAGAGCTGGATTATCGCATTACCGTTACAGAGCAGAAAGCAAAATCGTTTGTGAATGCGAACTACGCTCTGCTGGTAAAGTATACCGCCGAATTTCTTCGCATGATGAACAGTCGGGAGATGGAAGTTACGCACGATTATTACCTGAAGAAATTTCAGCTTCTGTCGCCGAAACTGAAATACGATTACATCCTGTTCGATGAAGGTCAGGATGCATCACCGGCCATGCTGGATGTATTCTTTAATCAGGATGCAACGAAAGTAATTGTGGGCGATCGTCACCAGCAGATTTACGGATGGAGGTTTGCGGTGAATTCTCTGGAGAAAGCGGATTACGCGACTTATAATCTGAGCACGAGTTTCCGGTTTGATCAGAATGTGGCGAAGCTGGCGATGGATGTATTGCAATACAAGAAATATTTAATACCTGAATCGGCGGATGAATCCGACCGGCAATTGAATCTTGTATCGATCGTTGGAGCTGGAGAATTCACTGAGATCAAATCGAAAGCAATTCTCGCGCGAACAAATCTCGGTTTGCTGCTGAAAGCGATTGAATACGTAACCGAGAATAAGGGTGTGAAGAAGATTTATTTCGAAGGCAATATCAACTCGTACACGTATGCGGAGGACGGAACTTCATTGTATGACGTGCTCAACCTGCACAATGGTCAGCGCGGACGTATCCGCGACCGTTTAATACAGCGCATGAAGGACATGGAGGAACTGGAACAATTCATTGAGAAGACCGGCGATCCGCAATTGGGCATGATGGTGGAGATTGTGGAAAAGTACGGCGACACGATTCCCGGAATTCTCGCGAAGATCAAAGCACTGCATGTGGAAAATGAAAAGCGGGAAGAAGCAGAGCTGATTTTCTCCACGGTGCATCGTTGCAAGGGACTGGAGTATGATCAGATTGAATTGGTGAGTGATTTTATTAAAGAAGAGAGCATCATCCGTTTGAAGACAGATCCGAAGAAGAAGGAAGCAATCGATGTTGCCAAGCTGACGGAGGAAATCAATCTGCTGTATGTGGCTGTGACGAGAGCAAAAGTGAAAATTATTCTGGAACAGGAGATGTTGCCGAAGGGGTTTGTGGCGACGGAGAATATTGGGCCTTCCTCCTTCGACTCCGCTCAGGATGACTCCGGGGCTAAACAGGTACATCCTCCCTTCGGCGGAGTTGATACTGGGCGCAGTCGAAGCACTCAGGATGACTCCGGGCCTAAACAGGTATATCCTTCCTTCGGCGGAGTTGATACTGGGCGCAGTCGAAGCATTCAGGATGACTCCGGGCCTAAGCAGGTACATCCTCCCTTCGGCGGAGTTGATACTGGGCGCAATCGAAGTGCTCAGGATGACTCCTGCTTCGAAGAAGAAGATGAAGACGAAATGTTTGAGCGGGAAATGGAAGAGCGCGATTGGCGACGTCAGATGGAGCGAAAGCATGGATACGATTACGGCAGTTACAGTCGATCGGGAAAGTACCAGGACCTGAGAGATGAACTGGAGATGATACATGGTCTGCACAAACCGAAGCCGAAAACTTCTCCTGTGTATGTAGATGAAGCGAGAAAGGTGAACAAGAATGCCTTTGCGCCGTGGACTGCAGAACTGGAAATAGAACTGAAGCAGAAATACGAAAGCGGAAAAACCATTCCGGAGATCGCCGTGGAAATGGGAAGATCTAAGTGGGCGATTGAAGCGAGATTGGAAAAAATGAATCTTAAAAAAGCATCGTGATGAAAACTGATGGAAATTTAAATTTTGAAAATGGGTTACTGAGCGGCCTTGCGAAAATTCACCAGGAAGCACAAGGTCAACCGGACCTGGTACGATTCGAGTACATGTATTATACAGATCTTGACCTGAAAGGGGAGGATCTTGTTGAAGAACTCAAGAAGCTGAATTATACCGGGGAGGTAGATGCGACGGGCCGTAAGTGTGATTGTACGCGTGTTTACGGAGAATCCGCATTGCTAGTTAATACCGAGGAGAATATCGGGAAGTGGGTGAGTGAAATGAAAAATGTCGGGTGGCATTGGGGATGTGATTTCATGTATTTGTCGGTCATCCGAAATCCACCGGTGAGAATTGATGAGGTTCTTGAGCCCAATCAGGTTGTTTCCGCTTCGAAGTTTGAAGAACGATTAAGAGACCATGTTGGTAGTCTGGACATCTACCGGGAAATGCGCGATCTGCACGGAGATGGTTCAGAGTTTATGAAACTGGACTATTGGTTTTACACTAACGAGCAGGAAAAGGCAGAATCATTAGCGGAAGCGTTACGTAAACTGAAGTATGAAGTAAATATTCAGCCTGGTGGCAGGGAAGACCGACAAATCTGTATTTCAGGTTGTACTCCCTTTATGCACGATGCAGATGACGCGATGGAGAATTGGGTGAAGCAAATGAATGAACTTGGCTTTGTACACGATTGTGAATTTGACGGTTGGGGATCGCCAATGGAGAATGGCGGATGGTTCGGTGATGATACACCCGAGCAGGTACTTCGCGAAAAGTTGGGACTACCCCCGCTGCCTGATTCTGAACCTAAAGAGGATTAAACTCTGCGCATCCTCTGCGTCTTCGCGTCTTTGCGGTAACTGCATTTCTGTTGTTTTGAAAACGAAATCGAATTTCAACTCCAACACTGTTGTAAGCACAGGGCGTCCACCGTTTTTCATCGCCCTGATTTTGTTTCAGCAAATACAACAAAACCCAAGCAGACGAAAAGCAAGCAATCGCTTAATGGACCATCACAGTCCTCTTATCCTTATTTATGATCTTCTCTGCTATTCCGGATATACTATCCATGCCCGTTGCAATCGAAGAAATGCACAGCGGACTAGGTTATCCGGTTTATTTCATTCCTTCAAACAACTCGCAAAAATTTCCGAGAAAGAAATTCTTGCATTGCATGGAGTAGGAGCAAACGCAATTCCGAAACTGATAGCGGTGCTGACGAAAAATGGATTAACTTTCAGGGGTTAATCTTCAATTCTCGGATGATTCGTATTGTTTCCGCATTTTTATTTTCAATTGTCCTGTTCAGTTGTGATCCTGGCATTAACGACAATTCAAAGCGCAACGAAAACTGGGCGTGGATAGTTGATGATTCAGGGCATGGAGAATGGGTTGCAGTCGGTCCACAGGGAATAGTTACCGGTTACTTCACTTTATTTTATTCGACTGGTGAAATTTACGAAACCGGTTATGTTCTCGAAGGCAACAGACGAGATACTTCAATATATTACAGTAAGACCGGTGATACGCTTCGTTATTGTATTCATGAAAATGATTCAACGTTGCATAGTTATTATTATGTCGACGGCGATTACACCGAATCTTATGCGACAGGTGAAGTGAAGCTGGAGGGAAAAGTAAAGAACCATGACCAATATGGTTATTGGACAGAACACAATCTGGATGGAGTGGTGACTTGGGAATCGGACATCAGAGATGGTATCGGGTGGGAGAAAACCTATTATGAATCCGGTGAACGATTGGACAGTACTAATTACATTGGGGATAAACAAAATGGGTTGCACTATAATTGGTATGAAAATGGAAATCTTCAGCAGATTACCAGTTGGAAAGACGAAGTGCAAGATGGGCCACAGATATTTTATTTTGAGAATGGAAACGTAATGGAGTCTGAATTAAAAAAAGACGGATTGTTAAATGACACATGCAAACGATTCTGGGAGAATGGAAAGCTGAAGGCGATTAACTATCAAATCAATGATAACAAGCACGGTGAATTTCGACGTTATTATGAATCCGGCACTATTGAAGTAATTGGAAACTTTAATTATGGAGTAAAAGAAGGAAAGTGGTATTGGTATGATTCTACAGGAACATTGTATCAAATAGATACATACGACGATGGTGTTCTCGTTAACATTGAGAAGAAATAAATGAAACGTATTCACGATCAGATTTATTTCCTTGCTTTCGCGTTACTAAGCTCAAAGACTGATGCACCATCAAAGGCAGCTCAAGGTAACTTCGCATACTGCGCACTGCAAACTGCGTACTGCGCACTGAAATGAGAATCTGGTCTCTCCATCCTCACTACCTCGACTCCAAAGGCCTCGTCGCGCTCTGGCGTGAAACGCTTCTCGCGAAGCACGTACTTGAAGGTAAAACCAAAGGCTACACAAATCATCCGCAACTGAATCGTTTCAAAGCTGCGAAGAAACCACTCGAAGCAATCAATCAGTATCTCTCTGAAGTTTACAATGAAGCTATAGAACGTGGTTACAATTTCGATCCCGGCAAAATCAATTGGAAGTTCAAACCAACACTCTTCAAGGTTACATCCGGACAAGTAAAATACGAATCAGAACATCTTCTCCGCAAACTCAAAGTCCGCGATCCGGAAAAGTACAAGCTGCTGAAAGACCGCAAGAAATTTCACGTGCATCCTTTGTTCACGATCGTGAAAGGAAAGATTGAAGATTGGGAAGTGGTGATTTGATTGAAATCGCTTTAGCGATTCGCCGCGCTGCCGTGTAGAGCAAGCTTGTCCTGAGCGTAGTCGAAAGGCAGGCAAATAATACAGGAAAATTTTGTGATTAGTCCTCCGAACAAACGTAAACGTAATCCAGGTTCGGATTAAACTCCGGATTCGTTTCGAGAATAGTTTCTGCCAATTGACGGAGTGCGTAATTTCTGACCGGGCGACCTTCATTCAGATCCTCCAGGCGCTTCATAAACTGAAATGGAATGCCTGTCCACACCTGTGCGAGTGGCTCTGAAATTTCTGTAAACTTAAACTGCACCCACTTGTCTTCTTCCTGGTTGTGCAGTCCATGGCTACCATTGATCATCCGATCGGCATTAACCGGGATGATCCGTACTCCTGTTGACATTTCCACCATGCTCTGCACCATAAACAAAAAAATTTCGTTTCCCCGTCCGACCGGTGTTGTCCGGGCGGGCTGTTGCGTCAAAAATAGACTGTGGATAGCTTGGTAAATTGAAATGCGTTTCGAAGTTATTAGCATCAAAATGTTTAATACGACGAAAAATCGCACATTTTGGATTGTTCAAAACCCCGAATTCCCTAGTGGGATATGGCGTGGAACGTGCATGAATGCTGCAAAGCAGCGCAGCTGCGGTCTTAAAGAAAGGTTGTTAATATCGATGAAATCGTGCTTCGAATTTGTTTTCAACACGCGTTGCTTTGCCAGACGGGAGTTGGGAGTTGGGAGACGGGAGACGGGAGTGAGATTCCGTTATGGAACCGGATTCACCATCCCAATAAAAAGGCGCGAAATATTTCGCGCCTTAACTCTTAAAACTCTTTGACTTACTCCCGTCTGCGGTCTCCCAACTCCGATCTACTTATATCCGAGCATGAAAACAATACACTCCTGCGGCACAATCGAATCGGCCACTGCAGGTAGATCATAGTCCACATAGAATTTGAACTTCGCATTGTCCGGCTCGTACACATGCATTTTGGTACCCGGTGCAGAATTTTTGCTGGTCCAGAGTACCTTGCGGTTCTTCGTGTCTTTGTCTTTGTTGTAAACAGAGATAATCACATCTTTCGTTACCGCTTCGGCATTGAATACCATGCGGTACTTCTCACCAATGAACACGGGAACTTCAATCTCTTTTACCTGGGCTTTGTTCTTGTAACGGAACTGTGTCACTTTTCCTGAATCGTACTTGAACGGGTCAAGTTTTTCGCGGGCTGCATCTTTCAATGCTTTCTGATCGCAGGTTACTGCCTGTTGGATGGCTGCACTGGTGAGTGATACTACGATCACCATTACCGGCAGAATCAGCATAAAAAATCGTTTCATGTTTTTCATAGGGCGTAGGGTTGGCGCTTAACCTTTAATGATGTTTGCTCGAATTTCACCGATCTTCTTAATCAACGGATCCATTTCGCCTTTTTCCGGTTTTACATCAGAGAAATCCAGGTCCGGATTTTCATCCAGTTTTTTTACAGAAGGTAATGCATCAAACTGTGCCTGCAATTCGTCCAGTTGCCTGATGAGTCCTGTAATCGCAGGGTCTTTCGCTTCGTATGCTTTCAGTTCAGCAGTGATAGAATGCAGTACCGCCATCTGCTCAAACAAAGCCTGTACCACATTCTCGTTGCCTTCTTTCTTGTAAACCTCGCCGGCGATGTACATCGATTCGATCCATGCTCCCGCGAAAATTACTCCGTACAATTCATTCTGCTGATTTTCCTCCAGCTGCATATCTGTCTGGTACTGGATTTCCGCAACGATCGCACCAATGGAGTCTTCGCTTTCCATATTCCTGTTGAAACGGTCGAATAGGTCCGACTGATCGAACACTTTGGAAAGATTAATCTTGTTGCCGGTTTCGCGCACGACTTTGAGGTAAGTCTGTCCTTCCTGCGTGTGCTTATTAAGAACGCTGTACGCCATGTCGGCGCTGTAAACGCCCATGATCTGTGCAAGCTGGAATGTGGTTGAATAGTTGGATGCTTTGGTTGCATCATACGTAATTCCCGGAAGGTAGCTGAGTTCCGAACGTTTGAACATCGCAGCTACACGGAATGGTGTTGGCAGCGAAGAGTTCGTTTCGATGATCTCCACGGTTCCATTAGTGTCGAGATTGCCGGTATCGGTATTCTCAACTACAGTGTTGTCATTCCCGCAGGCAGCAAGGAATGCAAGCGGCACAAGAATGGCATGTCGTAATTTCATGGCAGGGATTGATTTTTTGGTTTGGGTGCCGCAAAGGTAGAAAAACGCGCCAAAGTCGGGCAAAAAGCTTGTTAATTCGGGTTGAGCATAAGAGGGGAATGCCTACTTTTGACACCTCAAAATCCGCATGCCACCTATGAAAAAAGGCTTCTTTCTGACTCTGGCGACCGCTTTCGTCCTCGCCGGCAGTTCTTACGCACAAGTTGCAGTTGGTAAACCAGCAGCAGACCCTGCAGATCCGGTGCTGATGACTATCGGTTCATCCCAGGTTCGTCTTTCCGAGTTCACTTATGTGTACAAGAAAAACAACAAGGACACGACGAACAATCCACAGGCCGTGGAGAATTACCTCGAGCTCTTTACCACTTTCAAAATGAAAGTGAAAGAAGCAGAGGAACTCAGGATGGATACTTCAGCGGCATTCCGCGATGAACTGGCCGGATACCGCCGCCAGGTTTCCTTGCAGTACCTTACAGACCGTAAAGTAAACGACAGTCTTCTCATGGAGGCGTACACGCGCATGAAGGAAGATATACGTGCGAGTCACATTCTTGTACTCTGCGATGAGAATGCTCTTCCGAAGGACACCGATATCGCTTACACGCGTGTTCAGATTCTTCAGAACCTGCTGAACGGAAAACCTGCCACCAAGCTGATCAACGATTACGAGGCAAAGCTTAAATCAAAGTGGAACATCAATGCAAAATCTCCTTCCCAGGATGTGGCGAAAGTGAATGCCCTGGTCAATCCGTTGAGAGATCTCGAGCGCCGTTTCAAAAACACACCGGCACCTTTTGATGAAGTGGCATTTGCTGCTTCCGAAGACAAGTCTGCATTACAGAACCGCGGCGATCTCGGATACTTTACCGCATTTTCAATGGTATATCCGTTTGAAACACTCTGTTACAATACACCGGTTGGAAAAATGGGCGGACCCTGCCGTACGAAATACGGATACCATATTGTACTGGTGGTTGATCGCCGCCCCGCAGCCGGAAAAATTATTGTGGACCACATCATGATCAAATCTCCGGCAGGAGCTTTACCTCAGGATTCCATCAATGCGAAAGCAAAAGTTGATGAAATCTACCAGAAAGTTCTCGCGGGAGAAGACTTCGCAACACTTGCACGTCAGTTCTCCGACGATAAAGCATCTGCAGCCAAAGGCGGAGAGATTCCGAAATTCGGTTTGTATGAAATGCCTACGACTTTCGAGAAAGCAGCATTCTCTTTACAGAACGACGGAGATGTAGCCGCACCGATCAAAACGGCGTGGGGCTGGCACATCATCAAGCGGGTTCGCAAGGAACCGTTCCCGACATTCGAACAGGCGAAGCCCGATATCAAACAGCGTGTAAGCCGCGACCAGCGTGCAATGCAGGGGCGCAGTTCTTTGATTGCCCGTGTGAAAACAGAAAACGGCTTTGTTGAATATCCTGCTACAGTAAAGGAATTCTACAAAGTGGTTGATACGACTTATTTCAAAGGACAGTGGTCTTCCAAGAAAGCGGCAGGCATGAGCAAGACCATGTTTACACTTGCCGGAAAAAATTATACCCAGCAGGATTTTGCGTTGTGGCTCGAATCGCACCAGGTGCGCGGGGCGAAGCACGAAATTTCTTCAACCGTTGATGCGGCGTACAAGAATTGGGTGGAAGAATCGTGTGTAGCTTACGAAGACACACAGCTCGAACGGAAGTACCCTGATTTCAAAAACCTGATGCAGGAATACCGCGACGGAATGTTGCTGTTTGATCTCATGGATAAGAAGGTCTGGTCCAAGGCCGTGAAGGATACCGCAGGATTGCGCGCTTTCCACGAACAGAACAAAATGAAGTATATGCTTCCTGAGCGTGCTGATGCTACAGTGTATTCGTGCAAAGACGAAGCAACTGCGAAACAGGTCCGCAAAATGCTGAAGCAGAAGAAGACAATGAAAGAAATACTGGATGCGCTGAACAAAGATTCCCAGTTGAACGTTACTGCTGAACACAAGCTGTATACGAAAGGCGAGAATGATATTGTTGACCGTAACTGGAAAGCAGGCACTTCATCGAATGAAACAGTTGACAACCGCGTGAAGTTTGTGGTGGTTGATCACATTGAAGCGGCCCGTCCGAAAACATTGCAGGAAGCGCGCGGTGCGGTTACTACCGACTACCAGAACCAGCTCGATAAAGAGTGGATCGCCAGCCTGAAGGCAAAATACCCTGTTACTGTCGACCGTGAAGTGTTGAAGATGGTGAAATAACCAAAGCATGGACGAAGCTCAAAGCAGGCAACTATATATACGAACCGGCGTCATCTCCCTGATGACGCTGGTTTGTTTTTTTATGATGTCGTGCGGAGAAGAAACAGCAACCCAGGTACAGGATAAAGGCAAAGTGATAGCAACAGTGTATACGTATAACCTTTACGAGAGTGATCTCGCGACCGCAATTCCGGCTGGATTAACTACGGAGGACAGTACGCGCAGAGCAGAAAACTTCATCAACTCCTGGGTGAGGGAAATGTTGCTGCTGAGTAAGGCAGAAAGTAACCTTCCGGCGAATGATCCGGAAATGGAACAGAAACTGCGTGATTATAAGAATTCACTGATCATTTATGCATACGAAACCGAACTGGTGCAGCAGAAGCTGGACACCGTGGTGAGTGATGAAGAAATTGAAACGTATTACAACGAACACACGAATGACTTTCAGCTGAGGGATAACATCGTGAAAGTAATCTACGTGAAAGTGGATAATAAAGCGCCGAACATGGCCAAGCTCAAAACACTCGTGAAATCCGACAAACCAGCAGATCGTGAGGACCTGGATAAGTATTGCCGCCAGTATGCTACGAACTATTACCTGGATGATAATTCATGGCTGTTGTTTGATGATCTTCTGAAAGAAGTTCCGATACAGACGTATAACCGCGAACTTTTTCTCGAGAATAACCGGTTTGTGGAAGTGGCGGATTCGACGCACACCTATTATCTCAACATCAAAGGATTCATGACACGTAACAGCCAGTCTCCGCTGTCGTTTGAAAAGGAAAATATCCGCAGCATTATCATCAATCAACGAAAACTTGAACTGGTCGACAAAATGCACGACGACCTGTACAATGAAGCCGTTGAGAATAACAGTATTAAGATTTACCCGAGAAAATGATACCGCCATGCGGTTCACGAATCTGAAAAAAATATCATAGGATGAGTAAAAATATCATAGCAGCATTCTGCATCACCTGTTCATTCCTGCTCACACAGGATTCATTGTCTGCGCAAACAAAAGCCCCGATGGTCGATCGTATCGTTGCGGTGGTGGGAAGCCAGATCGTGAAAGAGTCGGACATTGAAAATGCCTATTCACAGTACCAGGCGGAAGGCATCCCGATGACCGATAGTTTGCGCGGAGCGATCCTCGAGGAATTGATGTTGCGCAAGCTCCTTGTCCAGCAGGCTGAACACGATAGTATTGTGGTGGAAGATGCGGATGTAGATAATGAAATTGACCGCCGCATGCGTCAGTACATTATGATGCTGGGTTCTGAAGAAGCGTTCACGAAATTTTACGGGAAGACCGTTGAGGCGTACAAAATTGAATTGCGTGATCCCATCCGTGAACTCATCCTTGTTCAACGCATGCAGAGTCAGATTGTAGGTAGCGTTACAGCTTCACCGCAGGATGTGAAAGACTACTACGCAGCTATTCCGCAGGACAGCCTGCCATTGATCAGTTCGCAGGTGGAAGTAGGACAAATTGTAATTGTTCCGCCCGTTAACCAGGAACTCAAGGAATACACAAGGTTACAGCTGGAAGACATCCGTAAGCAGGTAATGGCCGGCTCGCTTGACTTCTGCACCGCGGCAGCATCCTATTCTGATGATCCGGGATCGAAATTCAAATGCGGAAAATATGAAAACGTGCGGCGCGGAACGTTTGTTCCGGAGTTTGACGCGCAGTGTTTCAAAGTGAAAGAAGGTGAATTTTCAGAAGTCTTCGAAACAGAATACGGCTTTCACTTCCTGAGAGTGATTTCGCGCAAAGGAGAAGAGGTAACGATTCAGCACATCCTGAAATCTATTCCGACTTCGCCCCAGGATCTGCAGAACTGCAAAACACGCCTCGATTCCATTATGCGCCTGATCCGTCTCGACAGCATGACTTTCTGCGAAGCCGCTGCGAAATTTTCGAACGATGAAAATTCTAAATTCTCCTGCGGACTTATCCTGAATCCGATGACAGGGACCAGCAAAATTGATATGGACATAATCGGGGAAATTGATCCGAACCAGGATTTTCCGATTATTGTCGGAAGCCTGAAAGTGGGCGCTTATTCGGCACCAACGCTTTGCTACACCATGGATGGCAAACAAGGTTATCGCGTATTATGGCTGAAGTCGCGTTCAGAGCCGCACAAAGCAAATCTGAAAGACGATTATCAACTCCTTTCAGACATGACTCTGCAGAAAAAACAGGACGCTAAAATGCGCGAATGGGTGATGTCGAAACTGCCCTATACCTACATCCGGATCACAGAAGATTACAGGAAGTTCAGCTTCAAATATCCGTGGCTTGAATACATGCGCTAGGATTCAAGGATTCAATATTCAAAAACGCAATTGGTGCTCGTCTGAAATCACCAGGATCCGGCTAAGTACTACACCAAAAAGCAATATTTAACGAGTATTTCCTTTCAGGAGTGCTTAATTTTTGAATCTTTGAATATTGAATCTTTGAACCACTAATCAGGTTTTTATGCAGTTTAAGAACGACGTTGAAGCAGTAGAATACTTCCAGGATAAGTACAAAAAACTTTCTTCTGAAATTCACAAAGTGATAGTGGGTCAGGATGACGTTGTAAAAGACGTTCTGATTTCCATTTTCTCAAACGGTCATTGCCTGCTGGTAGGAGTTCCCGGACTTGCAAAAACATTGCTCGTAAACACCATTGCACAATCACTCGGATTGACCTACAACCGCATTCAGTTCACTCCCGATCTGATGCCGTCAGATATTATCGGAACAGAAATACTGGATGAGTCGCGCAATTTCAAATTCGTGAAGGGACCGTTGTTCGCGAATATCATTCTCGCTGATGAGATCAACCGTACTCCACCGAAAACACAGGCAGCAC
>Ga0255338_1005042_pt1 | contig 12676 bp, 6 predicted proteins | sample MeOH1_35cm_T4_19_FD_203715 | JGI IMG/M metagenome (GOLD analysis project Ga0255338, IMG submission 203715) | Sandy soil microbial communities from University of British Columbia, Vancouver, Canada - MeOH1_35cm_T4_195 | ecosystem: Engineered > Artificial ecosystem > Sand microcosm > Unclassified ...
GACACTGTTTACCCCCGTTTCGTTTAGCGCCCAACCAGAAATCACAACCGACTTTCCTCTAATAGCACTCCCGTTAACTGGATAGTCTATCCATAGTTTGGAACTGTTGTCCACTACAACACTTACACTATAAGACCTAGTTTCTCCATTGTTAGCAACTGCGACGACCTTTAGAACCTGGGATCCGTTGGGCAGTAAAGTGCTGTCCAATTGAGTGGTAAACCCGGCTTGATACCCAGAAGGATAGCCCGGGAAGACAGTCGGAAGATCTGACCGCAGGTAGAAGTCTGAGATCGACTTGATTGTAGTTCCGTCCGCTTTCCGAACAACTACGCTCTTCAAACCCGAAACATTTAAGGCCCAACCAGTCAACTCCACCTGTCCGCGCACAACCCCTTGGTTGGAGGGCCTGTCAATATACATATACATCGGAGGATTATTTATATTTATCTGCAGGGTTTGAGCAACGGTGTCCCCGACTCGTCCCGATGCATCTGTACTTCCGTAAGAGACTACTTTGACCGTTTGCCAGCCGTTAGGGAAACGAGTTGTGTCAATAGCGGCAGAAAAGCCGCTATTTGCTCCACCCGGATAACCAGGATAAACAGCATTTACGTCCGGACGAGGAGAGAAAGCGGATATGCTGGTCAACACTGTGCCATCAGACTTTTGAATTTCTACTCTCTGAACTCCCGTGCTGCTTAAGGCCCAGCCCGACACCGCCAGCTTACCGGCCTTAGAGTCACCATTCAGAGGCTGATCCACGTAAACTTTGGAGGAGTTATCCACGCTAAGCGGCAGTTTCCAGAACACCCACTCCCCGTTGTTACCGATGGCAATCACCGAAAGTACCTGAGAACCGTTCGGGAGGGCCCTGGTGTCAAGTGGGATAGTATATCCCACTTGAGTGGGATAGCCGGGAAAAGCGGCGCTGACATCAGCCCTAGTGTAAAGTGAGGGGGCGGTTGCAAGGATCTTCCCTTCGGCTGATTGCACAACCACTGTTTTTAGACCAGAAATATTCTGGGCCCACCCGGTAAGTGAGATATTCCCCCTTACTGTGCTATTGACAGCCGGATTGTCCAATACTATCCGCATGGGAGGATTGTTTACTTTCAGGTTCAGATTCATTGAAACTGTCTCGCCCGCTTGGGTTGGATCAATAGGCTTGCCTGTGACTGTAACTTTTACCACCTGAGGCCCATTGGGCAGCATGGTGGTGTCAATCACGTAGGAAAATCCTCTAGGTACTCCAGCTGGATAGCTAGAATATGCGGCGTCTACATCCGGTCTCAGGAAAAAAGCAGCTGGTTTAGAGCCTATCACAGTTCCATCCGCCCGTTGGACAGCAACACTCTGCAGTCCGGTTGAATTAATAGTCCAGCCGGAAACCACTGTGGATCCGTTAACTACCCCGCCATTTCCAGGACGGTCAATGAACATCACCATGGGCAGTAGGGACTTGATCGTACCCATCCTGGCCACAACGTCAAGCCCATAACCCGGGTCTGTGGCCCAACCCACATGGTAGGGATTTTCGTTGATTCCAAGCCACTCAACATTAGGAGCCTTCCCACGGGAAACATAACCGTATCTCAAATCCACCACTGGAGGACTTTGCAAAGGCGCAGTTGTGGCATAGGCCTGAAGATGCTGAATCACAGCCTTTATGCCGGCATCAATTGTAGGGTAAGAGTCTCCCACCACTCCGGGAGCCCCGGTAACACCCAACCCACCGAAATTATTTTGCGACTCCACTACCGTGCCGCCGAATTTGAGAAAGTTGGTCTCTTTCATCATCAGGGCAAAGGCCGCCTCGGGACGTATCCCTTCTGCGTTGGCATCCTGAATAACCAGTGATACAAAGTTATTAATGTAGTCGGACGTTTTGGCTGAGTTGTTCTGCCTCAGGTACATAGCCATCTGCTCTTTGATCACCTGGCTTGGACCCATGATCGGGGTCAGAGCGTCTGCGGCCAAAGCAGGCTTAAGGCTTTGGGAGCCTAGTATGATAGTGAAAGCAAACACAAGGCAGATCATAAGTGTATTTTTTAGTTTCATTTTACCTCCGTATAAGACCCAGTAAACTTAGTTCATAGGAAAAATCTACTTGAGCAGAATTTATATACCGAGAAATATATTCGACATAAAAGTATGAATTGACGGTGTCATTTTAGGATTTCGTCAAAAACAATTTAATTCCTGTAATATACAAAAAAAAATCACCGTTTTAACGGTGATTTTTTATCTTACTATTTTTTTGTCTGCTATTGTTTGGTGATTGACCTGGCTGGCAGCACGGTAATGGTGGTATTTTTGGAAGTCTCCCTGACTGTAAGAGTATGCTGGCCTGCGCTCAGCCCGCTTAGATCCAGCGTAAAGTCATAGCCCGCTTTGGGATTATTATAGAGCGGAAAAACCTGCTGAACATCCGGCCGGTCCTTAGCGTAATTTGCGCTGCCCAGGACCTTCCCGTCCACAATAACTTCAACGGACTGAACTCCCGCCCCGTCCAGGACCCAGCCGGAAACAGTATAGGTTCCGGTGCCGCTCAGACTTTGGCCGGCGGTAGGGAAATCAATCCAGCCCACTGCAGGCAGGTTTGCCACATTCAAGGCTTGGCCAAGGGTAGCTTGAACCTTATCGCCGGAGGTTTCACGCACCACCAAACTATGGGGACCGTTGGGAATCAGGGTTGTGTCAAGCGCATAGCTGAAACCGGACTGGGCATTGTTAAAGGCCGGATAGACTGTAAACACATCGGGTCTGTCTAGACCGTAGGCAGCATTGCCCAATACCTTGCCGTCCAGCAGTATTTCGATATTGCTCACCCCATTCGCATCCAGGAACCAGCCGCTCACCACGGATTTACCTGCGATGTTTTGCGAGGGGGCGGGCAGGTCGATCACCCCAAAGCCATTAGCAGCCCTGTTGGAGATGTTTATCAACCGCGTTACTGTAGTTTGCCCAGTATTTGTACCCGTTGCCCGCACAGCCAGGGTGTGAGTACCATTAGCTAATGTAGTTGTATCCAGGTTAACGTGATACCCGGAGTTAACATTCTTGAAGGCGGGGAACACCCGGTCTACATCGGGCCTGCTATCCCCGTATAGCGCTTGGCCCTTCAGCATTCCATCAACCAGCATATCAACCCGTGTCACTCCGGAACCATCCAAAAACCAACCGCTCACATTGGTTGTTCCCCTAATCTCGCCACTTCCCGGAAAATCAATAACACCAATTCCGGACAGCAAGTATGCTGTACTTGCGCCAAGTACTGTAACTGAACCGTTTAGCGCGGTTTCCTGCAGCGCAAAGGTATGGGATCCAGAGCTTAAAGAGGTGATGTCCACATCATCCAGATGAAAACCCGAGTTAGAATTTCCATAGGCGGGGAAAACAGCGGACACATCATTACGCTGATCTCCGTATACCGCATCCCCTTTTACAATGCCGTCCACCAGGAGCGAAAGTTTGGCGACCCCACTACCGTCCAGCACCCAGCCGCTAATTCCAACATGCCCGCTGACACCTTGTCCGGGTGATGGAACATCGATAACGGCAACTGGAGGTAACTGCACGAAGTTGCTTGCTGCAAGGACAGTCTTGGCTCCATTCTTAGCTGTTAACTGAATTGCAATCGAGTGTGAACCATGGCTCAGGGAGGAAACATCAATGCTGTCCAGGTGAAAACCGGAGTTGACATTTTGGTAAGCCGGGAATACCGCTCCTACATCAGGCCGCCAATCTCCGTAATACGGCACCCCTTTTACCACACCGTCAACCAGTACTTCGATCTTGGCCACCCCGCTTCCATCCAGAGCCCAGCCGCTGAGCTTAAGCTTGCCGCCAACTCCTTGTCCCGGCAAAGGGGTATCAATCCAGGCAGCAGGAGAAAGAACTTGAAAACTTCTTCCCGAAACAGTGTTCTGTGAACCGCTGGCGGAAGTTTCCCGAATAGTTATGGTGTGCTGCCCATAGGCAAGGGTACTGACGTCAAGATCGAAGTGGAACCCCGAATTTGGGTTCCCGTACTGGGGATACACCGCGGCAACATCCGGGCGCGGATCACCGTAAACTGCCTGTCCGATGACTTTTCCATCCAACAAAACATCCAATTGGACTACCCCGTTACCATCCAATACCCAGCCGCTTATGCGGCGCGTACCATTAATTGACTCTCCCTGCCCCGGAGTATCCACGGCAGCCGCAAAAGGTCTGACAGTTGCGAGCAGTGTTCTGTACGCGTCAATTCTGCCCCAGCCTGTATAGGGATCCCACCCTGGGGTGTCAATATCCTTAGCATTGGAATAAATCAGTTGTTCTACCTGTGGGTTGCTTAGGGACGGATTCGCACTAAAAAGCAGCCCTGCCAGACCAGCAACAAAAGGAGTGGCCATAGAGGTACCGTCGCCATATCCATAGTTAAGTGGTACCCCATTGACTGAATACGTAGGAGTAGTGGACAGAATGTTAACTCCCGGTGCGCTTATATCCACGAAATCCCCATAGTTCGAAAAGTCTGCGTCGAGGTCGTTTTGATCCGTAGCTGCCACCGCAATAACTCCGTTGTACCCGGCAGGATATGTAGGTTGATTGATCCCGTCGTTACCCGCTGCAGCCACGACGATCACATTGTGACTAACAGCATAATTTATCGCATTTTGATCCGTTACAGTTGAGCCATAACCACCTAGGCTTAAATTAATTACCCTGGCCCCATGGTCCACAGCCCAGTAAATTCCGTCATCTACATCACTGCTGGAAAACTGACCGCCAATACCGGCCTTGATGGGCATAACGCTGACGTTCCCACCAATTCCAGCCACCCCAAGATTGTTATTAAAACTGGCAGCGGCAATTCCGGCTACGTGGGTACCATGTCCGAAATCATCGCTAACCTTGTCCAAGCCACTGGCTTTGGTCATAGAATTATACGGTGAAACAAGCTTACCCTTCAGGTCAGGATGGTTATAGTCAATGCCGGAGTCAATAACAGCAATAATCACAGACGGTTTGCCCGTGGACATATCCCAGGCCTGTTTAGCCCCAACCCGATCCAAGGCCCATTGGCTCTGCAGACTGGGGTCATTGGGTGTAAAGCTCACACTGCGGATATAGTCCGGTTCTGCATATTCCACGTTTGGATTTCCAAAGTATTGAGCTACTGCCAACGAAGCGCTCATCCCCTCCGGCAGCTTAATCTTTTGTACCCCAAGCCGCTTACTTACTGGCACAAGTTTTCCGCCGAGGATACTCATGCTGGAGGAAATATCTTTTCCTGGTTTTACTTTAACCAGGATCTCGCCTGTGGATTGAGGCGCCCGTAAGGGCTGAACTTTTTTCTGCCTGCTCCCGGCCACGGCAGATAAATTCTGAGTGGTTAAAAGAAGCATTATACATAGAAGTAAAAAGGCAATCTTTAACATCCTGTTTTTGCTCATCGCTATTTCCTCCGTCATTCCCGGATTATAACTTATCACCACTTGAGTCATTCGAGCTGAATTTCGATATTCCTACACCTAAAAATTTATGACGTAAAAAAATATAACAAAATACTACAAAGCTTTTATTATATTCCTTTGTGACCCAACTTACGGCAGGAAATTCGATTTAAATAAACGTATGTTTATTTAAATAAGTTCGTTTTAACTGACGATTATAGGGGAGGTTTTATGAAAAGATTCACAAAGCTGTTTGCAAGTATCCTTCTGACTTCTCTGCTGGTATTGTCCACCGTACTGCCGCAAGCCTTGCCCACATCAGCTGCAGAACCCGTAATTAACAGAATCTGGGGTATGACCCTCTATGATACTGCCATCCAAATTTCTCAATCCGGTTGGCTTGGAAACAGCGCACCTCCGGTTGTTCTAGCTACCGGAGAGCAATTTCCCGATGCTTTGGCCGGAACAGTACTTGCCCACAAGGTCAACGGTCCGCTTCTGCTCTCCAGGTCAACAGATCTCAATCCAGAGGTTCTGAATGAGATTTTGCGGCTTGGCTCAACTCAGGTCTATATTTTGGGCGGCCCAGTGGCTATGAGCCCCACAATTGAACAATTACTCAACAGTAAAGGCATCCATACCACTCGCCTGGCGGGGTGGGATCAATACGGCACTGCCGCTCAGATTGCAGCGGAAATCACTCCACATACAACTCAGGTATTCCTGGTAACCGGAGAAAACTATCCGGATGCCATGACTATCTCCTCTTATGCTGCCGCTCACAACATTCCAATCCTGATGACCAGGGCCGCAGCGGTGCCGAGCGAGACCCTGCAAGCCCTACAGCAACTTGAGGTCACGGATGTAACCTTAATTGGCGGTACTGCAGTTATAAGTAACTCCATCCAAACGCAGCTGGCGAGTTTGCCAACTCCTATTAAAGTGAAAGGGCGTCTGGCCGGCTACGACCTTTATGAAACAAATACCGCGGCCCTGAATAGTCTGCAGTATGATACCTCAACCGTCTATGTGGCGACAGGGGAAGGCTTTGCCGATGGATTGGCCGGAGCGGTGTTAGCGAGTAGAACCAGCAACCCTGTCTTGCTGGTTCCCCGCAGCGCGATGAACCAGGGCACGTTGAGCTATCTAAACACCAAACGTTCGGCAGGCGCTGCCTTTACTATTCTAGGGGGGTGGGGCGCTATCAGTTATGGTACTGAGAGTATCGTACGCACCGGTGCAGCCAAACCGCGCATCTCTTTGCAGTACCTGCAGGGCTCCGCTGGCAGCATGCTTAACCAGGTTAATTCCATTCCCAGTCAGGCTACGGACTTTGTGGATATTATATCGCCGGAAGCTTATTCCCTAAGCGACAGAGCTGACGGGTCCTTGACCTCCGATCCCATTGACAGCGCTGCGGGAACTTACGCCAATCTGGTTGGAGCAGCCCATTCGCGTGGACTCAAAGTACTGCCCATGGTTAATTCCTCCTGGGCCACTTCCCAGGCAATAGATACGGTTTTACCCTCCCCTGCCTTACGGGCTAACCTGGAAAATCAAATTGTTGACCGCATCCAATCTACCGGTGTGGACGGTGTGGTAATTGATTTTGAATTCATGAATAATGCCACCGGCCCCGGATTAACTGCCTTTATGCAGGAACTGTACCCGCGCCTAAACTCCATGAACAAGCTTGTGGTGATCGCGGTCATGGCCCGCACCGGCAGCGAATCCTGGCTAACCAAATTTGATTATGCTGCGCTGGCCCAGTCAGCAAACTTCCTGCATGTAATGACCTATGATTATGGCTACTCTTCGCCCGCTCCCATCGCCCCCTTGAACTGGATGAACCAGGTTCTTCAGTACACCCGTAGTCAAGGGGTGGATATGCAAAAGGTCTTATTGGGAATCAGCTATTATGGACGGGACTGGTGGATCACTAATCCGGCCGACCCTGGAAGCTACAGCTTTGAAAACAGCAGAGCCAGGGGGCTGAATACCGTAGGGTCTATTTACGGAGCCACAGAATTAATGAACCAGTATCAGGCCACGCTACAGCGAGACTCTTCAAGTGTACCTTATTTCAGTTATTCCGACAGTCTCGGCAGTCATACAGTCTACTACGATGATTACACCAGTTGGAATGTTAAACTCAGCCTGCTTAATCAGTACGGTTTAGGTGGGATCGGGGCCTGGTCTCTATACTGGCTCGGCTCGCCCAATGCCGCCGGACAGGCGTACCCATTGCTCAAGCAGCATCTGCGCTGAGCATCGGTTTCAGACAAAAATAAGCAAAATGGCAAGCCTCTTACTAAAGCGGCTTGCCATTTGTCTATTTGCAGTTATTCTCCATGTCCACATTTTTAACATTGCTGGTCTTCTATTTCAAATTTAACTGGGTAAGAAAAGCCCACCACTGAACTTTTACTCCCCCAAGTCCCTGGCGTAGTTTCCCTGGCCTTAGACTGCCCAGAGCATAACCGGCCAGGCGCAGCAAGGCCCCCGCCGCATAAATCACCCTGGCGCCCAACTGCGGAAGCAAACCGTAATGCTTGCGCTGGAAGTAAAGCAGTGCACGATAAGTCATGCTTACCTTCTTAGGGCTGGACCAGACCTGACTTCCGGACTGGTCTCCATAATGGACTATTGAGAAGTCTGGTCGGTAGAGTACCCTTAACCCGAGCTGCCTAATCCGATAACAGATGTCCAGATCTTCACCATACATAAAGATAGACTCGTCAAAACCGCCGACCCGCTGCATTACCGCCTTCGGCAGCAGCATAAAGGCCCCCAAGACCCAGTCCGGGCTTTGCGGCGATTCATGATCCTGTTCGGAAAAGTAATAGCGCCGGGTCCACTTTCCGGGCAAAAACTTGTGTAACAGCAAGGCGGTGACGAACACCTGGCCCAAGCTGGGAAAACCGAAGAGTGACTTCTGCAAGGTTTGATCCGGATTAAGCAGTCTGCACTGCACGAGACCGACATCTCCATGTTCAAAGGACGTTAACAGGTTTCCAAGCCCCGCCGCGATCAAACAGGTATCAGGGTTCAATAACAGGAGGTATTCCCCTTGCGCCATTTTGGCGGCCAGGTTATTGGCCCGGGAGAAGCCGGCATTTTCCGCGCTGTAGATAAATCTGGCCCAAGGAAAAGCTCTCTCTATCTTCTTAAGGCTCAGCACCTCTTGGGCCGTTGAACTATTATCCACCACAATCGCCTCATAGGTTATGCCTGTTGCCCACTGTTCGAGTGAACTTAGGCAGTTACCTAACAGCTCGCTGGAGTTCCAATTTACGATAATTATGCTTAAATCCACACTAGGACCCCCATTTTCGCTGCAGCAGACAAAACTCAGTTTGTATTATAGCATTTTCCGCCCGGCAAAGAAATAAGAAGCACCTTCCCAGATGACCGGAAAGGTGCAAAGTGTTGCGTATAACTATGGTTAACTGGAAAACGTGTGGTTTCCGATCACTCTCAAGACTGGCCTGGTCTTAATCCAGCGATCTTGAGCCGTAGACGGATTATAGTAAAAAATTGCTCCCTCAGTGGGATCCATACCTTTAAGCGCGTCCTCTGCAGCCCTTCTGGCAGTTTGATCCGGACTAAGCCGAATCTGGCGGTCATTTACAGCTGTGAAAGCTCCCGGCTGGTACACAACAGCTCGCAGCGTTTTAGGAAAGTCAGGGTGCTTCAACCGGTTTAGAACCACGGCCCCAACTGCCACCTGACCCTCAAAGTCTTCTCCCCTGGCCTCCGCATAGATGATTCGGGCCAGCAGCTCAAGGTCACTGCGGGAGAATCCCCGTTCATCTGCTGTGATATCCTTCGAGTATATATTCAGGATTTGACCTATGTACAACTGGTTGGGATTTTTCAACTCATTCCATCGCACAATTTCAGCCACCGATACACGATACTTATTGGCGATCGTCCACAAGTTTTGGCCCTTGGCCACAGTATACGTAATTACACCTTTTGAAGTCGGATCTGATGCCGCCGCTAACCTACCGGACAATAGAACTCCCATTACCACCAGCAAGGCCACTGCTAAAAACCTCCGGCCTGTTTGGTGTTTAAACAAAATTCTCACCTCACAAAAAATATACAGCTAGTATTCTGTCCTTAATTAACTTTCCTTAAACATTTAGATGGTAAACTTCTCCTCCCAGACTAACATTTAGAGGCGGAGGCTTCCAACCATCCCTGTGGGGGACGGGGACGGGGACGGTTCCGGAACCGTCCCCAAATCTAGACTCTAAAATTTCTTATCCTGCTCCCCGACAATATACCACTTGTTATCTATAAACTGCAAGGTATATTCACGCCGTGTAGTGACCGGGGCATCCATCATTTCCCCCCGAGTCTGGTTCACAGGATTATAAGCATAACCCGAATAACTGATAGCGCTTTCCAGAGTGGCGGAATTACCCTCCACCTTGGTCACCTTGACGTCAAGGTAATTAATATTGTTGACATCCGCTCCATCCGCTTCCAGTAAGAAGGGTTCAGCTTCCTTGACCTTTGCCTCCAGAACGGAGCCCGCAAGCCCCTGAGCGGCTACCCTGCGAAATTCAGTTATATCAGGCGCTCTCCACGCCTTATACAAGGTCTGAATATCACTTTTGAAGTCTTTAACCACCTGCTCTTCCACTACAGCCGCGCCCTGGGTGCCACCTATTTGCAGGGACTGATTGGACGTAGAAACACTTTCCTGCGAAAGCCCCTGAGTCAGCGCCGTAGGACTGGTAACAGGGCCACTCCCCGTCTTGGAACAGCCAATGGCAGCAATGATTATCAAAGCTAAGACAAGCAGCAAAAGGATCGACTTAAAAAATTTACCCATATTGGTTCCCTCCAGTGTGTAACTTACACCTAGATTATACCCAATATTGGTAAATTTATACAGCGCGATGAATGTCGGCGAATGCAAGAAGATGCCTGTATTTCTAACCGGTTTCCAAAAACAGCCGATTTTCTTTTACATAGGCCTTTAAACTTCTGCAATCCTCCAGCACCTCTTCCTTCTCAGCCCCGTAATAGATAACAAGACCCGGATGGGCTAAATTTGCTTCCAGTCTACAGTTGCCCAAAAGTCTCACACGGGTCTGGGCATCAGCTGCAGAGCCTATTTCCTTAACTGTTATTTTATCACGTGAAGTTAGTGTCCCGCCGCGCACAACACCGGCTATGTTGATTCGCCCACCCGCCTCAAATTCGGTGGTGATCGCACCCTCACCGGTAATATTAATATTTCCGGCAGCATGGATTTTACTATTTTGAGCATAAGACACCATCACATTAGCTGACTTTAGCAGCGAAAGGTCCAAAGCGCTTACCTCACACTCAATAAGCTTAACAATTTCCTCCAGTTCAGTGGCAGCCTTAATACGCAATGGACCTAAGTTAAGGAACGTGCTGCTTAGAAGCTGTCTTAATTCTATAAGGTCAGGCGAAGACACACCTTGGCCCCTTACCGCAGTCTCTTCCAGTTTTTCCACTGTTCTTGGGATATCTTTAAATTTGAAATCAATCAGAAGCTGAATAAGCTGTCCGTCCCCTTTTTGCTTTAAATCCAAAGATGCAAAAGAATCCTGCTGTCTAAGAACTGCAATTCCGTGGACCAAGTCACTAATCCTGTTCTGCAACACCTGCAAAATATCGTGTACATGTTGGTGAAATGAAGAAGGACCCCCAGCCTGGATGGTTGTAGTGAAAGCCTTACCATAAATGTCCACATCCCCCAAGGCATTAATTGAGGCCCGGTCCACGTCTCCAAATATCTCTATGCTGCCCCCAGCTTCTAATCGAAAACCCTCAAGCACACTTCCAGAAACCACAATATCGTCCTTAAAGCTGATATTGCCTACTTTCAAATCCACATCACCGTTTACGTAGTAAACGGGCCGTACGGAAAGGTATTTCTTCCCTTGACCCTCCAGGATCGGTCTACCCACAATTGAAGCTAAGGCAAGCGAATCATCTTCGACAAGTTCTACTCCGTCCTTGATAAGGATCTGAACATCTTTCGGTGCAGGGCAAGGGATCTGCCGACCGGTTACATCAGTACCAGGAACACCTTCAACAGGTGGTTTTTTTGTGGCCATCACCTGTCCAATTTCTACACACTGAATTTTCCCTTCGCCATAAGGATTACGTGGAGCTTCTAATTTCTCTTCAAGAAAGCTGTAAACTACCTGCCCATCCTCAGCTCCGCTTGGGTTGATGCCTGTAGCAATTTCAATATTGAATGACTCACCCTGAAAACTCAACGCCTCTTCAATCGCCTTATCATTAATTCCATAAACAACACCTTGCCGATCCATCTCCTGCTTTAAAGCATCATAAGTTATTGTTGCAGCTTCCTCAACAACCAACGAAGTCTCAACTGTAACTCTGTGGGCCGTCATTGAATCCATTATCACGAATCGTTTCCCGCTCAACCTCTGAATGCTTAAATGCGCGTGAAGTTTGTCATCTGACAATAGAACCTGAAAAGTTAGCATTGACGGAATATCCAGAGCTATCAGCTCAACCCGGTCATTTGTGCGAATAACTGTCGGCTGGTCGATTTCCTTGCCATTAACTTTAACGGTAACATTTTGGCCCGGAACTAGACAAGGATATTCACCCAACCCTTGAGGTTCAGTAATTATCACTTCTCTATTCCTTATTTCCAAATATCCGTCTGTGGTTAGCACTTTTACTTTGGACAGTACTTCTTTGTTTAGTTCTTCCTCGGCGGTTGGACCCTCTTCCTTTTCAATGCTGGTGACATTTGGTGTCAGCTCTTTCTCCTCAAACGATCCCCGGATAAATTTCTCCAGGTCAGAAAGCCCATTTAAAGATGCCCTAATAACCACTTTCTTTTTGCCAAACCCTAACAACCCCTTACTTCCACCGCTTAGGGTTTCGATCCTCAGCTTTGTGCGCGGCTCCTTGAGCATTTCCTCCGCCTTACTCAAGGCCTCCTCCATCGTATCCGCTTCAACAACAATTCTTTTAGCATCGCTCATATATATACCCCCTAAATCCAACAAACTTTAGAGGCCGAATCCGAGTAAAGCCAGATACTGGTTGCTGCCATCCAGATGGCAATTACACCATATCACTACAGCGTAATTTAATTTATCCACTTAAACAACCAGCTAATTTCTTGCTATGGGACTTGTAAGCACAATAATTACGACGAAGATGATAATCCAAATTCTTTAGGGTCTTCTTTATTATGT
>Ga0255338_1005043_pt1 | contig 12673 bp, 11 predicted proteins | sample MeOH1_35cm_T4_19_FD_203715 | JGI IMG/M metagenome (GOLD analysis project Ga0255338, IMG submission 203715) | Sandy soil microbial communities from University of British Columbia, Vancouver, Canada - MeOH1_35cm_T4_195 | ecosystem: Engineered > Artificial ecosystem > Sand microcosm > Unclassified ...
GGCAAGACGCCGGAGGAATCCATCTTCCAGGCCTGCCTGCTGCGGTTCCGGCCCATCACCATGACCACCATGGCCGCCATGCTGGGGGGCCTCCCCCTGGCCATCGGCATGGGCACCGGCTCCGAGCTGCGCCGCCCCCTGGGCATCGCCATCGTGGGCGGCCTCCTCTTCAGCCAGCTCCTGACCCTCTACACCACCCCCGTGATCTACCTCTACATGGACCGGGCCCGACTGCGGTGGGAGCGGTTCCGGGCTTCCCGGCGCGCCCTCGCCCCCGTCATCGAAAGCTGAGGACGCCTTGGCCTCCGGCGACTGGTCCAGGGAAGCACCCCAGCCCTCCCGCCGGGGCGCTTCCCTGGGCCTGAAGGTGGCGCTGGGGATTCTGGCCATTCCCGTCGTCCTGGTGCTGTTCCTCTTCGGCCAGTCGAAGACGGTCGAGGCCCAGGCCTGGCCGGTGATCCACCGAATCGCCCTGCGGCTGCAGACCGACGCCGAGGCGGGACGGCTCTACCGGGCCAACCCGGCGCTGGCGAGGAGGTACCCCAGCGAGGAGGCCTTCCTCGAACAGGTGCGGACCTACCGGCCCCAGTTCGCCAGCCTGCCGGACCTGCGGCCCAAGGCCGACCGCTACGACTGCCAGGCGGGGCCCAACGGGTTCCGGGCCTCCGTGCAGGGCTCCGGCGGGTGCTGGGCCACCTTCGAGGTGAGGCAGGACATCCTCTTCGAGAAAGTGCCGGGGGAAGGCATCCTCCGCCTGGAATTCTCGCCCACCAAGGAGCCCAACGGCCAAGAGCGGAAAGCCCTTCGGAAGGCCAAGGCCGAATCGGACTGGCGGCGCTACGGGGAGATCTGCGGCCTGCTGGCCTCGGAGGCGGGCACCCGCGCGCTCTGGCAGCGGGAGCCTGGACTCCGCCGGAGCTTCCCGGAGGAGACGGCCCTGCTTTCGTTCGCCGCGGAGGTCCGGCCCCACCTCCACGCACTTCCAGAACCGACCGGGTGGTCCAAGGTGCGCCTGCACCGGCAGGTCCAAAGGGGGTCGCAGGGTGAGTCCGTACGCCTGGGTCACCCCTTTTCCGCCGGGACCTTGACCATGGTCTGGTCCGACGGCCAACTCACTGGCCTCGAATTCACGGCCCGGTAGCCCCTCCTTTGGGGCGACCGCCGCTTGAGCCCAGGCGCTCCGGGTGCGATCCTGGAAGGCTATGAAACTCGATCGGCTCGGCGACTTCCAACGCACCCACCGCAATGGCGATCTGCGCCTCGACCACGCGGGCCAGACCGTGCGCCTGCTCGGCTGGTGCCGCCGGGTGCGGAACCTCGGTTCCCTGGTCTTCCTGGACCTCCGCGACCGCTGGGGCCTGGTGCAGTTGGTGGCCAACGAGGAGACCGCCGATCCCGAGTTGCTGGCCCGGCTCAAGGCCGTGCGCAGCGAGTTCGTGCTGGCCGTCGAGGGCGTGGTGGCCGAGCGAGAGAGCAAGAACCCCAACATGGCCACGGGCGACATCGAAGTGCGCCTGACGGGCCTGCGGATCCTCAATACCTCGGCCCCGCTGCCCTTCCCCCTGGAGGACGAAGGCGTGGGCGAGGATCTGCGCCTCACCTACCGCTTCCTGGACCTGCGCCGCGAGCAGCTCCAGCGGAACATGATCCTCCGCAGCGAGGTGGCGAACCTCACCCGGAACCACTTCCGCGAGCTCGACTTCATCGAGTTCGAGACGCCCATCCTCACCAAGTCCACGCCCGAAGGCGCCCGCGACTACCTGGTGCCCAGCCGTGTGCATCCCGGCGAGTTCTTTGCCCTGCCCCAGAGCCCCCAGCTCTTCAAGCAGCTGCTCCAGGTGAGCGGCTTCGAGCGCTACGTGCAGATCTGCCGCTGCTTCCGCGACGAGGACCTGCGTGCCGACCGCCAGCCCGAGTTCACCCAGATCGACGTCGAGATGAGCTTCGTGCGCCAGGAGGATGTCCAGGGCGTCATCGAGCCGCTGATGGTGAAGCTGGCCAAGGTGGTCGGCAAGGATGTGACCGCGCCCTTCCCCCGCCTGCCCTACCGGGACGCCATGGAATGGTACGGCTCGGACAAGCCCGACCTCCGTTGCGGCCTCAAGATCCAGGATGCCACCAGCCTCTTCGCCGACAGCGGCTTCAACCTCTTCCGCGCCGCCGCCGAAAGCCAGGGCCAGCGCCGCGTCCGGGCCCTGTTCTTCCCCGGCGAGGCTGCCGGGTCGCTCAGCCGCAAGGTGCTGGATGGCTACCAGGAGCAGGCCAAGCAGATGGGCGCCGGCGGCCTCCCCTACGCCAAGTGGGGCAAGGACGGGCTATCGAGCAGCTTCAAGAAGTTCCTCGACCCGGGCGCGGAAGCGGCCCTGAAGGACCACTTCCGCGCCAATGGTGAAGGACTGGCCATCTTCGCCGTGGGGACCGACGCCCAGACTTCCAAGATCCTTGGAGACCTCCGCACCAAAATCGCGACGGATCTCTCCGCCACCGAGAAAGACCCGGCCCTTTCCAATCTTTTCCATGACAAAAACGCGTACGCGTTTTTGTGGGTCGTGGACTTCCCCCTGCTGGAGTGGAGCGAGGAGGCGCAGCGCTTCGTCGCCTGCCACCACCCCTTCACCAGCCCGCACCCCGATGACCTGGACCTGCTGGAAACCGATCCGGGCAGGTGCCGCGCCGTGGCCTACGACCTGGTGCTCAACGGCTTCGAGGTGGGCGGCGGCAGCATCCGCATCCACGATGCCGAAACCCAGAGCCGCATGTTCCGCATCATCGGCATCGGCGAAGTGGAGGCCCGCGCCAAGTTCGGCTTCCTGCTGGACGCCCTCAGCTACGGCGCCCCGCCCCACGGCGGCCTGGCCCTGGGGCTGGACCGCCTCGTGATGCTGCTGGCGGGCATGGACAACATCCGCGAGGTCATTGCCTTCCCGAAGACCGCCCAGGCCCGCTGCCTCATGACCGATGCCCCCAGCCCCGTGGACGAGCGCCAGCTCCGCGAGCTGCACCTCATGCAGGACGCCAAGCAGACCTACCGGGTGGGCGCCGTGTTCTTCGAGTCGGCCGAGGGCGGCGTCGATGCTGCGAAAAGAGGGGAGCTGCGTGGCCAGGCCCTCCACCAGATCGGCCAGCTGACCCCACGGCAGGCCCAGGGCCTCGTCACCCTCGACGCCCAGGGCCAGATCCTCGATACCCAGACCCTCAGCGGGCCCACCTTCGAGTTCTGAGGCCCCCGAACACCGCAGGCTCCTATTTCCCCTGGCCCCGTCCGGCCAGGAGGTTATTTTTGCGGAGTGGACACGACGCTGGATGTCCGTGCGGCTGCGGTGGCCGGAATTTTCTACCCTCGGGAGCGTGGCGAGCTGAGCCGTTTCATCCAGGCGATGTTCGCCGATGCGACCGGGGTGAGCCCCTGGCTCCTTCCGCCCAAGGCCCTGATCGTTCCCCATGCGGGCTACATCTATTCCGGATCCATCGCCGCCAGCGCTTATGCCCCCCTGAACCGGCTGCGGGGCATCATCCAGCGGGTGGTGCTGCTCGGCCCGGCCCACCACGTGCCCGTATCCGGCCTGGCCCTGCCCGGGGCTTCGGCCTTCGACACCCCCCTGGGCCGGGTTCGCGTGGATGAGGCCGCCGTCGACCTCCTCCGGCCCCTGACCATGGTCACGACCAACCTGTCGGCCCACGCTCGCGAACATTCGATCGAAGTGCAGCTGCCCTTCCTCCAGCAGGCCCTGGGGGCGTTCCAGCTGGTGCCGCTGGCCGTGGGCCAGGCCACCGCCGAGGCTGTGGCGGAAGTGCTCGAGACCCTCTGGGGCGGGCTGGAGACCCTCATCGTCGTGAGTTCGGATCTCTCCCACTACCTCCCCTATGAACGCGCGCAGGATATGGACCGCCGGACCTGCGCCAGCATCTCAGATCTGAACCCGCTGGCCAGCCACGAGCAGGCCTGCGGCGCCACCGCCGTGAACGGACTGCTGCTCGCCGCCCGCCGGCACCGGCTGACGCCCCACTTGATGGACCTGCGCAACTCCGGAGATACCGCCGGGGACCACGACCGGGTGGTGGGTTACGCCGCGTTCGCGTTCACCCAGGAAGGCGCCCATGACCCATCCACCCTGGACCATTGACCGGGGTTCCACCCTGCTGATGATCGCCCGCGGCGCCATCGCTGAGCAGCTGGGCATGAAAGCCCCTCCCATCGAGGCGGCTGGCTGGCTCCAGGAGCCCGGGGCCTCTTTCGTCACCCTCAAGCGCCATGGCCAGCTCCGGGGGTGCATCGGAACCCTGGCCCCGCGGCGGCCCCTGGGCGAGGACGTGGTCGAGAACGCCCGGCAGGCCGCCTTCCACGATGCCCGCTTCCCCCCCTTGGCCCAGAGCGAATTCGCCGATACCGAACTCGAGGTCTCCCTCCTATCACCGCTGGAACCGGTCCCCTGCGAAAGCGAGGCCTCCCTGCTGGCGCTGCTCCGGCCCAAGGAGGACGGTCTGGTGCTGGAGTGGCGGGGACAGAGGGGCGCCTTCCTTCCGCAGGTCTGGGAACAGCTGCCCGACCCCGGCGACTTCCTCACGCATCTGAAACGGAAGGCCGGGCTCTCCATGGATTTCTGGAATGACGGGATCCGGCTCGCCCGCTTCACCGTGACCCGGTTCCATGAAGAGGCCGGGGTGGAAAGCCGCGGGTGACCGCCATGAACGTCTCCCCCCATCCCGCCCGCTGGTGGCATCGCCTCGAGGATGGGCGCCTCCAATGCGACCTCTGCCCCCGCGACTGCAAACTGGGCGAGGGCCAGCGGGGCGCCTGTTTCGTCCGCCAGAACCTGGCCGGCGGGATGGTCCTGACCACCTACGGCCGCTCGTCCGGGTTCGGCATCGATCCCATCGAGAAGAAGCCCCTGAACCATTTCCTGCCGGGCTCGCGGGTGCTGTCCTTCGGCACCGCAGGCTGCAACCTCATGTGCAAGTTCTGCCAGAACTGGGATATCAGCAAGTCGAGGGACATGGACCGACTGCAGGAGCAGGCCTCCCCGGAAGACATCGCCGAGGCAGCCGAAGCCTCGGGTTGCCGGAGCGTCGCCTTCACCTACAACGATCCCGTGATCTTCGCGGAATACGCCATGGATGCGGCCGACGCCTGCCACGAGCGGGGCATCCGGACCGTCGCCGTGACCGCCGGCTACATGCACGCAGAGCCCCGGCGGGCGTTCTACGCGAAGATGGACGCCGCCAACGTGGACCTCAAGGCCTTCACGGACGCCTTCTATTCCCGGCTCTCCGCAGCCCATCTCCAGCCTGTCCTGGACACCCTCCGCTACCTCCGGCACGCAACGGACACCTGGCTCGAGATCACCACCCTCCTCATCCCCGGCCAGAACGATTCCAGCGCCGAGATCGCGGCACTGTCTGAATGGATCGCCCGGGAGCTGGGCCCGGATGTCCCCCTGCACTTCAGCGCCTTCCACCCGGACTACAAGATGACCGACCTCCCCCGGACGCCCGCCGCCACCCTCACCCGGGCGCGGGAGATCGCCCTCGCCGCCGGGCTCCACTACGTCTACACCGGCAACGTGCACGACCTCCCGGGCGGCACGACCCATTGCCCGGCCTGCCGGACCCCACTCATCATCCGGGACTGGTACCGGATCGAGAGAGACCGCCTGACCCCCGAATGCCGCTGCCCAGACTGCGGGACCATGATCCCCGGGCACTTCGGGCCGGTGCCCCACGCTTCATGCGTGCAAACCTGAGGGTGCGGAAAAGCATCCAGGGGTCGCGTCTGGCGAACGTCTTCAGGGGTCCATTCCATCCAATGCCTGCCCGCATGCCTCCTTTCAGGCAGTGGCAGCCTGTTTGGCGAACCAGTGGTACAGGGCGATGACACGATTGTAGAAACTCGTGCGCACCTGTTCCTCCATGCCGAGCACCTTGGTGGCACCGATGCCTACGTTGCCGTAGAAATAGAGGTATTTCCCATCGGCCGAAGCCTGGATCACCATGGTGAGCTTGAGAGAGCCCGATCCGAGCACGGGCAGGAACCCCCACCAGACCCGCTCGACATTGCTCATCGTGAGTTGAATGCTTCCCCCTTCGTGGGCCTTCACCGTCACCGCGTACAGGTTCTTGCCGAAAGTCGAATCGTCCTGTTCCAGGAAGAGGTCATGGGTGGGTTCGATGGCTGAATACTGAGGGTCGTTCAGGGGGTTGCGGTTGCCCGGAGCCTGGACCACATGGGAGGTCGTGAACAGCGTTCGGACCTTGCCATGGGTGGAGGAGAAATACTGGATGCCGGCCATCGTGCGGAACTGATGGAGCCGGTTGTAGAGCACGAGGGTGCGGCCTTTCCGGGCGAGGAGACCGGTGGGCATGACCGCCACCACCAGGGTCTGGATGCCGATATTGGATGGGCTGGCGCCCAAGTTACGGGTGATGTCGGCTCCCGCGGCAGGATCGGGGCACAAATCGACCTTGGGCTGCCCTTTGGAAAAGGACGTGTAACTGCCAGAGGCCATGAGCTTCTGCCTGGCGATCGGGTCGAGGAGCGCGGGAATCGCGTCGACCGCGGCCGCCGGAAGCGGGCTCGCGGCGATTCCAGATGCGTCATCGGCCGACAGGGAACTTGCCGGAGCCAGGAGCAGGAAGGCTGCGACAAGGCGGAGGGTCCAGGACTGGGGGCGTCGGCTCATTGGGGGATCCTGGGGATGAACTTCACATGGTTGCCCGCATCGCGCGAAGCATCTGTCGTCCGTGTTTCATGCGCCGGCCTTCGTTCAACCTGATTCCGTCGAGGAACCCGACCGGCGTTGCTCCTGCAGGCACGAAGAATTGTCAGACCGATGGTTCATTCGGTACTCCGTAACCACCTGCCGAATGGAGCAAATGCCATACCCAAGCGTTAAGGTCCTTATTTTATTAATTTAAAACTTATTGTCTGATTTTGCGGAGTACTCGACCTCATCAAAATGGAGGAGTGCCTCCTTCAAATAGATCCCCTCCTCCCGAAGCGGCACAGCTTCCTCGGCGGTCCGGGATGCCCGGCAGCATATACACGTCGGACAGCGGAAGGTTCTTCATCGTGGTGCAAGCCTCCTTCCCGTGCAGGCGGTCTCCCGGTCATTTGGGGGCGCCCGACCCAAGGCCACGCCGTACACCAAGGTCCGGACCCGCGCCTGAAGGGCAGGACGACGCTCACCCTCCGTCACAAGGCCCAGACCACCCTCCCCCTCCGAACGGTATATGGCCAAGACGATGCGTTGCCGATCGCCGGATCACCCATCCATTGACTAGGCTTGGTTTAGAAAATACAACAGCTGGACTCCATCTCTCTTTTAGGTTGCCCTGCCCCTTTACCATTTCTTCCAATTCTTGGAGTTGTGATCAAATTGAGACAGAGAGAACGAACCCCTCCCGGGAGAGTCAACATGCCCAACATTGCATCCATCCTGAAAGAAGAAATCCTCCGGCTTGCCCGTAAGGAAATCCGGAATGAGATCGAGAGCCTCAAGAAAGCCTCGGCTCAATACCGCACAGAGATCGCCCAGCTGAAGCGGCGTGTGGATCAGCTCGAGAAGCAGCAAGCACGTGTTTCAAAAAAGATCCTGAAGAAGCCGGAAGCGTCGGCCAGCGAGGAAAGCACCACGCGCCTTCGCTTCAGCGCGAAACGCTTCGCAGTTCAGCGCAAGAAGCTCGGACTTTCTGCCCAGGATATGGGGCTGCTGCTTGGTGTCTCGGGCCAGACCATCTACCACTGGGAGGCCGAGAAGAGCCGCCCCAGGCAGGCCCAGCTGGTGGCGATCGCAGCGCTGAGGAAGGTCGGGAAGCGGGAGGCGAAGGCCAGGCTGGCTGAGTTGGCGGACCAGGCGGCTAAGCAAAGCTGAGATCCCAGCCGGGCGGTTCATCCCGTTCGCGCGATCGATAGGCCTCGATGACAGATTCAGGCACAGTCTCACGGCTTGACTGAAGCCTCCGACGCGACCCGAATCAGTCGAATCCACCTCAAACTGGAAGCATGACCCTCACCCTACGTCACAAGGCCCAGGCCATCCTCCGCGAAGCAGGCTGGGACCTCGTGCCGCCGCCCGTCATCTGGTCGCCGCGCATGGCGCGGTGCGCGGGGCTCTTCGTGATCGAGAAGGATTCGCGGGGGAAATGGCACCCGGAGATCCGCCTCAGCATCCCCCTGCTGCGCCGCCGGGACTGGCCGTGGCCCCAGCAGGTGTGCGGGATGAACTGCCACGATCCCGAACAGGTGCAGCGGCGGATCCTCGAGCACGAGCTGATCCACTACAAACTCTGGATGGACCGGGAGAAGGACTGGGGCCACAGTGAGCGCTTCCGGCTGCTGGCGTGGGACGTGTTCGGGCATCAGAGCATTACCCACGGCATCGGCTCGGAATCCGATTAGCCTTGCGCACGAGTTCGGCATGATTCGCTCTCTGTGGGGCCCCGCTCCGCAGGCTCCCCCGGAGCCTGCTCCACGACCCACATGGTCGCGACCCACAGCATCGGCTCGGAATCCGATTAGCCCTGCGCGCGAGTTCGGCATGATTCGCTCTCTGTGGGGCCCCGCTCCGCAGGCTCCCCCGGAGCTAGGTCCACAGATTTCACAGATTCCGCAGACTCTCCGTCGTTCGAATCTGTGTCCATCTGTGGAATCTGTGGATATCTTTACTGGCTTTCGCTTGGAGTACGCTCGATCCATGACCGCCTGGGACCTCGCCCTGCTCGCTGCGCCGCCGCTGCTGCTGAACGGGGAGGACCGGCTGCCGCCGGAGCACAAGCTCTTCGCCCTGCGCACGCTGCCCATGGGGGAGATCAAGGCCATCGGCTTCGACATGGACCACACCCTGGCACGCTACCGGGCGCCGGAGATCGACGAGCTGGCCTTCAAGAAGGCGGCCCGGATCCTGGTCCGCGATCGCGGCTACTCGCCGTGGCTCCTGGAGATCGAGTACGACCCTGCCTTCGCGGTGCGCGGCCTCATGCTGGACGGCCTGCGGGGCAACCTGCTCAAGCTCAACCGCGAGCGCCAGGTGGTCCGCGCCTGCCATGGCACGCGGGTGATGCCCCGCCCCGAGCTGGAGGCGGTCTACAGTCGGCGGCGGCTCTCCACCTCCGCCAAGGGGTTCCGCAGCATCGACACCCTCTTCGAGCTCCCCGAGAGCCACCTCTACGCCCGCATGGTGGATGGCTTCGACCAGGGGCAGCTCAAAGCCGAGAACTACCTCCAGCTCTTCCGCGACGTGCGGTGGGCCGTGGACACCACCCACCGCAACGGCGAGATGAAGGCGGAGATCCTGGAACACCGCGACTTCTTCATTCCGCACGACCCCCAGCTGGCCCTGGCCCTGGACCGGCTCAAGCGCGATGGGAAGAAGCTCTTCCTCCTCACCAACAGTGAATGGACCTTCACCGCCGGCGTGCTGGGCCACCTGCTGGATGGGCAGGATCCGGCCCGGCCGCGCTGGACCGACTACTTCGATCTGGTGGTGGTGAGCAGCCGCAAGCCTGGCTTCTTCCTCGATACGCCGGAACCCGTGCCCCTGGAAGGCTGGCCCCGCTGCTTCACAGGCGGCCACGCCACCTGGCTGGAGGCCCAACTGGGGGCGGAGGGCGAGCAGGTGCTCTACGTGGGCGACCACATCTACGGTGACGTGCTCCGGTCCAAGAAGAACGCCTCCTGGCGGACCATGCTCCTGGTGCCGGAGCTGGAGCACGAGCTCAAACTGCTGGAGGCGCGGAACCAGGACATGCGCGACCTGCTGCGCCTGGAGACCATCCGCCGCCGGACGCTCCGCCGGGCCTCGGTGCTCATGGACCAGTGGAAGCGCAACCGGGTGCGGCGCCATGTGCTGGGGCCCCGCCTCAGCACCGAGGCCGCCGTCGCCCTGGACCAAGAGGCCGTTCACCTGGCCAGCAGCGCCGAGGCGCTCCAGCGGCGGGCGGAACTGCAGAGCCTCGAACTGGACACTCTGACGAAATCCGTGGAGGCCGCCTTCAACCCGACCTGGGGGCCCATGTTCCGGGACCGCGACGAGCAGACCCGCTTCGCGGACCAGATCCAGCAGTTCGCCTGCGCCTACACCGGCCGCGTGGGCAACCTCTACATGTACGATCCCCGGGCGACGGTATACGCCCCGCTGCCGACCCTTCCCCACGAACGGCTGGGCCGGTGGATCACCCCGTGATGCGGCTCTGGGCTTTTGCCCGGGCGATCACCTGGCGGATGGCGGCCATGGTCTGATCCTGGTCGGCCTCGGTGAGCCCGGGCCAGAGGGGCAGGCTCAGGAGACGCTCGCCGCTCCACTCGCTGTGGGGCAGGCCGGCCTTCGGCAGGTGCTGCGGGTTAGCTGCGTAGAAGTCCTGGTACCAGGGGTGGAGATGGGCCGGGCGGTAGTGGATGCCCGTGCCGATGTTCTCCTCCTTGAGCGCCGCCACGAAGGCATCGCGGTCCAGCCCCACCTTCTCGGGATGGATGCGCAGCACGAAGAGGTGGAAGCAGTGGCCGAGGACGGAATCACCGGGCCAGGGCAGCAGCACTTCCTCGATGTCCTTCATCAGGTCGAGGTAGCGGTGGAACAGCACGCCGCGCCGGGCGTTGAAACCATCCAGTTTCTCGATCTGGTGGAGGCCCATGGCCGCCTGGAGGTCCATGAAGTTGGCCTTGCGGGCCGGTTCGTAGACCTCCGTGTGGGGGCTGCCTTCCTTGGCGAACCGCTTCCAGGCATCGCGGTCGATGCCGTGGAAGCGCAGGCGCTTGATGCGGCTTTCGTACTCATCGTTGAAGAAGACGATGGCGCCGCCCTCCCCCGTGGTCATGTTCTTGTTCGGGTGGAAGCTGTAGACACTCATGATCGAGCGCGGGTCGCCGCCGATCTTCGTGCCCTTGTAGTGGGCCCCCATGGCCTGGGCCGCATCCTCGATGACCCAGAGGCCGTGCTTTTCCGCGATGCGCCAGATCTCGTCCATTTGGCAGGGCAGGCCCGTGAGGTGCACGGGGATGATGCCCTTGGTGCGGGGTGTGATGGCGGCCTCGAGCTTCGCGGGGTCGAGGTTCAGCGTCACCGGATCGATGTCCACCAGGACCGGCACGCCGCCCTGCAGCACCACCGTGCTGAGGGTGCTCACCCAGGTGAGCGAGGTGGTGATGACTTCGTCGCCGGGCTGCAGGTTCAGCACCTGCATGGTGATCTCCTGGGCCGTGGTGGCGCTGTTCATCACCAGGCAATGCGGCACCCCGTTGTAGGCCTTCAGCTTCTCCTCGAACGCCGCCGACTTCGGCCCCGTGGTGAGCCACCCGCTGTGGATCGTATCGATGATCTCCGCGATCTCCTCCTCCCCCACCATGGGGCGGGTGAAGGGAAGGAAGTGGGGCCGGCGAGTGTAGGTCATGGGAACTCCGGGGGGCTTGGCTATCAGCTGTCGGCTATCAGCTATCGGCTGTCAGAGGTCGGCGGGCGTTCGGGGAGGTACCCTGCGGCCTGCTCCAGGATAAACCAGGCCATGGCCGCGATATGATCCTCGGCACATCACAAGGCGGGTTATGCAGGACTTCCGGAACCTCGCAGTCTGGCGGCATGCGCACCAACTCACGCTGGCCGTTTACCAAGAAACTTCAAAATTCCCTGCATCAGAGCAATTCGGCTTGACCAGCCAAATGCGCCGGTCCGCGGCTTCTATTCCCACCAACATCGCAGAGGGTTGTGGCCGAGGGTCTGATGCCGACTTTGCGCGTTTCCTCCACATCGCCCTCGGCTCCGCCTCCGAACTGGAATACCAGCTGCTACTCGCCTCCGATCTCGGCCATCTCCAAACAACGCCAGCCAGATCGTTGATGGATCAAGTCCAGACCATCAAGAAGATGGCTTCCTCCCTGATCCGCAAAATCTCCACCAAACCCCACAAACCAAAATCGAATAACGGCCCACTGACAGCTGACAGCTGACAGCAGATAGCTGATAGCCCCTACGCGATCGGCATCGTGATCTTCAACCTGCTCCCATGCCCCATACCCTCACTGTGGAGGCTGATGGTGCCGCCCATCATGCCCATGAGGTGCTTGCAGATGACGAGGCCGAGGCCGGTGCCGCCGTACTCCCGGGCATGGCCGCCTTCGGCCTGGGCGAACTTCTGGAAGAGGCGGGCCTGGCCTTCCGGGCTCACGCCGATGCCCGTATCCACAACCAGGAGGGCGATGATGCCGGGGTGCCGCTCCACCAGCACGGTGACGGTCCCCTCCTTGGTGAACTTCAGGGCATTCGACAGCAGGTTGAGGAGCACCTGCTTGAGGCGGCTGGGGTCCACCATCACGTCGGGCATGCCACTGGCATCGGACCAGACCAGCTCCACACCGGCCTTGCGGGGGTAGGCCTCCGCGATGGGCTTCACCTCGTCCAGCAGCTGAGCGAGGCTGGTGGATTCGGCATGGACCTCTAGGCGGCCGGATTCGATCTTCGCGAGATCCAGAATGTCGTTGAGCAACCCCAGCAGGTGCTGGCCCGAGGTGTAGCTGTCCTGGAGCATGGACCGCATCTCCTCCGCATCGTCGTAGAGGCCATCCATGACCAGGCGCGTGAAGCCGAGGATGCCCGTGAGCGGCGTGCGGAGCTCGTGGCTCGTGAGGGCGAGGAACTCGCTCTTGAGCTGGTCGGCCTCGCGCAGGGCGTCATTCACGCGCTCCAGC
>Ga0255338_1005044_pt1 | contig 12673 bp, 13 predicted proteins | sample MeOH1_35cm_T4_19_FD_203715 | JGI IMG/M metagenome (GOLD analysis project Ga0255338, IMG submission 203715) | Sandy soil microbial communities from University of British Columbia, Vancouver, Canada - MeOH1_35cm_T4_195 | ecosystem: Engineered > Artificial ecosystem > Sand microcosm > Unclassified ...
CCGCATTGCCGTTGCCGACGAGGCGCATGGTGTTCGGCGAGCCGGTGCCGCGCTGGATCGCGGTCACGTCGATGCCCTGCTTCTCGAAATAGCCCTTCTTCTTGGCGACGAAGAACATCGCGTGGTTGCCGCGCACGACGTAGTCGAGCTGGACGGTCACATTGTCCGCGGCGGAGACCGCGGTGCTGACGAGCACGGCCAGCGCGGCCGCGAGCGATAGGGCTTTCATATCAAAGCACTCCTGCTTTTCGAGCTAACCGGCAGAATGGATCGGATCGAACTTCGGCGCCCACGGCACGAGCACGCGCTCGGCGTATTCGACGACGTAGTAGAAAGCGAGACCGAGCACCGAGACGACGAGCAGCGCGGCGAAGATCAGCGGCGTGTCGAGCTGGGTCGAGGCGAACTGGATCATGTAGCCGAGGCCCTGATTGGCCCCCGCGAATTCACCGACGATGGCGCCGATGACGCTGAAGGTGATGGCGACCTTGAGACCCGCCATCAGATGCGGCAGCGAGTGCGGAATGCGCACGCGCAGCATGATCTTGCTCTTGCTCGCGCCGACCGAGCGCATCAGCGACACGAAGGACGGCTCGACCGACTGAAGGCCGGCGAGCATGTCGATGGCGACGGGAAAGAAGGCGATGACGACGATCAGCAGGATCTTGGGCGAGAGATCGTAGCCGAACCAAAGGATGAAGATCGGCGCCAAAGCCACCTTCGGCACGTTCTGGAATAGAACGATCAGCGGATAGAGCGCACGGCCGAAGCGCTCGAAGCGCACGATGACCAGCGCCACCAACACGCCGACGATGGCCGAGAGCACGAAGCCGAACAGAACCTCGAGCGCCGTCGCCTGCGTGGCGAAGGCGAGCGCCCGCCAGTTGGCGACCAGCGATTCGATGATCGCCGTCGGCGCCGGCAGCACGAAGGTCGGCACGTTGAAGAGACGGATGACGGCTTCCCAGAAGATCAGCACGCCCACCGCCAGCGCGATCGCCGGCAGGCCGTTGTACAGCCCCCGCCAGAAACGATTGGCATACCAAGGCAGAGCCGGCGTATCCGCGGTCATATCGGTCATTTCCGCCCCCGTCGGTGGCTCTCGATCAACAGGCTGCGCAAACGGTTCTCCGCCGCGGTGAAGGCGGGATCGGCATAGCTCGCCTCGTTGCGCGGATGCGGCACGGTGATCGGCAGCGTCTCGATGATGCGCGCGGGCCCCGTGCCCATCACATGCACTTCACGCGACAACAGCACCGCCTCGTCGATCGAGTGCGTCACCAGCACGATGGTCTTGTTGGTGCGCTCCCAGATGTCGAGCAGGCACTCGCTCATCTCTTCGCGGGTGATGGCGTCGAGCGCGCCGAACGGCTCGTCCATCAGCAGCACTTCCGGATCGAGCGCGAGGGCGCGCGCGATGGCCACGCGCTGGCGCATGCCGCCGGAAAGCTGCGACGGCATCTTCTTCTCGGCGCCCTCGAGGCCGACCATCTTCAACATCTTAGCGGCGCGGTCGAAAGCCTCGCTGCGCTTCATCGTCTCGTCCGCGGTCATCAGCAGGAAGGCCGCGTTCTCGATGGCGTTCTTCCAGGGCAGCAAAGTCGCTTCCTGGAACACGAGGCCGATCAGACGCGCCTTCACCGCCTCTTGCGGAGCAAGGCCGGCGACGCGCATCTCGCCTTCGCTCGGGGTGACGAGGCCCGCCATGGCCTTGAGCAGCGTCGACTTGCCGCAACCGGACGGGCCGATGAGCGAGACGAAGCTGCCCTTCGGCACCGCGATGTTGATGTCGTTGAGAACGCGCTGACGGCGCCCTTGCACAGTGAAATCCACCGCAAGGTTGCGCGCGGCGATATGCGCGGGCGCCGCGGCGGGCGGGGCCACACCCGGCTGGACAGTCTTCGCGGCGACAGCGTTCATGGCGATCACATTCATTTGGGCTTGTAGGCGATAGCGTCCATTTCGATCTTGGTGTTGATCACCGCGCGCGCCTCGACGGTCGTGCGGGCCAGCACCGCGTCCTTGAAGTGCTCGGCGAACACTTTGTTGTAGCGACCGAAGTCGCGGGTATCCTCGAGATAGGTCGTCACCCGCACCACGTCGGCGAGCGTCGCGCCCTCTTCCGCCAGGATGCGCTTGATCGATTCGATCGTGCCGGCGGTCTCTTGCTCGATGGTGCCCGACAGCATGTTGCCGTTGGCGTCCTTGGCGACCTGCCCGGACACAAAGATGAAGTCGCCCGCGCGCACCGCCGGATGAAACGGCAGGTTCGGGTTCTTCTTGCCGATCGGATAGACGTCTTTCTTGTCGCTCATTCTCTTTCCCTGCTTCAGGACATCGCGGCGGCTTCGATCACGTCGATGCCGGCCACGCGGTCGACGAGATAGATCAGCCCGCGGCTGTCCATGGTCACGTCATTGGACGAAGGACGGTCGGCGCCCGGCGCCGGGTCCGGCGTGTAGTGACCGATCTCCTTGGGCGCATAAGGATCGGCGTAATCGACGATGCGCAGGCCTTGCGCGAACCAGGCGAACGGCACGACCGAGCCGGAGAAGCGCTCGGACGGCTGATGACAGCCGGTCATCGGCTGCTGCGGGCTGCCGTCTTTGTCGAGCCCCGGCACCTGGAAGGTCGAGATCGGCAGCGGCATCTGCTCCTGGGTGATGTCGTAGGTCCAGGCGAAGGACGGCGCCGCCGGCCACAACTTGGCGACGTCCTCGTCGGCCACGACCATGATGTTGCGGCCCTTCAGCGGCTCCGGGATCACCAGGCAGGTGTGCGTCGGATGCGGGTAAACCGGGCTGGTGTTCATGTGCGACACCAGCTTCGGCTTCGACATATCGGCGATGTCGAGGATGAAGAAGCCGTGATGCCAGTAGCTCACATAGAGGCGGTCGCCACGGCGCAGCGGATGGTGGCAGCGCGGCGGCACCCAGTTGTCCCACGGATATTCCTCGCCGCCGGCGGTCCACTGGCCCGGAATCCACCAACGACCGACCTCGACCGGCTTTGCCGGATCGGCGAGGTCGAGGATCATGACGATGTTGCCGACGTAGCCTTCGACCGTCGGCGAGATATAGGCGTAGCGGCCGTCGAAATCGAAGCGGTGCACGCCGCCACCGACGGTGCGCCATTCAGTGATCAGCTTCGGCGCGGCCGGATTGGCGACGTTATAGATATTGATGCCGCCACCGACGTCGTTCGCGGCCGATTTGCCGAACTTCTCGTAGTTCACGATCATGATGTCGCCGGCGACGCGCACCTTGTGCGAGTGCCAACCTTCCGGCACATCGATCTTGGCGATGACCTTCGGCGCGCGCGGATCGGCGATGTCGATGATGGTCGTGCCGCTGGTCGGCCGCTGATGCCCGACATAAAGGGTCGTGCCCTCCACCCAGACTTGGCCGCCGCCCGGGCAATCGATGTGGGACACGAGCTTGGTATTAGACTGGCTTGGCACGACTAGAACTCGGCGCTTCGACGTAGAATAAGGAAACAGCCCCGGCGCACGGATGCACCGGAGCTGTCGATCGATCGCATCAGTCGAAGATCTGCGTGATCTCGCCCGACTCCGACTTGCCCCACTTCTTGTAGAGCGCCAGCTTCTTCAGCGTCGGCTCGTCGGAGGCGACGAACAGGAACAGCGGGTCCTTCGACGACGTGTTGACGTGCTCGAACCACGAGCCGCCCGGGACCGCCAGCGTGTCGAACTGGTTCCAGTCGAACTTCTGGCCGTTGACGATCGAGTGGCCCTGGCCCTCGAACGGCGACACCAGCAGGCTCGACGTCGTCTTCACCGGCAGTGTCTTCTGGCCCGGCTGCAGCATCTGCACGAAGAAGGTGATGGTCTTGAACACCGGCTGACCGGTCGTCGGATCGATGTATTCGACCAGCAGACCGTCATGGGCGTCGCCGTCATTGTCGCGGTGGCGGTCGAGCAGCTCGCGCATCATCTCCCAGCGATAGACGAACATCGGCGACGAAAGACCGGCGCCGCGCGCCTGCTTGCTGGCAAAGCGCGGCAGGAGACCGCCATAGCCGTAGATGCGCTGCGAGTAGTCCGGGGAAAAGCGCTCCGTCTGCTGCTTCTTGATGACGGGTTTGCCGTTCTCGATTTCCGTGTAGTCGTGCTCGAAGTGGATCGCGTTCAGGGTCTCGACCAGTGGCAGGTCGAGCACCGACAGGTTGAGCGCCTGCTCGTTCCCGACGGTGCCGTGGTTGTGCCAAGTGTCGTTCGGCGTCAGCACCATGTCGCCGGGGCCGAACACGATGTTCTCGCCGTCGACGCCGGTGAAGTTGCCCTTGCCCTTCAGGCCGAAGCGGATGGCGCTCGGCGAGTGCCGGTGCGGCGGCATGATCTCGTTGGCGTCGTTGAGGCGGTAGGCCGTGTACATGGTGCTAACCGTCGCGCGCTTGGGCGCGAGACCGGGATTCACCAGCACCAATGAGCGGCGCTCCGAGTCCTCCATCGTGACCAATTCGACCGCACGGTTGAGAATTGGTTCGATATCCTCCGCACAGCGCCACAGATAAGGGATCGCTTTGGGCGTCGCGAGAAGCTGCTTCACCTCGTCGTGCTCGACGTCGGTGGACGTCGCCCAGAACGGGAACATGTGCTTCGAAGACACGTCATCGTAAAGCGCTTTCAACGCGGTATCGCGGTTCGGCAGCCGCGTGACGTTGCTGGCGGACGAGGAGGACATTGTGGAACTCCATCATGAGAAAGCGTGACCTTGGTCCAAACGCTAGCATAGATGGTCCGCCCGTCAACGAACTGTATCGCACCAATCTCTTTATTGGTCCCGCAGACGGTGCTATTGTTCTCCGCAAGGTGATCACGGCGCGGGCAACAAGGCCGCAGCCGCGGTGTCGAATGCAGGAGACGATCAAGTGAGCATGGAATTTCTCACGCCGCAGGCGAACGGCTTTCCCGGCGCAACTTTGTCGCCGGCGCAGGCCAAGGAAACCGCGCTGGACCGCCTCCGTACGCTCATTGAAATCGGCGATATCCAGGCCGCCGGACGTCTGCCGCCCGAACGCGTGCTAGCCGAACAGATCGGCGTCAGCCGGCGCGCGGTGCGCCATGCGCTCGACATGTTGGAGGCCGAAGGCCGCATCACGCGCCAGCAAGGACGCGGCACGCTGATCTGCGACGCGCGCGCCGGCACGCTCGATCTGAGCACCCAGCTCGCCAAGCTCACCAATCCTGTGGATACTTTGGAAGCGCGCATGGCGATCGAGCCCGCGCTGGCGCGGCTCGCGGCGCTGCGCGGCACGCAAGCCGACTTCGACAAACTGTTCGAAGCCGCGGAAGCGAGCCGCGTGGCGAAAGACCCGATCTCCTACGAGAAGGCGGACGCCGCGTTCCACCGCCGCATCGCCACGGCCGCGCGCAATCCTCTCTTGGTGACGATCTTCGAAGCCGTTCTGCACGTTGCGTCCGACCGCTCGTGGCGGCACGGCCGTGAGACCGCGCATTGCATCAACAACCAGGCGCGCTATGCCCTCGCCCACCGCAAGATCGCGGCGGCGATCTGCGAACGCAATCCGAAGCTGGCGGAAGAGGCGACGCGCGCGCACCTCGGCATGGTGCAACAGCAACTGATCGACCACGCCTTTCCGCGCGCGGAAGTGAGCTGAAACAACCGCGCCGCCCTCGAGGGGCAGCACGGCATTCCTTTCGAAAACCCACTCGGTATCGGCGCCGGCCTACTTCTTCGCCTCGGCGTAAGGGTAGATCATCTTGCCGGTCGCGTGCTCCTTGGGCCAGAGCACGACCTGCTTCTCGACGCCGCGGAACTGCTCGAGATTGCCCGGCGCCACGCCCTGGAACTGCGTGAACACCGTTCGCGGCTTCGACCAGTCGCCCGCTTTGTTGTATTCGATCTCGCCGGCCACCGTGTTGAACTTATGCTCGTGGATGTATTTCGCGAGCACCTGGTGGTCGAGGCTCTTGGTCTCCGTGACGGCGGTCGCCAAAATCTGCCCGGCCGCATAGGCAAACGGTGCGAAGCCGTAGCCGAAGGGATCGATCTGCTGCCCCTTCGCGAGCTCGCCGTATCGGGTGAGTAGCTCCTTCAGACCCGGGAAGTTGAAGGTCGGCGCCGGGACGAAGCTCTCCATAATGACGATGCCGTTCATCAGCGGGCCGAGCTGCACCTTGATCGGCGTCACCAAAAGACCGACGAGCGTGCCGCCGAACATCTTGGGCGTGTAGCCGATCTCGTTGGCCGAGCGCACGATGCCGACCGTATCGACCGGATAAGCGGCGACGAAGACGATATCGGCATTGGTCGCCTGGACGCCGCGGATGATCGGCGCGAAGTCGGTTGTCGAAGGCGGATAGGACTTGTCGTAGATGATGTTGAACCCCAGGGCCTTGGCGTTTTCACGCGCGCCGTCGGCCGAGGTGCGGGCGAATTCCGAATCCGCCGCCACGATGGCGACCGTCTTCGGCTTCGGATTTTGCGCGGCCGCAAGCTCGAAAAAGCCCTGGGAGAATGCCTTCACGCCGTCCGGCCCCACGGGCACCATCGAGAAGTGGCCGGGATAATTGAACTTCTCGTTCACGCCGATGGTGAGAAGACTGATCGTCATCTTCTTCTGCTGGATGATGGCCGGCATCGCCGCCGCCGTCATGTTGGTCGAGTAAGGACCGACCAGCAGATCGACTTTGTCCACCGTCAGCAGCTTGGCATAGATGCCCGGCACGTTCGCCGGATTGCTCTGATCATCGTAATAAGTGAGCTCGACCGGCCGTCCGAGCAAGCCGCCTTTGGCGTTGACGTCGTCGCGCCAGATTTCCAGCGCGATGACGATCTGCTTGCCGGCCGGCGCGCCCGGTCCGGTCAGGCTCATGCTGAACCCGACCCTGAGCGGATCCGCCGCATGCGACGGCATCGCCACGGCGAACGTCGCGAGCGACGCCGCCGCCAGTGCAAGTAACTTTCGTCTTGCTGTCTTGAGCATGCCTTCCTCCCCTGAATGCCGCGCTCTTCGGCGCGGCTTTGTTTTGTCTTGTCGTCGCGATGGCCTGCCTCAGGCCATCATCTCGTCCGGCGGCATCGGCCCCCAGAGGTTCGCCGCCGACGGATCCTTGACCCAGACCTTCGGCTTCTGCGGATTGTCGCGGTGCCACGGGCGCGGCTCGAAATAGCCGAGCGCCTCGTCCTTCATCTGGTCGAGCTCGGCGAACAGCTCGGTGATGAGGCCCGACGGGCTGCGGTGATAGGCGAACAGATTGTGGCCGATGCCGTGCCGGCCCGGACCCCACAGCATCTTGTAGCCGCTGTAGCTCAGGTAATCGCAAGCAGTCTGCAGATGCGACCAGTCGCGCAGCTCGAAAGCGGTGTGGAAATGTTTGTTCTTGCCGGTCTCGATCAGATTGATCGTGTGATGATCGGGACCGCAGCGCAGGAATGAGAAGAAGTCGCCCATCCAGTCCGACACGCGGAAGCCGAGGATGTCGCAGTAGAACTGCGTCGCCTTCTTCGCGTCGGTCACATGGAACGCCACGTGGCCGAGCTTGTGCGGGATGATGCCCTTGCGCTGGAACTTCTGGTGTTCGAATTCCGGCCGCTTGAACACCTCCATGATGGTGCCCTTCGTGTCCTCGAAGCACACCATGTCGGTGATGGTCGGCTCGGGATCCTTCTTGCGCGACGTCTTCACGCCGGCCGCGTTCGTCTGCTTCTCGAAAGCGTCGAGATCGTCGTCCGGGCCGAGCTGGAAACCGAGGCGCGTGCATTTGGCCTCGGAGCCTTTGTGTAGGACGATGGAGTGGTGGTCGATGGTGCTCGAGAGATAGACCGTATCCTTCTCGCGTGCGCTCAAGGTCAGGCCCATGACCTCCGTGTAGTATTCAACTTGATGTTCGAGATCGGGGATCTCGTAGCTGGCATGAGCGATTTTGCGGACGCCGATCATGGCTTTGACCTCTCTTTAAGCGACGGATTTGTTGGGGTTGGTGTTGCGTTCGAAGACTTCGATAATCGAGGCCACATCGCGCTCGCCGATGCCCGGCAGCGCGCGGTGGAAGACATCGATCAAACAATCGAGCAGCGGCGCATCGACGCCGACCTCGTCGGCCATCTCCTTGCCCCGCTCGAGGTAATGCGTGAGGCCCGCCGCCGAGCCTTGCTGCGGCATGAACTTGCGCTCCGCCATCCACGGCGCGCGGATGCCGAACTGGATCGAGCCGCCGCTGCCATTGGCGATCGCCTTGATCATGAGATCGACGTCGACGCCGGCGCGCAGGCCGATGGCCATGGCCTGCGCCGTTCCGGCGATGTGCAGGCCAACGAGGATATTGTTGATCACCTTGACCGTGGTCGATGCGCCGAAGGGACCGAGATACAGCGACACATCCGCGAACGACTTGATGATCGGTTGAATCGTGTCGCAGGCCTTCGCATCACCGCTGAGATAGATGACGCCCTTGCGCGCGACGACCATGCCCGGCGTGCCGCCGACCTCGCCGTCGAGGAAGATCGCGCCCTTGTCGGCCAAAGGCGCGACATAGCTCTTCTTGACCGGGACGGCGTGCGAGCCGAACTCGACGACGATCTGCCCCGGCCGCGCCGCGCTGATGAGCCCCGTGGGACCGGCGATCACCTCTTCCAGCGCTTCGTCGCTGGGCAGGCAGGTGAAGACGATGTCGGCCTGCGCGCCGACATCGGCCGCGGAGCGGGCCGCAACGCCGCCGAGCTTTTCGAAATCGCTGAGCGAAGAGCGACGATAGCCGACGACGCGGTAGCCGCTGTTGAGCAGATGTTGGCAGATCGGCAGGCCGATCTTGCCGACGCCAATGAAGCCGATCGTTTCCATGTCAGCCTCCTATGCCAGCGCGACCGAGCGATCGGAGCAGTTGATGGTGAGGCCGATGGAGCCTTCCATCACCGTCCATTCGCGCAGGTCGAAAGTGCGCAGACCTTTGACGACGAAAGGATCGCGCTCGGCGATCGCCCGCGCCTCGTCTATGGTCGCGGCGCGCAGAATGGAAAGCCCGTCGCCCGGCGTGCCGGACAGCGGCCCCGACGCGAACAGCACGCCGCGCTTTTCCAGGTCGATCATGAACTGCAAATGCTCGTGCAGCACCGGGCCGAGCTGCGCGCCCTCGCGGGCCTTCGAGATCACCACGAAGAGCTTCTTGCCAAGCATCCGTGCGAGCAGGTTTTCCGCTGCGCCGCTCATGAGGCCGCTCCCGTGACGTTATCCGCGACCATGGTGTTGACGAGCGTGCCGCAGCCTTCGATCTCGATTTTGACGGTGTCGCCGACCTTGAGGAATTCCCCGCGCGGCATGCCGACGCCCGCCGGCGAGCCGGTGGCGATGACGTCACCGGGCTGCAACGTGACGTGCCGGCTGAGGTAAGCGATCTGTTCGGCGATCGAATGCACCATCCGGCTCGTGTTGGAGTCCTGCTTGAGGACACCGTTCACGGACAGCTTGATGCTCAGGTTGTTGGGATCGCGCACATGAGCGGCCGGCGTGAACCACGGCCCCATCGGCGCGCTGTCGTCGAAACACTTCTGCCCGATCCAGTCGTAAATGAAGGGCGTGCCCTCGCGCTTCATCAGATCGCGCGCCGAGACATCGTGCACGATGAGATAGCCGGCCACCGCCTCCATCGCTTGGCTTTCCGGGATGTTCCGCGTCGGCCTTGCGATCACGACGCCGAGTTCGGCTTCCCAATCGACCTGCTTTGAAAAAGACGGCAAGCGAACCGGGCTGCCGGGGCCAACGATCGATCCGGCGCATGTCTTGAGGAAGAACCACGGCTCGGCGCCCTTGGTCATCGACGGCGCCTTGCCCGTCGTGCGCTTGGCGATCTCGGCCATCTCTTCGAGATGGTCCCAATAGTTCGCGCCCGCGCAGAACAGCGCGCCCGGATAGAGAATGGGCGCGAGCAGCGACGCCTGATCGAGCGCGATACCTGTTTTGAGATCGAGGTTTTTCGCGGCCTTATCGAGCAGCGGATGTACGCGATCCCAATCGCGCAACAGGCCGAGCACGCTGTGCTGACCCGGTATCACTTTCTCTGCCGGATAAATGTGATCGCCGACTTTTATGCCGGCCGTGGCTGTACCGTCGCCCGCGCGATAAGAGACAAGCCGATAGCCTTCTTCCATCGCCGTTACTCCTGGAACCGGAGCAGAGGCCCGCGACCAATGACGGTCTGGGCACAGGCGAGGATGGAATTAGCGCTTCGATTGTTTTGGATGATGCCGGCTGGCGCGCGAACGAACGCCAACGGCGGCCGCACGGCCGACGCCCTCATCGCATTTCCTCCCCGTCTCGCCCTTCAAGGGGCGCTCGTTTATGTACGGTACGTTACCGTATCCTTTGAGACTTGCAAGCGCTATGTTGGTGCAATTGACAGGCCCACCGTTGCACCAACTATGGCGGTGAAATCTCGAAAGTGCCGATTCATATCGGCGACGAACGCTGCGGAGAGCAGACCGATCCGATGTCCGAACTCTCGACTGAAAACAGAAAGCGGCCGCGGCAACGCACGGAGAGCGCTGATGGCGCACGGCGGCGCGGCGGACGACTGACCGAAGCCCGGCGCCAGGAGATCGTGGCGCTGGTCGAGCCCCTCTTTCTCGAGCACGGCTACGAGAAAGTCACCATCGACGACATCGTCGCACGCATCGGCGGATCGAAGCGCACGCTCTACGATCGCTTCGGCGGCAAGGCCGGCCTGTTCGAGATGGTGATCAAGGATTATTGCGCGACTGTTCACCGCGATCTGTTCACCGGCATCGAAAAGTACACCAGCGTTGAGAAACAGCTCATCGAGATCGGCACGCATTTTCTCAATCTCATCCTGCACCCGCGCATTCTCGAGCAACACCGGCTGATGGTGTCGATGGGCCGCAACTTTCCGTCCGTCGCGCAGATGTTCTTCCAGGCCGGCCCGCAGACGGCGTACGACCTGATCGCCAACTGGATCAGGCAACAGCAGGCAGCCGGCAAACTCAGCGAAGGCGACGCAGACGTCCAGGCCGAATTATTCCTCGATATGCTCACCGGTAAGCACCAACTTGCGCTGCTCACCTCGTCCTTCGACAGCACTTCGCCCAAAGAGGTCGCCAAGACCGTCAAGGCGGCAGCGCGGCTGTTCCTCTACGGCGCCGCCGGCACGGATCGCTCGCGCACGTAAGCCCGTAGCCCGGATGAGCGCAGCGAAATCCGGGATAGGACTTCCCAAGATTACGGCGCTGTTCCCGGGTTACGCTTCGCTCCACCCGGGCTACAAACTGTGCCACATCTCGATTGCCCGCGCCGCTCGCAAATGTCATGAAAGCCGCCACAACGGTTTCGACATGACGGTCCGCGGGCAGTGACGTTCCTCAATTACAATCAAGCTGAGCTGGATAGGCAGTACGATCAACGCGTGTGGGCTCCGGACGGAGCCGTCGTCATCCGGCGCTACACCGACGATACGATCCAAGTCAGGAAGGCGCTCGGCGAACCGAAAGTGTTCGCCTACGGCCCGACGCCCGCCGAGACCCTGGACCTCTACCCCACCAAGGCCGCGAACGCGCCCATCCATGTCTTCATCCATGGCGGCGCCTGGCGCCTCCTGAGCAAGAACGACAGCGGCTTTGCCGCCGAGATGTTCGTGAATGCCGGCGCGCATTTCATCGCCCTCGATTTCGCCCTCCTTCCCGCCGTGACGCTCCCGGAGATGGTGGCGCAGGTGCGACGTGCGATCGGCTGGATCTACCGCCACGCCCACGAATTCGGCGGTGACGCGTCGCGCATTCACGTCTCCGGCCATTCCTCCGGCGGACATCTCGCCGGTTGCGTGGCTGTGACCGATTGGGCGGCGCTCGATCTGCCGCCCGACACCGTGAAAAGCACCATCTGCGCCAGCGGCATGTACGATCTGCTGCCGGTGCGCTTAAGCGCGCGCAACGAGTATGTGAAGCTGACCTTGGAGACCGAGCACGCGCTCAGCCCGATGCGCCATCTCGACAAGATCAGCGGCCCGGTGTTCGTCGCCTACGGTTCAGGAGAGAGCGACGAGTTCAAGCGGCAGAGCCGCACCTTCGCCACCGCGCTCGGTGCGTGTCTCGCGGCGCCGCTCGTCGAATACGAAGGCCTCAATCACTACGAAGTGGCGCTGACCTTGGCCGATCCGAGCGCCCGCCTCGGCCGCACCGCGCTCGATCTGATGGGCCTGTAAGCGCGCAGCGCTTCTCAGGCCTTGCGCGGCCCAAGAAGGATGTCGCACATCGCGTTCGCCAGCCGCTCGATGTCGCGCAGATCGTTGAGCCGGCGATTGATGACGAAACCGTCGTAAGCCATCATGAACAGGTTCGGCAGCACGTCGTAGTCGATCTTGCTCTCGGGCAACGCCGTGGTCAGCATGATCATCAGCCGGTCTTCGACCCACTTCAGAAGCGGCGCCGGCTTTTGCTGCTTCGGATCGGCCGATGCAAGAGCCTCCATGTGGCTGTTGGCGAGCCCGAGGTTTTCCATGGGCATGTCACGCCAGACACCGAGCAGGATCGTGCTGAGTTTGTCTCGCGGCGTCTTCTGCTTCTTCACACGTTCTTCAAGCCTGTCGAAAGCCTCTTTGGTCCAGGGCTCGACCACCGCATAGAGCAGGTGGATCTTCGACGGAAAATAAGAGTAAAGGCTGCTGACGCCGATGCCGGCCCGC
>Ga0255338_1005045_pt1 | contig 12670 bp, 9 predicted proteins | sample MeOH1_35cm_T4_19_FD_203715 | JGI IMG/M metagenome (GOLD analysis project Ga0255338, IMG submission 203715) | Sandy soil microbial communities from University of British Columbia, Vancouver, Canada - MeOH1_35cm_T4_195 | ecosystem: Engineered > Artificial ecosystem > Sand microcosm > Unclassified ...
AGCGAATTCCGGCCATCCCGGCATGCCCATGGGCATGGCCGACATCGCCGAGGTGCTGTGGAACAGCCACCTGCGCCACAACCCGGCTGACCCCGCATGGCCCGACCGCGACCGCTTCGTGCTGTCGAACGGCCACGGCTCCATGCTGCTCTACGCAGTGCTGCACTTGAGCGGCTACGATCTTCCCATCGAAGAGCTCAAGCGTTTCCGTCAGCTGCACTCGAAGACGCCTGGCCATCCCGAGCACGGCGTTGCGCCCGGCGTGGAGACCACCACCGGTCCGCTGGGTCAGGGTCTCGCGAACGCGGTGGGCATGGCGATCGCCGAACGCGCGCTCGCTGCGCAGTTCAACCGCGACGGCTACACCGTCGTCGATCATCACACCTACGTCTTCCTCGGCGACGGCTGCCTGATGGAAGGCATCTCGCACGAGGCGTGCTCGCTCGCGGGTACGCTCGGTCTCTCGAAGCTGATCGCGCTCTACGACGACAACGGGATCTCGATCGACTCCGAAAAAGGCGAGATGAAGCAGTGGTATTCGGAGGACGTGCCGGCGCGGTTCAAGGCGTACGGGTGGAACGTGATCGCCAACGTCGACGGGCACGATGCGGCTGCGATCGACGCTGCGATCCGCAAAGCGCGTGAAGAGCATGCGCGTCCGACGCTCATCTGCTGCAAGACCGTGATCGCGAAAGGCGCCCCGAACAAGGCCAACACCGGCGCCGCGCATGGCGCCCCGCTGGGCGTGGACGAGATCGCTGCCGCGCGCGGGGGGCTGGGCTGGCCGCATGCGCCGTTCGAAATACCGCCGCAAATCTATGCCGGCTGGGATGCGAGACCCCGCGGCGCGCAGCTCGAAGCGCAATGGCAGAAGACGTTCGCCGCCTATGCGGCGAAATATCCCGAGCTCGCCGCCGAATTCAAGCGTCGTTTCGCTCGCGAGCTGCCTGCAGGATGGGCGGCGCACTGCGGTGAGCTGCTGAAGAAAGTCGCCGACAAGGCGGAAACGATTGCCACGCGCAAGGCATCGCAGAACGCGATCGAAGCGCTTGCACCGGTGTTGCCCGAGCTGATCGGCGGCTCTGCGGATCTTGCGGCCTCCAACCTGACGCTATGGTCGGGCGCGAAGCCGCTCGGCAGGACGGGCGGCGGCAACTACATCTTTTACGGCGTGCGGGAGTTCGGCATGTCGGCGATCGCGAACGGCTTGTGCCTGCATGGGGCGCACATCCCGTATGTCGCGACGTTCCTCACTTTCTCCGATTACGCCCGCAATGCGCTGCGCATGGCGGCGCTCATGAAGCAGCGCGTGATCTTCGTCTACACCCATGATTCCATAGGGCTGGGCGAAGACGGCCCCACGCATCAGCCGGTCGAGCATGCGGCGAGTCTGCGGTTGATCCCCGGCATGGACGTGTGGCGCCCGTGCGATGCAGTGGAATCCGCTGTGGCATGGATCGCCGCCGTCGAGAAGCGCGACGGCCCGACGGCGCTGCTGTTCAGCCGGCAGAATCTCGCGCATCAGCGGCGGACAGTCGAGCAGATCGCGGCGGTGCGGCGCGGCGCGTATGTCTTGTCCGAGCCTGCGCAAGGCAAGGCACGCTGCGTGCTTCTCGCCACCGGATCGGAAGTCGCGCTGGCGATGGATGCGCAGGCGAAGCTCGCCGGGCAAGGCGTGCCCGTGCGCGTGGTCTCGATGCCGTCGACGAACGTGTTCGACCGGCAAAGCGCGGAGTATCGCGCGAGCGTGCTGCCGCCGGGCATACCGCGCGTGGCGGTCGAGGCGGGCGTCACCGATTTCTGGCGCAAGTACGTAGGTCTCGGGGGCGGCGTCGTCGGCATAGACCGCTTCGGCGAGTCGGCGCCTGCCGGAGCACTGCTCAAGTTCTTTGGCTTTACGCCGGAGCACGTGGCCGAGACGGTGCAAGCCGTGCTCAAGGGCTAGTGATGCGCGTCCGGCGCAGTTTGCATTACCGATTTGACAGGAGAGTGTGATGACGATACGAGTGGCAATCAACGGTTACGGCCGCATCGGCCGCAACATACTGCGCGCCCACTACGAGAGCGGCAAGAAGCACGGCATCGAGATCGTGGCGGTGAACGACCTCGGTAACGCAGAGACCAACGCGCACCTCACGCGCTACGACACGGTGCACGGCAAATTCCACGGCACCGTGGAAGTGAAGGACGATGCGATGGTCGTCAACGGCGACGCCATCAAGGTGCTCGCCAAGCGCAATCCGGCGGAGCTTCCGTGGGGCGATCTCGGCGTGGACGTCGTGCTCGAGTGCACGGGCCTGTTCACGAGCAAGGAAAAAGCCTCCGCGCATCTCAAGGGCGGCGCGAAGAAAGTGATCATCTCCGCGCCGGGCGGCAAGGACGTCGACGCCACCGTCGTCTACGGCGTGAATCACAAGACGCTGAAGGCCGGCTACACCGTCATCTCGAACGCCTCGTGCACGACCAATTGCCTGGCGCCGGTCGCGAAAGTGCTGCATGACAAGATCGGCATCGTGCAGGGCCTCATGACCACCGTGCATTCGTACACCAACGACCAGGTGCTCACCGACGTCTATCACGAAGACCTGCGCCGGGCCCGATCTGCGACGATGTCCATGATCCCGACCAAAACCGGTGCCGCGGCTGCGGTCGGCCTCGTGCTGCCGGAGCTGAACGGCAAGCTCGACGGCTTTGCAGTGCGGGTGCCGACCATCAACGTATCGCTCGTGGATCTCACGTTCACCGCTGCGCGCGCGACCACCGTCGAGGAAGTCAATGCGGCGCTCAAGGCCGCCGCCGAGGGCGAGCTGAGAGGCGTGCTCGAATACAGCACGGGCCCGCTCGTCTCCGTCGACTTCAATCACAATCCTGCCTCGAGCATCTTCGACGCGACGCTCACCAAAGTGTCCGGCGGCACGCTCGTCAAGGCGCTCTCCTGGTACGATAACGAGTGGGGCTTCAGCAACCGTATGCTGGATACCACGGTCGCTCTGATCAGCGCGAAGTAATCCGTTCACCGAGGACGCCCCCGGCTTGCCGGGGCGTTTCGTTGCTTTTCCTTCGCAGGTCACGACCGCAAATCGTACTCACAGATGCCGCCATGCCCATGCTCACCCTGAAAGACGTCGACCTGCGCGAGAAGCGGGTTCTGATACGCGAGGACTTCAATGTGCCGTTGAAGGACGGCGGCATTACGGATGACACGCGCATACGGGCTGCGCTGCCCGGCATCAAGTTCGCACTCAAGCAGCGTGCGTGTCTCATGCTCGTGTCCCATCTCGGGCGTCCGAAGGAAGGCGTGTTCGACGAAGCGGAGTCGCTCGCGCCCGTCGCGCAGCATCTGTCCGAGCTGCTCGGCATGCCGGTGCCGCTGAAGCGCGACTGGCTGGACGGCGTCGACGTTGCGCCCGGCGCCGTGGTGCTGCTCGAGAATTGCCGCTTCAACAAGGGCGAGAAGAAGGACGACGAGGCGCTGTCGCGCAAAATGGCGGCGCTGTGCGACGTGTACGTGAACGACGCGTTCGGCACCGCGCATCGCGCGGAGGCGACGACGCATGGCATTGCAAAGTACGCCAAGGTGGCCTGTGCCGGACCGCTCATGGCGGCCGAGGTGGACGCGCTCACGCGTGCGCTGGACAAGCCAGCGCGGCCGCTCGTCGCGATCGTCGGTGGCGCCAAGGTGTCGACGAAGCTCACGATACTCGCCTCACTCGCCGACAAAGTCGATCAGCTGATCGTGGGCGGCGGCATTGCGAACACCTTTCTGCTCGCCGCCGGCAAGCCCATCGGCAAGTCGCTCTCGGAGCCCGAGCTCGCTCCGGAAGCGAAGAAAATCATGGACCTCATGCAGGCGAAAGGCGGCGCGGTGCCCCTGCCGACCGATGTCGTCTGCGCCAAGGAATTCGCCGCGACGGCGAAGGCGGCGGTGAAGCGCGCCGAAGACGTTGCGGCCGATGATCTTATCCTCGACATCGGTCCGCAGACCGCGCAGGCGCTCGTGAAGCTGCTGCAGTCCGCGGGCACGATCGTGTGGAACGGCCCGGTGGGCGTGTTCGAGTTCGACCAGTTCGGCGAGGGCACGAAAGCGCTCGCCGGCGCCATTGCGAATTCGAAAGCGTTTTCCATCGCTGGCGGCGGTGACACGCTCGCCGCGGTAGCGAAGTACGGCATCGCGGACAAGATCTCCTATATCTCCACGGGCGGCGGGGCATTTCTCGAATTCCTGGAAGGCAAGAAGCTGCCCGCCATCGAGATCCTCGAGCAGCGGGCGCAAGGCTAAGCCGGTCTGCCGGGCCTGTAATAAACGGGCGTTAGACTGCCGGTCCGTTCATTGCCGAAGGTGACCATGTTCCGCCGCACCAAGATCGTCGCCACGCTGGGTCCCGCTTCGAGCGATCCCGCCGTGCTCGAGCGCATGATCGAAGCGGGCGTCGACATCGTCCGCGTCAACTTTTCTCACGGCACCGCCGAGGAGCATCGCAAGCGCGTGGAGCTCGTGCGCAAGCTGGCGCGCAAGGTCGGCCATGCCGTGGGCGTGCTGGTCGACCTGCAGGGCCCCAAGATACGCATCGGCAAGTTCGCTCACGGCCCGGTGATGCTCGCGAGCGGCGCGCAGTTCGTGCTCGATGCCGACTGCACTCTCGGCGATCAGCATCGAGTCGGCCTCGATTACAAGAATCTGCCCGATGACGTGCGCGCGGGGGATACGCTGCTCCTGGACGACGGGCGCATCGTGCTGCTCGTCTCCTCCGTCGAAGGACCGCGCATCCGCACGGTGGTGCAGGAAGGCGGGATGCTCTCGAACAACAAGGGCATCAACCGCAAGGGCGGCGGGCTCACCGCGCCCGCGCTCACCGACAAGGATATGCGCGACATCGAGATCGCGGCGGAGCTCAAGGCGGATTTTCTCGGCGTTTCGTTTCCGCGCTCCGGCGACGATATCCGCTGGGCGCGCGACCTCATGGAGAAAGCCGGCGGCAAAAGCCTCATCGTGGCGAAGATCGAGCGCGCGGAAGCGGTGCCGGCGCTGGCCGAAATTCTCGATGCGTCGGACGCGATCATGGTCGCGCGCGGCGACCTTGCCGTCGAAGTGGGCGACGCGGTCGTGCCGGCGCTGCAAAAGCGCATGATCCACATGGCACGCGGGAAGAACAAGGCGGTGATCACGGCGACGCAAATGATGGAATCGATGATCGAGAACCCGATACCGACGCGCGCGGAAGTGTCCGACGTGGCGAATGCCGTGCTCGACGGCACGGACGCGGTGATGCTCTCGGCGGAAACGGCGACCGGCCGCTACCCGGTGCAGACCGTCGCGGCGATGGCGCGCGTATGCCTCGAGGCGGAGAAGGCGGACACGATGCACGCCGAGCGCCGCCGCGCCGAGCCGCCGAGCGACGTCGAGGAAGCGATCGCGCGGGCCACGGTGTTCACGGCGAACACCCTCAACATCAAGGCGGTCGCCGCGATGACACAGAGCGGCAAGACCGTGCTGCTCATGTCGCGGCTGCCGAGCATGGTGCCGATCTACGCCATGAGCTCGGTGGTCGAGACGCGACGGCGCGTGACGCTGTTCCGCGGCGTGTGTCCCGTGAAGTTCAAGGGCGCGCGCGACCCCGAGAAGGCGCTCAACATGGCGGAGGACGAGCTGCTCAAGCGCGGTGCCGTGCAGAACGGCGATTACATCGTGCTCACCATAGGCGAGCCGTACGGCAAGGCGGGCGGCACCAACACGATGAAGATCGTGAAGGTGGGCGAGCACCGGCATCTCTAGCGCTGACGCCGCGGCGAAGGCACGGCGCTTGCCGCCGCGGCCATGGCGAGCCGGGCGTCCGGCGCGCTAAAATAACGGGCTGCCGCGTCGAGAGACCCGTTTCGATACAGCTACGCTACCAGGAGGTTTCCATGTCAGCATCAGATCTTGCGACTGTCGCGAAAGCGATGGTGGCCCCGGGGAAAGGCATACTCGCCGCCGACGAGAGCACCGGCACGATAGAGAAGCGCTTTCAGAGCATCAAGGTCGAGAACGTCGAGGCGAATCGCCGCGCGTATCGTGACATGCTGTTCACGGCGAAAGACCTCGGGAAGTACATCAGCGGCGTCATCCTGTATGACGAGACCATACGGCAGAAATCGGCGGACGGCACGCCGTTCGTGGAGCTGCTCGCGAAAAACGGCGTATTGCCCGGCATCAAGGTCGACACCGGCGCGAAGCCGCTCGCGCTATGCCCGGGCGAGACGGTCACCGAAGGTCTCGACGGGCTTTCCAAGCGCTGCGCCGAATATGTGAAGCTCGGCGCGAAGTTCGCGAAGTGGCGTGCAGTCATCACCATTGGAGCCGACATCCCGAGCTCCACGTGCATAGCCGCGAACGCGCACGCGCTCGCGCGATATGCCGCGATCTGCCAGGACGCGGGATTGGTGCCCATCGTCGAGCCGGAAGTGCTGATGGACGGCGATCACACCATCGAGCGCTGCGAGGAAGTGACCGAGTGGACGCTCAACACGGTGTACGACGCGCTGTACCTGCACCGCGTGGTGCTCGAAGGCTCGGTGCTGAAGCCGAGCATGGTGATCTCCGGCAAAGGCGCGTTCCGCCAGGCGGACGTCGAGGAAGTGGCCGAGCGCACCATCAAGGTCCTCAAGCGCACCGTGCCGGCCGCGGTCGCGGGCATCGTGTTCCTCTCGGGCGGTCAAAGCGACGAGCTCGCGACGGCACATCTGAATGCGATGAACCGCATGTACGCGGGCAACCTGCCCTGGCCGGTGTCGTTCTCGTACGGCCGCGCCCTGCAGCAGCCTGCGCTCAAGGCCTGGAAAGGCCAGTCGGCCAACGTCACGGCGGCACAAGCGGCGCTCCTACACCGTTCGCGCATGAACAGCCTCGCCTGCAGCGGCAAGTACGCCGCCAATCTCGAGAAGCCGGCGGTCGCGGCCTGACCGTTCTTCTTCGACCCTGCCCGCAACACGGAACGACGCCCGGAGCCGCAAGGTTCCGGGCGTTCGCCTCATGGACGGCCGCGTACCCGTAAGCCTCATCACCGGCTGTCTCGGCAGCGGCAAGACCACGCTGCTCAACCGCCTGCTCGCGAACCGCGCGATGTCCGACACCGCGGTCATCATCAACGAGTTCGGCGAGATCGGCCTCGATCACCTCCTCGTCACGACGCCCACGGAGACGACCGTGCTGCTGGAAGACGGCTGCATCTGCTGCACCGTGCGCGGCGATCTGGTGCAGACGCTCGTCGGCCTGTACAAGCGCCGCGGCGCGGGCGGGTTGCCGCCGTTCCGGCGCGTGGTGATCGAGACCACGGGCCTCGCGGATCCGGTGCCGATCATCCAGACGGTCGCGACCGACGAGCAGGCCGCGCGGGTGTACCGGCTCGACACGGTGGTGACGCTCGTCGACGCCGTCCACGGCAGCGCGCAGATCGACGCACAGGACGAGGCGCTGAAGCAGATCGGCGTTGCGGACCGCATCGTTCTCACCAAGACCGACATTGCCGCCGCGCAGAGCGTTGCAGCGCTGCGCGACCGCATTGTGTCGATCAACCCGGGGGCGGCAGTCCTCACTGCCGTGCACGGCGTCGTCGACGCGCGCGAGCTCTTCGGCGCCGGTCTCGCGAGCGGCAGCGGCGCGCACGACCCCGAGCGCTTCTCGCGCTGGCTGCGTCACGAGGCTTACGTCGCTGCGTCGGCGCCGGAACATGCGCGTCACCGACACGGCGGCATACAGGCGTTTGCGGCGATGTACGAGCAGCCGATCACAGGCAGCGGTTTCGCGACCTGGCTCACCCTGCTTGCGTCGCTGCGCGGCCCGCAGCTGCTGCGTTGCAAGGGTCTGCTCAACATCGAAGGGCGTCCGGTGGCCGTGCACGCGGTGCAGACCGTGATCCACGAGCCGGTCGAGCTCGAGCGCTGGCCCGACGACGATCGCCGCTCGCGTCTCGTGTTCATCACGCGCGGCTTGGGCCGCGAGGAGATCGAGCGCACGTTCGATGCGTTCCGGCTCGCGATTCCGCGCGTCGAGGGCGCGCCGCGCACCATCGATCCGGCGCAATACGCGCAGTTTCTGGACGCTGCTCGGCGCTTCCGCTAGAGCGTGCAGCTTGACAACGAGTGGGGGTTTAATTAGCGTTCGGGTTCCGCTGCAAGCGCTTACAAGATTCTCCCTGCAGCGCGTTTCCTGAGAGAAAGGCTCACCATGTTCGAATTCCAGGCGCCCGAAGAAAAAGGGGCGCTCAAAGCCATTACGGCCGCCGTGCTGATCGACGGCAACGGCGGTGCGCCGATCGAAAATCCCGTCGTGCTGCTCGAGGGCCGCCGCATCAAGCAGGTGGGCACCAGGGACGAGGTGAAGATACCGCGCGACACCGAGATCATCGACTGCCCGGGGCTCACGCTGATGCCGGGCCTCATGGACGTGCATCTGCACACCATGATGTTCAATTGCCTCACGTTCCACAATTACCGCGTCGCGCAGTGGGAGATCACGCCCGAGCTGCAGCAGATGTACGGCCTTTTCCACGCGCAGCTCTGCTTCGACATGGGCTTCACCACGTTGCGCGACCTGGGGCTCAACTCGAGCCGCGGGCTGTTGACGGCGCATCTGTGCGGCGTGCGCGACGCCATCAACGCCGGCATTCTCGAAGGCCCGCGCATGCTGATCGGCGGCTTCACGACCATCACCGGCTCGCATCTCGATCTCATCCAGCCGCGCGCCATGCAGCGCTATGGCTTTCAGACCGCGGACGGCCCGTGGGAGCTGCGCAAGCTCGCGCGCACCAACCTGCTTGCCGGCTGCGACATCGTGAAGACCTGCGCGACGGGCGGCGGCGGCACGGACAAGGAAGAGCCGGATATCCGCAACATGACGCAGGAAGAGATCGACGCCATCGTCGACGAGGCGCACGCGTTCCACAAGCTCGCGGCGGTGCACTGCTTTACGCCGAACGGCCAGCGCATGGCGTTGAAGGCCGGCGCGGACACGATCGAGCACATGGTGTTCTCGGACAACGAGACGATAGGCATGCTCGCCGACTCGAAAGTTTGGATGACGCCCACCCTGCTCCACCGCACCGACCGCGCGATCGACACGCGCAAGGACCAGGGCACCTCGCAGTTCGTGCTGAACAAGATGAAAGCGCTGCAGCCGTACTGTTACGAGACGTTCCAGAACATGTACAAGGCCGGCGTGAACATCGCACTGGGCACCGACATGGGCTTCGATCCCGAGATGGGCACGAACGCGCGCGAGCTCGAGGTCTACGTGAAGCTCGGCATGAAGCCGATGGACGCGCTGCAGAGCGCGACCCGGAATGCCGCGCATGCGATCAAGATGGAGAAGGACCTGGGCACGGTGGAAGCCGGCAAGCTCGCGGACATGATTGCGGTGAATGGCGATCCGCTGAAGGACATCACCTGCCTGCAGGAGAAGAAGAACATCCAGATCGTGATGAAGGAAGGCCGCGTCTACGCCGACCGCCGTCCGGGCAGGAGCAAGAACGTCGTGAACGTGAATCCGGGCGACTGGAAGATCGTCGATTACTTATAAAGGAGGGGGAGAACCATGGCTCGAGTGAAGACGAAAGCGGTGAAGCGCGCAGCCGCGAAGGCGCCGGCAAAAAGCGCGAAAACGAAAACCACCGGCGCGATCAAGGGCGGCGAGGGCAAATACCACTACCGCATGGCAAGTCTCAAGAAAGTTCCCGCGGGAACCGGCTATTCGACGTCGCACGGCGGCGTGGTGGAAGGCCGCCGCATGCTGGTGGGCTATATACACAAGCCGCGCGGCACCGGCTCGCGCATGCACACGCACAAGAACGAGCAATTCAACTACGTGGTGCAGGGTACGCTGCGCGGGTCGGTGAACGGCAAACGGGTGAATGCGCCGGCGGGGACGCTCGTCTACATCCCGGCCAATGCGCCGCACACGCTGATCGCCACGCCCGAAGAGGACGTCATCTTCATCGCCATCAAGGATCTGTCGCAAGGTATCATCGGCAAGGCGGTGGACGGGACGATGAGCGGGCCGCATTACGATCCGGGCTACGGACCGAAGCGTGGCCGGACAGCCACTGCCGCCGCGGCGGCGACTTCGAGGAAGGTGCGTCAATGAGATCGGTGGTGATGGTGGCAGGACTCACGCTCACATCGGCCGTGGTGCCGGCGGCGATGGCGCAGACGTATCCGACGAAAGCGATCCGCATGGTCGTGCCGTTTCCGGCGGGCGGCACGACGGACATCCTGGCCCGCATCGCGGGGCAGAAGCTCACCGAAGCGCTGAAGCAGCAAGTCATCATCGATAATCGACCGGGCGCTGGCGGCAACATCGGCACCGAGCTGGTCGCGAAATCGCCGCCCGACGGGTACACGCTGCTCACCGATCCGGGCAGCACGCTCACGATCAATCCCAGCCTCTTCGCGAAGCTGCCGTACGATCCGGTGAAGGACTTCGCGCCCGTCACGATACTGGCGGCGGTGCCCAACATACTGGTCGTGCATCCGTCGCTGCCGGTGAAGAACGTGAAAGAGCTGATCGCGTTGGCGAAGGCGAAGCCGGGCCTGCTCAACTACGCCTCCACGGGCGCGGGCCAATCGACGCATCTGTCCATGGAGCTCTTCAAGACCATGGCAGGCATCGACCTCGTCCACATTCCGTACAAGGGCAGCGCACCGGCATTGACCGATTTGCTTGGCGGCCAGGTGACGCTCATGTTCGACAACATGCCGTCGTCGCTGCCGCACGTCCAGGGCGGCAAGCTGCGTGCGCTTGCCGTGAGCACGTTGAAGCGCTCGCCCGCGATGCCGCAGCTGCCGACCGTGGCCGAATCCGGTCTGCCGGGATTCGAAGTGAGCGTCTGGTTTGCCGTCCTGGCGCCCGCCGGAACGCCGCGCGACATCGTGCAGCGGCTGAACGCGGTGCTCGTGAAAGCGCTGCAGTCGCCGGACGTCAAGGAACGTCTCGCGGGACAGGGCGCGGAGCCCGTTGGCAACACGCCCGAAGCCTTCGCAGCGACGATGCAGCGCGATCTCGTAAAGTGGGCCAAGGTGGTGAAGGATTCGGGCGCACGCCTGGAATAGTGGACAACCGCAGGAAAGCGGGAAGTCGATGAAGAAATGGCTCGTTTGCGCAGCCGCCGTGGCTGCGGTCGCCGTGCCGGCGGCTGCCGAGGAGTTTCCGGCGCGTCCGATACGGATCATCGTCGCGTACACGCCGGCCGGCGCGACCGACATCCTCGCCCGCGCCGTGGGCCAGAAGATGGGCGAGCACTGGGGCCAGTCCGTCATCGTGGACAACCGGCCGGGTGCCGCCGGCAACATCGGCACCGAGATCGCCGCGAAAGCGCCGGCGGACGGGTACACGCTGCTCATGGCGACCGCAGGCACGCACGGCATCAATCCCGGCCTGTATCGCAAGCTCTCGTGGGATCCCAAGAACTTCACCGCGGTGAGCCTCGTCGCCATGGTGCCCAACATTCTCGTGGTCAACAACGCGCTGCCCATCAAGAGCGTGGAAGAGCTGATCGCCTATGCGAAAGCGAATCCCGGCAAGCTTTCCTACGGCTCGCCGGGTCTCGGCAGCACGGCGCACCTCTCGATGGAATTGTTCAAGAGCATGACGGGCACCAACTTCGTCCACGTGCCGTACAAAGGCAGCGCGGGCGTGATGGCCGACGTGATGAGCGGGCAGATCGCGGTGACGATGGACAACATCCCGCCTTACATGCCTCAGGTGCGCGCCGGGAAAATCCGCGCGCTCGCCGTGAGTCCCGCGAAGCGCACGCCGGCGGCGCCCGACATTCCGACGGTGGCCGAAGCGGGCGTGCCGGGATACGAGTCGGGCGCATGGTTCGGTCTCGTCGCGCCGTCGGGCACGCCGAAGGCCGTGATCGACAAGCTCGCCGCGGAGACACAGCGCATCCTCAAGCTGCCGGACGTGCACGAGCGCATCGCGAGCCTGGGCGCCGAGGTCGTGGGCAACTCGCCGGACCAGTTCAATGCCTTCATCAAGAGCGAGATGGAGAAGTGGGCCAAGGTCATCAGGGTAGCGCATGTCGAGCTGCAGTGAACGGTGAAGGCCGGCCGCGATGATCCGCGATCCCGAGTCGTTCATCCTTCTGCTCGATACCGTATCGCGCTTCGTGCGCGAGCGCCTCATCCCGCGCGAGGCGGAAGTGGCGGCAAGCGACGAGATACCGCAGGACATACTCGCCGACATGCGCGGCATGGGGCTTTTCGGGCTCACGATACCCGAGGAGTACGGCGGTCTCGGCCTCACGATGGAAGAGGAAGTCGAGGTCGCGATGGCGCTGTGCCACGCCTCGCCCGCCTTCCGCTCCATCGTCGGCACCAACAACGGCATAGGCTCGCTCGGCATCGTCATCGACGGGACCGATGCGCAGAAGGAGCGCTACCTGCCGCGTCTCGCGCGCGGCGAGCTCATCGGCTCGTTCGCGCTCACCGAGCCGGGCTCGGGCTCCGATGCGGCGTCGCTCACGACGAATGCGCGCCGCGACGGCGGCCACTACGTCATCAACGGCGCGAAGCGCTACATCACCAACGCGCCGGAAGCCGGTGTGTTCACCGTGATGGCGCGCACCGATCCGCAGAGCAAGGATGCCGGCGGCGTCTCCGCCTTTATCGTCGAACGCGATACGCCGGGCCTCGC
>Ga0255338_1005046_pt1 | contig 12670 bp, 12 predicted proteins | sample MeOH1_35cm_T4_19_FD_203715 | JGI IMG/M metagenome (GOLD analysis project Ga0255338, IMG submission 203715) | Sandy soil microbial communities from University of British Columbia, Vancouver, Canada - MeOH1_35cm_T4_195 | ecosystem: Engineered > Artificial ecosystem > Sand microcosm > Unclassified ...
CAGATCGCCGACTACGGCGGCGTGGTGAACACGATGCCGAAGTTCGCGGCGCTGTCGGTGTTCTTCGCCATGGCCAACTGCGGCCTGCCGGCCACCTCGGGCTTCGTGGGCGAGTTCATGGTCATCCTGGGCGCAGTGAAGTACAACTTCTGGATTGGCCTGCTGGCCGCGACGGCCCTGATCTTTGGCGCGGCGTACTCGCTGTGGATGGTCAAGCGCGTGATCTTCGGTGACGCCGTGCACCAGCACGTGCGCGAACTGCTGGACCTGAACAAGCGCGAGTTCTTCATGCTGGGCCTGCTGGCCATCATGACGCTGTACATGGGCCTGTACCCGAAACCCTTCACTGACGTGATGCACGCGTCGGTGGTGAACCTGCTGTCCCACGTGGCGCAGTCCAAGCTGTAAAGCGGGGAAGAAATCAACATGCAACCGTCTTCTAGCCTGGCCCCCGTGGCGCCCATCATCTTCCTGGCGATCGCCATCGCGGCGATCAACTGGATCGACCTTGCCCGGGGCAAGGGTCGCCAGAGCGTGGCCTATCCACTGTCGGTGCTGACCACGCTGGTCCTGACCGCGTGGTTCGGCATGAACGCCGTCGCCGGCGAGACGCACTACGCGTTCGCCAACCTGGTCGTGATGGACCCGATGGCCAACGTGCTGTCGGCGTTCTGTGCCGCCGGCATGTTCCTGACGCTGGTCTACACGCGCAGCTACCTCGGCGAGCGCGACATGTTCGCCGGCGAGTTCTACATGCTCGCGCTGTTCACGCTGGGCGGCCAGATCGTGATGATCACCGGCAACAACTTCCTGACCCTGTATCTGGGCCTGGAACTGCTGTCGCTGTCCTCGTACGCGCTGGTGGCGCTGCGTCGCGATTCGCGTGTGACGTCGGAATCGGCGATGAAGTACTTCGTGCTGGGCGCGCTGGCGTCGGGCTTCCTGCTCTATGGCGTGTCGATGATGTACGGCGCCACCGGTTCGCTGAACCTGGGCGAAGTCTTCCGCGCCGTGGAGTCGGGCCGCATCAACACCACGATGTTGGCGTTCGGCGTGGTGTTCATCGTCGCCGGGCTGTCGTTCAAGATCGGCGCGGCACCGTTCCACATGTGGATTCCGGACATCTACGAGGGTTCGCCGACGGCGGTGACGCTGCTGATCGCGGGCGGCCCCAAGGTCGCGGCCTTCGCGCTGATCATGCGCGTGCTGGTGGAGGGCCTGCTGCCGCTGGCCGGCGACTGGCAGATGATGCTGGTCGTGCTGTCGGTGCTGTCGCTGATCATCGGCAACCTGACCGCCATCGTGCAGACGAACCTGAAGCGCATGTTGGCGTACTCGACCATATCGCACATGGGCTTCATCCTGCTGGGCATGGTGTCCGGCGTGGTGGCCAACAAGGCCGATGGCGCGGTCAATGCGTACAGCGCGTCGATGTTCTATTCGGTGACGTACCTGCTGACCACGCTGGGCACGTTCGGCCTGATCCTGGTCCGGACCCGCAAGGGCTTCGAGGCGGAGACGCTGGATGACCTGAAGGGCATGTCGCGCCGCCATCCGTGGTTTGCGCTGCTGATGCTGGTGATGATGTTCTCGCTGAGCGGCATCCCGCCGACCGTTGGCTTCTATGCCAAGCTGTCGGTGCTGCAGGCCGTGATCCAGGCCGGCATGAGCTGGCTGGCGATCGTGGCGGTGGTGTTCTCGCTGATCGGCGCGTTCTACTACCTGCGCGTGGTCAAGCTGATGTACTTTGATGCGCCGGTTGGCGAAGAGCCGCTGGAAGCGTCGATGGGCCTGCGCTCGGTGTTGAGCCTGAATGGCCTGGCCATCATCCTGCTGGGTATCTTCCCGGCGGCGCTGATGAACCTGTGCTATCAGGCGATCCGCGCCACGCTGGCGTCTTGATGCATACGGAAGGCACCGGATCATGAGTTCCTCGGCGGGCGGCTGGTTTGTCATCTTGCTGGCATTGGTTTGTGCCAACCTGCCGTTCGTCAACCAGCGCCTGTTCGCGGCGGTGGGCCTTCGCTGGAAGGACGGCCGCAAGCCGCTGTGGCTGCGCGTGGTGGAACTGATCGTGTGGTATGCGGTGGCCGGTGCCGCCGGTTTCGCGGTGGAGGCAAGCCTCGGCAATACCTTCCCGCAGGGCTGGCAGTTCTATGCCATCACAGCCTGCATGATGCTGGTGTTTGCCTTTCCTGGCTTCACCTGGCAATACCTGCTCAAACATCGCACGGCCTGACGCCTCGCCTGCGCCCCGGCCGTGTTTTCTCCCGGAGCGTTCATGACGGACAAGACCGACAAAGCCCCCGCAAGCGGTGCGGACGACCACCTCAGGGAAACCTGCGTGGCGTCCGCCACCCTCCATCGCGGCAAATTCCTCACCCTCAAGCAAGACATCGTGCGCCTGCCGGACGGCAAGCAGACCGGGCGCGAGTACGTGCTGCATCCGGGCGCGGTGATGATGATCCCGCTGTTCGACGATGGCACCGTGCTGATGGAACGCCAGTTCCGGTACCCGGTGGGCGAGGTCATGCTTGAATTCCCGGCTGGCAAGCTCGATCCCGAGGAGGGCGCGCAACGCTGCGGCGAGCGCGAGCTGATCGAGGAAACCGGCTATAGCGCCCGGCGCTGGGACTACCTGACGCGGATCCATCCGGTCATTTCGTATTCCACCGAATTCATCGACCTGTTCCTGGCGCGCGACCTGACCGCCGGTGAGGCCAGCCTGGACGAGGGCGAGTTCCTGGAGACGTTCATCACGCCGGCAGGGCAGGTGATCGACTGGGTACGCCAGGGGCGGATCACCGACGTGAAGACCATCATCGGCGCGTTCTGGCTGGAAAAAGTCATCTCGGGTGCATGGCAGCCGGGTGAGCAGTCCGAGCCGCCGTTCCCCGTCAACCGCGCCGGCTGATCCGGCGCTTTGCTGCTAAGCTTGCGGCGGCCGCCCGCCTGTATACGATAGGCTGGAAGGGCAGGGGCCGAGGGTTTTCCCTCGGTTTCCTGCCGGCGGCAGGGGTGCCTTGCCTGATTGTGTTCTCCCCGCATCCTGCAAGGCAAAACGGTCGCAGAAAAAAATTAGCACGACCGTTCACAAAATTTCGATTCACGGCTAATATTGCCCGACGGGCTGGAAAGATCATGAAGGTGCTCGACCTGTGCTGTGCGCAAGACCATCGTTTCGAGGGCTGGTTCGCCTCGGAGGAAGATGCGCAATCGCAGTTCTCGCGCGACCTCGTCCAATGCCCGGTCTGTGGCGACCATGCGGTCAGCCGCCTGCCCAGCGCGCCGCGCCTGAATCTTTCGGGCGCCACCGCCAGGCAGGCGACGACGCAGGACAAGCCTCCCAGTGCTGCGAATGTGGCCAGCGGGCCGGCGCAGGAAGCCTTGCAGGCGCTGCAGGCACGCTACCTGTCGGCGGTACGGCAGGTGCTGGCACAGACCGAGGACGTGGGCGACCGCTTTGCCGAGGAGGCGCGGCGCATGCACTACGACGAGGCACCGGAGCGCGGCATCCGCGGTTCGGCCACGCCGGAGGACGTGCAGGCGCTGGCCGAGGAGGGCATCGAGGCCTTTCCGCTCATCGTGCCCGACGCCCTGAAGCAGACGGCCCACTGAACAAGCATCCTGTGCCCGGTTTTTCCCGCGCAGCGATGCGCAGGTAAAACAACTCGCCGTGCGCCCTGGCGTCGGCACCACTGGAGACGGGCATGGATCTCAACTACTCGGCGGCCGACAACGCCTTCCGGCAGGAAGTGCGTAGCTGGCTGGAAGCCAACCTGCCGGCGGAAATCCGCGAGAAGGTTCTTAATCACCGCCGCCCCAATCGCGACGATTTCAAGCGTTGGCACAAGCTGCTGGCCGGCAAGGGCTGGTCGGCGCCGCACTGGCCGGTGGAATTTGGCGGCACGGGCTGGAACGCCACGCAGCGCCATATCTGGGACGAGGAAAATGCCCGGGTGGGGGCGCCCGGCGTGCTGCCGTTCGGCGTGGCGATGGTCGCGCCCGTGATCATGAAGTACGGCAACGCCGAGCAGAAGTCGTACTACCTGCCGCGTATTCTCGATTGCACGGACTGGTGGTGCCAGGGCTATTCCGAGCCGGGCTCGGGCTCCGACCTCGCGTCGCTGAAGACGCGCGCCGAACTCACCACCGACGGCAAGCAATACATCGTCAACGGCCAGAAGACCTGGACCACGCTCGGCCAGCACGCCGACATGATCTTCTGCCTGGTCCGCACCGATCCCGAAGCCAAGAAGCAGGAAGGCATCTCGTTCCTGCTGATCGACATGAAAACGCCGGGCATCACCGTGCGGCCGATCATCATGCTCGACGAAGAGCACGAGGTGAACGAGGTCTTCTTCGATAACGTGAAGGTGCCCGTGGAAAACCGCGTGGGCGAGGAGAACCGCGGCTGGACCTACGCCAAGTACCTGCTGGGCCACGAGCGTACCGGCATCGCCCGCGTGGGCAACTCCAAGCGCGAACTGGGCTTCCTGAAGCGCGTGGCGCGCCAGCAGCAGAAGAACGGCAAGCCGCTGCTGGAAGATCCGGTGTTCGGCGCCAAGGTGGCCGCGCTGGAGATCGAGCTGATGGCGCTGGAGCTGACCGTGCTGCGTGTGGTGTCGAGCGAAGCCGCGGGCAAGGGGCCGGGTCCGGAGGCGTCGATGCTCAAGATCAAGGGTACCGAGATCCAGCAGTTGCTGACCGAGCTGATGGTGGAGGCCGTGGGTCCATACGCCCAGCCGTTCGACCCCGCCTACCTCGAGTGCGAGCACGCGCACGCGGTGACCGGCTTCGACGACGCCGCGCCGCTGGCCGCGTACTACTTCAACTATCGCAAGACCTCCATCTACGGCGGGTCCAATGAAATTCAGAAGAACATCATCAGCCAGATGATTCTGGGGCTGTGAGGAGACACGCAACATGAACTTCAATCTCAGCGACGAACAGAAGCAGTTGGCCGACGCCGTCCGCCGCTTCATCGACAAGAGCTACGACTTCGAGTCGCGCAAGAAGAACATCAAGGCCGAGGGCGGCTACGGCCAGGCCGCGTGGGGCGCGCTGGTGGAGCTGGGCCTGACCGCGCTGCCGGTGCCGGAAGCGCAGGGCGGCTTCTCGGGCACGGCCATCGACATGATGGTGGTGCAGCAGGAACTGGGCCGTGGCCTGGTGGTGGAGCCGTACTTCGCCACCGTGGTGGCCGCGCACGCGCTCAAGCTGGCCGGCGGCCAGGAGGCGGTGCTCGAGCAGGTGGCCGGTGGCGAGGCCAAGCTGGCCACGGCATTCAATGAGCCGCAGGCGCGCTACACGCTGAACCACGTCAGCATGACGGCCAAGGGCGGCAAGCTCAACGGCCGCAAGGTCGTGGTGATCCACGGCGCGCAGGCCGACAAGCTCGTGGTGTCCGCCCGTACCGGCGGCGCCGAGTCGGACACGGACGGCATCTCGCTGTACCTGGTCGATACGAAGGGCGCCGGCGTGAGCGGGACTGACTACCGCACGATCGACAACCTGCGCGCGGCCGACGTGACGTTCCAGGACGCGCCGGCCACGCTGCTGGGCGTGGAGGGGCGCGGTTGGGACGTGCTGGAAGCCACGGCCGACTACGCCGCCGTGCTGCTGTGCGCCGAAGCGGTGGGCGTGATCGACACGCTGAACGCCGCCACACTGGAGTATGCGAAGACCCGCCAGCAGTTCGGCGTGCCCATCGCGCGTTTCCAGGCGCTGCAGCATCGCATGGTGGAGATGTTCATCCACGCGGAGCAGGCCCGCTCGATCACGCTGCTGGCCGCTGCCCGGTTCGAGGAATCGAGCCCAGAGGAGCGCCGCCGCTACGTGTCCGCCGCCAAGGCGCGCGTGGGGCAGGCGGCCCGTACGGTGGGCCAGGAGGCAGTGCAGATCCACGGCGGTATGGGCGTGACCGACGAACTGCCGGCTGCACATATGTTCAAGCGGCTCACGCTGATCAACACCACGTTCGGCGATGTGGACCATCATCTGGGCCGCTTTGCCAGCCAGCCGGGCTTCCAGGAAGCCGCCTGAACGATAGGCAGACCTGACACCGCGCCCGTTGTACAGGCGCGGTTTTTTGTTTTGGCGATGCCATCTACGGAGTGAACATGTCAAAGATGTATTTCGAGGATTACGTGGTCGGCAGCGAGCACCCGCTGGGCAGCTACACGGTCACGGAGGAAGAGATCGTCGCATTCGCGCGCCAGTATGATCCGCAGCCATTTCACATCGACAAGGACGCCGCCGCGAAGAGCATCTACGGCGGGCTGATCTCGAGTGGGTGGATGACCTGCGCAATCATGATGAAGCTGCTGATCAGGTCGATGGGTGACCGCAGCAGCAGCATGGGATCGCCGGGCGTGGACGAGATCCGCTGGATCAAGCCGGTCTATGCTGGCGACACGCTGACGGCCGTGCTGAAGGTGCTGGAGACGCGGCCGTCGTCGTCCAAGCCGGACCGCGGCGTGGTGCTGACGCAGTGGCAGGCCACCAACCAGCGCGGCGAACTCGTGTGCACGGTCAAGGGCATGGGCATGTACGGCCGGCGGCCGGCATAATCCTGCTTCGTGGCGGCGCCGTTGCCCCGCTGTTGCCCTGCTGTTGCCCACCATTACCCGAGAGAAAGAGGAGATACCATGCGCATCATCAAATCGCTGGAAGAGCTGGAAAGCTTGCAAGGCCAGGAAGTGGCTGTCAGCGACTGGATTGAGATCACGCAGCAGCAGGTCAACCTGTTTGCCGAGGCCACTGGCGATCACCAGTGGATCCATGTGGATGTGGAGCGCGCCCGGCGCGAGTCGCCGTTCGGCGCCCCCATCGCCCATGGCTTCCTCACGCTGTCGCTGCTGCCGAAGTTCATGCAGAACGCCATCCACATGGAAGGCGTCAAGATGGGGGTCAACTACGGCCTCAACCGCGTCCGATTCACGTCGCCGGTGCCGGTGGGCAGCCGCCTGCGCGCACGCGTGAAGCTGCTCAAGGTCGAGCGGCTGGAACCCGCGCCGGATGGGCTGACCGGCGCCCAGTCCACCTGGGAAGTCACCGTGGAGCGCGAGGGCAGCGAGCGTCCGGTCTGCGTGGCAGAATCGATCACCCGGCGCTATTCCTGACCCTTTCCTGTTCACCAAAAGAGAGGGGCCGCCAGAACGCGGCCCCTCTTTTTTTGTCCAGAAGAATCCCGCGGAAACGATCCGTCATGGCGTGACTGTTTCCTCGGTGCGACACTTTGATGCATTGTCCGATTTCCCGAACAGTGTTTCCGTAGTCCGTGGGTTTACCCCTAATGTTGCGTTGCGGTACAGTCGCGCCCACGATGTTTTATGTAATGCGGTATCTGCTCGAAGACCGTACCCGCTGCGCTGGCGGGAGGGTCGACAACGGCGGAGATCGCGTGAACGTCGTGACACAACGCTCTCCCGGCGGCAGTTCCGAGCCGGGATTGTTCGCAGTTCAGGCAGTCGGTTACCTCAGCGCACGCACCGCCCCCCGGCACTTCGCGCACGCAGTCGTCAGTTGCTGTCCAGCCGCGTTCATGGCGTTGCCCGGCCGCATGGTCCGCAGGCGCTTGCATCGCCAGTCCCGCAACGCCAGCTTTGGACACGTCCTCCGGTTTTTCCCAGCCCAGCCAGCCAGTTGCCCCCGTGCAGCGGATGGCGGTGCCGCGCCTGCATGCCGGGTGCGGCCCAACCAGACCGTCGTGACATGAAAAAACCCATAATGCCGCGCTGGACGCGGTTCCTGCCTAGCCTTGGCTTGCTGTTGCTGGCCGGCTGCAACATGACGCTGCTCGACCCCAAGGGGCAGGTCGGCGTCGACATCAAGGGCATCATCCTGATCGCCACCTGGCTCATGCTGCTGGTGGTGGTGCCGGTGATCGTCCTGACGCTGGCGTTCGCGTGGAAGTACCGCGCCTCCAACAAGTCCGCCACATACACGCCTGACTGGTCGCACTCGACCAAGATCGAAGTGGTGGTCTGGCTGATCCCCTGCATCATCATCGTCGTGCTGGGCTATATCACGTGGAAGTCGTCGCACGACCTGGACCCGTACAAGCCGCTGGAATCGAACGTCAAGCCGATCACCGTGGAAGCGGTGGCGCTGAACTGGAAATGGCTGTTCATCTATCCGGAGCTGAAGATTGCCACGGTGAACCAGCTGGCGCTGCCGGTGAACACGCCGGTGAACTTCAAGATCACCTCGGATTCGATCATGAATTCGTTCTTCATCCCGCAGCTGGGCAGCATGGTTTACGCCATGGCCGGGATGGAGACCAAGCTGCACCTCATCGCCAATGAAGCCGGCACGTACGACGGCATGTCCGCCAACTACAGTGGCGGCGGCTTCTCGGGCATGAAGTTCAAGGCCGTCGCGATGTCGAACTTCGAGTTCGACGCGTGGGTGGCCAAGGTGCGCACGTCCGAACGCCAGCTTGCCGCCGCGGACTACAAGGTCCTGGCCAAGCCGAGCGAAGCGGAGCCGGTGGCCTTCTACGGCAAGGTCGAGGACGGCCTGTACACCGGCATCCTGCATCAGTACATGGGCACCGACGGCCGTGCCATGGCCCGCGAGGGTTTCGATGGCGGCCCGGTCTGCACGTCGCGTAACACGCTCGGCGAAGAGCGGGTGTCCATGGCCACGCCGGCCAAGCCGGCGCTGGGCGCGCAATCCTAGGAGCAATGATGTTTGGCAAATTGAGTTTGTCGGCGATTCCGTTTCATGAGCCGATCATCATGATCACGTTGAGCTGCGTGGCCCTTGGCGGGCTGGCGCTGCTCGGCGGGATCACGTACTTCAAGAAGTGGAACTACCTGTGGAGCGAGTGGATCACCTCCGTCGACCACAAGCGCATCGGCGTGATGTACTCGCTGGTGGCCCTGATCATGCTGCTGCGCGGTTTTGCCGACGGCGTCATGATGCGCACCCAGCTGGCCCTCGCCACCGACGGCGGCACCGGCTTCCTGCCGCCCGAGCACTATGACCAGGTGTTCACGGCCCACGGCGTGATCATGATCTTCTTCGTGGCCATGCCGCTGATGACGGGCCTGATGAACCTCGTGGTGCCGCTGCAGATCGGCGCGCGCGACGTGGCATTCCCGTTCCTGAACACGCTGAGCTTCTGGCTGTTCGTGGCCGGCGCCATGCTGGTCAATGTCTCGCTGGGCGTTGGCGAATTCGCGCGTACCGGCTGGCTGGCCTATCCGCCGCTGTCGGGCATCGACTATAGCCCTGGCGTGGGGGTGGACTACTACCTCTGGTCGTTGCAGATATCAGGGTTGGGCACGCTGCTGACCGGCGTGAACTTCCTGGTGACCATCCTCAAGATGCGTGCCCCGGGCATGACGCTGATGCGCATGCCGGTGTTCACGTGGACCGTGCTGTGCACCAACGTGCTGATCGTGGCCGCCTTCCCGGTGCTGACGGTGTCGCTGGCGCTGCTGGGCCTGGACCGCTACTTCGGCATGCACTTCTTCACGAACGATGGTGGCGGCAACGCCATGATGTACGTGAACCTGATCTGGATCTGGGGCCACCCCGAGGTGTACATCCTGGTCCTGCCGGCGTTCGGCATCTTCTCGGAAGTGATCTCCACGTTCTCGGGCAAGAAGCTGTTCGGCTACAAGGGCATGGTGTACGCCACGTCCGCGATCATGGTGCTGTCGTTCATCGTCTGGCTGCACCACTTCTTCACGATGGGCTCCGGCGCCAGCGTGAACGCGTTCTTCGGCATCACCACGATGATCATCTCCATCCCCACCGGGGTGAAGATCTTCAACTGGCTGTTCACGATGTACCGTGGCCGCGTGCAGTTCACGACGCCGGTGCTGTGGACGCTGGGCTTCATGATCACGTTCGTGATCGGCGGCATGACCGGCGTGCTGATGGCCGTGCCGGCCGCTGACTTCGTGCTGCACAACAGCCTGTTCCTGATCGCCCACTTCCACAACGTGATCATCGGTGGCGTGCTGTTCGGCTACCTGGCCGGCGTGACCTACTGGTGGCCGAAGGCGTTCGGCTTCAAGCTGGACGAGCGCCTGGGCAAGGCCGCCTTCTGGTGCTGGATCATCGGCTTCTACTTTGCGTTCATGCCGCTGTATGCGCTGGGCCTGATGGGCATGACCCGCCGCCTGAACCACACCGACAACCCGGCCTGGACCCCGTTCCTGCATGTGGCCGTGATCGGCGTGGTGTTCATCGCGCTGGGCGTCATGTTCCAGGTGCTGCAGATCGTGGTGTCGATCCGCAACCGCAAGGCGCTGGCCGACGTGACCGGCGACCCGTGGGGTGGCCGCACGCTGGAATGGGCCACGTCGTCGCCGCCCCCGTTCTACAACTTCGCGCACACCCCGGTGGTGCGTGACCTGGACGCGTTCGCCGACATGAAGGCCCGTGGCGAGAAGATCCGCACCGATGGCTACGAGCAGATCCACATGCCGAAGAACACCGGCGCGGGCTTCTACATCGGCGCCTTCAGCCTGGTGCTGGGCTTCGCGCTGACCTGGCACATCTGGTGGCTCGCCGCCGTGGGCCTGGCCGGCATGGTGGTGTCGTTCATCCGCCGCGCCAACGACGACCATATCGATTACTACGTGCCGGCCAAGCAGGTCGAGCAGATCGAAACGCGCCATCTGCAGCGCATTGCCACGCAGGGCTGATCATCATGTCGACTGAAGTTCTAGACCGTTTTGGGGCGCAAGCCCCCGCGCACTCGCACGCCGAGTCGCACGACCACGCACACCATGCGCATCACGACACCAGCGAGAACACCGTCTTCGGTTTCTGGCTGTACCTGATGAGCGACTGCATCGTGTTCGCGTGCCTGTTCGCCGCCTACGCCGTGCTGCGCGGCGAAGTGGCGGGCGGCCCGTCGGGCAAGGAGCTGTTCGAGCTCAACTTCGTGCTGGTCGAGACGTTCATCCTGCTGTTCTCGTCCATCACGTACGGTTTCGCGATGATCTCGCTGCAGAACCGCAGCAAGGGTCGCGTGCTGTTCTGGCTTGGCGTGACGTTCCTGCTGGGCGCGGCGTTCATGTCGATGGAAATCTATGAATTCCATCACCTGATCGCCGAGGGCGCCGGCCCGGAACGCAGCGCGTTCCTGTCGTCGTTCTTCACGCTGGTGGGTACCCACGGCCTGCACGTGGCCAGCGGCATGGTGTGGATGCTGGTCCTGATGTGGCAGGTGAGCAAGAAGGGCATGACCCCGACGATGGAAAAGCGCCTGAACTGCCTGAGCCTGTTCTGGCACTTTCTGGACATTGTCTGGATCGGCGTGTTTACCGTCGTGTACCTGATGGGAGCTCTGTAATGGCACAACAACACGCAACCGCAACGCATGGCGCCTCGCATGGCCACAGCAGCGTCAAGTCGTATGTGATCGGCTTCGTGCTGGCCGTGATCCTGACCGTGATCCCGTTCAAGATCGTGATGGACGGCACCATGGACCGTGGCACGATCCTCTGGATCATCCTCGGCATGGCCGTGATCCAGGTGGTCGTCCACCTGAAGTTCTTCCTGCATATGGACGGCTCCAAGGGCCAGCGCTGGAACGTCATGGCGTTCCTGTTCACGCTGCTGATCCTGTTCATCGTGCTGGCCGGCTCGCTCTGGATCATGCACAACATGAACGCCAACATGATGCCGATGATGAAGTAGGCGCGACGCCGCGTTTTCACTCATCGCCGGAAAACGGGGCCCTCGGGCCCCGTTTTTTATTGGCGGCGGTGCGCCATGCACTGCCGCCCACCCGCGCGCCGCACTGATTTGCGCCCATGCCCGATGCCGGTGCATGCCGGCGCGCAGGCGTCCGGCCATCGCAGGCACCAGACTGGTGCGTCCCTGTCACCCGCGTGACGTTTCCCGTTGTCTTTGTTTGTTCCCCGCCATGTGGTCCATGGCACGCTAGTTGCAGAAGCATCACCCGGGGTGCGTAGTCCCTGACCACATATGACAAATGGGAGCTGCAATGAAACGACGTGACATGCTGAAGCTGTCGGCGGTAGCCGCCGCGGCGATGATCAGTGCCAGTCCGCTGGCTATGGCGCAGTCCAAGGATCCGATCAAGGTCGGCATCCTGCATTCGCTGTCGGGCACGATGGCCATCTCCGAGACCTCGCTCAAGGACGTGGCGCTGATGACCATCGACGAGATCAACAAGAGCGGCGGCGTGCTGGGCCGCAAGCTCGAGCCCGTGGTCGTGGACCCCGCCTCCAACTGGCCGCTGTTCGCCGAGAAGGCACGCCAGCTGATCACGCAGGACAAGGTGGCCGTCACGTTTGGCTGCTGGACCTCGGTGTCGCGCAAGTCGGTGCTGCCGGTGTATGAGGAACTGAACTCGCTGCTGTTCTACCCGGTGCAGTACGAGGGCGAGGAAATGTCCAAGAACGTGTTCTACACCGGTGCGGCGCCGAACCAGCAGGCGATCCCGGCCGTGGAATACCTGATGAGCAAGGAAGGCGGCGGCGCCAAGCGCTTCTTCCTGCTGGGCACGGACTACGTGTATCCGCGCACCACCAACAAGATCCTGCGCGCGTTCCTGAAGAGCAAGGGCGTGGCCGACAAGGACATCGAGGAGGTCTACACGCCGTTTGGCCACAGCGATTACCAGACCATCGTCGCCAATATCAAGAAGTTCGCGCAGGGCGGCAAGACGGCCGTG
>Ga0255338_1005047_pt1 | contig 12669 bp, 8 predicted proteins | sample MeOH1_35cm_T4_19_FD_203715 | JGI IMG/M metagenome (GOLD analysis project Ga0255338, IMG submission 203715) | Sandy soil microbial communities from University of British Columbia, Vancouver, Canada - MeOH1_35cm_T4_195 | ecosystem: Engineered > Artificial ecosystem > Sand microcosm > Unclassified ...
GCAGCCCGGCGTCGTCGTCGCCGTGGCCGACACCGGCATCGGCATGCCCGCCGAGATCCTGCCGCGGATCTTCGACCCGTTCTTCACGACGAAGCGGCACGAGGGCACCGGGCTCGGCCTGTCGATCACCCGGAAGCTGGTCGCCCAGCAGGGCGGCGAGATCTCGGTCGCGAGCGCGCCGGGCGAGGGAACGACATTCTCGGTATGGCTGCCGGAAGCGCGGTGAGCTGCCGAGGGGTCTCGGCCGCGGCAGCCGCGGCGCCGCCGCGCCGCCCCCGTCCGGCCGGACAAAATGTCCCGTTGCTCCGGACATTCTGTCCATAGGCGGCGCCAATCCGTCCATCGGTGTTTGTAATTACTCGCCTTTCAAGGTGGCACGGCGCTTGCGACAGGCATTCGGCCAGAACAAAAAACACCGCATGGGGAGGACTTGCGTGCAGATACTCCAGGGAACTTCGCTCGGCGTCGCGCGGCGCGGCGCATCGAGCCGGCGGAACCGACGGCCCCGGCGCCTCTAGCCCTCCCGCCGCCGAGCCGGCCGTCGTCGGACGGCCGGGCGGTCCGGCGACGCCTGCTCACCCGACGCTCCACCATCGGAATGACGGCCACCGGGGACAACCCGCGGGCCGAACGGAGGAATCATGTCCACGGCAACCGGCACCCTGCCCGGCCGCATCGGCGCGGTCGGCATCCTCGAGCGGGACCGCATCGTCGCCCGGCCCGGCTTCAACCGGTGGCTGGTGCCGCCGGCGGCGCTCGCCATCCACCTGTGCATCGGCATGGCCTACGGCTTCAGCGTCTTCTGGCTGCCGCTGTCGCGCGCCGTCGGCGTCACCAAGCCCGTCGCCTGCCCCGACCTCACCCTGCTCACCGCGCTGTTCACCACGAGCTGCGACTGGCGCGTCGCCGACCTCGGCTGGATCTACACGCTGTTCTTCGTGCTGCTCGGCTCGTCGGCGGCGCTGTGGGGCGGCTGGCTGGAGCGCGTCGGGCCGCGCAAGGCCGGCGTCGTCGCCGCCTTCTGCTGGTGCGGCGGCATCGCCATCGCCGCCGTCGGCGTCATCGCCCACCAGCTCTGGCTGATGTGGCTCGGCGCCGGCGTCATCGGCGGCATCGGCCTCGGGCTCGGCTACATCTCGCCGGTATCGACGCTGATCAAGTGGTTCCCGGACCGCCGCGGCATGGCGACCGGCATGGCGATCATGGGCTTCGGCGGCGGCGCGATGATCGGCGCGCCGCTCGCCGACCTGCTGATGAACACCTTCAAGACGCCCGACTCCATCGGCGTCTGGCAGACGTTCCTGGTGATGGCCGCCATCTACTTCGCCTTCATGATGGCCGGCGCGTTCGGCTACCGCCTGCCGCCGGCCGGCTGGCGCCCCGACGGCTGGACGCCGCCGTCCGCCAAGTCCGCGATGATCACGCACCGCAACGTCCACCTGCGCGACGCCCACAAGACACCGCAATTCTGGCTGATCTGGGCGGTGCTCTGCCTCAACGTCTCGGCCGGCATCGGCGTCATCGGCATGGCCTCGCCGATGCTGCAGGAGATCTTCGGCGGCCGGCTCATCGGCCTGCCGGAGCTGTCGTTCTCCCAGCTCGACCCGGCGCAGAAGACCGCCATCGCCGCGATCGCCGCCGGCTTCGCCGGACTGTTGTCGATCTTCAACATCGGCGGGCGGTTCTTCTGGGCCTCGCTGTCCGACAAGATCGGCCGGAAGAACACCTACTACACCTTCTTCATCCTCGGCATCCTGCTCTACGCCCTCGTTCCGACCGCCGCGCACATGGGCAGCCAGGTGCTGTTCGTCGGCATCCTGTGCGTCATCCTGTCGATGTACGGCGGCGGCTTCGCCACCGTGCCCGCCTATCTCGCCGACATCTTCGGCACGCAGTTCGTCGGCGCCATCCACGGCCGGCTGCTCACCGCCTGGGCGACCGCCGGCATCATCGGCCCGGTGGTGGTGAACTACATCCGCGAATTCCAGCTGCGCGCCGGCATCCCGCCGGACCAGGTCTACGACTTCACCATGTACATCCTCGCCGGCATGCTGGTGCTCGGCCTCATTGCCAACATGCTGGTCAGGCCGCTGCCGGCGAAGTGGTTCATGTCCGACGAGGAGGTGGCGGCGCTGCAGGCCAAGACGGCGGCGCAGGCCGGGCCGACCGGCTCGTTCGGCATCGGCACCGGCGGCCTCGACGCCAAGGCGGCGCTCGCCTGGGCCGCCGTCGGCATCCCGATCCTGTGGGGCGTCTGGATCACCCTGCAGAAGACCGCGGCGCTGTTCTGAGGCGGCGACGACCGATCGGCCGTGCGGGCCCCCGGGCGACGCCGCCGGAGGCCCGCACTCCGCGTCGTCGCATCGGTCGCCGCGGGAACGAACGCCATCCCGTGGCGCGTCAGGCGCCGCCGCCGACGGCGGCGGGCTCCGGCCGGGGCAGCGTCGCGAGCGCCGCGGCGAAGCTCGCGGCGCTGGCGCTGCGCAGCGCCACGAACGGCTTGCCGGCCTGGCGGCAGAGGCGCTTCACCCGCTCGGCGGCGTGGTGGCTGACGCAGTCGACCGGAAACAGCGCCACGTCGCACTGGCTGACGAGGCCCGGCAGCAGGCCGGCCCGCTCCTCCACCCCGCCATCATGGCTGATGAGGACGCCGCCGCGCCTTGCGGTCAGCGCTCGCAACTGCTCGATCAGCTTCGGCCGTCCGCCGACATAGAGCAGCGTCAGACCGTCGAGGCCGCCGGCGGCCGGCGGCGCGGCCTCCGAAGGCCGGGCGGCATCGTCCATCGCCGTCTCGAGCGCGGCGCGCTCGGCCGAGAGCGAGGCGACCTCGGCCTCGAGCGCGGCGATCCGTTCGCCGGCCGCCTTCAACGCCCGCGCCTGCTCGTCGCAGCGGCTCGACAGGCCTGCGGCCCGCGCCGCCTCGTCGGCGAGCCGTCGGGCGAGCGCCGCATCGCCGGCGGCGGATGGCGCCACGCCGGGCTCGGCCGCGGCCCGCGCCCGCAGATCCCGCTCCAGCGCCTCGACGCGCCGCGCCAGCGCCGCCCGGTCGTGGGCCGCCCGCCGCAGCCGCGCCTCCTGGCGGGCGATCTTGTCGTCGCGCTCGGCCACGCCGCACTCGAGCTCGCGCAGCCGGGCGATGTCCGCCCGGTTCGAGCTGCCGACGAGGTGCGACAGCATGTGCACCTCGCCGAACGCCTCCTGCACCAGCGCGCGGTCGGCCGCCGGATGCGTCAGCGTCGCCCAGTAGGCGCCGGGGATGTCGCCGCGCGCCAGCGCCTCGCCCCACAGGCGGCGCACCTCGTCGACGGTCTTCGCCCTGGCGAAGCGCTTGAGGTGCGCCTCGTGGCGCTTGGCGAGCATCTTGTCGAGCAGCTTGCCGGCGAGCTCCCGCCGCCCCGCCGCCCGCACCGCCCGACCGTGCAGGGCGTGGTCGGAGGCGCTGCCGGCGTCGGCCTCGTCCAGCTTGACGAACAGCTGCCGGAGGTCGCCGGGCGTCAGGCAGGTGCCGACGACCGAGCAGTGCAGGCTCGGCGCCAGGTCCCAGATGCGGGTCCGCGCCGCCCCGCCGCTCTCCGCGTCCGCCGCGGCGGGGCGTGGCAGGGCCGCGACGGTCGGCATCCGGACGGCGTCGGCCGCAGGGTGGCGGAGCAGGATCGTCGGGGTGGGCACGGCGCCGGCGCTCCTTCGTCCTATCGTCCCAAGCGGCCTCGTTATATCCGACGGAATATAACGTTGACGGTCGCATGACCAGGGCGCACTGTCGAGCGCGTCGTCGCCGACCCGTCCGTCCGCGCGGCGGAACGCGCCGGACGACGTTTCCCACCGCCGACCGGCCCGTGCTCTTCTCCAGGATGACGAAACATCGTAGCAGACGTCAACCAATAAATCGGCTAGCGTGCCCGCGACAACGATGCCGAATGGCACGATATCTTAGGGAGAGTAGAAATGTTCCAACAAGCACTTGAGAAGGTCTCTAAGCAGGTCGTCATCCGCGACCGCTACGACAACTTCATCGGCGGCAAGTGGGTGGCACCGGTCGAAGGGCGATACTTCGACAACCCGAGCCCGATCACCGGCAAGAAGCTGTGCGAGGTGCCACGCTCGTCGGCCGCCGACATCGAGCTCGCCCTCGACGCCGCCCACAAGGCGAAGGACGCCTGGGGCCGGACGTCGGTCGCCGAGCGCTCGCTGATCCTCAACCGCGTCGCCGACAAGCTCGAGGCCAACCTCGAGCTCCTCGCCCTCGTCGAGACCCTCGACAACGGCAAGCCGATCCGCGAGACGACCCACGCCGACATGCCGCTCGTCGTCGACCATTTCCGCTATTTCGCCGGCGTCGTGCGGGCGCAGGAGGGCAGCCTCTCCGAGATCGACGCCGACACCGTCGCCTACCACTTCCACGAGCCGCTCGGGGTGGTCGGGCAGATCATCCCGTGGAACTTCCCGATCCTGATGGCGACGTGGAAGCTCGCCCCGGCGATCGCCGCCGGCAACTGCGTCGTGCTGAAGCCGGCCGAGCAGACGCCGCTCGGCATCCTCGTCGTCATGGAGCTGATCGCCGACATCCTGCCGCCGGGCGTCGTCAACGTCGTCAACGGCTTCGGCGTCGAGGCCGGCAAGCCGCTCGCCCAGAGCAAGCGCATCGCCAAGATCGCCTTCACCGGCGAGACGACGACGGGCCGGCTCATCATGCAGTACGCCTCGGACAACCTGATCCCGGTGACGCTGGAGCTCGGCGGCAAGTCGCCGAACATCTTCTTCGCCGACGTGCTCGAGGCCGACGACGAGTTCTTCGACAAGGCGCTCGAAGGCTTCACCATGTTCGCGCTGAACCAGGGCGAGGTGTGCACCTGCCCGAGCCGGGCGCTCGTCCAGGAGAGCATCTACGACCGCTTCATGGAGCGCGCCGTCGCCCGCACGAAGAAGGTCAAGCAAGGCCATCCCCTCGACCCGGCGACGATGATCGGCGCCCAGGCCTCCAACGACCAGCTCGAGAAGATCCTGTCCTATCTCGACATCGGCAAGCAGGAGGGCGCCAAGGTGCTCACCGGCGGCCATCGCGCCCACCTCGAGGGCGAGCTCGCCGAAGGCTACTATGTCGAGCCGACCATCTTCGCCGGCGACAATCGCATGCGCGTCTTCCAGGAGGAGATCTTCGGCCCGGTCGTCGCCGTGACGACGTTCAAGGACGACGACGAGGCGCTCGCCATCGCCAACGACAGCCTCTACGGCCTCGGCGCCGGCGTGTGGACGCGCAACGGCAACCGCGCCTACCGCTTCGGCCGGGCGATCCAGGCCGGCCGGGTGTGGACCAACTGCTACCACGCCTATCCGGCGCACGCCGCCTTCGGCGGCTACAAGCAGTCGGGCATCGGTCGCGAGACCCACAAGATGATGCTCGACCACTACCAGCAGACGAAGAACGTCCTCGTCAGCTACTCGACGAAGCCGCTCGGCTTCTTCTGAGCGGCAGCAACGCGCTCCGGCCGCAACGTCCCTCCCCTGCACCGAAACCGGATGCCCCGGTTTCGGCCTCGAGAGAGACCCAAGTCGGCAACAGCCGACTTGGGTGGGGAGGGACAGGCCGCCGATCTCAGGTGTTCCCGAGATCGGTCTTCTTGAATCGGACATCGGGAACACCCGATGTCCGAAGCCGGTCAGGGCGGGGCCAGTCGATTCGGGGCGAGACGTCTCCGCACGGACCCCCACCTACCGGCTTCGCCGGCTGTCCTCCCCCCTGGCAGGGGGAGGACGGGAGGTCGCCGCGGGCGGCTCCACGCCCGAAGCCGGTGAAGGACGTGGGAACGAACAAGATGGTCCACCGCGTCGAGATCACCGGGAAGGCGGCGGAGGTCGTCGAGCGCCTGCGCGCCCGGCACGGGGCGCTCATCTTCCACCAGTCCGGCGGCTGCTGCGACGGCTCGGCGCCGATGTGCTTTGCCGCCGGCGACTTCCGCGTCGGGCCGCAGGACGTGCTCATCGGCGAGATCGCCGGCTGCCCGTTCTACATCGGCGCCGCGCAGTTCGAATACTGGCGGCACACGCAGCTCATCATCGACGTCGTGCCGGGCCGCGGCGCCGGCTTCTCCCTCGAGGCGCCGGAGGGGGTGCGCTTCCTCACCCGCAGCCGCGTCTTCACCGACGCCGAGGCCGACGCGCTCGCCGCCGCCGGCCCGCCTGCGCGGGGCGGTTGACCGGCCGGGCCGCCTACACCCGCTTCAGCTGCGCGGCGTCGATCGGCAGCTTGCGCAGCCGCTTGCCGGTCGCCGCGAAGATCGCGTTGACGACGGCCGGGGCGATCGCCGAGGTGCCGGGCTCGCCGAGCCCGCCCGGTGCCTCGCCGCTCGCCACCACATGCACCTCGACGGCCGGCATCGCGTCGATGCGCAAGGCCGGATAGCTGTCGAAGTTCGCCTGCTCGACGCGGCCCTTGGCGAGGGTGATCTCGCCGTGCAGCGCCGCCGTGAGCCCGTAGACGATGCCGCCCTGGATCTGCGCGGCGACGGTGTCGGGATTGACGACGACGCCGCAGTCGACGGCGCAGACGACCTTCTCCACCCGCACCGCGCCGTCGTCGCCGACGACGACGTCGGCGACCTGCGCCATGTAGGTGCCGAAGCCGAACAGCAGCGCCACGCCGCGGCCCTTGCCGGCGGCGACGGGCGCGCCCCACCCGGCCTTCTCCGCCGCGAGGTCGAGCACCGCCAGCGCCCGCGGCGCCTTGGCGAGGAGGCCGCGCCGGTAGACGACGGGATCGCTGCCGGCGGCGGCGGCGAGCTCGTCGACGAAGCTTTCGACGACGAAGGCGTTGTGCGTCACCCCGACGCCGCGCCACCAGCCGGTCTGGAGCCCCTCGGGCGGCTCCTGGCGAACATAGTCGACGAGCAGGTTGTCGAAGGCGTAGGGGCCGGCGGCGCCGTCGACGGCGTCGAAGTCGTGGCCGTCCTTGAAGGCGCCCGGCAGCCAGCGGGCGACGATCGAGGAGCCGGTGACGCGGTGGTGGAAGGCGACCGGCCGGCCCGCGGCGTCGAGCCCGGCGGTGAGGCGGTCGTAGTAGTAGGGCCGGTAGATGTCGTGCTGGACGTCCTCCTCGCGCGTCCAGATCACCTTGACCGGGCCGTCGACCTCGCGGGCGATCTTGACCGCCTGGGTGACGTAGTCGAACTCGAGGCGCCGGCCGAAGCCGCCGCCGAGGAGCTGGTTGTGCACCGTGACGCGCTCCGCCGGCAGGCCGGTCACCGCCGCCGCCGTGGCGAGCGCCCGGCTCGCCACCTGGCTGCCGGTCCAGACGTCGCAGCCGTCGGGCCTGACGTGCACCGTGCAGTTCATCGGCTCCATGGTGGTGTGGGCGAGGAGCGGCATCTCGTAGACGGCCTCGACGCGCCGCGCCGCGCCGGCCAGAGCCGCGGCGACGTCGCCGTCGTCGACATCGACGACGCCGTCGTGGGCCGACGCGGCCGCCAGCGCCGCGACGAGGTCGGCGGTGGAGAAGTCGGCGTTCGGGCCCTCGTCCCAGGTGATCTTGAGGGCGGCGAGCCCCTTCAGCGCCGCGCCCATGTGGTCGGCGACGACGGCGACCGCGTCGTCGAGGCGGACGATCTGGCGCACGCCGTTCACCGCCTTGGCGGCGGTGTCGTCGACGCTCGCGAGCTTGCCGCCGAACACCGGGCAGGCCGCGACGGTGGCGATCTTCATGCCCGGCAGGCGGACGTCGATGCCGTAGACCGCCTTGCCGTCGACCTTGTCCGCGGCGTCGAGGCGGTGCGCCGGCGTGCCGATCAGGGTGAAGGCCTTCGGATCCTTCAAGACGACCTCCTGCGGCACGGGCAGCCGCGCCGCGGCGTCGACGAGGGCGCCGTAGGCGAGGCTGCGTCCGCTCGGCGGATGCGAGACGACGCCCCGCTCCGCCCGGCAGTCGGCCGGCGCGACGCCCCACTGCGCGGCGGCGGCGGCGACGAGCATCTGCCGCGCCGCGGCGCCGGCCTTGCGCAGCGGCTCGTAGAAGCCGCGCACCGAGGTGGAGCCGCCGGTCACCTGGAAGCCGATCAGCGGGTTGGCGTAGAGCGCGTCGTCGGCCGGCGCCGCGACGACGCGGACGGCGGGGAAATCGACCTCGAGCTCCTCGGCGACGAGCATCGGCATCGAGGTGTAGGTGCCCTGTCCCATCTCGACTTGCGGCACGACGATCGAGACGGTGCCGTCTCGATCGATGCGGACGAAGGCGTTCGGAGCGAAGGCGGCGGCATCGTCGGCGTCGGCGCCGAGCGGCAGCGCGACGGCGATGACGAGGCCGCCGCCGACGGCGGCGGCGGCGCGCAGGAAGCTGCGGCGGGAGAGCCCGTCGTGGGCCGGCGGCAGGAAGCGATCGAGGAACATCGGCTCAGCCTCCCTGCGCCGGGGTGGCGGCCGCGGCCTGCTTGATCGCCGCGCGGATGCGGGCGTAGGTGCCGCAACGGCAGATGTTGCCGGACATCGCGTCGTCGATGTCGGAATCGGTCGGGTTTGGCGTGTCGGTGAGCAGCGCCGCCGCCGCCATGATCTGGCCGGACTGGCAGTAGCCGCACTGCGCCACCTCGAGATCCCGCCACGCCGCCTGCACCCGCCGGCCGACGGGCGTCGCGCCGATCGCCTCGATCGTCGTCACTGCGGACGTGCCGACGCTGTCGACGGTGGTCACGCAGGCGCGCGTCGGCGCGCCGTCGAGATGCACCGTGCAGGCGCCGCACAGCGCCATGCCGCAGCCGAACTTGGTGCCGGCGAGGCCGACGACATCGCGCAGGGCCCAGAGAAGCGGCGTGTCGCCGTCGACGTCGACGACGTGCTGCGATCCGTTGATATCGAGGGTGAACGACATGGGCGTGCTCCCGCTCCGGCGGCCGTCGCCGGCAATCGCGGGAAGCGTAGTGGAGGCGAGGCCGCGGCGATTGAGCGATCCGCGCGCGGCTTGAACGAAAGCCGCAAGAGCCCACGAGAAGGAACCCGCGAGGAAGAACCCCCGAGAACGAAGGCCGCCCGCCGGCGGTGCGGGCTGCACCGCGTCGCGACCGCGCCAGGTTTTGTTGGAGGCTCTAAGCCTCGGGGGGCGCCAGCTCCAGCGTCGCGACGCGGTTGCGCCCCGCTTCCTTCGCCCGGTAGAGGGCGCGGTCGGCGGCGGCGAACAGCGCCGCCCGCTCGTGGTCCACGCCCGGGACGGTCGCCGCGACGCCGACGCTGACCGTCGTGCCGACCGCGCTCTGCGCCTCCGGCAGCGCCGCCCCGGCCTCGACGGCCGCGCGGATCCGCTCGGCGATCACCTGCGCGCCCTCCGACGTCGTGGCGGGCAGCAGAACGGCGAACTCCTCGCCGCCGATCCGGGCGGCGAGGTCGCCGGGCCTGCGGCAGCTCGCGGCGATGACCTGCGCCAGGGCCTGCAGGCACTCGTCGCCGCGCGCGTGCCCGAACCGGTCGTTCAGCTGCTTGAAGCGGTCGGCGTCGATCATCAGCAGCGCCAGGCAGGTCCGCTCCCGCGCGGCCCGCCACCACTCCGCCGCGAACACTTCCTCGAACTCGCGGCGGTTGGCGAGCCCGGTCAGGCTGTCGGTGCGCGACAGCAGCGCGAGTTGCGCCTCGACTCTGCCGCGCCGGATCATCTCCCGGCGCGTCAGCGCCGCCGAGACGATGCCGCCGAGGCAGATGACGCCGGTCAGGATGGCGATCGCGGAGGCGCGGCGCCACCAGTCGGAGAGCACCTCCGCGACCGACGCGGCGACGATCACCGTGAACGGGAAGTCCGGCACGGCGGCGTGGCTGTAGAGCCGCTCGACGCCGTCGAAGGGCGACGGCGCGACGAAGGAGCCGGCGGGCGCGGCACGGAGATACTGGAACGCCCGGCTGGCGGCGATGTCGACGCCGACATCGCCCCGGCCGTCGGTGGACGGCTCCCGCATCAGCACGACGCCGTCGTTGCGGATGATGGCGATCGAACCGCTGCGGCCGACGTCGAGCCGCGAGAACAGGTCGCCGAAATAGGCGAGGCGGACGGTAGCGACGGCGACGCCGCGGAAGGCGCCCGTCGGGCCCTCGATACGCAGGCTGAGCGCGACGCGCGGATCGCCGTCGCGCGCCCGGCTGGCGAAAGGACGGCTCACATAGAGGCCGGCGTTCCGGCGGTCGCGCTGGACGGTGAAATAGTCCTGGTCGGCGAGGCTCGCGTCCGGCGGCGGCTCGCTCATGGAATCTGCGGTGATCCGGCCCTCGGCGTCGAGCACGAACAGCGATCCGAGATGATCGGCGTTCACCGTCGCCTGGGCCAGGAACTGGCTGATGAGGCGCATGGGAACGGCGCCGTCCGGATCGGAGACGTCGGCGGCCGTCTGGCGCAGCACGAAGCGATAGAGCGCGAGATTGCGGCCGACGTCGCCGATGACCGCCTGGGCCAGGTTCTCCGACGCCCGCTCCGCCCCCGCCCACGCCTCGCCGCGGCTCTGCACCAGCGTCGCCGCGACGAGCAGGGCCACCGCGGCGGAGAGCACGAAGCTGGCGACGAGGAAGAGGTCGCCGATCTGGTGGGAGCCCGCGCCGGAGGCGTCCGCCTGCCCGCGTCGCCGCGAACCACAGATGCCCAACGCACCCCACCCCACCCGGGACTGACCCACCATTACGAACTCGAACTCACACCGATCCCGGGCCCAACCCTGTTTCTTTGCCAGCCCTCATAGCCGCTTGCATTTCGATCCGAAGTTCACATTCGCTTGTCCCGGCACCGCGGCAGCAGGAGCGCGCGGCTCGGCGATCGGCTCGCGACCCCGCGGGGCGCAGAGCGCCGGTGCCGAGTTGCCGAGACACCGATCCACAACCTATACTAGGTCTGGCGACCGATGCGGACGGCGGCGGTTGCGCCGGCGCCGGCCGCCGTCGCCCCGCCGGTCGCGACAGGGGGGGACGACCATGGCCAGATCGATCTTCAGGCGACTGCACCGTCGCTACGGCACGCCGGCGAGCCTCGCACGGCGCCTGCTGGCGCCACGTCCGGGCATCGATCCGCTGACGCCCGGCGCCGGCGCGCCGCCCGAAGCGGCGCCCGAGAGCCCGGTCGACCGCATCGCCGCGGCGTTCGAGCGGCTCGACGCGGTCAAGCCGTTCAGCGGCAAGACGGTGGCGGTCATCGGCGGCGGCTTCGCCGGCCTCTCCGCCGCCTACGCCGCCTGCCGCGGCGGCGCCTACGTGACGCTCTACGAGGCGACGCCCTATGTCGGCGGCCGCGTCCAGTCCGACCACGACGGCATCGCCGCCGGCCGCATCGTCGAGCGTGGCGCCGAGCTCATCGGCACGATCCACCCGGTCTGGCTCTACTACGCGAGGCTGTTCGGACTCGGCATGGTCAGCATCGACGACGAGACCTATCTCGACGCCGTCGGCATCGATCCGGACTATGTCCTCGACGGCGCGGCCGTCCCCAAGGACCGGCTCGAGGACCTCTACGCCGACTTCGACGCGATCCAGGCCGTCGTCTACGCCACGGCGAGGGACGTCGACAGCAACGCCCCCTGGACGACGCGCCCTGACCTCGACGGCGTCTCCTTCCGCGACTGGCTCGTCGCTGCGATGCAGGATGAGCCACAGCTCCGCTACCCTCGCTCCCTCGATCTCTTCCTCGCCGAGATCGAGAACGACAACGTCCTGCCGGCGGCCGAGCAGAGCACGCTCGCCGTGCTCGCCCAGGTCGCCGCCGGCGGCGAGGTCGACGGGCGGCCACTGTTCTTCACCGATGTCGAGCTGTTCCGCTGCGCCGAGGGCAACCACGCCCTCGCCGACCGGCTGCTGGCCGCGCTTCGGGATCAGCGGATGGAGATCATGACCGGCATGCCGATCGGCAAGATCGTCGTGCCCGCCGCGGCGAGCGCCCGCGTCGACCTCTACGGCTACGTCAACTACGTCTTCGGCACCAGCTACTGGGGCACGCCGAACCCGCACGACTACGTCGTGTTCGCCGCGCCGACGGTGCTGAACGGCGGCAACCACGTCGTCGCCTTCCGCGACGACGGCGACGGGCCGCACCCCTTCGACATGCCGGCGACGCGCGCCGGCAACGCCGTCAAGCTGCACGTGCGGCGCTCCGCCCGCTTTTGGCTCGACGAAGGCCGCGAGCCGAACGGCACCTGCTTCGTCACCGGCGCGGCGGCATCGCCGGTGGGCCAGACCTGGGAGGCGACGAGCAACCAGGCGCTGCTGGCGCCGGGCGCCGGCGACCCGGTCGTGCTGTCGGTGTTCACCGGCTCCCTCGGGGCGACGGCCGCGATCGCCCACGCCGGCGCAATCGAGGCGTTCTACACGCCGATGCTCGACGCGCTCGCGCCCGGCTGGGCGACCGGCGCCACCGTCTTCTACTCGCAGATCAACACGGTCTATCAGGCGCAGAACGTCGCCCAGGCCTTCTTCCCCGGCTACTCGTGCCCGTCGCCCGGCCAGGTGACGACGGCGATGAAGGCCTTGAACGCGGTGGTGGCCGGCAAGCTCGCCTATGCCGGCGAGCAGGCCTCGCCCGGCTTCTACGGCTACATGGAGGGCGCGCTCGCCTCCGGCCTCAACGCCGTGCTGCGGCTCGGCGGCCTGACGACGGCGACGGCCGTGGACGAGGCGAGCGCCGCGGCCGTGGCGAAGGCGTGACGCTTTCCGCCGCTACGGCCCGGC
>Ga0255338_1005048_pt1 | contig 12668 bp, 14 predicted proteins | sample MeOH1_35cm_T4_19_FD_203715 | JGI IMG/M metagenome (GOLD analysis project Ga0255338, IMG submission 203715) | Sandy soil microbial communities from University of British Columbia, Vancouver, Canada - MeOH1_35cm_T4_195 | ecosystem: Engineered > Artificial ecosystem > Sand microcosm > Unclassified ...
AATGGGGTAGACTTAGAAAAAGTCTCCATCCGTAGCTGGTGTGCGTCAGTGGAGTGAGCGGGATGTTGCGTGGAGTTGCGTTGCTCGTCGGTCTCGTGGCCGCACTTCCGGCCGTCGCCGGCGAAATGAGCGCTGAAGAAGCGCGCCGTTTCGTCATCGGCAAGATGTTCAACTACACCTGCTTCGAAGGCACGCGTGGCACCGGCCGCGTCCTGTCCGACGGCTCGGTTGTCGGCTCCATCCAATTCCAGGGCAAGGGCCAGGTGCGCTACGCCAACCTGCCGGCGAATACGTTGCGGGTGAAAGGTGAGGCGGTCTGTGCCTCGCTGCGCGGCATGCCGATTGAGCCCTGCTTCAATCTCACCCGCATCGACAACAACAGCTTCCGCGGCTCGATCTCCGGCCTGGGCTTCGCCTATTGCGAGTTCACTCGCCACCACGGCCGCCCGACGACGTCGCACGCTTCGGCGCAAGAGCCGCGGCAGCCGCTTGGCCTGCGACCCTCGCTCACGGCGGAAGCGAACTAACGTCCTTCGCGCCGGAAGGCAGACGGCGTTACGCCAACCCGGTTCTTGAAGAAGCGCGAGAAGTAGGCCGGATCCTCGAAGCCAAGCTCGTAAGCGAGCAGCGAGATCGGCGCCGCGACGTAGGTCAGCTTGCGCCGCGCTTCCAACAGCAGACGATCCTGAATCAGATCGAAAGCCGATTTTCCGGCGACAGCGCGCGTGAGCCGGTTGAGCCGCCCTTCCGTCATCCGCATCGCCTCGGCGTAGCGCGCGACCGTCCAATGCTCGAGGAAATGCGCTTCGATCAGCGCGCGGAAATGGCTCACGTCGCGTTGCTGCCGTCCGCCGCGATCCGCTTCCGCCACCATGGCGCGGCGACGCGCGATCAGTAACAGCGCCGCGCTGACCAGCCATTCCTGCATTTTGGCGCGCCCAGGCGCGTTGTCGCGCAGCTCGCTCAGAATCTGTTCGAGAAGCGCCGCGATCGGCCGTGCATGCCGTGGTGCATCGGCGAACGAGATCACGCGCGGTTCGATGAACAGATCTTCGATCAGACCGAGATGCTCGGCCTGCGCCAGCATCGCTTCTGAGACGGTGAGGATGTAACCGTGCGTGCGCGGCCTGAAACGAAATGAATGGACGACGCCCGGCGGCACGCTCAACGCGCACGGCGCCTTGACCTTGCTCGTGCGCCCGTCCGCCTCGACTTCAACGTCGCCGCGCAGAAGCACCAGCATTTGAAACAGGCCGCGGTGCTGATGCGGCTTGATGTGCCAGTCGTAGCGCTCGCTGCGGGTACGGATGTCCTCGATGTGGACGAACTCGGCGTCGTCCACCTGGGCCGTTTCGCCATAGAGGGAAAATACCGGTACGCGCGGCGGCCGGCCTTGCGCGGAAAGTCGATTTGATTGCTGTTTTACGGATTTTTTCGCCATTCTGGCTCTGACCGTATCGGGGTAGGGCGTCAGAAAAGTACAAGTCTTTTGCACCTTCGTCCATTCCGGCGCAACACGCGCGCGCCCAAGATGCGCAAAACGAGCGGTCCCTCGAGAGGCCCGCCAGGTGTCAGGAAACACACGGAGGTCGCCCATGCTCAGCCCGATGTTTCGTTTCGACCCGTACTCGCCGGCCGTCGATGCCGATCCATTCCCCTTCTACAAAACGTTGCGCGACGACTTTCCGTGCTTCTGGAGCGCGGACGCCAAGATGTGGGTGCTGTCGCGCTACGACGACATCGTGCGCGCGCTCAACGACTGGAAGACTTACTCCTCGGCCAAGGGCAACCTGATGGACGAATTGCCCAATCGCGCCGGCGCGACGCTCGGCACCACAGATCCGCCGCGCCACGATCGCTTGCGCGGGCTCATCCAGCACGCCTTCAACAAGCGCAACCTCGATTACATCGAAAGCCATATCCGCGATGCGGCGCGCACGGCTATCGACGGTATCGGCGACAAGAAGGCCTTCGATTTTGTCGAGGACTTCTCCAGCAAGGTCACGGTCAAGGTGCTGTTCCGGCTGCTCGGTCTGCCGCCGGGGGACGACAACATCGTGCGCGACAAGGCCGTGCTGATGGTGCAGTCGGACCCGGTCACGCGACAGAAGGGCCCCGAACATCTCGCCGCCTTCGAATGGGTGAAGAGCTACGCCGAGAAAGTGATTGCCGAACGACGGGTCAATCCGGGCGAGGATTTGATCTCCCAGTTCAGCTTGGCCGAGATCGACGGCGACAGATTGTCCGAACGCGAGGTGCTGCTGACCACGACGACGCTGATCATGGCCGGTATCGAATCGCTCGGCGGATTCATGACCATGTTCGCGCTCAACATGGCGGATTTTGCCGACGCGCGCCGCCGTTGCGTGGAGAACCCCGCGCTGCTCGCCGACGCGATCGAAGAATCGCTGCGCTACAACACGTCGGCCCAGCGCTTCCGCCGCTGCCTGACCATCGATACGGAGCTGCACGGGCAGGTAATGAAAGCGGGCGATTTCGTCTGTCTCGCCTACGGTTCGGGCAACCGCGACGAGCGGCGTTTCGCCAACCCGGACGTCTACGATATCGATCGCAAGCCGAAGGGCCATCTCGGTTTCGGCGGCAGCGTCCATGCCTGCCTCGGCACGGCGATCGCGCGCCTGGCGACGAAGCTCGCCTTCGAAGAGCTGCACAAGGCGCTGCCCAACTATACGCGCGTCGAAGCCGACCTGCCTTGGATGCCGTCGACCACGTTCCGCAGCCCGCTGCGGCTCATGCTGACGCGGGATTGACGCGAAAGGAGAAGGCCATGGCCACAATCATCTACGTCGAGCCACACGGGATCGAACGAATCGTCGATGTGCCGGACGGCTGGACCGTGATGCAAGGTGCGGTCACGCATGGCGTCGAGGGTATCGACGCCGAGTGCGGCGGCTCGTGTTCGTGCGGTACCTGCCACGTCTATGTCGACGGAGCCCACGCCGGCCGCTTGCCGGCACCGGAGGACAGCGAGGCCGCCATGCTCGATATCGTCGCGGCGGATGTGAAGCCGACGAGTCGGCTCGGCTGCCAGATCAAGGTGACGCCGGAACTCGACGGCTTGATCGTGCGCGTGCCGTCGACGCAGGGGTAAATCGGTCGACCTTCAGGATTTGCCCGGGAAGATCATGCATGTCGTGGTGGCGTGGGCGTAAAGCTTGCCACCCGCGTCGCGCACGTCGCCTTCCGACGTCGCCACCGTGCGTCCGCGATGCACGAGGCGGCCTTCGGCGCGCACGGGCCCTGTGTCCTTGGTGATCGGCCGTACCAAGTTGAATTTCAGCTCCAGCGTGGTCCAGGCATCGCCCTTGCTGATGGTCGAAAAGATCGCGCAGCCGAGCGCCGAATCGAGCAGCGTCGCGGCGAAACCGCCATGTACGCTGCCGATCGGATTGTAATGGCGCAACTCGGGGACGCCTTCGAACACCGCGCGACCGTGCTCCACCTCGATCAGATGAAAGCCGAGCGTTTGACCGATCGGTGGCTGAGGCAGGGTGCCCTGAACGATCCCTTTGAGGAAGCCGAGTCCGTCATAGGATTTCAGCACCTCTTCCGGCACCACGCCGTATTTGAAGCTGCGTTCACTCATGGAGTTGCCTGCGTTGTCGTGTCGGGCGCTATAGCCGCGTGCGCCGGGAAAAGCAGCCGCTGATAGAGCCATCCGATTCCAACCAGCACGACGCCGAGCCCGATGAAGGACAGAGCGCGGAAAATACCAGTCAGATCCGCCATATCAACCAAGAATACCTTGGCGACGGTGAGCGCTACTACCGCCGCCGACGCGAGTCGCGCTGGCTGCGAGCGCAGCAGGAAGCCGGCGATCAGCAAAATGACGCCGAAGGCTAGCCACACCGCCGAGTAGGTATATTGCTCGACGTCGGTCGTCATGCCGCGCCAGAGCTCGGGACCGTGATAGAGCCTGCGCACTTCGAGGCTGAAATAGCCGAGCGACAGGACGACAGCCGTCGCCGCAGCGATCGTACGATAGGCGAGCGGTCGTGTCGTGCGCGCGATCAGCGCCAGAATAGCGGCCAGGACCGCCGGAATGCCATAGGCGAGCAGGATCAGGTTGAAGAACACACCGCCGACCGGCGTGCCGGTCAACATCGGGTTGAGGAAAAGGCCAGGGCCGAAGACGATCGCCGCCAAGGTGAACGCGCCGACGACGAGCGCGCCGATGTTATGCACGATGCTGTTAGTGCGACCGCGTAAACGTTCGAGCCCGATGGTCATGGCGAGGCCGGTGCAAATCTGCAGCGCGACTTCGGCGAGCGCGGCGGACTCACGGAAGACATCGCCGTTGTTCATATAGTGGCGGATTTCGAGGAAGGCGAGCAGCACCGTGAACAGGATCGCGGCAGAATCGGCCATGCGCGCGGGGATGTCATCGGCGCGCTTGCGTAAGAAATAGCCGGCGGTCCAGAACGCCGCGGCGGGAACGCCGTAGCCATAAAGCAGCCAGTTGAAGAAAGGCGTCGTGCCGATGTCGTCGCCGACAATGCGCGGCTCGTAGCCGATGCGCAGGAGCACGAGCACGATCACCGCGGCTGCGAGATAGCGCAGTGCCGGTAAAGGCCGCTGCTCGGAGATCCAGGCAATACCCGGAACCATCAGCGCGAGACCGACCGTGAGCCAACCTTTGTCGAGTGCGAAGGTGAGTGTCAGCGCCAGCGAAGCGACCGCGCCGGTCGCGAACACCGCGCCGGCAGCGGCAAGGCCAGAGGCCGGCGTGCGTTTGCTCAGGAGATCGGTCGCATAGCCGTAGAGTGCGGCCAGGAGCAACGCGGCGCCGGCGAAGGGAATCGAGCGGTCGAACTCGGCAATGCGCAGGTAAAGCGCGATCAGGATCGCGACTGGCGTAATGACCGCGGTCGCGCTCCACAGCAGTGCGGCGCGGATGTTTTCGTCCCGCCCTTGCGCGGCATAGCCGCTGACGCCGAACAGCGCGGCAAAGATCGCACCGAGCGCAAGATGCCAGCCGGAGCCGGTCGGCGGCTGCGGAATGGCGTCGGCGGTCACGCCGCCCGGCAGCACCAGCTCTTCAAAGACTGAGGGAGCGGTCCAGTGCAACATGACCAAGATCACCAACAAGCCTGCCGCCGGTAGCGCGTAGAGCGCAGCTTCCGCGCGCCAGGCGATGGCGACGGTTGCAGCGGTAAGCAGCGTGAACACGACGAGAGCCGACGGTGCATGGAAACTGCCGAGCACCAGAAACGCCGTCGCGAACAGGTAAGCGCCGATTGCGCCGGAGGAAACCGGATCGATCTGGCCCGGTTTGGTATCGGGGCCGAGCCATAGGCCCGATACGATCAGAGCCGCTGCGAGCGCAAAGCCAGCCATCGCGAAGAACAGATGCGCACCGAGCGCCTCGACTTTGGGATAATCAATGCCGGGAAGCGTCCACAGGAAGCAGAGCACGACCGCCGTGATCGCGAGCCAGCGCCACAGGCGCATGCGGGCGAGCGCGAAAGCGGCGGCGGTGACGACGGCGAGATAGAGATAAAGCGCCCAGTAGCTCGGCTCGTCGGACGCCACAAGCAATGGCGTGATGAAGGCGCCGGCGACTCCGAGACCGGCCAGCGCCGGGCCGTGCAGGAGCGCCGCGGCAAGAGTCGCAAGCGCCACGATGCCGAGCAGGATGAAGGCGGCAGCCGGCGACAGGAAATTATAAAGCACGAAAGCCGCGTAGACCGTCGCATAGGCGGCAACCGTGCCGGCCGCGGTCAAGATGCTCGGAATGTGCCGTGACGGAATGCCGATGTTGCTCGCGATCTCATTGCGGCGCGCCCACTCACCGGCGGCGATCAGCACGGCCGAGAACAGTGCGGCGAGGAAGATGCGCACGCCCGGGCCGAGCAAGCCTTCCTCTATCGAATAGCGTACCAGGAAGATGCCGCCGAGCGCGAGCGCCAAGCCGCCGACCCATACCACCCATTGCGTGCCGAACCTTTCTTCCAGGGTGGTCGTGGCGGGAACTGGCGCTGTCGGCGCGGTAGGCGCAGCCTGTGGCGCGTCCGGTTCGGGCGCTGCTGGCGGTTCGGCCTTTGCTTGCTCGCTCGCCGTCGGCGGCTCGTAGACGATGACGGGCTCGACAGGTGTCGGCGCAATTCCCGTGGCCGCGAGCGGCTGGCCCGCTTCCAGCGCGGCGACGCGGCGTTGCAAGGCGCGCACGGCCTCGCGCGCATTCAACGTCATCACGAGAGCAACGATGGAAATGACCGGAAAGGCCAAGACCAGCAGTACAGCCAGCACGATTTCCATGTCGCCCGCCCCCGGAATCCTCAGCCGGGCGCATGGTATTGGGCCTGGATCGGATGCGATAGCCGGGAAGGGGCGCTTGTGGGCAACGCCCTTTAGGCGAGGTCGAGCCGGAACGGGTCGCCTTCGAACGCCGCTTGCCCCGGCCCGATATGCTCGATCGCGCGCACCATACGGCCGTCGCGTTTCAGGAGGCCGTCGGCAATGGCGACGATGCGCGCATTCGGCTGCGCCGTGCGCGAGGCGCGGCGGATCGCTTGCGCGATCTGCAACTCATCGCGCGCGGGGTTGAGCGCGCAGGCCGCGACATAGGCGCCGGCGGTCGAGCGGCTTATGCCGGCGAAGCAGTGCACCACCATTGGCGCCGCGCGGTCCCAAGTGCCGACGAAATCGATGAGCCGCTGCACATGCTCTTGGCCCGGGGCGGTATAGCCTTCGGTCTCGGCGACGATGTCGTCGACCGCCAGCACAAGATGGTTCTCGGGTGCGATATCGCTCGGCCGCTCCACCCGTTCGACCAGCCGCAAGAGAGTGACGACGTGCCGCGCCTTGGTTTCGGCGACGGTGGCGTGTAGGCGGGAGAGCGAGCAGACGTGAATCATGGCAGCGATCTTAACCACGGTTGCGTCATATCTATGACGACGAGCCTGTCACGTCCGCAACAACTTCTCGAAACGCTCGACGAAACGGTTCTTGGCGGTGCTCGCCGACCAAGGCGTCAGATAATCTCGCTCCAAGGCGGCCGAAAACTTCGGCGGTTGCCCGAAGAATTTGCGCGCCTCTTCGTCGGCGAAGCCGGCAAGCCGCGTGGCTTCGAGGTAGGCCGCCTGCCGGTCGGCGGCCTTGATCAGCGCCGTCAGCGTCTCCGGCAACTTGGCTGGCAGCCCGAAGCGCAGATGGATGGCGGCGAGCAGCCGCTTTTCCACCGCCTTATAGCTGTCGCCGATCACCGCCTTGAACGGCGAAATCATGTCGCCGACGACATATTCCGGTGCATCGTGCAGCAACACGGCGAGACGCCCTTTGTTGTCAAGGCGCGGCACCTTGGCGCGCGCCAGCGCCTCCACCAGCAGAGCGTGCTGCGCCACGGAAAAGATGTGCGCACCCTTGGTCTGTCCGTTCCAGCGGGCGACGCGCGCCAGGCCGTGCGCGATGTCATCGAGCTCAACATCGAGCGGGGAGGGATCGAGCAGATCGAGCCGGCGTCCCGACAGCATGCGCTGCCAGGCACGTGCACTTTTCCCGGCGGGCGCCTTCGTCATCGCTTCTTCTTGTGCTTTGCGTTGTCCGGATGGCAGAAGCAGGTGGTCAGATGATCGTTGACCATACCGACCGCCTGCATGAAGGCATAGACGATGGTCGGGCCGACGAACTTGAAGCCGCGGCCGATGAGCTCCTTCGACATCTTGCGCGACAGTTCGGTCTCCGCCGGCACCTGCCCGCGCGTGCGGAACTGGTTGATCTTCGGCTCACCGTCGAGGAAGTCCCAGAGGAAGGCCGAGAAGCCCGGGCCTTTCTCCATGATGTCGAGATAGGCGCGCGCCGAATTCACCGCACCTTCGATCTTGGCGCGGTTGCGCACGATGCCGGCATCCTGCATCAGCTTCTCGATCTTCGCCGGCTTGTAGCGCGCGATCTTCTCGGGCTCGAAACCATCGAAGGCTTTGCGGAAATTGTCGCGCTTGCGCAGGATGGTGATCCACGACAGCCCGGCCTGGAAGCCGTCGAGCATCAGCTTCTCGTAGAGCGCGCGGTCGTCATATTCCGGCACGCCCCATTCTTCATCGTGATAGGCGACATAGAACGGATCCTGCCCTGGCCAGGGGCAGCGGACGAGGCCGTCGGTCACGAGAATCGGGGCGGGCTTTTTCATGATCGCGAAGATACCGCGTCGGGTTTGACGTGTCGCGCCACGCGCCGGCGGTTACTCCGCGGCCTTTGTCTCACCGGGCCAGGTGAAATCGGCCCATGACGGCTTGACCGCGCGGATCTCGATGCCGCCGGCGGTGAGCGGCGTGCCGGACTTCAGCGCATCTTCGACGCGGTCGAGCCGCAGCAGCGCGAGCCCGCAGCCCTTGGCGGTCGAGCCGAGTTGCCCGACCTGCTTGTCGCCCATCATCACCGGCAAGCCGGCCATCGGCGAGAATTCGTCATAGACGATCGGCACCACGCGGCTGCGCGCGGTCGAGCGATGCTCGACGCGCGAGACGACTTCCTGACCGACATAGCAGCCCTTTTCGAAGTCGACGCCATGGAGCTGGTCCATGTCGGCCTCGTGCGGAAAGGTGTCGCCATAGACGAAGTCGTGCCCGCCGCGCGGCACGCCGAGCGCAATGCGGTGGGCATCATAGGCTTCGGCGTCGGTGAGCGTGGCGCCGAGATCGGCGGCGGCTTCCGCTGCCAGATGCGGCGGCAGCATGATGCGCGTGCCGAGCCCCGGCAGCCGCGGGTCGGGATAGCAGAGGCCGTATTCGGTTTCCTTGCCGTCGTCCCACACCGCCATGACGCCGAGCACCTCAGACAGATCCTCGGCGATCACCTTGGCGCGCAGCTTGTAGAAATTGAGCTTGGCCACCAGCTCGGGCGCCAGCGCCCTTGGCACGTCGAGGAAGAAGCCGCCGCCGTCCTCGGCCGGCGCCTCCGCCACGATGAAATCGACGATGATCTTGCCCTGCGGCGTCAGCAGCGCGGCAAAGCGCGGCTTTCCGGGCGCGACCTTGGCCACGTCATTGGTCAGGAGCCCGTTGAGGAAGGCCCGCGCGGTATCGCCGACAACCTTGACCACGCCGCGGTCGGGAAGAAGGGCTGCTTGCATCGGTTCTAAGGACCCCACCGTCTTCGGACCTAAATCTCTTGCCAGAACTTGCGGCGAAACGTAAGCGCTGTCCCGAAAACCTCAAGTTCCGGGCTCAAGAGTACCGCGCATGGCCGAGACCTACGACCTGATCCTGAAGGGCGGCACCGTGGTCAACCACGACGGTGAGGGCCTCCGCGACGTTGGCATCCGGGCCGGGCGCATCGCGGCGCTCGGCGACCTGTCGCGCGCCTCGGCCGGCGAGGCGGTCGACTGCCGTGGCCTGCACGTGCTGCCGGGCGTCATGGATACGCATGTGCATTTCCGCGAGCCCGGCCTGACCCACAAGGAAGACCTCGAATCGGGTTCGCGCGGCGCGGTGCTCGGCGGCGTCACCGCCGTGTTCGAGATGCCGAATACCGATCCGACGACCACGACGGCCGAAGCCATTGCCGACAAGGTCAAGCGCGCGCATCACCGCATGCATTGCGACTTCGGATTCTACATCGGCGCGACGCGGGAAAACACAAAGCACCTCGGCGAGCTGGAGCAGTTGCCCGGTGTCTGCGCGGTCAAGGTGTTCATGGGCTCGTCCACCGGTTCTCTGCTGATCGAGGACGACGACGGCGTGCGCGCGGTGCTTAAAAGCATCCGCCGCCGCGCTGCATTCCATTCCGAGGATGAATACCGCCTGCGCGAGCGCATGAACCTGCGCGTCGAAGGCGATCCGCGCTCGCACCCGGTCTGGCGCGACGCGACGGCCGCGCTGATGTGCACGCAGCGCCTGATCGCGCTGGCGCACGAGACCGGCAAGCGCGTGCATATCCTGCATGTGACCAGCAAGGACGAAGCCGAATTCCTGGCCGGCCACAAGGACGTCGCGACCGCCGAGGCGACACCCGCGCACCTCACGCTCTTTGCGCCCGACTGCTACGAGCGGATCGGCACGCGGGCGCAGCTCAACCCGCCGATCCGGGACGCGGCGCATCAGGCCGGTCTTTGGCATGGCCTGCAGCAAGGCGTGATCGACAACATCGGCTCCGACCATTCCCCGCACACGCTCGAGGAAAAGTCACACCCTTATCCCAAGACGCATTCCGGCATGCCGGGCGTGCAGACGCTGGTGCCGTTGATGCTCGACCACGTCAACGCCGGCCGGCTTTCCCTGCAGCGACTTGTGGATCTCACCAGCGCCGGTCCTGCCCGCATCTTCGGCATCGCCAACAAGGGCCGCATCGCCGCCGGCTACGACGCCGACATCACCGTCGTCGACCTCAGACGTCGCGAAACGATCACGAATGCATGGACGGCATCGCGGGCCGGCTGGACGCCTTACGACGGCGTGACCGTCACCGGCTGGCCGGTCGGCACTTTCGTGCGTGGCCACAAGGTCATGTGGGAGGGCGATCTGGTAGCGCCGGGGCGCGGTGAACGCGTGCGCTTTGTCGAGACGCTAGTGCCCGCTTTCCGAAATTCGTGATACGCGGCAGCACCCTCATGGACGAATTTCGGAAAGCAAAGGGCACTAGCAAGACTATGATTCTAGTGCCGCTTTCGATTTGAAGTTCCTGATCGAGTTTGCCGCGGGCGGTGCAGGAAACTTCAAATCGGCGGCACTGGCGGCCTGAAGAATAGTTGGCGTCCCCACTTGTTTGTGGCAACCTGCCGCCGCAGACGGAAGCCCTAGGTTTTCCGACAGCCATTTACCCGCATCCTGAGACTGGGATCCGAACCACCCGGCACACATTAGAAGACACTCTTCGTCCTGTGGGGGTCGTTTAGGGACGCGGAGGGGGCAGGGATTACTATGGGCGGCGAACTCGTTTCGCTCCGCATGCTTGTCGTTGCGGCGGAGCAACCTGAGCTTGATCTCTGGCGTCAGGGCGCCAGCATGGCGTCGGTTCCGGTCGATTTTCTAGGGCAAGAGCCAGCGGCCGCGGCCGGCACCCTCTCCAACGGCGGGGCCGACATCTGCGTGCTCGACGGCGCGCTTTCAGATGCGGACAAGTCCGCGGTGGTTCAGGCCGCACGGCGCGCGCGCCCGACGCCCATGGTGTTCGTGACCGCCAAAGGCGAGTCTCCCCGCATCGACGGCGTCAGCGGCCTTTTGGCGAAGCCGAAAACCCTGGACGACGCCCGCCGTCTCGCCGAAATCTGCATCCGCACCAAGATCCCGACGCGCGTCCTGGTGGTGGACGACTCCAGCACGATGCGCAGCATCGTGCGTAAGATTTTATCGGCGAGCCGCTTCGCCTTGGATGTTCATGAGGCGGTCGAAGGCATTGCCGCGCTCAACGCGCTCAAGAGCGGCAACTTCGGCCTGGTCTTTCTCGATTACAACATGCCCGGCTTCAACGGCTTCGAGACGCTGTCCGAAATCAAGCGCGAAAGTCCGACGGTGGCGGTGGTGATGATGACGTCGACGGTCGATATTGCGGTTGTCGAACGCGCCCACAAAGCCGGCGCGTTCGGCTTCTTGAAGAAGCCGTTCTACCCGACCGATATCGATGCGGTGCTAGAGCGCTATTATTGCGTGCACGTGGCGGACGCCGTCTGACACGTTCTAACGTCGAAGAGCGGCCGGCTTATTGCCGGGCCTGATCGAGCGAGAACTCGCCGTTGCGGATGCGGGCGCCAAGCCTCTCGGCGAAGGTCGCCGCCGCTTCCTCGCCGTAGGTGCCGACCAACTCGGCGAACGCCGCGAACAGACAGGCCTGCGCCAGGCAATCGCCGTCGATGCCATCGAGCTTGGCTTCCGCCCAAGCTTCCTGGAGGTAGCCAAGCGCCACGCGCTTCTGCTCGTGCTCCGGCACCGGCTCGCGCGAATGGGTCGATCGGCTCGTCGTGGTCATCGCAAAACTGACTTTCGTCCCGGCGCGTCCATTTGCGGACGCTGTCCCAACGATTCGAACGTTAGCATGTGAGGTGGTTCGCTACAGCGCACAATAAAGAAAAGGTTAACAACGGCGGGCTAATTGGCGTAGCGGGCGGTGATTTCGCGCGAGATCTTAGCGCCTTCATCGAGATAGCGGCGGATGGCGAGGTCGGCGGCCGGGGTGCAGGTGCGATAGGTCTGTTGAAAACCCCGGTAACCACGATTGAAGCTGGCCACGATCTTGCGCCGGCGCTCCCCGCTCGGCGCCTCGGCGTCGATCAAGGCCTGCATCTCGTTCCGCCATTTCTGGCCTTCATTGGCCCCGCAGACGGCACGCAGATAATGCAGCGCACCGAGGATTTCGGCCAGCCTCTGCAGGTCGGCATCGAAGGGCGCCACGGCCTCCTGCGCGCGCGCCGTCCCCGCGAGGCAGAGGATAACCGCGCCGATGGTGAGAAGCCGCTTCACGAAAGCCCTTCGAACCCCCGATGATGGCCGATGATATGCGCCGCCCGTGGGGCAGGCGCAAGGCGGGGCGCCTCAGCCAGGTTTACCGGCGAGCACCATGGCGGCGGCGACGATTTCGGCCAGGGCCTCGGTGGTTTCCAGGCCGGCAAGTTCGACAGGCGCAATCCAGCGTGCGTCATCGAGCTCTTCGTTGAGCACGGGCTCGCCGGAAAGCCAGCGCGCCGCGAAACAGAGAATGACGAAGTGGCGTTCCGC
>Ga0255338_1005050_pt1 | contig 12662 bp, 12 predicted proteins | sample MeOH1_35cm_T4_19_FD_203715 | JGI IMG/M metagenome (GOLD analysis project Ga0255338, IMG submission 203715) | Sandy soil microbial communities from University of British Columbia, Vancouver, Canada - MeOH1_35cm_T4_195 | ecosystem: Engineered > Artificial ecosystem > Sand microcosm > Unclassified ...
GCGGTGCTGGCGCTTCCTCGATCACCTTCTGGTGGCGGCGCTGCATCGAGCAGTCGCGCTCGCCCAGCCAGATCGCCTGGCGATGCTGGTCGGCCAGGATCTGGATTTCGACGTGCCGGGGGTTCTCCAGGAATTTCTCCATGTAGACCTCCGGGTTACCGAAGGCACGGCCCGCTTCCTCGCGCGTCATGTTGACCGCGTTGACCAAGGCTGCTTCGGTGTGCACCACGCGCATGCCGCGGCCACCGCCGCCGCCCGCCGCCTTGATGATGACCGGGTAGCCGACGGTGCGCGCGATCGCCAGGATTTCCTTGGGATCCTCGGGCAGGGCGCCTTCGGAGCCCGGCACGCACGGCACGCCGGACTTGATCATGGCTTGCTTGGCCGAGACCTTGTCGCCCATCAGGCGGATGCTTTCCGAGGTCGGGCCGATAAAGACGAAGCCGGATTTTTCCACGCGTTCGGCGAAATCGGCGTTTTCCGACAGGAAGCCGTAGCCTGGGTGGATGGCTTGCGAGTCGGTCACCTCGGCGGCCGAGATGATGGCCGGCATATTGAGGTAGGACAGCGGCGAAGGCGCCGGGCCGATACAGACGGCTTCGTCGGCCAGCTTGACGTATTTGGCTTCCTTGTCGGCTTCCGAATACACCACTACGGTCTTGATGCCAAGCTCGCGGCAGGCGCGCTGGATGCGAAGGGCGATTTCACCGCGATTCGCGATCAGAATTTTTTCAAACATAGTCACTCTCTGCGAGGAGAAAGGCGGTCCCACCGCGGCGGATCATGGCGCCCCTGGCGCGGGGGCCGGAGTGCGGGCGGGGGAGCTGGCACCGGGACGAGGCCCGTGCGGCACATCCGGTTCGCCTGCGCCGGAGCGGCCGGCCGGAACATCCGGCGCAGGCTGCGGGCGGCGCGGCATGCCGGTCAGTATCAGCCGATGATGAAGAGCGGCTGGCCGTATTCCACCGCCTGGCCATTCTCGACCAGGATTTCCTTGATCACGCCAGCCTTGTCGGACTCGATTTCGTTGAGCAGCTTCATCGCTTCGATGATGCAGACCGTCTGGCCTTCCTTGACGGTATCGCCCACGTTGACGAAGGCCGCGGCGCCCGGCGAGGGGGCGCGATAGAAGGTGCCGACCATCGGCGAGGTCACGACATGGCCCACCGGCAGTTGCGGTGCGGTCGGCTCGGCGCCGGCAACGGGCGCCGCGACGGGTCCGGCGGCCGGGGGCAGTGCCTGCATCGGTTGCATCGCCATCGGCGCGGCGATGACCTGCGGCGGTGCCTTGACAATTCGCACCTTGCCTTCGCCTTCGGTGACTTCCAGCTCGGAGATGCCGGACTCGGCCACCAGGTCGATCAGCGTCTTCAGCTTGCGCAGGTCCATCTTCTATCCTCCTGAATCGGGTTGTCCGGCTTGCCGCTTTGGCGGCTTCGTCCGGGAAAAACTCATGCGTCCGGCGGGCTGCCTACGTCCGCCGCGCGAGACGGCGGGGACGTGACAGGCGCCGGGGGCGCGGTAAATGTCATGAAATAAAGCGGCCGGGTCAGGCCTTTAGGGGCGCCTGCTCCAGCTCCTGCCCGAGGGCATAGTCCAGCGCCAGCAGGTAGCCTTGCCAGCCAAGTCCGCAGATCACGCCGATCGCCACATCCGAGAAAAAGGAGTGGTGACGGAAGTCCTCGCGCCGATGCACGTTCGACAAGTGGACCTCCACGAAAGGGATCGCCACCCCGGCCAGCGCATCGCGCAACGCCACGCTGGTATGCGTGTAGGCGGCCGGGTTGATGATGATGAAGTCAACACCCTCGTCGCGCGCTGCATGGATACGATCGACCAGCGCCCCCTCGTGGTTGGACTGGAACGTAGCCAGGGCGATATTGGCCTGCCTTGCACGCTGTGCAAGAGCAAGGTCGATATCGACCAGTTTCGTGTGACCATAGGTTTCCGGTTCGCGCGTGCCCAGCAGGTTCAGGTTAGGTCCATGCAGGACCAGCACCTTGCGGTAGCGGGAGGAGCGGCGTTCGGGAGGCGTATCGATCACGGCGGCTCGACCATTTCAACGAAATTGCGCGGAGATTACCGTAGCTTAGAGTGATTTGTCTAGCAGCGCAGACATAAGCAGCTTCCAGGCAGGCGAGTTTTTTGGTCTGATCCGGCACTTTCGATCCGTGCTATCGGAAATCGGTTAATTTGCGTGATGATCGCTAAAGATTAGATGAAAATCGCCCCAAATCAAGAATCTTATACCTAGCCGCGAGGCAGCGCGGCGCGCAGTTCGTCAGGGGAAACCCTGCCCATTTTGCGGTAGCTGACCGTGCCGTCGGGCGCAATGATCACTGTATAGGGCAGCCCGCCGGCGGCATTGCCGAAATTACGCGACAACTCCGTACCGGCAAAGCCCGCCACCACCAGCGGGTAAGAGACCGGCACTTTCTGGATGAACTGCTGGATATTGCTGGCTGAATCGATGCCGATGCCGACAAATTCCACCTTGCGCCCCGAGTACTCCTTGTGCAGCGCGGTCAGGTCGGGCATCTCCTCGACGCATGGGCCGCACCAGGGTGCCCAGAAGTTCACAACTACGGTTTTGCCCCGCAACTTGGCGAAATCGACCTGCGTGCCGGTCGGGTCAGGCAGTTGCGTACGCAGGAACGCCTCCACCGCCTCGTCGGATGCAGGCTTGGGCGAGAACACATAATGACCGGCCAGTGCGCCGGCAGCGGCAGCGACGACAGCAACGGCGAGCCAGACCCAGAGGCGGCTGCGGCGGACGGAAGTGCTATTGGAAGGGGGCATGGCAGCAGGAAGTTAGCGGCTGATAGATGACAGAAAAGGCCCGGGGCGGAACGGAAGGCAGCGCGCCGTTCGGGTGCTCAGGCTGCTTCGGGGGTGTCGGGTGTGTCGGACGCGGCCGCCGCCGCGAGTGCCTGCACGGCGCTCAGGTCGGCACGGGCAACACGGCCGCCGGCATCTGCCCGGACCGCGCCACGTTCATCATCCGCATCATACAGCGCTATATGAATGCCAACGGGCTGGCCAAGCTCGGCGCGGATTTCCCCCGCCAGCAGCCGCGCCTCCCTCTGGGCGGGCCACTGGCCCTTCCAGAGGAAGCTCAAGGTCTCGACCTCGCCACGGCCGGCAAAGTGCCGGCTTTCGCTGGTATCGAAATCGACACCGGCATTGAGCAGGTGGAGGGTGAGGTCCTTGGGGCTGTCGCAGAAGCACTGGAGGTAGACGTCCGAATGCTCGGTGGCAGTGCCGTTGAGTACCGCCCCGGCCAGGTAGGGGCGGAATGCGGCCAGGTCACTCATGGCCAGTATGGCCAGACGGCGCAGGAGCGCCAGCACGCGCGGCTGGCTGTCCGAATGGAACAGCGCCTGATAGGCGCGGACCTCGGCCTCGATCATCTCGTTGTCGGGGAGCCACTCGCCGGTTACGCGGATGTCGCCCAGCAACTGGCGCGCGGCCTTGCGCTTGGCGGTGGCGTAGTCGGCACCGTCTTCCGCGATCATGCGGGCGGCGGCCTGCGCAATTTCTTCGCGCAGGCGGATGGGGTCCAGAGTGGGGCGGCGGGGCATGTGGGGATGATACCGGAGGGATTGGGGGAGGCGCCCCGGGCGGGGTCTGGTTTTTTAGAGTGGGTTGGGGGGCTTCAGATTCCGTTGGCTGGCGGATTTCACGTTAAAGCCAACTTTAGCGGTTTAACTTCAAAGTCAAAGACGGCTCCCCCTGCGGGGAGCGACCTTCCGGGGCGGGTTGCACGGCTCGAACCGAAAGGCTTCCGGGGCTCGCTGGGGACCCTACGGAAGTGGATTTCCGCCCGGTGCCGCAGGCATCCCTCGGGATTCCCCCTGCCCCCCTCAGGTACAATTCCCCCTCATTCAGAAGCCACAGGCCCGGCCGCCCAGGCCCGCCGAATCCCAAATCCCATGCATATTCACATCCTCGGTATCTGCGGCACATTCATGGGCGGCCTTGCCGTACTGGCCAAGCAGGCTGGCCACCGCGTGACCGGTTGCGATGCCAATGTCTATCCGCCCATGAGCACGCAGCTCGAGGCCCAGGGCATCGAACTGATCGAGGGCTTCGATCCGAACCAGCTGGCGCTGGCGCCGGATCTGTTCGTGATCGGCAATGTGGTCTCGCGCGGTAATCCGCTGATGGAAGCCATCCTCAACCGCAACCTGCCCTATACATCCGGCCCGCAGTGGCTGGGCGAGCATGTGCTGCGCGGCAAATGGACGCTGGCGGTGGCGGGGACCCACGGCAAGACCACAACGACTTCCATGCTGGCCTGGATCCTGGAGGATGCGGGCTACAACCCGGGTTTCCTGGTTGGCGGCGTGCCCCAGAACTTTGGGGTGTCGGCGCGCGTGACCGAGTCCGATTTCTTTGTGATCGAAGCCGATGAATACGATACGGCGTTTTTCGACAAGCGCAGCAAGTTTGTCCACTACCGTCCGCGCACGGCCATCCTGAATAACCTGGAATACGATCACGCCGACATCTTCCCGGATCTTGCCGCGATCGAGACCCAGTTCCACCACCTCGTGCGAACCGTGCCGGAGCAGGGCCGCCTGATCGTCAACGGGGCGGAAGAGAGTCTGGCGCGCGTGCTGGAGCGGGGCTGCTGGAGCGAGACGGAGCAGTTCGGCATGGGCGACTGGCGCGCCGGGGAGCCTGCCGGCGCCACTGGCGGCGCGGCGCAAGACAGCTTCGATGTCTGGTTCGGCGAGGCGCTGCAGGGACGGCTCACCTGGGACTTGCAGGGCACGCATAACCGCCTGAACGCGCTGGCCGCGATCGCGGCGGCAAGGCATGTGGGCGTGCCGCCGGCCCAGGCGATCGATTCCCTGTCGCGCTTTGCCAACGTCAAGCGCCGCATGGAAGTGCGGGGCGTGGTCGACGGCATCACTGTCTATGACGACTTTGCCCACCATCCCACCGCGATCCAGACCACGCTCGACGGCCTGCGCAAGCGGGTTGGCGGGGCGCGCATCCTGGCCGTGCTGGAGCCGCGCTCGAACACCATGAAGCTGGGCGTCATGAAGGCGCAACTGCCGGCCAGCCTGGAGGCGGCCGACCTCGTGTTCGGCTACGGCGCGGCCAGCGGCAAGGATGCCCTGGGCTGGGACCTGGCTGAATCACTGGCGCCGCTGGGCGAGCGGGCTGCCGCCTTCAGCGATCTTCCCGCGCTGGTGCGGGCGGTGCGCGCCGCGGCACGCCCTGGCGACCACGTGCTGGTGATGAGCAACGGCGGTTTCGGCGGCGTGCACCAGAAGCTGCTGGATGCCTTCGCTGCCGGCGCCACAGCCTGAGCGGGGGCCGGCATGTTGTTGTACCTGCACGGTTTTCGCTCCTCGCCGCAGTCGTTCAAGGCGCGGCTGGTCCAGGAGCGCATGCGTGAATGGGGCGTTGGGCGCTATTACGCCTGCCCCGTGCTGAATGTGTCGCCGGCGGCGGCCATCGCCCAGGCGGAAGCGGCGATCGCGGCATCCCAGGCGGGCGGCGCGCAGCCGCTCACCATCATCGGGTCTTCGCTGGGCGGTTTCTATGCCCGCTGGCTGGCCGAGCGCCACGGCTGCCGCGCGGTGCTGCTTAACCCGGCGGTGCATCCGTGGACCGACCTCGAGCGTTACCTGGGCGACCAGCCGCTCTGGCATGGCGGCGGTTCGGTGCGCGTGGAACGGCATCACCTGGACGAACTGCTGGCGTTGCGGGTCGAGGCCATCACCCGGCCGGAGCGCTATTTCCTCATGGCCGCCACCGGCGACGAGGTGCTGGACTATCGCGAGATGCTGGCGGCGTTCCCCGGCGCGCATACGCGCGTCATCGAGGGCAGCGACCACGGTATCAGCGAATTCGCCGGCTACGTCGACGAAGTCCTGGCCTTCTGCGGCTATGGTCCCGGTGGACAGATCAGCCCAGCCAACCCGGAGCCGCAGGCATGAGCGCGGTATGAGCGGGGCGCATGTGCGCCGCAGCGGTTGGCACTCCCACTTACCCGACGATCTCGCCATCGGCGCGAACCTGCGCCGCTGGGTCACTGGTGACGGCTCGCTGACTGCACGGCTGGTGGCGGCGTCGAGCCGGTTCCGGGTGCGTTGCCTGGCGCAGCGCATGGAGCTTGCCCTGGCCGACGAATGGCAGGCGCTGGGCCTGCCCGCGCGCCATCGCGCGCTGGCGCGGGAGGTACTGCTGGTCTGCGATGGCGTCCCGGCCATCTTTGCCCATACGGTGGTGAAACCCGACCATGCCCGGCGCGACTGGCCGTTCCTGCGTGGCTTGGGCGAGCGCCCCCTGGGCGGTGCGCTGTTTGTCGATCCCCGCGTGCTGCGTGAGCCGTTTTCATTTGCGCGCTTGTTGCCGCATCACCCGTTGAGGCGCCGGCTGGAGCAGGCGGTGCCGGCGATGCGCGAACTGCCGCCGTCCTCCATGTTGCCGGCGCGGCGCTCGGTCTTTCGGCGCGGCGGCGGGGTCATGCTGGTGACCGAGGTATTCCTGCCGGACCTGCGGGAGCGGCCCGCGCCGGAAAGCCCGAATGCGCCCGCGTCCGATCAGGGCGGTTCGGACCAGTAGCTCGCAAGTACCCATCCAAAGCAAGAACATCCCACGACCACTACCAAGAAGAAGAGACCGACATCATGAAATTGCAGGGACGTGTTGCCATCATCACCGGCGCTGCCGCCGGCATCGGCTTTGCCACCGCGCAGCGCTTTGCCGCAGAAGGCGCGCTGGTGATGCTTTGCGACGTGCAGGAAGAGCGCGTGCGTGCCGCCGCCGCGACCCTCGCCGCGACGGGTGCCACCGTCAGTGCCTTCAAGGTCGATGTGACGCGCCGCGACGAAGTAGACGCCATGGTCGCGGCCACGCTCGCCAAGCACGGCCGCATCGACATCCTCGTCAACAACGCCGGCATCACCAAGGATGCGCGGCTGGCCAAGATGAGCGAGGCTCAGTTCGACGCGGTAATCGACGTCAACCTCAAGGGCGTATTCAATTGCGCGCAGGCGGTGGCTTCGATCATGACCGAGCAGGGCAGTGGTGTGATCCTCAATGCATCCAGCGTGGTGGGCCTGTACGGCAACTTCGGCCAGACCAACTATGCGGCCAGCAAATTCGGCGTGATCGGCTTTACCAAGACGTGGGCGCGCGAGCTGGGTCCCAAGGGCGTGCGCGTCAACGCGGTTTGCCCGGGCTTCGTCGCGACCGAGATCCTGCAGACCGTGCCGGAGAAGGTGCTCGACGGCATGAAATCGTCCTGCTGGCTGCGCCGGCTGGCCGAACCGGCGGAAATCGCCAGCATCTATACCTTCCTGGCCAGCGACGACGCCAGCTACGTCAATGGCGTGGCGATCGAGGCCAGCGGCGGCATGTCGCTGTAACAGCTTGACCCGCGCCGGGCTTGCGGCCGGCGCGGTGCGGTATCATCTCAGGTCCGGTTGCCGTCTCGCCTGAGGGCGGCCTTGCACCATTTCTCTCACCGGGCCGTTCCCACAGGCGTTACAAAGCGCCAGGGCGCTTGTTTTCCAGAACGGTTCCCGGCATTTCTGAAAGTACCGATCCATGCAGTTGCTGTTCGAAGAAGGCGGCGAGATTCGCGCCGGCACCGTGCTGACCCAGCAGGGCGAGTCGTACCAGGTGGAGCTGCCCGCGGGCAAGCGCACCAAGGTCAAGTCGCGTGACGTACTGTTGCAGTTCGCGCAGCCGTCAGCGATCGAGCTGGTGCGCCAGACCGCCGAGCTGGCCGGCGAGATCGACCTGCCGTTCCTGTGGGAATGCGCGTCCGAGGAAGAATTCGGATTCACCGACCTGGCCGCCGAGTATTTCGGCGCGGCGGCGAGCGTGGTGCAGCAAGCTGCGCTGGCGCAGGCGCTGCACGGCAATCCGGTCTATTTCCGCCGCAAGGGGCGTGGGCGCTACCAGCGCGCGCCGGAAGACCAGCTCAAGGCAGCGCTCGCCGCACTCGAACGCAAGAAGCAGCAAGCCCTGGTGCAGGCCGAATACGAAGCCCAGCTCAAGGCCATGACGTTGCCCGACGCCTTCCGCGGCAAGGCACTGCAGCTGCTGTTCAAGCCCGACAAGAACAGCCTCGAATACAAGGCGATGGACGCCGCCTGCACGGCGCTTGGCATGTCGCCGATGCGGCTGATGGTGGCAGTGGGCGGCATTGCCAGCCCGCGCGCGCTGCATGAGGCCAAATTCCTTTCCGAATGCTTTCCCAAGGGCACGGGCTTTCCCGACGTGCCCGTGCCGGAACCCGTCGGCGACCTGCCGCGCGCTGACGTGGAGGCGTTTTCCATCGACGACGTCACTACCACTGAAATCGACGATGCGCTGTCGGTCACGCCACTCGACGGTGGCAAGATCCGCGTGGGCATCCATATCGCGGCCCCCGGCCTCGGCATCCGCCGTGGCGAGCCGCTCGATGCCGTGGCGCGCCAGCGCTTGTCGACCGTGTATTTCCCCGGCGACAAGATCACCATGCTGCCCGACGACGTGGTGGAGCGCTACACGCTGCAGGAAGGGCGCGAGTGCCCGGCCTTGTCGCTGTACGTGGTCTACGATCCGGCCCAGCAGGCCATCGTCAGCAGCGAGACCCGTGCCGAAATGGTCATGATCGCGGCCAACCTGCGCCACAACCTGCTTGAGGACGTGGTGACCGAGGCAGCGCTTGCCGCAGGCACCGGCGACTACCCGTTCCGCGAGGCGCTGACCCAGTTGTGGCACTTCTCCGGGTGGTTGCACGACGAACGCCAGAAGGCGCGCCTGGCGAGCGGGCTGCGGCCCGAGTCGCACAACCGCGCCGACTACAACTTCTACCTCGACGAACTGGCCGACGGCAGCGAGCGCGTGCGCATCGAGCAGCGCCGGCGCGGCTCTCCGCTCGACAAGATCGTGGCCGAGCTGATGATCCTGGCCAACAGCACCTGGGGCAAGCTGCTCGCAGACCACGGCGTGCCGGGCATCTACCGCACGCAGAAGGCCTGGGGCATGCACCGCACCCGCATGCAGACCTATCCGGCCCCGCATGAAGGGCTGGGCGTGGCGCAGTACGCCTGGAGCACTTCGCCGCTGCGGCGCTATGTCGACCTGGTCAACCAGTGGCAGATCCTGGCGGTGGCCCAGCATGGCATCACGGCCAAGCTGGTGGCGCCGTTCAAGCCCAAGGATTCCGACCTGCTGGCTGCCGTAGCCGACTTCGAAGGTACCTACGCCGCTTATGCCGATCACCAGTCGACCATGGAACGCTACTGGTGCCTGCGCTGGCTGCAACAGGAAAAGCGCGAACGCCTGATGGGCTCGGTGCTCAAGGAAGGCGCGGTGCGCTTTGCCGAGATCCCGCTGGTCACGCGCGTGCCCGAACTGGTCCAGGCCTCGCGCGGAACCCAGGTGCTGCTGGAAATCGGCGCAACCGACGAAATCTCGCTGGAGGTGTCGTGCCGGGTCCTGGAGATCTTTGCCGGCGAAGGCGAATTGCCGTCGGAAGAACTGGAAGGCGACGACGAAGCCAGCGAAGTGTCGGCCGAAGCCGCCGCTGAAGCTGCCGCCGAGGAGGCAGCCGAAGCCGCCGCCGAGGGCGTGGCCGCGGAAGGCAGCGCCGAGGGCGACGCCGCGAGTGCCGAAGGTGCCACAAGCGAAGGCGCTTCGTCGGAGACGCGCGACACCGGCGCCGGCGGCGCGGGCTGAGGTTCTCGGAAAAAACGAGGCGCTCCCTTACAATCGCAGTCTGAACCGGGGTCCGACCGACCCCGGCCCCGGTCTTGTCCCATCGACGCCGTCCAGCCAACGTCCCGCCCATCGTGAAAGCCGCTTTTTCTCCCCGCCAGTGGTGGAACGCCAGCAGCACGATGGCCAAGGCGCTGGCCGTCTCGGTGCTTGCCCATGTTCTGCTGCTGACCGTGCGTGTGGTGGCGCCGGAGGCGTTCGAGATCAAGCGCACCGATGCCGCGCTCGACGTGGTGCTGGTCAATTCCAAGTCGGCGCAGCGTCCGCAGAATCCCACCGTGCTGGCCCAGGCCAATCTCGACGGTGGCGGCGAGCAGGACCGGCAGCGCGCGACCACGCCACTGCCGGCCCAGACCATCACCAAGGACGGCGACCTGGTGCGCCAGATGCAGCGCCGCGTGGCGCAGATGGAGCAGGAGCAGCAGCGCCTGATGACGCAGTCGCGCGAAGCCGCGCTGTCCGTGCACAGCCAGCCGCTCAAGCCCGGCCAGCAGCGCATGGAGCATCCGCTGCGCGGGCAGGACGAACGTACCTCGCTCGATGAGATGGCCAAGCTTGAAGCCGAGATCGGCCGCAACCTCGAGCAATACGCCAAGCGTCCCAAGCGCTACCAGCTCACCGCCACCAGCGCACAGGAAGTGGAATATGCGCAGTACTACGACCGCCTGCGCCAGAAGATCGAGGCGCGCGGCACCACCGATTTTCCCCAGCGCAACGGCAAGCCGCTGTACGGGCAACTGATCCTGGTGATCAACGTCAACCGGCAGGGCAAGCTCGGCTATAACCGCGATGGCTACAACATCGATGCCATCGACGTGGTCAAGAGCTCGGGCGATCCCGCGCTGGACCGCCAGGCGGTGGCGATCGTGCGGGCCGCGGCGCCGTTTGGCCAGTTCTCCGCGCAGATGCAGGCGCGCCAGGATATTCTCGAAGTCATCTCCACCTTCAAGTTTTCGCGCAGTGGGCTGGAAACTCGCTTACAGGCCCGATGATGTCCTCTACTACGACTATGCAATCCCAGACCCAGGCCGACCGCTATGTGGTGATCGGCAATCCCATCGCACACAGCCGCTCGCCCGCCATCCATGCCGCCTTCGCGCAGCAGACCGGCGAGGCCGTCGAGTACGAGCGCCTGCTGGCGCCGCTGGACGGATTCGTTGCCACCGTGCGCGCCTTCTTCGAGGGTGGTGGCCACGGCCTGAACGTGACCGTGCCCTTCAAGCTCGAAGCCTATGACCTGGCTGAGCGCCTGACGCCGCGCGCCGAAAGCGCCGGCGCGGTCAATACCATGTGGATCGAGGACGGCGTGATCCACGGCGACAACACCGACGGCGTCGGCCTCACGCGGGACATCGAGATCAATCTCGATACCTTGCTCGAAGGCAAGCGCATCCTGTTGCTGGGCGCCGGCGGCGCGGCCATGGGCGCCATGCTGCCGCTGATTGCCTGCCGGCCCGATCGCATCGTGGTGGCCAACCGCACACCCCAGCGCGCCAGCGACATCCTGGAAAACGTGGCTCAGCAGGCCGACGAGTACGGCGTGGAATTGTGGGGCGGCGGCTTCGACGCGCTCGCGGGTTTGTCCGAGGACGACGCCTGCGACGTGGTGATCAATGCCACCAGCAGCAGCCTGCAGGGCGAACTGCCGCCGGTGCCGGCGGAACTGCTGGGCAAGGATGTGCTCGCCTACGACATGATGTACGGCGCCGAGCCCACGGTGTTCCTGAAGTTCGCCGCCCAATGCGGCGCGCGCACCGCGGATGGGCTGGGCATGCTGGTCGAGCAGGCCGCCGAAGCCTTCTACAACTGGCGCGGCGTGCGGCCTGCCACCGCCCCCGTGCTGGCAGCGCTGCGCGCCGAACTCCAGGCCGAAGCCGCGCGTTGAGCGCGGCGCTGCGGCCTGCAGGCATCAACATGGCTGAGCGCAAGCGCACCGACCGTTCGGGGCCTGCCACGCGCGGCGGCGGTCTGAACCCGCTGCGCTGGCTCGCCTACCTGCTCGGCACGCTGATCGCCGGCGTGCTGGCGATGCAGGTCTACTTCTTCCTGCAGATCGCTGCCTGGCAATACGTGAACCCGTCGTCCACGGCGTTCATGCGGGCCGAGCAGTGGCGGCTGTGCGGCTTTCATTTCTGGAGCTGCCAGGTGGACCGCCGCTGGGTCGGCTATGACGATATCTCGCGCAGCCTCAAGCGCGCGGTGATCGCCAGCGAGGACGCCGACTTCGTCAACCATCCCGGCTACGAACTCGACGCCATGCTCGAAGCGTGGGAGCGCAACAAGAAGCGCGGCCACATCGTGCGCGGCGGCTCCACCATTACCCAGCAACTGGCGAAGAACCTTTTTCTCTCGTCAGAGCAGCATTACCTGCGCAAGGGGCAGGAGCTGGCCATTACCTGGATGCTCGAGTTCTGGCTCGACAAGCAGCGTATCTTCGAGATCTACCTGAATTCAGTGGAGTGGGGCGAAGGTGTATTCGGGGTCGAGGCTGCTGCCCAGCACTACTTCAAGACCAGCGCGGTCAGGCTGAGCGTGGGCCAGGCAGCGCGCCTGGCCGCCGCGCTGCCGGCGCCGAAGTGCTTCGACAAGAAGCAGTACTGCGCCAATGTGCGCGTGAACTTCAAGGCCAAGGCCAATATCATCGCGCGCCGCATGGGCGCGGCCACGCTGCCGGACTGAGCGCGGCGGCGGCCGCGCCGCCACTCAGCTCAGCCAGCCTTTGCGCTTGAAATACACCAGCGGAATCGCCGCCGACACCGCCATCAGCCCGATCGCCCACGGATAGCCCGCAGACCAGTCCAGTTCCGGCATCAGCTTGAAGTTCATGCCGTAGATGCTGGCGATCAGCGTGGGCGGCATCAGCGCCACCGACACCACCGAGAACAGCTTGATGATCTTGTTCTGGTTGATGTTGATGAAGCCGACCGTGG
>Ga0255338_1005051_pt1 | contig 12662 bp, 13 predicted proteins | sample MeOH1_35cm_T4_19_FD_203715 | JGI IMG/M metagenome (GOLD analysis project Ga0255338, IMG submission 203715) | Sandy soil microbial communities from University of British Columbia, Vancouver, Canada - MeOH1_35cm_T4_195 | ecosystem: Engineered > Artificial ecosystem > Sand microcosm > Unclassified ...
AACCGGAGAGATCACTTTCCAGAAAGCTTTCAAACGTCACATCCTGACGAAAAAATCCAAAAAACGCAAAAGAGCGATGAACAAAAAAGGCCTGGTAGGTTCTACCAACAAGGACTTTGTTCTGCGTTTATTACGTTTAAAGGGCTAATCAGCGACAAGAAAGTTATCCATCATTCAAAAAACACAACCTGTTCGCTGTATAGCAACCGGTTCCAAAAAATTATAGTATGCCACGTTCAAAAAATGCAGTAGCATCAAGAGCCAGGAGAAAGAGAATCCTGAAGCAAGCAAAAGGTTTCTACGGTAAGCGTAAAAACGTATATACCGTTGCCAAAAACATCGTTGAAAAAGGTATGACCTACAGTTATGTGGGCCGTAAACTGAAAAAGCGTGAATACCGTCAGTTATGGATCGCGCGTATCAACGCCGCTGTACGAACAGAAGGATTAACCTACAGCCAGTTCATCAACAAACTGAGCACAAAAGGGATCGATCTGAACCGTAAAGTACTGGCCGATCTGGCTATGAACGAACCAGCCAGCTTTAAAGCACTGGTTGATTCTGTAAAATAAGATCAGCTCCTGAAATAAGTAACCGGAACAGCTAAACTGTTCCGGTTTTTTTATGCGGCATTGAGCTGTACGAGGACTCCTTTTTCTCCCTCCCCGGGCTGTTACAGTGAGCTTTATTTTTTTGGCCGATAAACTGAACAAACTGTTATTTTTGTACCTGCTAAAAAAGCCATGTTCACTATCTAACCCACTACCCCGTAAATGAATAATACCTACACTTCGCTGGTTAACCAGACTTTCCATTTTCCGCAAGAAGGGTTTGACCAGAATGATGATGGTTATCTCGAATTCAATGGCCTCGACCTGAAATCGCTGATTGATAAGTATGGTACGCCGATGAAACTGACCTATCTGCCCAAGATCGGTATGCAGATCAACAAGGCGAAGAAGATGTTTGAAAATGCTTTTAAAAAGCACAAATACGAAGGGGAATATTTTTACTGCTACTGCACCAAGAGTTCTCACTTTTCTTTTATCGTAGAAGAAGCCCTCAAGCACAATATCCATCTCGAAACATCCTATGCATATGATATCGAGATTATCAACCGTTTGTACCAGCGCAGGAAGATCAACAAGGAAACCTATATCATCTGTAACGGGTACAAACAGAAGAACTATACCTCACGGATCGCCAAACTGATCAACTCCGGTTTTAAGAACGTGGTTCCGATCCTCGATAACAAAGAAGAGCTGCAGGCTTATAAACGCAGTGCCAAAGTGCCTTTCCGCCTGGGTATCCGTGTAGCAGCTGAAGAAGAACCCAATTTCCCATTTTATACCTCCCGACTTGGTATCAGGGCCAAAGATATCCTGGAATTTTATGTAGATGAGATCGAAGGATATGAAGATAAGTTCCAGCTGAAAATGCTCCATATTTTCCTTAACAAAGGAATTAAAGATGATATCTATTACTGGTCAGAGCTGAACAAGATCATCAACTTATACTGTCAGCTGAAAAAAATCTGTCCTGAACTGGATTCGATCAATATCGGTGGCGGTTTCCCCATCAAACATTCGCTGGGATTTGAATACGATTACCAGTTCATGATCAATGAGATTGTGAGCAATATCAAAAAAGCCTGTAAGAAAGCCAAAGTGCCGATGCCGAATATCTATACAGAGTTTGGCAGCTTTACCGTTGGCGAAAGTATGGCACATATTTACAGCGTAATAGGGCAGAAGATCCAGAACGACCGCGAGTGCTGGTACATGATCGATTCTTCCTTTATTACCACGCTGCCGGATACCTGGGGTATCGGTGAAAAATTCCTGATGCTGCCGGTGAACAAATGGGACAACGAATACCACCGGGTGGTATTGGGTGGTATTACCTGCGACAGTCATGATTACTACGATTCAGAAGAACATATCAATGAAGTGTTCCTGCCCAAGATCGCTTCGGCCGATCCGAAAGATGCGGTTGATAACAAGGAACCGCTCTATGTCGGATTCTTCCATACCGGTGCTTACCAGGACCAGATCAGTGGTTACGGTGGTATCAAACATTGCCTGATCCCCTCGCCCAAACACGTGATCGTGGAATATGACAAAAACGGGAAACTGATCGATTGGGTATATGCCAAAGAACAAACGGCACAAAGCATGCTGAAGATCCTGGGTTACCTCAGGTAAGCGCTATGTAAACAGCAATCTCATAACCCTGACCCGAATTTTCTGCGAAAGAAAATTTGGGTTATCTTTTACCGGAATTCATACAAGAACCTGTGCCCAAAAGCGCTCTCCAGCTCTATGATCTGGCTTTTCTCAACGAGATAGGACGCGGTGATCCTGCTTTTCTGGAACGGATGATCCGGTTATTTCTCACCGAAATCCCTCCAAACGTTACAGAATTGAACCGGGCTTATGAACAGGGTGACCTGGCTATCGTGAAATCCCTGGCACATCGCCTGAAATCTACTGCAGAAGCCATGGGGATTGTTTCCATACAGCAAGACCTGGTGGTGATAGAGAAAATGGCCGCCGATAACCTGAAAGGAGTGAAGCTGGATGCGCATATCAGCCGGTTGACCCAGGTTATGACAACTGTGTGCAGCCAGTTAACAGAAAGATTAGTTGTCTGATCTGACCGCCTTCTCCCAGATCCCGGTCAGGTTCTTCGGGGTTTTGTATTGCACCCAGCCTGCGAGTACTGCATAGTGCATCACACAGAAATAATACGGAATAAAAAACCACTGCAGCAACAGTTTTCTGTTACGGAGCAGGTAACCGATCCAGGCTGTCAGGTAAAACAAAACCTGCCCATAAAAAAAGTATACATACACAGGTTTTCCTGCTACCCAGAGTATCATATTCAGCAGCCATACAACGATGAGCAGGACCGGCGTTACAGCCCAGCGTAATATCCGGTGAGAGAAATACTGGAAACAGAGCACCGGTGTTTTTTGCCAGCGGAGAATACCCCGTAATCGTTTCATCGCCTGCCAGCTGCCGGTAGCGATCCGGATCTTTCTTTTTAATTCTTCTTCCACATTGGCAGAACCTTTTTCTGTGGCGCAGGCTTTGGGCTCGTACACGACCCGGTATCCTTCCGCAGCGATCTGCATGGATTGCATGAAATCATCCAGGATAGTATCTTCCGGTAAAGGGCGATACAAATCGGTGCGGAATGCCACCAGTTCTCCGGCAGCACCCACAGCACTGTTGCATTGTGAATCCAGTTGTTTGAGCCAGGATTCATAGTGCCAGTACATTCCTTCTCCCGCAGTTCCGGCGTTGGCTGCACGGGGCACAGCTATTTTTTTGGCACCGGCCACGCAGCCGGTACGCTCGTCGGCAAAATGTTTCACCATTTCACGGATAGCTTCCGGGTTCAACAAAGCGTTGGCATCTGAAAAGATAACAACGGGTGTTTGCACAAACTGCATGGCCCTGTTCTCGGCTGCAGTTTTACCTTTTCGCTCCGGGAGATGGAGTAAGCGGATCTCCGGGTATTTTTGGATGATGTCAACAGACTGGTCGGTGGAACCATCGGTGATAAAGACCAGCTTGCATTTATCGGCAGGGTAGTGGAGTGAGAGACAATTGGCGATCTTCTCTTCCAGCGCAGTTGCTTCGTTATAACAGGGAATGACCAGGGTTACAGCAGGTTCAAACTTTTCGGTGGATAAGCGATAGGCAGACCGGAACAGTGGTTTTAACCAGGCCCAGATCAGCAACAGGACCCCATACCCCAGGAAACTGTAAAACACAATACCGGCGCATAACCAAAAAAAGATCTCTAATCGGTTCATGTAGGTTTGTTAAGCTGATGGGGTTGAAGCTACAATTTATCAAATAATCCTTTCATACCGCTAACGGCCTTCTGTGTCATTCATCCCAATTAACAGAAATGTATTTGTTTTCCGTTTATTTTTAGCTAAAATAACGGTATGTATAAAATACTTTTCGTTTTATTACTCCTGGTAACCACTACCGGCAAGGCGCAAACAGTTTCTACCGAAGATTCCGTAAAAGTGGCTATCGGCAATCTCTTCGCAGCCATGCGTAATGCAGACAGCAAAGCCTTGCTGGCCTGTTTTACCGATAGCGCCCTGTTGCAAACCATTGTACGCGATAAAGAAGGCGGCATCAGGATCAAGAATGAGAAATTAGTGGATTTTGCGACGGTAGTAGGCACCATGCCCAAAGCTGCCGCCGATGAAAGGATCACATTTGATGTGGTGAAAATTGATGGGCCACTGGCCAGTGTATGGACTCCCTACCGTTTTTACTTCAACGGCCAGTTCAGTCATTGCGGGGTAAATTCTTTTCAGATGGTTCGCCAGAACGGTAGTTGGAAAATCCAGTACCTGATCGATACCCGGCGGAAACAGGGTTGCGAATAAAAGTTATACCTGCTCCTCCAGCTCAGCGATACATTCTTTCAGTTGCGCCGCATAGCGTCCGTATAATTTATGCAGGTACCATTTGGTGAAGTAGTACAAACCCACACTGAGTATCAACAGGTACACCACTACAAAACTGATGATCTTCCACCCGGTATTCAGTTTGTCGGCAACCGCTTTGTCCAGCACAGGAAGATCCGGTTTGTTATTTTCTGTATACCCCAGTATAAGTGCAAAAACAAAACAAACGGGTAACAAAGCCATGGTAAACTGAAAATACCGTTTGCTGAATTCCTGGATGATATGGAGAATGGTTTGCAGATTACTTTTTACCGGAAGGGTAGTGGCACTGAGATCGTTGATCCGTTTATATAAATGGACGAGGATACCTAAAAATACCAATGACAGCAAGGCGAATACAGAGAAATAGATCCGCAGGGAAGTGAAATGTCCCCAGATACCGATATAGGCAAACAGCAGGATAGCTGCGATACAGCAAATGACCTCGATCCGTAAACTCCGTTTCAGTTTATCGATCACCGAACCTGTTTTCCGGGTAAGCAGTTGGGCAATATCATTGGCCGACCGTCCCGAATGATCGGTGGTCAGTTTTTGATTGATCAATGATTTCAGTTCATCTAATTCCATAATAACTTAGTAATTAGCGGCGGTTTTTTGCGTTTCTTCCTTGAGCCGGGTTTTGATCCGGTTCATTTTAACGGCCACATTATTGGCGGTGATTCCCATCATTTCTCCTATTTCTTTGTAATCATAATCTTCGAGGTATAACATCACGATCGCTTTGTCGATTTTTGACAGGGTACCGATCGCCACATACATGGCTTTCACCTGTTCCTCAACCGGATCTGGTGCTTCCTGTTGTCTTTCAGGAAGACTTTCGGTGGCATAAATGGCCGGTTGTCTTTTCTCTTTCCGGAAATACGTGATCGCCGTATTCAATGCCACCCGGTATAACCAGGTAGAGAACTTGGCATCACCCCGGAAATTGCCATAGGCTTTCCATGCCTGTAAAGTAATTTCCTGAAAAAGATCTTCCCGATCGGCATGCAGATCCATATACAGGTTACACACCTTGTATACAATTTTCTGATGTTGGTTCAGTAAAGTGATGAATTCCTTTTCAGCGGACATCCGGCTAAATTAAAACTTTAAAGGGGTTACCCGGTATCCTTCTTTTCTCAATAAGCCGATCAGTCCTTGTATACCTCCCAGATGCCCTGCGCCCACGGCAAAAAAACTGGGCTGCGATCTCATCGCGGTTTGCATCACCGGTATCCAGTTGGCATTTCTTTTATTGATCATTTCGGTCGTGAACATTTCATTTCCGCCAGCGCTGGTGATAAACTGTTGCAGCGAATCTATATCCCGTAGCTGGTACACCGCCATCATTTTCGACATCACCTGTTTTACACTGTCGAAATGCAGGATGGTCTTTTTCAGTGACAGGATCTGGGAGTCGAGGGGCTCTTTGTCAAGCGCGTTCAGCTGATCTTCTACTGTTTCCAATCCCAGCACAGGCATCTGCAGTCTTTGGGCCACTTTCACAAATTCCGTTTCGGGCTGTACTTTGTCGGGGCAATCCGCGCCTTTCTGTATCAGCATACTGAGACTGAGGAAGGGTTTGAAAGTGTTGAACAGGGTGATCGGTAGACCGGTGATGGATTGAAATTTCTGGCTAACGTTCGCATAATCCGTTTCGCCTATCAGCCCCTGGAGGGTATGTCCCTGCATTATCAGTTTCGACATCATATTGGTCTGTAGTAGCCCGGCATCGTCCATTTTAAGTTCCCCGTAAAATTGCCGGGATGCCCTGAGTTTGTTTTCCAGTTCGGGCGATATGGTAAAGTCGCCCTTGCAAAGCAGGTGAAAAGTACCGAAGAGATAGGAGGGTTGCTGCATACCATTCCCGCTCACTTCCCATAAGAGGGAGGAACGGGGCTGCTGCGCCAGCAGGGCAGGAGAAAATAACAGCAGGAATAACCAACCCGGGAACCTATACATACTGCTTTTACCTATGAGTAGCCGGATGAGGCAGAATATTACCGATCCAGGTTAAAATTTCACAAAAAAGCCCCGTGTAAAAACACGGGGCGTAAACCAAAACCAACTGCTTATGAAACAGTATGTTATTTTCCGTTATCCTTTACAGAATGGCGATCTGTTTGGGGGTAACAATGACTTCTTCTTTTTTAGGCAGGAACAGTTTCAGGATACCGTTCTCATATTTGGCCTGGATACCTGCGGAATTGATCTTGTCATCCAGACTGAAGCTTCTTGAAAAGCTTTGGTAGTTGAATTCTCTGCGAAGGGTCTTATGCTCTTTTTTCTCGGTTTCTTCTTTCTTTTCGAAACTGATGGTGAGCAAACCATCTTCTACATTGATCTTAAAATCTTCTTTGTTGCGTCCGGGTGCATTCATCTCAATGTGGTAACCATCTTTGGTTTCATGAATGTTGGCAGGAGCCGAACTAAGGGCCTGCGCATCTTTACCCCAGGAAGCTGGGAACTGGTTAAACAATTCATCGAACAGGTTTCCGAGGTAGGCCGGATTTTGTTTTACGAGTGTCATGGCTATACGTTTTAAAAGTTTAGAATAGATTGTAACAGGTATTTCGCAAATGCTATACCATCGCTTATGCCGGCTTTCTTTCTTACATTCTGGCATTTTAGAAAGACATGAATATGACATAATGGCGCTATTGTGATTTCTGTAGTGTCATAACGGCCGTTTTCATTCTCCTTTAGTGTTTCAACTTTTGTTGTACTTTTGTGTTTTAATTTAATAAACGAGCGAATATGTATCCAGCAGAGATAGTGTTACCCATGAAAGCGGAGTTAACCGACAATGGTTTTGATGAAATGGTATCAGCAGGGGAAGTTGACCAGACCCTGGCTGAAAAAGGAACGACTTTAGTAGTGATAAATTCTGTATGTGGTTGTGCAGCAGGCAGTTGCAGGCCAGGTGTGTTGATGGCGGTGCAGAATGCAGGTAAGCGTCCGGACAGGCTGGCCACCAGTTTTGCCGGTTTTGATATTGAAGCGGTGAACCAGGTAAGAACGCATTTATTGCCTTACCCGCCTTCTTCTCCGGCTATTGCCCTGTTCAGGGACGGCCAACTGGTAAGTATGGTAGAAAGGCACCAGATCGAAGGCAGGCCCGCACAGGTGCTGGCACAGCATTTAATTTCCCTGTTCGATGAGTTCTGTAATTAATTTTCATGTAGTTTTGTTATAGATGGGTTAGTAAGTATGGGCTCCACGAAAAGTGGGGCCTTACTTTTTTAGCGATGTTTTATTAGCTACGGGGCATTCCTGCCACGGTTGTATCAGTATTTCTGAGTAACATTGCAGCGATAACACTCTAACAATTTATTAAGACCCGATCATAATGTATCCCAACTTATACTATGTATTTCAGGACCTTTTTGGCATTGAATTATCCGGCCTCAAACTGGTGAACTCTTTTGGCTTTTTTGTCGCATTAGCCTTCATCATCTGCGCCTGGGTACTCACACTGGAACTCCGCAGAAAACAGCAATTGGGCTTGTTTGTACATACCGAAGAAACCATCACCATCGGTGCACCGGCGAGTTTTTCCGAACTCCTGATCAACTTTGTTGTCGGCTTTATTTTTGGTTATAAGATCATCGGCGCATTCACCATTGCGGATGCATTGAATGACCCTCAATCTTTTATTTTATCTGCACAGGGAAATCTGCCGGTAGGTTTCTTGGTGGGGATTGCTTTTGCTGTTTTAAAATGGTGGGAGAAGAACAAACAGAAACTGGCCAAACCCGAAACACGTGTTATCCGGATCTGGCCGCAGGACAGGGTAGGAGATATCGTGATTTATGCAGCAGGTTTTGGTTTCCTGGGTGCCAAGATCTTTCACAACCTGGAGAACTGGCATGATTTTGTCAAAGATCCGATCGGTTCATTGATTTCTTTCAGCGGGCTTACTTTTTACGGCGGATTGATCTGTGCCGGTATTGCAATCATTTTATATGCACGCAAAAGAAAGATCAGCGTGGTACATCTCTGCGATGCGATGGCCCCTACCATGATGTTGGCCTATTCATTGGGCCGTATCGGTTGCCAGGTGAGCGGGGATGGAGACTGGGGTATTGTGAACCTGCATCCCAAACCTTTCAGTTGGCTGCCCGACTGGATGTGGGCCTACACTTACCCGCACAATGTAGTGGGAGAGGGTGTGCCGATACCAGGCTGTGTGGGACAATATTGTAATCAATTACCGGCACCGGTTTACCCAACTGCTTTGTACGAGATCATTGCCTGTTTTAGCTTGTTCCTGGTATTATGGATATTGCGGAAACGGATCAAAGTTCCCGGCAGAATCTTCGGTCTGTATCTCGTATTGAACGGTATAGAACGTTTCTTTATCGAACAGATCCGTGTGAACACCAAATACGAAGCACTGCCGTTTCAGCCCACGCAGGCAGAACTGATCGCACTGCTGTTGGTGCTCTCCGGCACAGTTCTGATGATCCGTTCAAAACAATGGTTCTCTTCCAAAACAGCGGAAGTATAGAACCACGATTATTTCTCCATCAAACGGTATAAAAAAGTATCATGAAGCGCCTTGTTAAGTTTTGTAAAGATTTCCTGCTGTTTGTTCCCCTCACTTTCCTCTTCCAACCTTTTTCAAAAGTTTTCCTGTTTATCGCTTATTTCAATCGACTGGTAAGCTGGATCCGGCAACATAAAAGTGAATTTGCTTTCAACGATTACTATACGCCGATACGTGATTATAACAAGCGTTACCAGTTGTATGATTTTGTAAACAATCACCAGTCGAAAAATACAGAGCCGATGGTGTACCTGGAATATGGGGTAGCAGCGGGTGAATCTTTCCGTTGGTGGCTGCAGCATAATACACATCCCGATTCCCGTTTTTTCGGGTTTGATACCTTTGACGGACTGCCCGAAAAATGGGGTAGTTTTTATGCCAAGGGAGACATGAAATTTGCCATGCCGGAACAAACAGATAAGCGTGGTTTGTTCATCAAAGGGTTGTTCCAGGATAGCCTGCCCGGTTTTATCGAAACCCATCGGAGCCTGCTCGCATCCCCGGCCCGTAAAGTGATCCTGCTGGATGCAGACCTCTACTCGGCCACCATTTATACCTTATCCCAATTGTACCCCCTGTTGCACAAAGGCGATATTATTCTCTTCGATGAGTTCTCAGTGGCCATGCATGAGTTCAAAGCCTTTACCGAGTTTACCGGTAATTTTTACGTTAAACTGAAGCCGCTAGGTGCCGTAAACAACTTTTACCAGGTAGCATTTGAAATAGCGTAGCATACATATTGTATTATTTCACATATTTTTCTTATTGAGCAAAAGAAAGCCTGCTCACTAAGAAAAAAGCCGGAAAATCTACGTTTCCGGCTTTTTTTATTGATAATTAATTAGTTACTACTTTTCCGAATCAGTATTCCACCTGTTCCTTTTCCCCGCTGCTACCATTTATCCTGCTTATTTACCGTTAAATACAAAACTATGTACTATGCATTACATAGTTCATAGTTTTGACCTGTAATCAGTAACAACTGGAACTAAATAACCAAGCATAAATCAGCCAAAATGAAAAAAATCGTAGCAACGCTAACTGCTCTGGGAATCCTGGGATTTTCCTTTGTTGGCCATGCACAGACAACCGCTACCGGTAAAGTGAGCGGAACGGTTACCTCCTCGCAAAAAACAGTAGAATCTGCTTCGGTGGGTTTACTGCGTGCCAAAGACTCTTCGGTGGTAAAACTGGGGGTGTCTGATAAAAGCGGCCGTTTTGAAATGGAAAATGTTAAAACGGGAGAATACCTTGTAACTGTTCAGGCACTTGGGCATGCCAGATATTACAGCGGCAGTTTTACAATCAGTACCGGAAACCCGGTGCATTCGTTCCAGGCCATTGAATTACGTCCTGCCACTAAAAGTCTGACGGAAGTGACTGTAGTTTCACAGAAACCACTGATCGAGCAGAAAATAGACCGCACAGTAGTTAATGTAGAAGCATCTGTAACCAACACCGGATCTACCGCCATGGAAGTACTGGAGAAATCACCGGGCATTTCTGTTGACAAAGACGGGAATATCAGTCTGAAAGGAAAAGGTGGCGTACAGGTATTTGTAGATGGCAGACCCACGTATCTGTCTGGTCAGGACCTGGCTAATATGCTTCGTAATATGCAGAGTGCGCAGTTAGACCAGATTGAGATTATGACCAATCCACCTGCCAAATACGATGCAGCAGGTAATTCTGGCGTGATCAATATAAAAACCAAAAAGACAAAACAGGTGGGTTATAACGGAAGTGTGACCGCAGGTTATGGTCAGGGTGTGTACGGCAGAACCAATGTCAGTGCCAATATGAATTACCGTACGGGCAAAGTGAATCTTTTTGGAAATGCCAGCTATGCCTATCGTGAGCGTTTCAACGATATCTTCATCCAGCGCAAATTCATGGATGCCACTAAAGTAGTGAAATCGCATTTTAGCCAGGAGAACAATCTTTTGAGCAAAGAGGAGCCGCTAAATCTGAAACTGGGGATGGATTATTTTGCTTCCAAAAAAACCACCCTCGGTTTTGTGATCAATAAAGGTACCAGTGATCAGCAATTCAGCAGTAAAGGACTGATCAATATTGCCGATCAGAACAATGTACTACAGAGCCAAACGGTAGGTTTGTCGCAAAACAACCAGGAATGGAAAAATTTCAGTACCAACCTGAACCTGCGCCAGTTACTGGATACCGCGGGGACGGAACTGACTGCAGATCTGGATTATATCAATTACAATTCCACCAACCTGCTGAACCTGGACAACGCCTATTTTGGCACAGGCGGAGGTAGTTTACCCGGTTCTAAGCCCGATTCACTGATGGGCAGGTTACCGCAGGATATCTCTATCTACAGTGCGAAAGTAGATTTTCTGAAACCACTGAAAAACGGTGCGCGTTTTGAGGCCGGCGCAAAATCAAGTTTTATCCGCACAGATGCCAATGCCATTTACGACAGTATTCTTAACAATACACCCGTACGTGATCTGAACCGCAGCAACCATTTTGTGTATAATGAAAATATCAACGCCGCCTATATAAATTACAGCCGCCCGTTGAGTAAAAAACTGACAGGGCAATTCGGCCTTCGCCTGGAGCATACGCATTCAGATGGTAAACAACTGACAACAGGTATTAAGTTTGTAAGAGATTATGTTCAGCTTTTCCCAACTGTTTACCTGCAATACCAGCCCAGTCAGAAAAACTCGTTTGTGCTGAACTATGGTAAAAGGATTGGTCGCCCGGACTACCAGAGCCTGAATCCGTTCGTGGAATTCCTGGATAAATACACTTACGAGCAAGGTAACCCTAACCTGAAGCCTCAATTCAGTCACAATATCGAACTCTCGCACACATATAATAATTTCCTGACCACTACATTTAACTATACCAATACCACCGATATTATTCAGCAGGTAATGGAACAGAATACCGGGCAGAATGAGACAGCACTAAAACAGTCTAACATCGCTACCCAACGCCAGTTCGGATTGTCAGTAAATGCGATGGTGCAGATCAAAAAATGGTGGACCACCAACCTTTATGCGAATGCCTACAACAACCGTTTCAGCGGTATCGTGAACGGAGAGCTGGCCACATTTGGTACCACCACCGCTGTATTCAATGTGATGGAACAATTCAAACTCAATAAAGGCTGGGGGCTGGAGCTGAATGGATTTTACCGGACAGCAGCGGTAGATGGTGTGATGGGGATCAATGGTCTTGGCAGTGTGAACCTGGGCGTAAGCAAACAGGTAATGAAAAACAAAGGTTCGTTAAGACTGAATATCCGTGATATATTCTGGACCCAGCAGGCCAGCGGAGGCAGTAAGTTCGGCAATATTGATGCCCAGTTTCAGCAGAAGAATGATTCCCGGTTTGTTAACCTGTCGTTCACTTACCGTTTCAGTAAAGGTAAAGTGGGTAATGTTCAGCGTAAGAGGGGCGGCGCAAGTGAAGAAGCCAGTCGTGTAAAAGGCGGCGATACACAATAAAATAAAAAACAATAGTAGCCTGTATTGTACCAATAGGCTGCGGTTGCTAACATTTCTTTAATACCACTCATACCATAACGCTTGTTCAATTGGTTTTGAGGCAACAACTTTGGTGCATTCATTCGTTTTTTTCTCATGTGCATTATATAGAACC
>Ga0255338_1005053_pt1 | contig 12655 bp, 11 predicted proteins | sample MeOH1_35cm_T4_19_FD_203715 | JGI IMG/M metagenome (GOLD analysis project Ga0255338, IMG submission 203715) | Sandy soil microbial communities from University of British Columbia, Vancouver, Canada - MeOH1_35cm_T4_195 | ecosystem: Engineered > Artificial ecosystem > Sand microcosm > Unclassified ...
CTACACTCACGCTGCTGGAAGCAATGCGTGACCACAATGTAGGGCCGCTGGTATTTTCATCGACTGCTGCGGTTTACGGCGAACCTCTTTACACACCTATCAATGAACAACATCCCACCAACCCGCTGAACCCGTATGGGCGCAGCAAACTCATGGTTGAACACATGCTGGCAGACTTTGCCAGCGCTTACCACCAAAAGTATATTGCACTGCGCTACTTCAATGCTGCCGGCGCTGACCCACAAGCACGTATCGGTGAGAGTCACGATCCGGAAACGCATTTGATACCACTGGCATTACAGGCTATTTCGGGCAAGCGGCCTCCCCTGCAGTTATTCGGGCATGACTACGATACGCCTGATGGCACCTGCATCCGCGACTACATTCACGTTGACGACTTGGCAAGCGCGCACATACTCGCCATTAACCATCTGAACAATGGCGGTGAATCAGGTATTTTTAATCTGGGTAGCAATCACGGATATAGCGTCAATGATGTCATCCAAACGGCAGCTCAAGTTACAGGCAAAGATGTGCCGATGACCTATGCGCCAAGACGAGCAGGTGACCCCGCCAGCCTCGTTGCAGATGCGTCACTCGCCAAAGAAGTATTAGGATGGCAGCCTAAATACACTGATTTGATCGAAATCATTCAGCACGCCTGGGCATGGGAACAAACCAAGCGCTAATAGTCGTAAGAAATTAATATTTTTTAGAATTTTTTTCTATTGCCAGTATTGAAAACTGCGCCTTCACCCCCATTAACCTTTCATCTCGAAATTAAATTACCTGACTACTAGAAAATTCAAAGGATAGTTATGCAGCAAGATCAAGAAAACCAGCAACCAGAACTGGCAACGCAAGATGTAGAAGTAACGGCAGAACAAAATGCACCAGCAACGCCAGAAGCCAGAATCGCAGAACTTGAAGCAGCCTTGGAAGAAGCAAAAGCAAGTGTGCTTTACGTTAAAGCAGAAGGTGAGAATATTCGCCGCCGCGCGATGGATGACATTGATAAAGCGCGCAAATTTGCTTTGGAGAAATTCTCAAACGAACTGTTAGCTGTTAAAGACAGCTTGGATGCTGCCCTGCTGATTGAAGCAGCCGATGTAAAAAGCTACAAAGACGGTGTAGAACTCACTGCCAAGCAACTGTCGAGTGTATTTGATAAATTTAACATTGCCGAGATTAACCCGGCAGGTGAGAAATTTGACCCAAATAAACATCAGGCAATTTCAATGCTGGAAAACAGCGGCGAGCCTAACACTGTCATTAATGTACTGCAAAAAGGCTACACCTTGAATGAGCGCGTGTTGCGCCCTGCATTGGTCATGGTGGCTAAATAATTTAGACGCGCATAACAGTGAATAAAGTTAGGCTCTTGAATTTGAAAAAGCCATCCCCATTTAGGTAACAAGGTTAAGAATTACAACCCCGTAATATAACGCAGATGAATCAATATATTGATCAGCGTTTATCGGCGGCAAAAAATTAGATATATATTAAGGAAATTAAAACATGGGTAAAATTATTGGTATTGACTTAGGTACTACGAACTCTTGCGTTGCCGTGATGGAAGGCGGCAAACCGCGCGTGATTGAAAATGCTGAAGGCGCACGTACTACACCTTCTATCATCGCTTATCAGGAAGACGGCGAAATCCTGTCTGGTGCGCCGGCTAAACGTCAGGCCGTAACCAACCCGAAAAACACGCTTTATGCGGTTAAACGTTTAATTGGCCGCCGTTTTGATGAAAAAGAAGTGCAAAAAGACATCAATCTGATGCCATACACGATTGCAAAAGCGGATAACGGCGATGCATGGGTTGAAGTGCGCGGTCAAAAAATGGCACCTCCACAAATTTCAGCCGAAGTTTTACGCAAAATGAAAAAAACTGCGGAAGACTATCTGGGCGAAGAAGTGACAGAAGCGGTGATTACAGTACCTGCTTACTTTAACGACAGCCAACGTCAGGCCACTAAAGATGCTGGCCGTATCGCCGGCCTGGAAGTTAAACGTATCATCAATGAGCCTACAGCGGCTGCGTTGGCTTTCGGTCTGGATAAACAAGAAGGCGATCGCAAGATTGCAGTATATGACTTGGGCGGCGGTACATTCGACGTTTCTATCATTGAGATTTCAAGCATTGATGGTGAGCACCAGTTTGAAGTACTTTCAACCAACGGTGATACATTCCTGGGTGGTGAAGACTTCGACAACCGCTTGATCGACTTCTTAGCGGATGAATTCAAGAAAGAAAATGGCCTGGATTTACGTAACGATTTGCTGGCTAAACAACGCTTGAAAGAAGCGGCTGAAAAAGCGAAGATTGAACTGTCAGGCGCACAGCAAACTGAAGTAAACCTGCCTTACATCACAGCTGATGCAACAGGCCCTAAACACTTGGTAGTAAAAATCACGCGTGCAAAACTGGAATCTTTAGTGGATGACCTGATTGAGCGCACCATTGCTCCATGCCGTACCGCAATTAAAGACGCAGGTGTTTCAATTGATGATATTACTGACGTAATTTTGGTTGGCGGTCAAAGCCGTATGCCAAAAGTGCAGGAAAAAGTAAAAGAAATCTTCGGCAAAGAGCCACGTAAAGACGTGAACCCTGATGAAGCAGTAGCGGTTGGCGCTGCAATTCAAGGCGGTGTGTTGCAAGGCAACGTGAAAGACGTGCTGTTGCTGGACGTAACACCATTGTCATTGGGTATTGAAACACTGGGCGGCGTGATGACTAAACTCATCAAGAAAAACACCACGATCCCTACCAAGGCATCACAAGTGTTCTCAACCGCTGAAGACAACCAGAATGCAGTAACGATTCAAGTGCTGCAAGGTGAGCGTGAAATGGCTTCTGCCAATAAATCACTCGGTCAGTTTAACCTGAGCGACATTCCACCTGCACCACGTGGCATGCCACAAATTGAAGTGACTTTTGACATCGATGCAAACGGTATCTTGCATGTATCTGCAAAAGATAAAGCAACCAACAAAGAAAACAAGATCACCATCAAGGCAAACTCCGGTCTTTCTGAAGAAGAAATCAAAAAGATGGAAGAAGATGCAATCAAGTACGCCGATGAAGACCGCAAATTGCGTGAATTAGTCGATGCACGCAATGCCGCTGACGGCATGGTGCACTCTGTGAAAAAATCACTTACTGAACACGGTGATAAACTGGATGCTGCCGAGAAAGAAGCAATCGAAACAGCGATTAAAGATGTTGAAGATGCACTGAAATCTGATGACAAAGCAACTATTGAAGCAAAAACAGAAGCCTTGACTACTGCTTCACAAAAACTGGGTGAAAAAATTTACGCTGCCCAGCAAGCTGAAGCTAATACCGAGAGCGCTCAGCCTCAAGGTGAAAAAACTGTAGATGGCGATGTAGTAGATGCCGAGTTTGAAGAAGTGAAGAAAGACTAATCCTGTGAAATGTGAAATGAGAAACGTGAAAAAATACTGACGTGCAGCAGCGTAATCATAAAGATTTAAGAGCCTGGCAAGCTGCCATGCGCTTGACTCAAGAGATTTACGCGCTCACGTCCAAGTTTCCCAAAGAAGAACTATTTGGGCTAAGCTCTCAAATGCGCCGTGCAGCAGTTTCCGTGCCTTCCAATATTGCGGAAGGCTCTGCACGTAACAGCACTAAAGAGCTTATTCACTTTCTCAGCATTGCCACAGGCTCACTGTCCGAACTTGATACCCAATTAGAGCTTACCAAGCTATTAGGTTATAGTGAGGACATAGGCAACATTCAAGCGACACTAGATGAGACTACTGCATTGATTTTAGCGATGGCTAAATCACTAAAAAACAAACTGCAGACCTAATGCGTTTCATCTAGCTCGTTTCACATTTCACTTTTCACGTTTCACTTAAAAGATTATGGCAACAAGCAAAAAAGATTACTACGAAGTCCTTGGTGTGAATAAGGATGCCTCGGAAGAGGAAATTAAAAAAGCTTATCGCAAGCTTGCGATGAAGTATCACCCTGACCGCAACCCGGACAACCCGAAAGCGGAAGAGCAGTTCAAGGAGGCGAAAGAAGCTTACGAGATGCTGTCAGATGACCAGAAACGTGCGGCTTATGACCAATACGGCCATGCCGGTGTTGATCCAAGCATGGGTGGCGGCGGTGCGGGCTTTGGCGGAGCAGGATTTGCAGATGCGTTCGGCGATATTTTTGGCGATATCTTTGGTGGCGGTGGCGCACGAGGCCAGCGCAGCAATGTGTATCGTGGCGCAGACTTGCGCTACAACATGGAAATTTCGCTTGAAGATGCAGCCAAAGGCACCGAAACTAAGATCCGCATTCCGGTTCAGGCTAAATGTGAGCCGTGTAATGGTACAGGTGCTAAATCAGGCAAATCTCCCGTTACCTGTACAACTTGCGGCGGTCATGGTCAAGTGCGCATGCAGCAAGGCTTCTTCTCTGTGCAGCAGACATGTCCTAAGTGCCATGGCGCTGGCAAGATGATTAAAGATGAAGACAAGTGCCCGGACTGTCACGGCGCCGGTCGTACCAAGCAAAACAAAACACTGTCAGTCAAGATTCCTGCCGGTGTGGATGAAGGTGATCGCATACGCCTGACTGGTGAAGGTGAAGCTGGCGTAAATGGCGGCCCAACCGGCGACCTATATGTTGTTGTGCACTTGAAACCGCACCCGATCTTCCAGCGTGACGGCGGCAATCTGCACTGCGAAATGCCGATCAGTTTCAGCACTGCGGCACTGGGCGGCGAGATTGAAGTGCCTACTCTGGATGGCTCAGCCAAGATGAAGATACCGGCTGAAACACAAACCGGCGGCGTATTCAGGCTGCGCGGCAAAGGCATCAAACCTTTGCGCTCAAGCGAGCATGGCGACCTCATGGTGCATGTAGTAGTGGAAACTCCAGTAAAACTGACATCACGCCAAAAAGAACTGCTACGCGAGTTTGAAGAAAGCACACAGGCAGATGCAGGCAAACACAGTCCTAAAAACAAAAGCTGGGTAGACAAAGCCAAAGACTTTTTTGGTTAATCCATTTATCTGATAATAAAAGAGCCCGCATAGCGGGCTCTTTTATTATATGCCAGCATTTTTACGTATTTTCCTATTTTCTTCCATAAAATAAGTTTTATACAAACCATGCTGTAAGGTTGTTGTAAGCAATTTTCTATATAAAGTAGTTCCGATAGATCGAACACTAAATAAATAGAAAATGCCTTTGAATATTCCTGCACGCGATCAACACCCAGTTAAAGTTAAATCTCCATTAAGAAAAATCACTACGGCCCTTGTCGGCAGTTGTCTTATATATTTTTCAGCTTTTTCCATGGCAGCAACACCATGCGATAGTGATACGCCGCCGCCATTACTGACTAAAGAAATCGCCTTGAATCGTTTGCTGCAATGCAATCTGGATATTGTTGACAGCAAACGCAACATTATCGCAAACGAAGCCAACCTGGCGATTGCCGGGCAAATGCAAAACCCGAACTTGACCATAGGCATCGGCAGCATCAGCCCTAAGCTGGGTGTTGGATCAGGTTCATATTTTGATAAAACCATTGATAACTCGATTCGCTACGAGCAGCTGATTGAACGTGGTAACAAACGCGAACTACGGAAAAAAAGTGCTGAAAGCCAATTAACTGCATCCGGTGAAGATGTACATGATGTTGAACGCCAGCAGAGCATCAGCCTGCTAAGAGCCATGGTTGATTTAGCAGCAGTGGATGAACGCATTAATTTACTGTCGCAGGTTGTTGCTATCTATGAAGAAGCCCTGAAATCAAGCAGCATACGTACTGAAAAAGGCGACTTACCGGCAATCGACGTACAAAGACAAAGAATTGATGCTAATCGCGCGCAAATAGAATTGCGCCAGGCACAAACTGAAGCAAAATCTGCACAGATCACATTGGCAAAGTTACTGGCTTGGGAATCAAGGGCAAGCCTGCTAAGAGCAGATCCTTCAATTCTTGACATCGCACCAGTTAACTACAGCAACTTTGATTTATCAAACCGCGCTGACATTAAAGCCGCAAAAATGCGTGTAGAAAGTGCCGCGAGCCAACTTGATCTGGCACAGGCGTTGCGTAAGTCAGATATCACTGCCGGGGTGCAATATGATCACTGGCCCACAAACAATAGCAACACCAACGGCACTGGTGACACTATCAGCTTTACCGTCGGGCTACCATTAGCTGTCAACCACAGCTATGAAGGCGAAATAGCGCGTGCCAATAGTGATTACGAAGCGGCTAAAGAGTCACTGCTACACATAGAAGCAAATGCCAAAATCGAGTGGGAGCGCATGAATGCCGACGTAGCCAGTGCCGAAACAAATCTGGAAATTCTGCAAAAAGAACAGCTTCCGCGTGCTGAGGATGTTGCCAGCACCATAGAGCTTGGCTACAGGAAAGGTGCGCTGAGTTTACTCGAACTGCTTGATGCCAGACGCATGCTACGCCAGACGCGACTAGACACGCTGACTGCGCGTGCCAACCTTGCACGTGCTGTCCTCACCCGCAATCAATCCATCTCTTTAAATACTTCTAATTAACACTTTCATTTCAAGTGAACATGATGACTTCTAATATTTCTGCCAAAAACCATATTACGCACGCCTTGATTGCTATCGCATTTGCATCGGCATTAAGTTCCTGTGAAAAAAAACCGGAGGCAGAACAGCCACCTGCCGACACACCGGTAATTTCAGAAAATTCTGTTAAATTTACCGCAAACTCCCAGTTAAAGCAGCGCTTGATCACTGCACCAGTAGTTTCTTCCAAGGACAACACATTAAGCTTGCCCGCAAGGTTGGCTTGGGATGAAGACCACACAGCCCGCATCACTTCCCCGGTACCAGGACACCTGACAGATGTCATGGCGCAGGTTGGTGCACATGTAAAAGTGAATCAGGCGCTGGCACACTTAAGCTCACCTGACCTGGGTGTAGCACAGGCGGATGTTGAACGTGCAAAATCAGAGCTGGTACAGGCTGAGCGCAACCTTGCAAGAAATAAAGACCTGGCGTCAGCAGGTATCATTGCCGGTAAAGATCTGGAGCAGGCACAATCTGATTTAAGCCGCATCAAAACAGAAGCCGTACGTGCAGAAGTCAGGCTCAAATCCTTGGGTGCCAGCGTAAACGTTGACCAACGCTTCACTATCAAAAGTCCGATTAACGGCATTGTTGTTGCCCGCAACACCAACCCAGGAATGGAATGGCGCCCGGACACAGCAAACCAGCCATTATTCATAGTAAGCGACCCTAGCTACTTATGGTGCTGGATTGATGCGCCAGAACAGGCCATTGGCTCCTTGCACCAAGGTATGAAAGTCAAGCTGCACTCCAGTGCCTGGCCTAATGATTCATTTGAAGGTGAGATCGACTTTATTGAAGATGCGCTTGACCCTGCCAGCCACACGCTCAAAGCACGCGCAAAAGTACGTAACCCTTCATTGAAGCTAAAGGCCGAGATGTACGTCACTGCAGAATTCAGCAACACGGCACAAGAAACTCTGGATATCCCGGTAAAAGCAGTGTTCTTGAAAGATGCTTCGAAAATGGTTTTTGTTAAAACTGCTGATGGCATATTCACCAGCAAAACCATTGTACCGATAGCAACAGGTGATGAATGGGTCACCATCTCCGAAGGCCTGAACAAAGGCGATCAAGTAGTCGTCGATGGCGCACTTTATTTGCAAAGGCTGATAGAGGAAAACCGTACGCCTCAGGCCGAACAGAACACAAAAGAGTCTGCTCAAAAAAGTGCAGGAAAATCTGACAATGTGCCAGTTAATTAAGGATATAGCACATGATTAACCGCATTGTTAAATTCGCATTAACCCAACCGGTGTTTGTGGTGCTGGGCTTGGTACTGTTTGTACTGGGCGGTGTCATTGCATTCATCAACCTGCCCATCGAGGCCTTTCCTGATGTATCTGATACGCAGGTTAATATCGTTGCCCAGTACTCCGGGCGCGCTGCTGAAGAAGTCGAGAAACAGGTCACAATTCCAATCGAAGTTGCCATGTCTGGCATGCCGAATATGGTGCGCATGTTCACACATACACAATTCGGTTTGTCATACATGATGATCACCTTCAATGACAAACCAACCGATAAAGAAGCGCGTCAGCAAGTGTTTGAACGCCTGCGCGGCATTGATCTGCCAGAAGGCGTAGAGCCTGACGTGGCCCCATTAGCCACTTCTATCGGCGAGATTTATCGCTACCGCGTGCAAGGCGACCACCTTAACTCACGCCAGCTGCGCGAGATTGAAGAATGGGTCGTTGAAAAAGCACTGAAAAAAGTACCGGGCGTCGCCAACGTTGTATCCATGGGTGGTGCTCTCAAGCAATATGAAGTGAACCCTGACCTGGCAAAAATGCGTGATGCCAAAGTAACGCTGGCACAATTATTCTCGGCACTGGCGCATGCCAACGCCAATGCCGGTGGTGGCGCAGTGTCACAGGGTCGCCAGCAGTTTTTGGTACGTTCTTTAGGCACATTCAAATCGTCAGCCGACATCGACCGTGTGGTAGTCGGCGACAACGGCAAAGGCGTACCGATACTGGTGCGCGATATTGCCATTGTAAAAGAAGCCAGCGCACCTGTTCAGGGTCTGGTTGGCCAGGATGACACCGATGACATCGTGAATGGCCTGGTGCTGATGCGCAAAGGTGAAAACCCATCAGAACTGCTGAAAGGAATCAAACAGACTATCAATGAGCTGAATGATCACGGCCTGCCGCCCGGCGTGCAATTAAGGCCCTATTATGACCGCTCGTGGCTGATCGACAAGACATTGCATACTGTGTTCGGCAACCTGATTGAAGGTGCCCTGCTGGTTACCTTTGTGCTGCTGCTATTCCTGGGAAATCTGCGTGCAGCACTTATTGTGGCCTGCATCATCCCGCTGGCAGTGTTATCTACATTCATCGGACTCACCTTTTTGCACCTGCCGGCTAATCTGCTATCGCTGGGGGCGATGGACTTCGGTATCATTGTCGACGGTGCGGTGATCGTAGTAGAAAACGTATTTCTACGGCTAGGCACCATGAGTGATGAATCACAGCGCAATTTCAGCGAACGCAGAAAAGTGATCTACAAAGCGGTCACTGAGGTTGGCCGCCCTACCTTGTTTTCAATGCTGGTCATCATCGCAGCGCATATTCCGATCTTTACGCTACAGCGTGCCGAAGGCCGCATATTCTCGCCTATGGCATTCTCGGTAACATCAGCACTGGTCGGCTCCTTGATGCTGTCACTAACGCTCGTGCCGCTATTGTGCCTGTGGCTGCTGCGTGACCGCATTCCTCACCATGATAACCGCCTGCTCACCTGGTTCAAGCATATCTATGAGCCTGCGTTTAAATGGGCAATAACGCGCCCTAAACAGATTCTGGGCATCGCACTCATTCTGCTGGTAGCTGCACTAGGATTGGGCTCTCAAGTCGGCACCGAGTTTCTGCCCGAACTGGATGAAGGCACGATCTGGGTCAACGTTACCCTGCCGCCATCAATATCACAAGCTGAAGCCCTGCTGGCTGCGCATCGTATTCGGTCAGCCTTGCATACGGTTCCGGAAGTAAAAAGTGTAATCTCGAAAGTAGGCAGGCCGGACGATGGTTCCGATCCAAAAATCTTCAATGGCGGAGAGTTTTTTGTAGAACTCGCACCGGAGGAGACTTGGCGCAAAAACCATAACAAAGCGCAGCTGATTGAGGAAATGGACAAGGCAGTTTCTACTTTGCCGGGTGTTGATGCGACATTCTCTCAGCCGATACGCGACAACGTATTGGAAAGTATTTCTCAGATTGATGGCCAGATTGTCATCAAGGTGCACGGAGATGACCTAGCAGTTTTACGCAAAACCGCTAAAGCCATTGTCAACCAGATCCATAACGTACAAGGTGTTTCACGTGCCTATGTAGACCGCGACGGCGACCTGCCGCAGCAGATCATTGATATAGACCGGGATTCAGCAGCACGCTACGGCATCAACGTTGCAGACATTCAGGATGTAATTGAAACAGCTTTGGCCGGTAAGGCAACCACCGAGCTATGGGAAGGCGAACGCCACTTCTCTGTAGTGGTACGCTTATCAGAGCAACAGCGTTCACTCAGCAAACTTGATGATCTATTGATTGCAGCGCCAGGTGGAGCACAGATCCCCCTGCATGAACTTGCACATTTCAAACAGGTAATGGGAGCCATGAACATTGCACGTGAAAATGGTCAGCGTGTGGTTTCTATCGGCATCTTCATTCAAGACCGGGACATGGGCAGTGTGGTTGCAGACATGCAGAAGAAAGTAAATGCTAACGTCACCATCCCCAACAACACTTCTGTGACCTGGTCAGGAGAATTCGAGAATCAGCAACGTGCGATGGCCAGACTTTCAGTAGTGGTACCACTGTCTATTTTGCTCATTTTTGTACTGCTGTTTGATGCCTTTGGCTCATTCAAGAATGCGTTACTGATTGTTGCCAATATTCCATTCGCACTGATCGGCGGTATCGTAGCGCTATTCCTGACCGGCATACCTTTATCGGTATCTGCGGCGATTGGTTTTATTGCCTTGTTTGGGCAGGCAGTACTCAACGGCGTGGTAATGGTGTCGGTATTTGACCAACTGATTGCTGAAGGCAAAACACCGGAAGAGGCGGTACATGAAGGCTCCATGTCTCGCCTGCGTACCGTATTGATGACAGGCTTGCTCGCGATGTTTGGCTTACTGCCAATGGCACTGTCACATAATATTGGCGCAGAAACACAGCGACCGCTTGCAGTTGTGGTAATTGGCGGCCTGATCAGCGCGACACTGCTAACCTTGCTGGTACTTCCGTCTGTTTACTTATGGGTAGTCAAGAAATACGGCAGCAATGCAAATGAGGTGCAGGAAAAAGACATTATTCTTGATTGATTCAATAGTGAACAACAGGTCTTCTGCATTGCCTTGCGGAAGACCTGTTTTAGCCTAATGACAGCTTGATCTGTAACAACTCAGCTCCGGCATCAGCAAAATCTTCATAACTTTTACCTGACGTACGTGCGTACCAGTATTTGCTGTTCCAGACATCACCCTCGATTTTGTGCAGAACCGCATGCAGCCAATTGGCTGTAGTATCGCTGTAGTCCTGAGCAATATTATGTGAAGCGTCCCAATCACCTGCCAGTGCCAACTCTACAGCAGTCAATAAAGCATCTTTGTTCATGATTTAACTATTAAAAAAATCAAGTTTTTTATGTCGTGGTAATTGCTTTAACTGTGCTTCAGCAACGCTTGCTGCCGAACGGTCTGCATAGCGCTTGGATGCCAGAATTTTTACCGGCGGATTGGCACGGGTATAACGCGCACCTTTACCGGAGAGATGAGCAGCATAGCGCTGCTCAAGGTTATTGGTGATCCCTGCATAGAAAGCGCCATTGTTGCATTCCAGCAGGTATAAGACCCAATCCACAGCTATCATTCCGTTACAAGATCAATATGTTCCTGCTTGTATAAACTCAACTTTATAGCCGTCCGGATCCTCGATGAATGCAATCACTGTGGTACCGTGCATCATAGGCCCTGCCTCGCGTATCACTTTGCCGCCGGCATTGCGCACTGCATCACAAGCTTTATATGGGTCATCCACTTCAATTGCGATATGGCCATAAGCCTTACCCATATCGTAGCTTTCAACGCCATAGTTATAGGTCAGTTCGAGCACGGTATGGTCAATCTCCGCACCGTAACCAACAAACGCCAATGAAAATTGACCATCCGGGAAATCATGCTGACGCAATAATTTCATGCCCAGGATTTCAGTATAAAACTTGATTGAGCGCTCCAGATTTCCAACACGGAGCATAGTATGTAACATGCGCATTTTCAGATTCCTTAAATATGGTTTATTAAACTGCAGTTAAGCGATAATACTTTTCCATCAACTGATCTTTGGTTTCAACCACTTCCGGGTTAAATGGTATGCAATCAATCGGGCACACCTGCTGACACTGCGGTTTATCGTAATGGCCCACACATTCGGTACATTTATCAGGGTCAATTTCGTATATCTCTTCCCCCTGAAAGATCGCCTCATTCGGACAGGCGGGTTCACAGACGTCGCAGTTGATACACTCATCGGTAATCATTAATGCCATATTTTTCCTTTATAAATCCATTTATAAGCGAATTGCTGCGCAATGTCCTCGCTCACTCCTAGTCTATCAATGCGATCTGCCTGCGTCGTTCGCTGCGGGGTTGCTTGCACTTCATCTTATTAAATGAATTTCTGAAACGAAAAATCACACTTTTAATTTCTTTTTAATCGCATTCTCAACGATTTTCGATACAAACTGGTCAACCTCACCGCCGAGTTTTGCCACTTCACGGACCAAGCTTGAGGATACGAACATATATTCATCAGAAGGCGTTAAAAACATGGTTTCAAGCTTGGGGTAGAGTTTACGGTTCATGCCCGCCAGCTGAAATTCATATTCAAAATCAGAAGCCGCGCGCAAGCCGCGAATGACAATCTGCGCTTGCTGCTCTTGCACAAATTGCATCAGCAAGCCGCCAAAACCCACTACCTTTACATTGTCGTAACTACCGAAAACCTGCTGTGCCAGCTGTACCCGCTCATCTAGATTAAATAAGGT